>Ga0182034_10000597_pt1 | contig 16819 bp, 16 predicted proteins | sample flu12Cox44000172_FD_125972 | JGI IMG/M metagenome (GOLD analysis project Ga0182034, IMG submission 125972) | Lab enrichment of tropical soil microbial communities from Luquillo Experimental Forest, Puerto Rico - flux4day.12C.oxic.44.000.172 | ecosystem: Environmental > Terrestrial > Soil >... | reverse complement strand
ATCGCTCCTCGCTTCGCCATCGGAAGGATGTCATCGGCGTTTGTCTGATGAACCACGCCGAGCACCGCGAAGTCGCATAGCGATTTGGTTTCTCCGATTTTGCGTTTGGCGTCGACCTGCTCCGCGTTCTCCGTCGGCGGGAGCTGGTTGGGCATATCGATTATCGTGGTGATGCCGCCACAGACTGCGGCTGTTGACCCCGTTGAGAAGTCTTCCTTGTGCGTCACGCCCGGATCCCGGAAGTGCACGTGCGCGTCGATCAGGCCCGGGAGGATATGGAGTCCGGTCGCATCGATTGTCTGCTTACCCTCCGGCAACGTGTCGTTGGCACCGATCGCCACGATCTTGCCGCCGGCGATGGCAACACCGCCTTGCAGCGTGGCTTCCGGTGTAACGATCGATCCGTTCTTCACGACCAGATCTGCTTTCATGACATACTCCTCCTCATGTTCGCTGGGCGCGGTCTCCTGAGAGTGCTGACTTAATAAGTATCGAACATCCGCTGGATATCGTCCGCGTTCGTCGTCTTGGAGAGCGCGAGCGCAAGCAGAATGCGCGCCTTCCACGGTTGCAGATTGTCGCCGGCGACGAAGCCCTTGCGCTTGAGGCCCGGGCTGCGCACCACACGCCCCGATGCAATCCGGCTGCACAGGCACATCAGCGTGCCGCTCTCCTTGTAGGCCTTATCGAAGGCCGCATCCTGGGCGGGCGTCGGCCGGCCGGCGCCGGTTGCGGCGCTGACAATGCCTTTCGCGCCAGCCTTCGCCGCGGCTTCGATCATGGCCTCATCGGCGTTGACGTACGAGAGAACGATGTCGACGCGCGGCAGCGAGGTCAGCTCGCGCACGTCGAACTCGGTCTGCGTTGTGTGTTTTCGCACCGGCCGGTGATAATAGACGACTCTTCCGTCGGCATCGGCAAAGCCGAGCGGCCCCAGGTCGCGCGACTGAAAAGCCTCGACTCGGTATGTCGCGTTCTTGGTGACATCCCTGCCATTGAAAATCGTGTCGTTCATCACGACGAGGCAGCCGCGCCCGCGCGATTGCGGATCGGCGGCAACCCGCACGGCATTGAGAACGTTGAGGTAGCCATCGGCGCTGACCGCCGAGGATGGCCGCATCGAGCCAACCAGCACGACAGGCTTGTCGGTCTTGAGTGTCAGGTTGAGGAAATAAGCGGTTTCCTCCAGCGTGTTGGTGCCGTGCGTGATGACGATCCCGTCGGCTTCGCCATTGTCGAAGATCGAATGGATCTTTCGCACCAAGTCGAGCCAGTCCTTGTCGATCAGCGCTTGGCTGGGCAAGCGGCGAAACGGTATCTCCTGCACATTGGCGATAGTTTTGAGCTCGGGGAGCTGGCTCAGAAGTTCACCCTCGCCGAGGCGCTTGTTCGCTTCGATGTACCAGGCGAGATCCAGCCGATCGATGCCAACAGAGTCGATCGTTCCACCCGTAAGGATCAATCCCACTCTCGCCAATGTGTCCATCGCAACGAGGCCTTTGCCTACCCGAGACCTTCTCCGCTTACGGTCCGGCGTTTCCGCGCTGCCAGCTTGACGGCTTCGAGAACCTCCGGGTAAGCGGCGCAGCGGCAGAGGTTGCCACTCAGATAATGTGTTATTTTTTCGTCGTCCGGATCCTCGTCGAGCAATTTCGTAACCATCATGACGAAGCCAGGCATGCAATAGCCGCATTGAAAGGCGCTGGCCTCGATAAAAGCTTGTTGCACCGGGCTCAGTTCATTCTGTGTTTCGAGGCCCTCGATAGTGGTCACCTTCGCGCCATCGACAAGTGGTGCAAGGTAAAGGCAACCCGAGACCGGATGGTCATTGATGAGGACGGTACGGCAGCCGCATAGACCTTGGCCGCAGCTTTCGCGCGCGCCGGTACCGTGAACGCTCCGGAGACATTCATGGGAACTAAGACAACAGCTTGCGGCGGAAGGTTCTAAGCGGCTTTTCGATGCGACCGGCCTTGTATTTTTGTATCGCATACGATAACTGTCAAGTGTATACAATTTCCTTTTAGTGCGGGCGGGGAGGATTGGGGTTGGGGACTACGCCCTGACCCAAACTAGCTTTCCGCCGCCGCCGCTTGTATACCCCGCAACTCAGTCGAGCGCTGGAGCAGGCTGGTGGTGACTTTGTCAGACGAGGTTTTCCGGGCCCTCGTAAACGAGATCTTATCGGGAGCTGTTAAACCAGGTACGCGGCTTGACGAGCCGAGCATCTGCCGCAAGTTCGGGGTCTCACGAACTCCAATCCGTGAGGCTCTGCGTCGACTCAGCGGGACAGGATTAGTCGAGGTCACGCCTCGAAAAGGCGTTACCGTTGCCCGCATAGAGGTTGAGCAGCTCAATGATATGTTTGAAGCGCTCGCCGAATTTGAGGGACTTTGCGCGCGCTTGTCCGCGGTCAGAATGACCGCGCTGGAAAAGAAAAGGCTTGAAATACTCAACGCTAATCGCCAAAAAAAACTCGCTGATGGAGATGATCATTTTGCCGATCTAAACAACGAATTCCACGAAGCCATTTATATGGGCACTCACAATTCAAGCATCGCGTCGGTAACGCGAAGCTTCCGGCAAAGGCTCGCGCCCTTCCGCGTGCTTCAATTCGTTCCCGGACACACGGAATACTCCTTTCACGAGCATGACGGCATCGTTCACGCAATCATCTCCTCCGACGCCGATCGCGCCTATAGCCTCATGCGTGATCATGTGACCAGAGCCGGGCTGCAGGTCATCGAACATTTCTCCCGGAGAGAGGAAAGTCCTTCCCCTAAAATGGGCGCGAGAATCCAAAGTACTGGATGAGACTCGTCCTCTGGAGTGAGGGTGGTCTGTCGAAAACCCGCGTTCACATGCTAAACTCCGAGGTATCGGAGTCGCAGGTCTTCAGTGCTTGTCAGCCGGCTCGTTTGTCCCTGCCAGACAACGCAGCCTTTCTCCATGATGTAGGTGCGGTCCGCGAGGGGGGCGAGCTCGTCCAGGTTTTTGTCGATCAGGAGGATCGATAAGCCCGAATCCTTAAGACTCCTGAGGCATTGCCAAATCTTTTCGCGAATAATCGGCGCTAATCCCTCAGTTGCTTCATCCAAAATCAGAAGCTTCGGACAGAGCATAAGCGCGCGACCGATCGCGAGCATCTGTTGTTCGCCCCCCGAAAGGTGATTGCCCATATGATTGCGACGCTCCGCAAGCTGAGGGAATAGTTGGTACACGCGATCGAGCGTCCACGGGTCGCGCATTCGCCCGTGATTCGCCGCCGTAGCCACTAGGTTCTCGCGCACGGAGAGCGTTGGAAAGACTTGGCGGCCCTCTGGCACGAGAGCGATGCCAAACTTCGTGATGCGATAGGGCGGCAGGCCGTTGAGCAAATGGCCTTCGAAATGGATCGAGCCGCGGTGCGGATGGAGCAATCCCACCACGTTGTTCACGGTGGTCGTTTTTCCCATGCCGTTGCGGCCCATAAGTGCAACAACTTCGCCCTGCCGCACCTCCAGCGTGGCCCCAAACAGTACCTGGTTCTTCTCGTAGGACGCCTCGATGGAATCAAGCCGAAGCATAACTTTCGCCCAGGTAGGCCTTCCGCACTTCGGGGCTGTTGCGGATCTCGCTCGGTGACCCGGTAGCAATGATCTTGCCGTAGACAAGCACGCTGATGCGATCTGCCAGCGCAAACACGGCATCCATGTCGTGCTCGATCAGCAGCATGGTGTACTGGCCTTTGAGCATGGACAACAGTTGCACCATCGATTCCGATTCGCGCCGGCCCATGCCCGCCATCGGCTCGTCGAGCAGCAGAACCTTCGATTTGGACACTAGCGCCATGGCGAGTTCGAGCTGCCGCCGCTCGCCATGCGCGAGCTCGGAAGCCAAACAATAAGCCTTTTCCGCCAGACCTACCTGTTGCAGGGAGGCGAGTGAGGCTGCCGTGAGCGTCTCCTCTCGCGCAGCTGGGTGCCAGACGCCGAAGCTGTGGCCGTCATGTCCTTGTGCGGCGATCGACACGTTCTCCAGCGCCGTGAAGCCGGGAAAGACTGAAGTGATTTGGTAGGACCGAGACAATCCGAGGAGTGAGCGCTGGTAGACCGGCAAAGCGGTGATATCGCGGCCGTCGAAGTAGATCGTGCCGGCATCCGGCGTCAGCTCACCGATCACTTGGTTGATCAAAGTCGTCTTGCCGGCGCCATTGGGGCCGATTACGGCGTGGACTTCATTTGTAACCAGGTCGAGATCGATGTTGCCAGAGACCACATTTGCGCCAAAGCGCTTCGCCAGGCCGCGTATAGAGAGGATGGCTGCGGTCATCGGGCGAAATCTATGCGCCGCTCCCAGGCCAGGAACGATCCGTAAATGCCGCGTTTCGCGAACAACGCAACCAGCAAGATGATTGGACCGAGCACGACCATCCAATGCTGGGTGTAAGCAGCAATGATAGTCTCGAGGATCACATAGACGATGGCGCCGATGAGTGGGCCTACGATAGTGGCGACGCCGCCCAAAATGATCATCACAATCAGATCGCCCGATACCGTCCAGGCCATGTAAGCGGGTGAGGCGAAGCGGGCGAGGTTGCCGAGCAGTAGGCCGGCGAAGCCGCAAACACAACCGGCCATGACATAAGCGGCCAGACGATAGCGCAGAACCGGAAACCCGAGCGCCTCCATCCGGCGGACGTTTGAGCTTGCCCCGCGCAGCACGCGGCCGAGCCGAGAATGGACAAGCCGCCATGACAGGTAAAGCGTCGCCACCAGCACGACCACAGTGACGTAATAGAGCCCGGTGTTACTCTGGATCGAGAACAGGGGCTCAAAATCGCTCCGCCGCGCGACCGCGAGGCCGTCGTCGCCGCCGTAGTACTTCAAGCTCGTTGCCAGAAAGAAGAACATCTGCGCGAACGCTAGCGTGATCATGATGAAGGCGATTCCGCTGGTGCGAAGACAAACCAGGCCGGTGAGAAAGGCAATGATCGCCGATAACGCGAGCGCCACACCCAGATGCAGCCAGCCGTTGGTCACGCCATGAAACGATAGGATGGCTACCACATAGGCGCCGATACCAAGATAGAGCGCGTGCCCGAAGCTCACGAGTCCCGCATAACCCAGCAGCAGGTTCAGGCTCGCGGCGGCGAGCGCGAAGACTAGGATCCGCAGCGCCAGCGTCACATAGAACGGGCCGCCGGCGTTGGCGGCGATCGGCGGCACGATCGCGAGTACCACCAGCAAGGCCGCAACAGCAATGAAGCGCGGCGATCGCGGCGAGATCGATTCCGGAAAGAGCAGCATTCAGCTTATCGCGGCATCGGGAACAGGCCCTGCGGCCTGACCGCGAGCACCACGGCCATGAAGAGATAGATGAGCATCGAAGCCAGCGCGGAGCCCGCAGCATCGGCGCTATCTCGTTCCGTCAAGTGGCTCAACAGGATCGGGAGGTACACGCGGCCAATGGTGTCGACGAGGCCCACGATTAACGCACCGAAGAAGGCGCCGCGAATCGAGCCGATGCCGCCGACCACAATGACTAGGAGCACCGTGACGATGATGTTATCGCCCATGCCGGGCTGCACGGCAAGAATCGGCGCCGCCATCAATCCGGCGAGGCCGGCGAGCGCCGCGCCAAGACCAAACAGCGCGGTATTGAGCAACCGTATATTGATGCCGAGCACCGACACCAAGCGCAGGTTTGTTGCGCCAGCGCGCGTGAGCATACCGATCCTAGTATGGTGGATGAGGACATACAATCCCACCGCTACAGCGAGGCCCACCGCGATCACTAGAAAGCGGTAGGACGGATAAAGAATGCCCATCAGGCTGATCGCGCCAGTGAATGCCTGCGGCGCACGCATATAGATCGCGGACGAGCCCCACAGGATTCGTGCGGTCTCATTGAAAAACAGGATCAGCCCGACGGTCGCCAACACCTGGTACAGGTGATCGCGGGCATAAAACGCAATCAGCGTCGTGCGCTCGATCGCAACCCCGATCACGAGCGCTCCAGTCACCGCGGCAACTCCGGCCAGCACGAACGATCCCGACGCGCTATAGACAGCAGCGCCAAGATAGGCGCCCAGCATGTAAAACGAGCCGTGCGCAAGATTGACGAAGTTCATGATGCCAAAAACGAGCGTCAGCCCGGCTGCAAGCAAAAACAGCAGCACGCCGTACTGAAGCCCGTTCAAAGCTTGGACGAAAAAGAGACTCCAGGTCATGGCGGGAAATGTCCGACCTCCCGGGCGGCCCGCACTGCCAGCTTACTTCATCGGACAGTCGGCCTGATACGCGTCGATGGCGTCCGCCATCGCAACCGTCACGGTCTTATGCGTGTAGCGGTCCTTGTTGCCGTCCTTCACGACCTCGAAGACATAGAAATCCTGAATCGGCATATGATTGTGGTTGAATTTGAACTTGCCCTTGACGGACTGGAAGTCGGCGGCCTTGAGCGCAGCGGTAAACGCCGGCTTATCGCCGAGATTACCCTTGACCCTTGTGATCGCCGAATCGAGCAGTAGCGCGGAATCATAGGCGCTGGCCGCGTATTCCGACGGCAACCGCTTGTGCTTCGCGTCGAATTCGGAGACGAACCTCTTGTTCTGCGGGTTGTCGAGATCTGGCCCCCACGGCGCGAAGTGCACAACACCAATGGCATCTTCCTTGAGCGCTGGTAGCGTCAGAAGATCAACGGTCGAGCCAGTAATCAGTGGAATGGCGCCGGCCAACCCAGCTTGCCGCCACTGCCGAATGAATTGCACGCCCAGGCCGCCGGGATAGAACGCATAAACCGCGTCAGGCTTTGCGGCAGTCATCTGGGTGAGTTCAGCCTGAAAATCAAGCTGGCTGAGCGACGTGTAGACCTCACCTGCCAGCGGCAGCTTGTAATACCGCTTGAAACCGGCGAGGTAATCCTTCCCGGCCTGGTAGTTCGGCGCCATCGTGTAGACGCGCTTATAGCCTTTCTCCATCATGTATTTGCCGGCCGCCTCGGCGCGTTGATCATTCTGCGCATTGGTATTGAAATAAAGCGGCGAGCACTGTGCGCCGGCCAGCTGCGATGGGCTTGCGTTCGAACCGATTATGTAGACGCCCCGCCCGATGACCTTCTGGTAGATCGCCATCATCTCGTTGGAAAAAGTAACACCAGCGATGATCGACACATTCTCCCGGTCGAGAAGCTCGTCGGTTACTTGGTTCGCGACCTCAGGTTTGAATTGACTATCCTTCCGGATCACCTGAACCGGCACTCCGCCTAGCTTGCCGCCATTGCGCTCGATCGGAAGCATGAAGGCGTCATACATATCCTCGCCGAAGGATGCGCCCGAACCTGAGAACGTCCCGACGAACCCGATCTTCACCGTCTGCTCAGCAGAGGCGCTATTCGTGAGCATGATGCCAAAAGTGAGCGCGAACGTTGCGAATAACTTCTTCATGTCGATCCACCTCGCTTGAAAGCCGGTGCCTCGTTCTTTGAGGGCCGCCACCCTTTGAAAAGTATACGAATAGGAGATATCGTACACAAGCACTCAGCAGGTCGTCACAAAGATGGCGAGTATCGTTGGCGCAATTGGGCTACCGCATAATCCGAATTTTCCAGAGCTGGTGGCGCGCCAGGGGCTGACTTGCGACACCGCGCAATCCTATCAAAGGGCTGCCGCGGAATTTGAAATGCTCCGCCCTGATGCGGTGCTGATTTTCACGACCGACCACCTGAACACCTTCTTCTTCGAAAACCTGCCGATCCTCGCGATCGGGGTCGACGATGAATTTGCCGGTCCCAACGACGAGGTCCCGACGGTATCGCACCGAAAGGTGCCATCAATCGCCTCGCTCGCTCGTCATTTGCACGCGAGCACAGTCGCTGCCGGATTCGACTTATCATCGGTGCAGGAATTCGAGGTCGATCATTCAGTGATCGTTCCGCTGCATTTCCTGAGTTCGACCTTTAGTGTGTCGGTCATTCCGATCTTCATCAGCACGCATATCGCGCCGCGGCCGACATCACGTCGATGCTTTGTCCTTGGTGAGACCGTGCGCGCAGCCGTGCAAAGCTGGCCTGGGCCGCTTCGGGTCGCCGTCATCGGAAGTGGAAGCTTTTCGTTTGACGTGCATGGCCACCTTTCACCGCCTGGACGATTGGTCGGGGTACCGGATCCTGCCTGGGTACACCGGGTCGGGGAGCACCTACAACGGAATGCGATTTCCGATCTGATCAACGAAGCCACGCCCGAGCGGTTCAGCCGCGCTGGCAACGTTTCCGGCGAGATCCTCAATTGGATCGCCATGCTCGGCACGATCGAGGGCCAGAAACTCAGCTGGTTCAAGCCCGAACTCGAATTCGGGAATTCCTACGCAGTGTGGCGATAGCGATGAGTATCATCTCGGTTAATCATCTCTGCCGCGACGTCGCCCGCGATCGGGCATTACGAGAAGCGCTTTTGCGCGATCCGGAAGGAGAACTGGCCCAATATCCTCGCAAGTTCACCGCGACCGAGCGGGCAGCGTTGCTCGCGGGCGATGTCGGAACGCTCTATCAAATGGGCGTCAATGCTTATTTGATGGGCTATCTGGCGCGGTACGGATTATTTGGACTGACGGGCGAGGCTTATTCTGCCCGAGTGCGGGCGAGCGAAGCCGCCAAGAACCGTTAGTCGGGCACATTGTCCCTGGGTCCCCTGGCCAGAAAAATCATACTGTGTCTCTCAGTTCAGCGTGACGTGCGACGGCGTGCCAGGATACGAAAATCCGTTCGAAAAGACCTACCATCGCAAACAACAGTAATGACAGCAGAGAAATCCAAACCAGCGCCACGAAGAGCAACGTGGTGTCCATTGTCCCGGTCGCAACGATCAGGACGTATCCTAGGCCTTTGTCCGCGCCGATAAATTCGCCAACGATCGCGCCAACGGCGGCGAGCGTGATGCCGACTTTCAGCGATGCAAAGATGTGCGGCAGCGCATAGGGCAGCTGAAAGCGCCAGAATCGTTTCAGCGGTCCTGCGCCCATCGACCGGAGCAAAAAGATATAATCGCGCGGCACCGATTTCAGGCCGACCAATGTGTCGATCATAATGGGAAAGAATGCTAACAGAAACGATATGAGGATCTTCGGAAGAAAACCAACCCCGATCCAAACCACCAGCAGCGGCCCGAGCGCAACCTTCGGCAGCACTTGAATGAATACGAGCCAGGGATAGAACGCCTGCTCGAAAACTCGCACAAAAGCGATCATCCATGCCAGGAATACACCGAGCACAACGGCTAACCCGAACCCGAGTAGAATCTCCATGGTGGTCACAACCGCATGATCAAACATCACGGAGAGGGTTGCCGATGTGCGGAGCGCGACCACTGAGGGCGCCGGCAAGATGTATGACGGAAACAGGGATTTGTCTGCCCCCCATTGCCATACGGCCAGGATGGCGACGAGGACTGCAATCGGGTAGCCGATCTTTGCAAGCAGGTCGTTCACGGAAGAACCGTGCCTACTGCTTGTCGGGCATCGATCGCCTCGCGCAGTCTATGCTGGAAGCGGACGAACTCGCTCGAGTCGCGCATGGTGAGAGTTCGTGGCCTTGGCAGCGCGATCTCGAGTTCGAAGACGGAGCGGGATGGGCGGGGCGATAGCACGATCACACGGTCAGACAAGAACACGGCCTCGGAGATGCTGTGCGTCACCATCACCGCCGTCGGTCGTTCGGCTATCCATAAATTCTGCAAGTGCATGTTCATATGCTCGCGCGTGAGTGCGTCGAGTGCACCGAAGGGCTCATCCATCAAAAGGATGCTAGCGCCGTGCAGAAGCGCACGGCAAAGCGCGACACGCTGACGCTCGCCGCCAGATAGTTCCCAGGGGCGGCGGTTCTCAAACCCTTTCAGTCCGACGCGTTCCAGCAGCCTCTCAGCCTTATGTCGCGCCACATTCCGGTCGAGGCCGCGCATGTCCGCCTGTATCATAACGTTGCCCAAGACAGTTCGCCAATCGAACAGCAGATCCTGCTGGAACGCGATACCGATGTCGGTGAGCGGTTTGGTGACGCGCCGCTTCTCAACCTCGATGGTACCGCTCGACGGCTGCACCAGGCCTGCCATGATCATCAGTAGCGTACTCTTACCGCATCCGCTGGGCCCGAGGATCGAGAGGAATTCGCCGCGCGCGATATCGAGCGTTATGCTTTCAATCGCTGGGATAGCGCCATAAGATTTTGCTATCCCGGTAAGACCAATGTGACGACTCGGAATCTGCATCACTGCAGTGAGAGACAAGTCACCTTGATGCGTCACTTCCCGATGAATTCGTTCGTATAGAACACCTCGGGAGACGACGGCGCCTTCATTCCGGTGGCCTCAACCAGGAGCGCGGTCGCCTTCTTCCACTCCTCTGGCGATTGCCAGCCGAATGGCTTGCCCTTGCTGCCAGGAGTTTCGATATATTCGAAAGAGGCCAAAAGCGTCTCCTTCACCTGCGCTTCTTTGCCCTTTTGCAGGGGGTTGGCTGCTATGAAGGCATTGACGGCATCATCAGGATGGCTGCGCGCGTCTTGCCAAGCCTTGGCAGTCGCGGCCACGAAGCGGCGGATCTTGTCGGGCTGCTTCTCGATGCGCGCGGTAGAGGTCACGATGCCGTGCGACGGCAGATCGATTCCGGCGTCGGCGTAGTCGAACTTGCCAATATCCTTGAAGCCAACTGATTGCAGCAATGCCCTGCCGGCAGTGCCATAGCTGCCAGCGACATCGGCATTGCCCTGTGCCAGGTACGTGTATTTGATGGTGCAATCGACCATATTGATTTTGACGTCATCCATCGTAAGTCCGATACTCTTCAAATACGCAGGCAGATATTTGATAAGGCCATCAGTAGGGCAGAGCAGAATGCGCTTGCCCTTCAGGTCTGCCGGCTTCGCAATGCCTTTGCCTTCGGGAAAGAACAACGCGAGCGTCGATTTCTGGAAAACACCCATTACCATCTTGGCTGGCAGGCCTTGGCTGATGAGCTGCGCGATTGTGCTGGCGTCAGCGAAGCCGAAGTCGTCGGAGCCGTTGCCAACCAAGCTACCGACTGTTGGTGACCCCTTGCCTTCAAGGATATTCAAGTCGAATCCCGCATCCCGGTAATATCCGCGAGCGACGCCCAAATAAAACGGTGCATGATAACCAAGCGCGGTCCAATCGAGACGGACAGCAGATTTTTCTTGGGATTGCGCGGGGCCGAGCAAGGCCGCCAAGAGTCCGAGCACCGATATGCTGAAGCGAGCGAGTACAGCGAGACCAAATCGCATCGTATGCTCCCATGTCCCAGCAATTGCACACGCTAAATCAAAAATCGTATACTTGTCCAGGGTGGCATGATGTCCCAGAGTTTAAAGGCTAGGACTGCATGAGCGCAGAAGTTTGCGGCGTTGACACCGATTCCGCGCATACAATAGCATCTGAAAGTATACGCAACTGGACCGATCCAATGAGCGGTACGAATGAAAATCGAGGTTGGATTGGCGCGAGCCTCCTGCGGAAGGAGGATGCCCGGCACCTGTATGGGCGCGGCATGTTCATTGCCGACGTGCAGGTTCCTGGTGTGCAGGACGTGGCGTTCGTCCGGAGCCAGATGGCGAACGCCTGGGTGCGCCGGGTGGCCAAGCCAGCGGACATGGAAGGACGGGTCTTCACGCTTGCTGACATTGGTCCGATCAACGTTCTTGAGGCGGGACCGGAGCTCGCTGCCCATCGCCATAGTCCTTATCCTCCACTCGCTGACAACCGCGTCCGATATGTTGGGCAGACTATAGCGGCCTGCGTGATGCCGACGCGGGCACAAGCCGAAGATCTGGCGGATCGCGTCAATGCTGAACTGGAGGAATTGCCTGCTGTCGTGGACGTCGTTGCCGCAATGCGCCCTGACAGCGCGCGCGTTTTCGATGAGTGGCCCAACAACGCTTACATCAGCACCCGGGTGGTCGAGGGAAACCCGGAATCCCTCACCTCTGCGCCGATCCGGTTGCGGCGCCAGCTGCGGTTAAATCGACAGGCGACCGTTTCACTCGAAGGGCGCGGCGTCCTCGCTTACTGGGACTATCGGCTCGACGAACTGGTCGTCTACCTCTCGACCCAGGGCGGTCAGGTCAAGCGGTTGGCGCTTTCTCGGATGCTTGGCCTGCCCGAAGAGAAGGTTCGTGTCATCGCTCCGGACGTCGGCGGTGGGTTCGGCGGCAAGAACCGTATCATGCCTGAGGACGTTGCCGTCGCCGCGATCGCATTGAAGCTCAAGCATCCGATCCGATGGATCGAGGATCGCCGTGAACATCTGCTCGCGTCGGTCCACGCACGGGACCATACCTACGATTTGACTATTTCCGCCGATCGGGACGGCACGCTTCTAGGTATTGAGGGAGACATCTACATCGATGCCGGCGCCTACGCGTTGTGGCCGACCGGCGCTTTTCAAGAAGCCAGCATGGCCTCGCGCAATTTGACCGGGCCTTATCGCATTCGCCATTTGAAGCTCAACGCCCACACCGTTGCCACTAACAAAGCGCCCATGGGTCCTTACCGCGGTGTGGCTCGGCCGGGAGCAACCTTTGCACTTGAACGGTTGGTCGACGAGGTGGCGCGTGAGCTTGGCCGCGAGCCATTCGATCTGCGACGACAGAACACCGTGACCGCAGCCGAGCTCCCTTACAAGACCGCGGCGGGTCTGAAGCTCGACACGGGCGACTATGTCGCCGCGTTGGATATCGCGCGTGAAAAAATCGATCTGCCGGCCATCCGCAAGCGCCAGGCCGCGGGCGAGCCTGACGGGCGCAGGATTGGCGTAGGCTTTGCATTTTACACGGAGCAGAGCGGTCACGGGACGGTGGAATTCGTCAAACGCAAGTTTCGCGTCATTCCAGGTTACGAATCGGCAAATGTCCGCATGCTTCCGGACGGCGGCGTTCTGATCTACGTGGGCGTGCAAAATCATGGCCAGGGGCATGAGACAACGCTTGCGCAGATCGCCGCGCACGAACTGGGCATCGATCCCGCACGCATTTCTGTCCGTTATGGTGATACGGCGGTGGGGCCGTACGGATTTGGCACGTTTGCTTCCCGGTCAATCGTGTTCGCCGGCGGCGCCGTCGGTAAAGCCTCCCGCGCGCTCGCGGAGAAGATACGCCGCATCGGGGCACATCTCTTGCAGGCCGACGTTGCCGATGTGCGCGTTGAGGCTGGGTCGGTCCATGGTCCGTCCGCCAAAATCAGCGTTGCCGAGATCGCGTTTGCAGCCAATGCGCGCCCGGACCATTTGCCAGCTGGCATGGACCCGCTGCTGGAGACGGTCTCGACGTATGAGCCGACGGATTCCGGCGGCGTTTTTGCCTACGGCACCCACGCGGTCGTTGTGGCGGTAGATCCCGACAGTGGCGTCACGGAAATCCTCGATTATGTGGTGTCGGAAGATTGCGGCACGATGATCAACCCGATGATCGTGGACGGCCAGGTGCAGGGGGGTATCGCGCAAGGCATCGGTACCGCGCTTTATGAAGAGATTCCGTATGACGAACAGGGCCAGCCGCTCGCCACAACCTTCGCGGACTATATGGTGCCGTGCGCGCCGGAAATTCCCCAGATCCGCATCGCTCATCTCGTCACGCCTGCTCTGACAACTGAGTATGGCGTGAAGGGGCTAGGCGAAGGCGGTGCAATTGCTCCGCCCGCAGCCATTGCTAATGCGGTGGCCGATGCCTTTCGCGACATCGGCGCAAGTTTCAATGAGACGCCGCTGACGCCCCGCCGCGTTTCCGAGGCGGTCGAGCGGGCGCGGCGCGTGAAAGAGTCGCCTCGATGAAAGCGGCGACGTTCGACTACGCGGTTGCGAAAACCGTCGCAGAGGCCAACGCCTTGTTGGGGTCCAACGGTGCGACGACGGCCGCGATAGCCGGCGGCCAATCGTTGCTGCCGATGCTCAATTTGCGAGTCGCGCTGCCCGACCTTCTGGTCGATATCGGCCGACTTGAAGAGCTCAAGGAGATTGGGGCAACCCCGACCAGCATTCGCATCGGTGCGCTGACGACGCATGCCGCGATTGAAGACGGGAAGCTTCCTGACGATTTCGGCGGGCTGATGCAAAAGGTCGCTTCGAAAATTTCTTACCGGGCGGTTCGTAACCACGGGACGATCGGCGGGAGCGTGGCGCTTGCCGATCCGGCCGCGGACTGGCCTGGCTGTCTGCTCGCGCTTGGCGCCCAGGTTCGTATCGCGGGACGCAAAGGCACCCGCTCACAGCCGATTGGGGAGTTTGTGCGGGGACAGTATTCGACCTCGCTAGCCGCGGATGAGATCATCCTGGGCTTTGATGTCCCGCGTCCCAAGGCGGCGCTGCGCTGGGGTTTTTTCAAAGTGGCGCGTAAAAGCGGCGCGTTTGCGAATTCCATTGCATTCGCCGTGTCTCACAGCCGCGGTGGTCCAGCTTCCGTCGTACTCGCGGCTGCGGCGGACCGCCCCTGCCTGCTCTCAAGCGTGGCTGAACGGATCAAAGCCGGAGAAGAATCTGAACACGCGCTTCGCTCTGTAATCGCGAAAGATGTGGCGGAGCATGTACCCCAAAACGACGCCTATTTAATGCGTTTGCACACCTCGACCGTCCTACGAGCCGTGCAGGAGGTACAAGCCAAGTGAAGTCCCTGACGCTTGAATTGAATGGTTCCAAAATTACCTACGAAGTGGAGCCGCGGGAGACGCTTGCAGATTTCCTGCGCGAACGGTGTCGCCTGACAGCAACCCATCTGGGGTGTGAACACGGAGTCTGCGGTGCCTGTACAGTCGCTGTGGACGGACAAGCCACCCGCTCTTGCCTTCGACTTGCGATCATGTGTGATGGGCGTTCGGTCCGGACTCTCGAAGGCTTAGAGGACGATCCTACAATGGAAGTGCTGCGCCGGCATTTCCATCAGTCGCATGCTCTGCAGTGCGGCTTTTGCACGCCCGGTATGCTGATGATGGGGCGAGACATTCTGTTGCGTATGGCTAATCCGGATGCTGTGACAGTCAGAGACCAACTCAGCGGCCAAATTTGCCGCTGCACTGGGTACTCCGGAATCGTGAAAGCTATTGTGGCGGCTGGTCGAGAGCTTGGCGAAGCCGACACAAGCAGGAGTGAGTCCTCCGCGCAGTAATCGCAGTCTGGCACGGCCTATCGTACAACAGATACTGAAAGTTCGCGAAAATGTCTCCATTGGCTCATGCACCTGCTCAGCTGAAATACACTCGGGTGATCGATCTGACGCTGCCAATCACAAGCAACATGCCGGGAATTCCTGGGCTAAAATCTTACGCGGATAACCCTTCCAGAGTGACCGTAATCGCAGCCATCACTGAGGCTCAAAAAGAGCTGCTGCGTGCCGAAGGCATGACGTTGAGCAATGACTTGGCGATCAACGGCCGGTCAATGATCTCGATCCTCTCTATCCTGGTGCACAACGGCACTCACATCGATGCCCCGCGACACATGATAGATAAAGGAGAGGCGATCGATCAGCTTCGCTTGGAGCGGGTTGTGAAAGAGGCAGTGCTCATTGACTTGCCGAATAAGGGTCCAAATTCCTCGGTATCCGTGAAAGACATTCTGGATACCGGAGTGGAGCTCGGTGCAAATCTCATTCCGGTAATCAATACAGGCTGGACGGAGAAGATGTGGGGTAAGCCCGCGTTCTGGGAGCAGATGCCTTATCTGGAGCCCGGCGTAGGTAAGCTGATGGCTAAGAAAAACGTGCCTGCGGTAGCGATGGATGTTTTTCCAGAAAAGGCAATCTGGAGGGGTGTCAAACTCGATCCAGGTGAAGTGTGGGTCGCAAACCACCTCGCTCTGCTCGAGAAGGGCATTCCTATGATTCAGTTCGTCACCAATCTTTCCCAGATTGGTAAGAATAGATTTCTGCTGATTGCAGCGCCCCTCAAAATAAAAGGCGGAGACGCAAGTCCAGCACGTGTACTCGCTTTGGTGGAATAACCCTGAGTCCGAACGACTGTTCAGTCGAGGCGCGACCCCAAATATCCTCGGGTTCACTCTGCAAAGGAACAGCGGCCCATCGTTGAAGCTCTCGGTGAAGCGTGTTGATAACGATTATCCAAATCGGAGTGTGGCTGCGTCCTTTACGAGATCCATTACTATCAGCAAGAACTAGCGGCGCCTAAGGCAGCGGAGCGCATCACCATGCTGGCACCGGAACATAAGCTCAAGATTGTGACGAAGCCTTACCTCGACGCCACGGCGCGCTTTGCCAATGGCGCCGATACACCGCGCGATTTTCTCGAGCGCTGCCTTGTCGATCTCGCCGCACTCGAGCCAAGGATTGGTGCATTCGTGCATCTCAATCTTGAGCGCGTGCGTGTAGCCGCGGACGAATCCACCGAACGCTGGCGGCAAGCTCGGCCGCGGTCGCCCATCGACGGTATGCCACTCGGTATCAAGGACATCATTGAGACTGCCGACATGCCGACCGAGAACGGCTCGCCGCTCTTCGCGGGCTGGCGCTCCGAGCGCGATGCCGCGAGCGTAGCCGCGCTGCGCGAAGCTGGCGCGGTCATTGTTGGGAAGACCGTGACCACGGAATTCGCAGCTACCGAGCCACGCGGTACGCGTAACCCGCATGATCTGCGACGCACGCCTGGTGGATCGAGTAGTGGCTCGGCGGCGGCAGTGGCGGCGGGAATGCTCAGCGCAGCGCTCGGCACCCAGGTAATCGGCTCGACCATTCGGCCCGCTAGCTATTGCGGCTGCGTGGGCTTCAAGGCGAGCGTCGGCGCGCTCAATCGCGGCGGTAGCTATGATGGATTGAGCCAGAGCGCCAGCGGCGT
>Ga0182034_10000596_pt1 | contig 16831 bp, 14 predicted proteins | sample flu12Cox44000172_FD_125972 | JGI IMG/M metagenome (GOLD analysis project Ga0182034, IMG submission 125972) | Lab enrichment of tropical soil microbial communities from Luquillo Experimental Forest, Puerto Rico - flux4day.12C.oxic.44.000.172 | ecosystem: Environmental > Terrestrial > Soil >... | reverse complement strand
TCGCCTCCAACCCAGATGTGCACGAGATTGTGCAAATCGTTCGGAGGGTTCCATCCTTCCACTCGGTTTCGGAAGCGTGTCGAGTTCCGGTCCCAGGGCGCATCGTCAAACGGCACGACGTTCAATGCGTCCGCCGTCGACGCCTTCTTCGGAAGATTCGGTCGAGAGATACCCTGAACGCCGGCGCCACGATTCCGTCGAAGTGCACGATTCACCTGGACCAGCGTGCCGTTCGCGTTCGATGCTAGGCGAACGGGAAACGCGGCGAGGGTAAACGGTCCCGGCGCGCTGACGCCGTCGCCCATACAGTCGTTATTCCAGATCGGCGCGGTGAGTTGATCGGCTGCCGACAACTGGCCGTCGGCCGCCCAGTCCCAATACGGAAGGCCGAATGTGTTATCGCCGAGCACCTGCTGCATCAGTTGTTCGATCGTTCGAAGCATCAGGCGATGCCACGGCGGAAAGATTGGTCGGGAATGCGCAATTCCCATGACGGCGCTGTGCCAGGCGACAAACCTGTCCCAGGTGCTGGCCGGCTTACTCGGCCCCGGAATGCCGAGACTCGCCGTCGTCACGCCCGTAAACTGCTGCTTGAGCGCCAGGACTGCCTGGACGTATTTCTGCTTGGCGGCGGCGTTGGTGACAATGTTCGATCGAACAGGCATCGCTCCTCATTTCCGCCGCATCGTCTTCTTGGCAGCCGCTTTTGACCGCACGCCCTTCTTGGTCATCGTCATCCCGCCCATTGCTCCCGACCCGGTCTGCGACCGTGCGGAGAATTCGTCAGGAAACGTGTCGATCACGCTCTTGAGCAGATCGATCGCTGAGGCGAAGCCCGCGTTCGGCATTCCGTGGTAATGGACCAAGCCTGAGTTGGAGACGCCCAGTATGGCGTTGAACGGCTTGCCGTCGATTTTCACGCGATACATGGTCGTCACTGTAATGTGGTGGCCTTTGTAATCGGCCTCGCGAACCGAGCCCATGCCGCCGGTCATGTGCATACCGGTGAGGAGCTTCTTGAAGTAGGGCGCGTTCTTTCTGGCCCGCGCTGCGCTCGCGTCGGCGGTGATGGGTCCTGGCGACGTTGGTGTCATCTGAAATCCCTCGCGAACTGAGTATCCGGAGATCTTGGCACGGCCCGGACCCGCGCTCAAGCAACAAACCTGGCAACTTCCAAGCATCTGGCCTGTTGTCGCCGACTATCCGCTCGATAAAACCAGCAGAGGCCGTGCGACATCCAACGGGAAAGCCGTTCTTCTACTTCCTCGTGGCCGGGCTCCTCCTGCTGGCCGATATCCCCTTGCTCCCGGCGCTCAACGCATCGTCTCCGACGTTCAAGCGTCTGCTCTTCGAAATCGCGGTCGTCGTTTTCGTGCCGTTCTTCTTCGTGCCGAGCCTTATCTACCACTTCGAGAAGCAGTGGATTCGGCACGGGTCGGTCCAAGAGGCGCTGGCCGGGGCCTCATGGACCGCGGCCATCACGATGGCGTGCATCACAACGGGCCTTCTTCTGGCCTGGCTCAGCGTTCCGTGGATCATCGCGTCACGATTCGGACCACCTCGTCCAATGACGAGCGAGGAGGCAGCCCGTGCTGTTTCTACGATCGGCGCGTGGGACAAGGGCGATCGTGGAGACCTATCGGTCCTCCTCATGCAGCTCTCTTGGAGGTGGCTGCCGAACGCGTCGGTGAGCGCCGCACTCTCGCAAAAGATCCACGACGAATGTGGATCGGCGGCGAACGCTGATGACTGCTTCGAGGGACTGCGTGCGTTGTTTGCAACCGGCTTTCAAGCTCCTGATCTCGCTCCCGTGCTGGTCAAGCTGTCGGAGCGTGATCCCGAAGTGCGCGCGAACTGGCGGAGCATGGGGTTCCTCCTCGAGCGAGGAGAACTCGCGCATCGCTATCGATCGAGGCTTCTCGATATGCTCGGCCTCCTCGGGCCTGCGGCGGTCGATGCCGCCCAACCGGAGCTCGTCGCCCGGCTGACGGACCGCGAGGAGCGCAGTCGATGGGCGGCGGCGGGGGCGCTCGACCGCCTCGACTCGCCGGACGCCCGGCAGCGCGCCGCCGCGTTCTTCGCCCGGAACGTCCCGCCGCTTCTCGACAGTTATCGGGTCGATCCCTCGCGGCGGCTGCGCGCATGCCTCTTCCTGCTCCGCGCGGAACTCAAAGAGCCCGATGTGCGGACCCTGGCCATCGGCGCGCTCAACGACAACGATGTGCGCGTGGAAAGCTGCGGAGCCTTCCTGCTGCTGACGAGCGACGTCCCGCCGCAGGTCGCGGAGGAGCGACTGCTCAGCGCGCTTACGGGACAAGGAAATCATTACGCGCGAGATTCCTTTGCAGCCGCGCTCAAGATCCTGGCCACTCCTCGCGGGCAGCAGACGCTGAGGGAGTACATAGCTTGGGAGCCGGAGCGCGTTCAGAGAATCGGGGAGCACTGGAACGATCCGTACTTCCGCCTCTTCGGCGATCTCCTCTGACCGCGGAGGGGTTTCTCTTTTCCCCGGGTTGCACGATAATCAGCGCCGACCAGACGAATCAGGAGGGAGGTCATGGCAAGAAAGAGCTCCCGGACCGACGTGAGCCGGCGCAAGTTCCTGGCCGGCGTGGCGATGACGGGCGCCGCGACCGCCGTCTCGGCAACGCGCGGGGGAAACGCCGCGACCGAAGTCGAAGCCGCGCGGCCCGCCCCAACCCGCCCATCGACCGCTGGCGCGCAACTCGAGTACGCGACGCAAAGTGTGTCCGCGCCGCAAGGCACGCTTTCCGGGCGGCCCGGATCGGACTTCATGGTCGATGTCCTGAAGTCGCTCGACATCGATTTCATCTTCACCAACCCCGCGTCGTCGTGCCGCGGCATCCACGAGTCGATCGTCACATACGGCGGCAACAAACGACCCGAGTTGATCACCTGCATGCACGAGGAATCGGCCGTGGCGATGACACACGGCTACTACAAGGTCGCAGGCAAGCCGGCGGCTGCGCTGTGCCACGGAACGGTCGGCCTTCAGCACGCCGCGATGGCGGTTTACAACGCGTGGTGCGATCGCGCCGCGTCGATCGTCATGGTGGGCAACCGCATGGATGCGGCCACGCGCCGGCCCGGCGTTCCCACCCTCCACGCGATGCAGGATCCAGGCTCGCTCATTCGCGACTTCACCAAATGGGACGACAATCCGCAGTCGCTCCAGCACCTTGCCGAATCAATGGTGCGCGCGTACAAGGTCACGATGACGCCACCCCTGGAACCCGTCCTCATAGTGCTCGACGAGAAGCTTCAGGAAGACGCCATCGACAGCGGTGGCAGACTCGTGATTCCGAAACTCAGCACCGTCGCACCGCCCGCAGGCGATCCCAACGCCGTGCGCGAAGCAGCGCGCCTGCTCGCCATGGCGGACAATCCGGTCATCGTCGTCGATCGGGTCGCTCGGACGGCTGCGGGCGTGACACGGCTGGTAGAGCTCGCGGAAGCGCTGAACGCGCCGGTGATCGATCAGCTCGGCCGGATGAACATGCCCAACGATCATCACCTCTATCAGCTGGGCGCTGGCGGGTTGATCGAGCGCGCCGACGTGATTCTCGGCCTCGAGTTGACCGACTTCTGGGGCACCGTGAACAGCGCCGACGACTCGGTCGAGGCGGCGCAGGCCTATCGACCGAACCCGGGGACACGGCTGATCAGCATCGGCATGGGCGATCTGTATCTCCGCGCCAACTATCAGGATTTCGAGCGCTACCAGCCCGTCGACATCGCCATCGGCGCCGACGCGGAGACGACGCTGCCGATGCTGACGGAATACGTCAAGCAGGCGATCCCTTCCGACCGCCGCGCGAAAATCGCCGAACGCGGCGACAAGGCGAGGAAGGCCCAGGCGCAGGCGCGGCAGGCGGTGCTCGCGCAGGCCGCCGCCAATGCGTGGGACGCGAGCCCGATCAGCTCGGCCCGGCTGTCAGCCGAGATCTGGCACCAGATCAAGCATGAACACTGGGCGCTCGTGTCGCGCGATTCGAGCCTGTCAAACTGGCCGCATCGGCTCTGGACGTTCGACCAGCATCACCAGTTCATCGGCGGACCGGGCGGCGCGGGCATCGGCTACGGGCTGCCGGCCGCGGTGGGGGCGGCGTTCGCGCATCGTGAGGCGGGTGACCGGCTCACGGTCAACATCCAGAACGACGGCGACTCGATGTACGCGCCGGGCGCGCTGTGGACGGCGGCGCATCACAAGGTGCCGATGCTCACGATCATGTGGAACAACCGCGCGTACCATCAGGAGATCATGCACCTGCAGCGGATGGCCGGCTGGCGGCAGCGCGGCATCGAGAACCCGCACATCGGAACGACGATTTGGGACCCCTACATCGATTACGCGAAGCTCGCCGAAGCGCTCGGCCATGTCGGCATCGGCCCGATTACCGACCCGAAAGATCTGGCGAGCGCGATCAAGCGGGGGGTCGATGCGGTCAAGCGAGGAGAACCCGTCCTGATTGACGTGGTCACACAGCCACGATAGGAGAACCGCCATGCGGAACGCGTTGTCGCTCTTGGCAGCCGCGGCGCTCTCAATGATCGTGTTCGCGGCTCCACTGGTGCGCGCCGCACAGTCGGCCGGGCCGACCGGAGATCCGGTGCAGGGGAAGGCGACCTTCGAGCGTACGGGCTGCTGGGAATGTCACGGTCATCAGGGTCAGGGCGGAGTCGAGGGACCTCGCATCGCAGGTCCTGCGCCGGCGTTGCAGGCCATGTCACGATACGTCCGAAATCCAAGGCGCAACATGCCGCCCTACACGCAGAAGGTCCTCTCCGATCAGGAGCTGGCCGACATCTCCGCGTATTTGCAGTCGATCCCGCCGCCGCCGGACTACACGACGGTCCCGCTCTTGAGCGGCAAGTTCTGACTGATGAGCAGTGCGTTCTGACAGATGGGCGGCGCCTTCACTTCAAGCCGTTGAGCATCTTCGTGATGGAGTCCAGCCACGCGGCTTCCCGTTCGAGCGCCTGGGCGACGCGCCCCATTTCCGCCGGCACGCGCTGATACTCACCCTGCTCCATCGCCTCCCTGACGCCGGGCACCGTTTTGACGCCGTAGCCGGTGTAGAAGCCCGGGGCGTACAGCAGGTGCTTGAACCATTCGCGATGGACGAGGCCGGCCGCATCGAGCAGCTGCTGCTCGGAAAGCGCGATCTTCGCGTCGATCGCGGCGAGAGCTGCGGCGGAGGCTGACTTCTTCGCAGCGGCGGCGCGTGCCTCGTCCAGAGCCGCTGCGCGTCTCGTCAGCACCTCGATCGCGCGCGACATCGGCGTGAAGTCGAGCGCCGGAGGCATCGTCTCGACTTTCGGGGCGACGCGCGGCCGGCGAGGATCGTCGATCGCCGCGAACACGCCGTCCTGGATCTCACGATTGCGCTCGGCCACTTCCTCCCGCTTCTTTTTCAGCAGCAGCTGTAATTCCTCGTCGTAGGTGCGCACCGTGTCGGCGAGATTCGCGTACTGGAACGGCAGGATGTCTGCGTCGGCCAATCGAATGACCGCCGTGCCGCCGGTTTGCGCGAGCGCCCGTCCGTAAGCGAAGTCGGTGTCCAGAAAGTGCGTAAAGAAGTAGAAGTCATCGTAAATCGAGTGATAGATGCCGCTCGTGTCCTCGCCACCGTAGCCGATATTCAGCGACGGGATGCCCAGGTGCTGAAGAAAGGGCGTGTAGTCGGAGCCCGATCCGAGGGCGGCAATGCGCCAGTCAGCGCGGGAGCGGACCTTCTCTTTATCCTCCGCCTTCGCGCGCTCGATCGCGTGGGCCTGTTGCCGCTTCCAGACTGTGAGATGCGTTTCCGGATCGGTAATATCCCGAGCGACGTCGTTGATGAAATGCTCGAGCGTGTGTGAGCCGGCCACCTCGAGGAAGCCGCGACCGTTGCCGTCGGAATTCAAGTACGCGACGGCGTGCTGCTGGAGCTCACCTGCGTGCGTCTCGGCCCATTCCGTCGAACCGAGCAGAGCGGGCTCTTCTCCGTCCCACGCGCAATAGACGATGGTCCTCTTCGGCGACCAGCCTTGTTTCACGAGCTCGCCGAGGCCGCGCGCTTCTTCCAGCATTGCGGACAAGCCACTCAGCGGATCTTCGGCGCCATTCACCCAAGCATCGTGGTGGTTGCCGCGCACGACCCACTGATCGGGGAACGTCGATCCGCGCAGCCGCGCGACCACATCGTAGAGCGGTTTCTGGTCCCAGTTGAAGGCCAGCTTGAGGTGCGCGCGCCCGGGTCCGGGGCCGAAGCGGTAGGTGATCGGCAGGCCGCCGCGCCACTCCGGAGGCACGATGGCGCCTGTCAAGGACGCCAGGAACGGCTCCGCGTCTCCATACGAAATCGGCAACACGGGAATCTTCGTCAGCGTCGGCGCGTCTTTGATGGCGAGGCGTTTGGCGTCGGCGGTCGCCCCGATGCCGGGCGTGAGGGGATCGCCAGGATAGAGCGGCATGTCCATCACGCTGCCGCGTTGGGCGCCCTCGCGCGGCCGCATCGGCCCGCTGGGGAACACCTCACCCACATCGAAGCCGTCGTCCTTCGGGTCTGAGTAAATGAGGCAGCCGATCGCCCCGTGCTCCGCGGCGACCTTCGGCTTGATGCCCCGCCACGATTCGCCGTACCGAGCGAGGACGATGGCGCCTCGGACCGACACTCCGTAGCGCTCCAGCACGTCGTAGTCCTCGGGGCGGCCGTAGTTGACGTAGACGAGCGGTCCGGTCACATCGCCGTCGATCGAGTACGCGTTGAAGGTCGGCAGCTGCTCGGTCTTCTGGCTCGATGTCGGATCGACGGGAAGCGCCGGCTCATCGAGCTTCGCGGTGAAGTGGGTAGGGGCCACCAATTCGAGGACGCGCTCTTTTGGTGTTGGAAACAGAACGGTGAACGTCTCGATCTGTGCATCCCAGCCCCACTCCTTGAAACGCGCCAGAATCCATTCTGCGTTGTCTTTATCGTAGGCGGACCCCACGTGGTGCGGCCGGGCGCTCAAGCGTTCCATGGACGCGCGCATGTTCGACGGCTGGGGCAACTCGCGGAACTTCGCGTCCCACCCCGTCGATCCCGATTGCGCGGCCGGTGTCGTGGCGAACCACGTGCACACACCAATCGCGATCAGCAGTCCCGAACGTCGATTCATGGTTGCCTTTCAGCCCTTCGCGCGGGCGTAAGCGTCAGCTCCCAGAAAGTGCAGCGAAACGTAGGGCTCGTCGCCGACGACCCAGCTGTCGTGCCCCGGCCCGATGTAGAAGATGTCTCCGGCGCGCATTTCGATGACACGCCCGTCGCGCATTGCGGCGGTGCCCGTTCCTGAAATCACCATCCCGACGTGTTCGACCTCACACATCTGCTGGCCGAGCCGGGCGCCCACGTGCACCGACCAGCGCCAGCCGGGCTCGTAGCTCGCACGACCGATGGTCATTCCGCCGATGTGGACGATGTCGAATCGACCCTTGTCGAACGTGCGCGTCTCGTCCGGCGTTTCGAACCGCTTGAGCACCACGTCGAGTGTCGGATCGAGAACTTTTCGGGCGACAGAAGTATCGACCATGGAGCGAGTATAGCGCGAGGGGTAGCCGGCCCGTCGGTCAGGGCCGGTCCGTCAGAATATGGCGAGGGCGTTCACGGGGAATCCGGTGCCACCGGATACCGGAACCGGCGCGACGGTCAACAGGAACTCCCAGCGGTGCAGGCGGGCGGCGGTTGCCGACACCTCCTCGAGATCCTGGTTGTCGAGGATACCGATGCCGAGCGCGGTGATCGCGAGCGTGTGAACGGGAAGGTTGATGCCTTCCACGAGGGATGGTGTCACGTCCTGAGCGTCATCGCTCCCGATGAACGACACACCGCGCTCTTTCAGCCACGGAGCGACCGATGCGTGGTAGCCCGCTTCGTTGCGTCCGACGTTCCAGGGTCCGAGCTTCTCGCGACGAGCCCAACGGCCCGTGTTGAGGAAAATCGCATCGCCCGGCGAGACCTTCACGCCCGCCTTCTTCTCCCACGCCTCGAGATCTTCAACGAATACGGGCGTGCCGGGCTCGAGATACGGGAGGCCTTTCAATCTCGGGATGTCGAAGAGAATCGCGCGCGTGACGACGCCATTTCTCAAGTTCTGAATGCCGAGCATCTTGCAGCCTTCTTCGGTGTTGATCTCGCCCGTGGCGTGCCCGTTGTAGGTCTGCCCCTTATAGAGGATGTGGCAGAGGGCATCGATATGGCTGTGGGCAAACCCGTGGTACGACACCTTATACGTGTCCGTCGTGAAGCCGCGATTCATCGTGTGCTCGAACGGGCTCGGATTGTCGACGGCCCGATCGGTCAGCGGCGAATGCGCGAGGCCGACGACGACCCCGAGCCGGGCCAGCGAAAGAGCCTGCTTGCGTTTCGTGTCGGTGATGAGATTGGCGGCGCCGAGCTGGTCGTTGGGCCCCCAGCGGCCCCAGTTCTTCACCTGGTTGAACATCTGGTCGAATTCGTCGGCATTTCGCGGGAATCTCGCAGCCGACGGCGCGGGGCTGATGAGCGGCTCATTTGACGCCCCGCGGCCCTGACTGCCGCCGGACTGGCCGCTCGCCTGAGTGCTTGATTGACCCGCCTGAGTCTGGCCCACGGCTGGCTGCGTGGCCCGGCCGGAGATGGCCAGGCTCCAGGCGGCGGCGATCATGACCACCTTGCTCATTGCCGGAACCACGCCCGAGATTCGCATACGGACTCCTCAGGACACGGTTTCACGCCGTGCGGATACCCGGCAACGCGGCGGTCACTTTCAATGCGTGGTGGTCCGCGTCGGCCAGACGACGCCCTGATTCTCCTTGGTTACCGGGCCGAGGCCTTTGTACATGAACCGCTGCACCCGTTTCCCCTCGTAGGTCTCCGTAATGTAGATGTTGCCGTGGGAATCGACGGCGATGCTGTGCGCGCCGAAGAACTCCCCGGGCTGGCGGCCGCCGTCACCGAAGCTCGTGAGCACTTGAAGCGAGTCGCGCTCGATGACATAGACCTTCTGGTTCCGCCCGTCGGCGAGATACAGATACTTCTGCTGCGGGTCTTTCGAGAACGCAATGTCCCAGACGGACCCGTCCGCGAGCGAGCGGCGGGCGATGAACTGCTCCTTGACGAACTTCCCCTCGGGCGAGAACACCTGGATGCGATCGTTCACGCGGTCGCAGACATAGATCAGCCGGTCGTTGGACATCTCGGCGCAGTGAACCGGGTTGCGGAACTGTTGTGCGGGCGGTGCATCGGGATTGTAGCGCCCCAGATTGGTGTCGTCCGGCTTGTTGCCGTAAGCTCCCCAGACTCTCTTGAACTGGCCGCTATCCGCGTCGATGACAGCGACCCGGTGATTGCGGTAGCCGTCCGCGATGTAGGCTTCGTTCGCGGTCTTGTCGACGAAGATCTTCGCGACCTGACCAAACGCCCACGTGTCGTTGCTGCCGGCCGAGCCCCACTCCATGCCGACCTGCTTGATGAACTTGCCGTCCTGCGTGAACTTCAGGACCTGGCCGTCGTCGGCGCCGTTGCCGCCGATCCAGACGTTGCCTTTGTAGTCGATCGTGATGCCGTGGTTCGATTGCGGCCACTGGTAGCCCTGACCCGGCCCGCCCCAGTGCCGCAACAGGTTGCCGGCCTGATCGAACTCGAGGACCGGCGGGGCGCCCTTGCAGCACTCCCCGGTCGGCGGATCGAGCTCCGCGCCGCGCTCGTTGTTGTTCAGCGTGGCGGAGCTGCGATGGATGATCCAGATGTGATCCTGGGCATCGACGGAGACCCCGATGGTCGAGCCGAGCAACCAATGGTTGGGCAGCGGCTTGGGCCACATCGGGTCGACTTCGAAGCGAGGCGCCTGGACCGCCCCTTTGGATTGGGCGGCTGCCGCTCGTTCGAGCGCGTACTGACCACCGCCAATCATCACCAGGACCAGCACGAACACACCACTGACGAGAAGCTGACGGCTCGACTTCGACGTCATGAAACCCTCCTCGACGGGCCACATTATACAGAGGTCTGAGCACCGCGGTCCGTTCGCCAACTGCCGGCCCGCTGGCAGCAAGAGCCCGCCGGTGCGCGGCATTTTCGCTGGCGGCGGCGGCGGCGTGCCTTTTGCTGGATCTCTCTTACAGCGGAGGGCCAGTGTACATCGACGATCTCGACATCCCTGCAGGCAAGCTCACCGAAGCCGCACAACGGGTGTTTGACCGCGCGGTCGAAGAGTCGCGCCAGCGTCAGCACGCCGTGCTCGCCAGTGAACACCTCTTTTACGCCTTCGCGCAGGTCGAATGGGATCTGTTTGCGCAGGCCATGCGTTACGCTGAGGTCAACCCGCACGAGGTCCTCCGCTCAGTTGATGAGCACCTGCGCTCGGTGTCCTCGGGTCCGCTCAAGGACGGCTTCGACCGTCCAGACGGCGTCCTGTTGTTCCTCGGCCCGACAGGTGTCGGCAAGACCGAGCTGGCCAAGGCGGTTGCCGAGCTCCTGTTCGGCGATGACACGAAAATGATCCGAATCGACATGTCGGAGTACCAGGACGACGCTGTGTCTGTCGACAAATTGATCGGCATGCCGCGGGGGATCGCCGGCAGCGAGCGCGGCGGGACTCTCACGAATCAGCTGAAGGACAATCCGTTCACCGTGGTTCTTCTCGATGAAATCGAGAAAGCGAGTCCTGCCGTGTTGAACGTGTTCCTCCAGGCCTTCGATGAGGGGTGGATGACCGACGGGCGCGGCAAACGCGTCTATCTGAGCGATGCGATCATCATCATGACCTCGAATCTCGGGTCCGAGCACTTCCGCCAGCTGACAAGCCCGCTTGGATTCCGCTCGGAGCGCGTGGAGATCGATCACGTCCAAGGAGAAGTCAGGCGGGAGCTCGAGCGGCGCTTCTCTCCGGAGTTCCGCAATCGGATCGACGACGTGGTCCTGTTCGCGCCGCTTACACTCAACGACGTGCGGCGCATCGCCAGCGGCTATCTGCTGGAGCTCGAGCGCGCGGTGAATCTACCGGGACCTGTGGATGTCGCGCAACGCCACGTCCTTTGCATTTCTAGAAGTCGCGTAGCCCGCTAACAGATGGCGCTCGACACGGTCCAACCGCAGACAACGATGACAGGCTTGACGGCACTCGAAGCCCAGACGCGGTTGGAGCGGTTCGGACCGAACGAGCCCCCGGCTGCGAAGCCGCATTCGGCGCTTTCCGACGTCTGGCACGTCTTCAGGAATCCGCTGGTGTTGATCCTGGTGATCGCCGCCGTCGCGTCGGCCTTCGTCGGCGAGGCGATCGATGCGGGAATCATCGGCACGATTGTCCTTCTGAGCGCGGCCATCGACTTGAGTCAGACCCGTCGTTCCCACCGGGCCATCGACCAACTCCGTGAACGGATCGCCCCGACGGCCACCGCCCTGCGCGACGGCGAGTGGAGAGACGTGTGGCGGCGCGACGTAGTGCCGGGAGACATCGTCCGGCTCGCCGCGGGAGACCTGGTTCCCGCGGACGGGCGCCTGCTGGTTGCTCGCGATCTTTACGTCCAGCAGGCGTCCCTCACGGGCGAATCGCTCCCGGCTGAAAAGGAAGCGACGGGTGAACCGGCGTCCACGAAAGCCGACGCACGAAACATGGTGTTTCTGGGCACCTCTGTCGTGAGCGGCACTGCCACGGCGGAAGTCATCGCGACGGGTGCCCGGACGGCATTTGGCGCAATTGCCGCCCGCCTGGCGGCGGCCCCGGAAGAAACCGCGTTCGATCGCGGCTTGCGGGACTTCAGCCAGCTCCTCGCCAGGACGGTGTTTGTTCTCGTGGTCTTCCTGCTCGCCGTGAGCATTGCCCGCCACCGCGATCCGCTTCAATCGCTGCTGTTCGCGGTGGCGCTGGCGGTCGGCTTGACGCCGGAGTTCCTGCCCATGATTACGTCGGTGACCCTATCAAAGGGTGCCGTGGCCATGGCGCGGAAGAAGGTCATCGTCAAATATCTGTCCACGATTCAGAATCTCGGCAGTCTCGACGTGCTGTGCAGCGACAAGACGGGAACGCTGACCGCTGGAAAGATGTCGTTCGATCGGTCGCTGGATCCCCTCGGGAACCCGTCCAACCGCGCATTGGAGCTTGCGTATCTCGCCAGCCGGTTCGAGACGGGTATTCGCAGTCCGCTCGATGAAGCCCTCCTCCATCAGCCCCCGCCCGCGACCGGCGCCTATACCAAGGTTGACGAAATCCCGTTCGATTTCGAGCGACGGCGGCTCTCCGTCGTCCTTGAGGGGCCGTCGCAGCGAGTGCTCGTCACGAAGGGCGCTCCCGAAGGGATTCTTCCACTCCTGACCGGCTACGAGATCGGAGGCAGAGTGGAACCGATCGACGACGCTTCCGCTGTGCGCCTCCGACAGGTGAGCGCAGGCCTGAACAGCCAGGGATTCCGATCGCTTGCGGTCGCGTACGTCGGCGTGCCTGCGCGCGAGCGGTACTCACGGGAGGACGAGCACAACCTCGCGCTGGTGGGCTTCGTGACGTTCTCCGATACGCCCTTGCCTGATGCCGCCGAGATCGTGGCGTCTCTGAGGCACGATGGCGTCGACATCAAAGTCATCTCGGGCGACAACGATCTCGTGACCGGCCACGTCTGCAGTGCGGTCGGCATCGAGCCGGGTCGAATCGTCACGGGCGATGACATGGACCGGATGACGGATCCGGCGCTGGCACATGTTGCCGAGGAGACGCGTGTGTTCGCGCGCATCTCGCCCGCGCAGAAAAACCGGATCCTCCTGGCGCTCAAACACCGCGGCCACGCCGTCGGATTCATGGGTGACGGCATCAACGACGCGCCGTCGCTCCACGCGGCCGATGTTGGTATCTCAGTGTCGAGCGCCGTCGACGTCGCTCGCGAGGCTGCCGACGTCATCCTCGTGGAGCCTGGTCTGCGCGTGCTCCATGACGGGATCATCGAAGGGCGCAAAGCCTTCGGGAACGTCATGAAGTATCTGCTGATGGGCACGAGCTCCAACTTCGGGAACGTATTCAGCATGGCTGGAGCGGCGCTCTTCCTGCCCTTCCTGCCGATGCTTCCCACGCAAATCCTCCTGAACAACCTGCTCTACGATCTCGCGCAGATTACGATTCCAACCGACAACGTGGACGAGTCATACCTCCAGAAGCCGCAACACTGGGATATTGGCCTGATTCGCACGTTCATGCTGATGGTCGGCCCCATCAGCTCCGTCTTCGACTTCCTGACGTTTTATGTGTTGTTGAACGTCTTTCATGCGAGCGAAACGGAGTTCCATACCGGATGGTTTGTCGAATCGCTGGCGACCCAGACGCTCGTGCTCTTCGTGATCCGCACGGCGGGCAATCCGTTACAGAGCCGTCCCAGCAGTGCGTTGATCGCCACATGCCTCGCGGTCGTGGCGGTCGGGATCTTTTTGCCGTTCAGCCCGGTTGCAGGCATGCTCGGGTTCACGGCGTTGCCGGCCGGGTACTTCGCGTTCCTTGCCGCAGCAACCGGAAGCTATCTGTTGCTGGTAGAAGCCGCCAAACGACGGCTTCTCGGTCGGCAGACCCCCAACGCTCTCGTCACCCAACCTTCGGCGATCGTTCGACCGTCTGTTTGATGGACGCGAGCGCGCTTTCGAGACTGCGAGTCCGGCAGCGACCCAGGTCATCTGCAGTTGCATGATCGCAGCCACGCTGTGGCCGACCTCTCCTGGCCGACCTGCGCCTCGTTGTCTGAAGGTCGGTCTGGCGACACGGCAACCGGCTCGATTTGCGCGTCAGGCACCCCGGCTTTCCGCAGTTGGTCGATGCGTCGCCGGCGCTCGGCACCGAGCTCGTTCTTCAACGCGACAACGTGATCGAGCAAACTGCCACCGGTTTCGAACTGCAGTCGACCCAGCACGTCAATGGCCTCATCAAGCGTCTCGTTCATGGTTGAGCGACTTGCAACTGCGTGGCCAGGCCGCGCTCCGCAATGTGTGCCCGCCAGGGCTGAACGAAGCATGTGCTCCGCGACGTCGCGACGGGGCCGAGCCCTGGCAATCGCCAGCCGGCCGGCATCACGCCGTGGTCGCCGATGCGCTACAGGCACCGACGGTAGCAACCGTTCTTGTCGCGTTGCAGAAACCCGCTCTCCACGAGAGAGGAGAGCACATGCTCGAGTGTGCGTGCACTCAGGCCCCAGAAGCGGGCCGCCTGCAGTACCGTCAGGGAAAGTCCCGGCATCTCGACGTACTCCGCTCGAATGCGCTCGACCACGGCCACCGTCTTGCCTTTGGCAGGCCTCACCGTCTGGCCCGTCGACCGCCTCCTTTCCGGCGACATCAGGCCTTGACACCCACGAGGATGACGATGCTCCTTCCCTGCACCGTGCAGGAAGTCCGATCCAACGGTACGCCGGGGTTCTGATTCGCGAAGTCATGCGGGGTCGGCGCGAACGTGTCGACGGCGACATGCCACACGCATTGCGGATCCACTGGCACCTCGAAATCGAGCGGCTCCCAGAACATGTTCATCATGATGTGCAGATCGGCATCGCCATCAAATCCGGCGATGGTGCACGCGAGGGCTCGCCCCTGAGGATCGTCGAAGCCCGGGCTGCCCAACTTCGTGCCGTGCCATGCGATGTCGGCCATACCCCGTTCGTTGACCTCTCCTCTGTAGAAGTACGGCCGTCGCAGCGCGGGATGGGCTTTCCGGAAGGCGATCATCCGCTGAACATGGCGCAACACCTCCGCATACGAGCCCGCCATGTTCCAGTCGACCCAACTCGTCGCGTTGTCCTGGTTGTAGGCGTTGTTGTTGCCGCCCTGGGTGCGTCGGATCTCGTCGCCGCCGAGCAGCATGGGAACCCCGCGAGACAGCATCAGAATGGTGACAAAGTTCTTGACCTGTCGCGTGCGCAGCGCCTCGATGTCCGGGTCGCGCGTCGGTCCCTCGACGCCGCAGTTCCAGCTCAGGTTCTCGTTGATGCCGTCGCGACTGCCTTCTCCGTTCGCCTCGTTGTGCTTGTCGTTGTACGACACGAGGTCGTTGAGCGTGAAGCCGTCGTGGACGGTGACGAAATTAATGCTGTTCTCGGGCGACTGCCCTCGCGCTTGATAAATGTCCGCGCTGCCGGCGAGGCGCGACGCGATGGCGGCTGTCAGGCCTGGGTCGCTCTTTACAAACCTCCGGACATCATCTCGATAGCGGCCGTTCCACTCGGCCCAGCGGTCGCCCGGAAAGTGCCCGACTTGATACAGGCCGGCTGCATCCCAGGCCTCCGCGATGAGCTTGGTGTCCGCGAGCGCGTCTTCGAGCTCAATCTGCCAGATGACCGGCGGGTGCTCGAGTGGCGCGCCGTCTTCGCCCCGCGCGAGAATCGAGCCTTCGTCGAACCGGAAGCCGTCGACGTGCATCTCCTCCACCCAATAGCGCAGGCAATCGACGATGAACTTCTGCGGGATCGGATGATTGGCATTGACGGTGTTGCCGGCGCCGGTGTAGTTCGCGTACCAGGCCCGATTGTTCGGGTCGAGGAGATAGAACGAGCGATTGTCCATTCCTCGAAACGACTCCGTGGGCCCCAGCTCGTTCCCCTCGTCCGTGTGGTTGAACACGACATCGAGGATGACCTCGATGTTCGCCTTGTGCAGGGCTTTGACCAGGTCGCGGAACTCGTTCGCGTGCTTCACGGCGTCCGGGTCGACACAGTAGCCCGAGTGCGGGCTGAAGAATCCTATGGTGCTGTAGCCCCAGTAATTGCGGATCGCTTCGGCCGACGGATTGACGGAAACGTCTGAGTCGTCGAACTCGAAGATCGGAAGAAGTTCCACCGCGGTGACACCAAGCGCCTGCAGATACGGGATCTTTTCGATCATCCCGGCAAACGTGCCCGGATGCCGCACATGGGAACTCGGCGAGCGCGTGTAGCCCCCGACGTGTGTTTCGTAGATGATCGATTCATGGAAGGGCCGCTTGAGCGGCCGATCGCCTTCCCAGTCGTAGTCGGCCGAGTCCACGATGGCGCAGCGCATCGACGTGGCCAGGTTATCCCCTGGACCCGCAGCGTCCGCACGCTTCCAGAGGCCTTTGAAAATGCCCCTCGCATAGGGGCCGATGAGCACCTTATTGGGATTGAACCGGTGACCCGCCGACGGATTCGCGGGGCCATCGACACGAAACGCATAGTAGATCCCCGTTTGACAGCCTCGGACGAAGACGTGCCAGAAGTGGAACGTCTTGTTCTGGAACGGATCCAGTCGAATGACCTGCGTTGGTTCGATTGCCGACGCCCGATCAAAGAGCAGGAGCGCCACTTCGGTGGCGGACTCCGAAAAGATCGAGAAATTGACCCCATCGGCATAGGTGGTCGTTCCGAGCGGATGCGCGGAACCAGGCTCGGTGTCGAAGGTCACCGCACGCGACATCATGCGTCGTTCTGCTGCGGGTGTTGCCATATACCTACGTCCTTGTCGACGCTCCACGAAGCTCGTCGAGCAGTCGTTCACACAATGTTTGACGTTTGATCAGGATGTGGCGCAGCTCCGCTCCATCGGCGCGCGCCGCTTCGAACTTCAATTCGGGCAGGTAGTCGTGCAGCAGCCCGATGGGCGTCTGCACGTCGTCGTCGAGCATGCGCTTTGCTCCGTCGCTCAGACATGAAGGATGTTTCACGCTCGACTCGTCAGATCGCCACGCTCGCCCGGCGCATGTTCTCGCGGACTGTCGCCCTCATCATTGGATTCGGCATGATGGCTGTTGGCCTCGGGATGACCGCCACCATCGCCCTGTTGCCGGCCGGCATTGTCATCGGCGTATTGGGTGTCGCAATCCTCATCGGCGCTTT
>Ga0182034_10000584_pt1 | contig 16902 bp, 17 predicted proteins | sample flu12Cox44000172_FD_125972 | JGI IMG/M metagenome (GOLD analysis project Ga0182034, IMG submission 125972) | Lab enrichment of tropical soil microbial communities from Luquillo Experimental Forest, Puerto Rico - flux4day.12C.oxic.44.000.172 | ecosystem: Environmental > Terrestrial > Soil >... | reverse complement strand
CCGGCATGCAATCATCATTCATCGACATCGGCCTGGAGCGCGACGGGTTCCTGTACGTCGCCGAGGTGATCGACACGCTCGAAGAGTTCGAGAAGCTCGAGGCGGACGACGAGCCGAAAGGCGAGTCGAGTGATAAAGCCGAGCCGAGAGGCGAGTCGAGTGATAGAGCCGAGCCGAAAGGCGAGTCGAGTGATAAAGCCGAGCCGAGAGGCGCGTCGGGTAATAAAGGCGAGTCGAAGAGCGACCGGGCCCGCGACCGGGCCACGCAGAAGATCGAGGAGCTCCTGAAGCCAGGTCAGGAGATCCTGGTGCAGGTCGTCAAGGAACCGCTGGGCACCAAGGGCGCAAGGCTCACCTCTCACGTCACCATGGCGGGGCGCTTCCTCGTGTTCATGCCCACCGTCGACCACGTCGGCGTCTCACGCAAGATCGAGTCGCGCGACGAGCGCAGCCGCCTGCGCGGCATCGTCCGCGAGTTCCGCGAGGCCCACGGGTTCACGGGCGGCGTCATCATCCGCACGGCCGCGGCCGGCCGCCCGAAGGAGGACATCGTCAGCGACCTACAGGCCTTTCACAAGATTTGGACGGAGATCCGCCAGAAAACAGAATCACAGCGCGCGCCGGCGGTCGTGTATCGCGAGGCAAGTCTGGTCTCGAAGCTGCTGCGCGACCTGCTGACCGAGGAGTACCAATCGATCCGCATCGACAACGAGGCCGAGTACAAGCGCGTCATCGAGCTGGTCGAGCGCATCATGCCGAGCCTGGCGCCGAGGGTGAAGCTCTACACGAAGCCGTTCCCCATCTTCGACGAGTACGGCGTGCAGGCCGAGATCGACAAGGCGCTCAAGAGCAAGGTGTGGCTGAAATCGGGCGGGTCGATCGTCATCAATCAGACCGAGGCGCTCGTGGCCATCGACGTCAATACGGGACGGTATGTCGGCAAGAAGTCATCCGGCCGGCTCGAGGACACCATCGTCAAAACCAATCTCGAGGCGGTCAAAGAGATCGTCCGTCAGGTCCGCCTTCGGGATCTCGGCGGCATCATCGTGCTCGATTTCATCGACATGGAGGAGAAGAAAAACCGCCAGAAGGTCTTCCAGGCGGTGGAGCAGGAGCTGAAGAAAGATCGGTCGCCGTCCAAGGCGCTGCAGGTGTCGGATTTCGGGCTGATCATCATCACCCGCAAGCGGGTGAAGCAGAGCCTGGAGCGCGTGTTGACCGAGCCGTGCCCCTACTGCTCAGGCACGGGCGTGATCAAGTCGAGCGCGACGATCTGCTACGAGATCCTCTCGGAAGTGAGAAAAATAGGCCCGGACCTCAACGGCCATCGCCTGCTGCTTCGGGTCAATCCTGACATCGCGCGGGCGCTTAAAGAAGAGGAGAGCGCGGTGCTGACCGATCTGCGGCAGTCCATCGGCAAGGACGTCACGATCAAGTCCGACGTCCATCTCCACCACGAGCAGTTCGATGTGATGGCTGTGTGATTCCGGTCAGGTCGGTCGAGTAGGTCGCGTGAGTCGGGTGGTCGGTTGAGTCGAGTGGGTCAGGTAAGTCAGGTGGGTCGGGCGAGTCAACTCGCGAGCCGCTGTCCGACCCGTCCCACCAGACCTACCCGACCATCGCGACTCCTCAGGCCGGGGGCATGTTGATGATGTAATTGTTGCCGCCGTGGTTGATCCACACGCGGAGGTACTTACCGCCCTTCAGCATTTCCACCGAGGACGAATTGGCGCCCGGCTTCTTGCCCTTCGCGACCTGGCTCATGTCAGCAGCCGACACGACCGTCGCGACCTCGCGGCCCATGACTTTTCCGCCCCGGACAAACTCCACGTATTTTTCGGCTTCGGCACCCTGGCCTGCGCCCGGTTTCGGTGGCGCCTCGTTCGTCAGCCGCACCTGATACGTGCCGGCCGCCAGCGGCTTGCCGTCGGCCATGACTTTCTTGGTGAGATTCACGGTGCCCAGCGAAGTGCCCGTCGACGTCGTGCCCTGGGCGTAGACAGTGCTCGCAGCGAACACACCGGCGAGGGCTCCAACGAGAACCAATCGCTTCATTCTGGCCTCCAGGCTCCAGGGGGAAGACCCTCAAGAGTAGCACTCCAGGGGTCCGACCTCGTCATTTCCAATTATACAGACTCCAATGAGGGAGCAAGCCGGAGGCCAACCTCAGCGTTTGGAAATAATGATGTCCCCTGAAAAGGTTCGAAGCGTCAACGTCGCGCTGCCATCGCCGTAAGTTGCGGTCATCGAGTGGTTACTAAGGCCTGTGCGGCGGCCGGGACGCCCGCGGGTACTGCTGTCGCCGCCGATGGTCAGCGGCAAGTCGGACCGGATCGAACCGCTGAAGCTGTTGGCGTTCAAGACGAATCCTGCCGGGTTCGCCAGGGTCAACCTGATGTCACCCGAGTGGGCATTGACCTCGTAGGAGCCTCCTTTGGTGATTGTGCCGGAGTACTCGACCGTGCCGCTGATGGACTTGGCGGCAAGACGGTCGCAGCTCACATCAGTCAAGCGGACGTCGCCGCTCACCGAGCCAAGCTCCAGCGCGTGAGCCTTAATGGACTTTCCAACCAGGTTGCCGCTGACGCTCGCTGCCGACAGATCGCCGTCGGTCGCCACGCCGCCGAGCGTGACGTTGCCGGAGACGCTCTTGGCCATTTCGAGCCTTGGCGTATCCGCCATCGTCACGTCGCCGCTGATGGTTTCGCCCCGGGCGGCCCCATGTACGCCGGTCACCTTGACGTTGCCCGAGACCGAGTGGACCTCGATGGCCGCCGAGGCCGGCATCGCGATGGTGTAATCGACCGACACGCGATCATTTCTCGCAGTGTGCGTTGTGTGCACGAATACGCTGCCGCCGCGTTCCTCGACGTCGATGTGGACCGTCTGGAGCTGTCCTCGGTCACGCCCGCGCTTCACGGCTTCGATCGAGACTTCATTTCCTGATGCGGCGGTGACGACGATGTCGCCCGAGATGTTGGAGATGCTGACGCGCCCGTCTGGGCTGACGCGCACCCTGCGCGAGAAGCGCTCGCTCTGATCGGACCCGCCGCTTCGACCTTGGTACGGGTGGGCTGCCAGCGGTGGCGCCGCAGGCATTGCCAGAATGGCCGCGGCTATGACCGAAAAGAGTGTGCGTCGCATCTCAGTCGCCCTTTTCCTTGAGGCCTGACACGATGCGCGCTGTGCCGGCCTCGTCGCCTTTGCGCATTTCGTTGATGAGTGCCACCGTATCCTGCAGCAGCGCGAGCTTTGTCTTGAAATTCTCCATGAGGCTGTTTGCAGCCGGCGCGCTCGACGGCTCCGCGCGGACCGCCGCGCGGCTCTCGTTGATGGCCTGGTCGATGACCGCAAGATTCTTCTGCAGCGTCTTCGCGGTCTTCGGGTCCAATGTCTTCTCTCCGGCGCCCGCGATTTGCTCCAGGCCTTTGATCGCGCGCTCGTAGTGGGCCTCGGCGGCGCGCAGCTCGGCCTCGACGGCCTCCGCGGACACTTCGTCGGCGGACGGCGCGGGGTTCGTCGCCGATGCCGAGGGCTGAGCGCCGGTCTGCGGTGCGGGGCGGCTGGTCAAGCCATAACGAAGCCCAGCGGCTGTTGCGAGGACGAGGACGGCCGCTGCCGCCATCCAGGCATACCGCGAGGCCCTGGACATCGTCGTGCGGGAGGCACCCGAAACACCACCGCGCTCTGCGCGCCGCTCCAGCTCGATTGCCCGTTCGATGCGCAGCCAGACGCGTGCCGGCGGCTCCCGCAGATCGAGCGACGAGGCGACCTGGCGGATTTCGGCCAGGTCAGCGACCAGCTGCTTGCAGTCGGCGCAGTCCTGGAGGTGCCGTTCGACGTCGGCGCGAGCGGACGCGTCGAGCGCATTCTCGATGTAGGCGTGAATGTCGTCTTCCCTCGGATGCATACCTCTGGCTTTGCCTACTTCAGCAGCGCGCGGAGCTTGAGCCGGGCCTTGAACACCTGCGACTTCGACGTCCCTTCCGCGACGCCAAGCAGCCGAGCGACTTCCTTGTGATCGAATCCTTCGACGTCGTGCAGGACGAATGCCTCGCGGGCGCCGTCCGGTAGCCGCTCCAGCGCGCGGTCCAGGTCGATGCGGGCGATCGGCGTGGCTCTCCGCGCTGGCGGGACCATGGCCGGTTGGGCGTCGAGCGATTCGGTAACCTTCCTCATTTTTGCCTGCCGGCTCCTCACGTAGTCGAGACAATGGTTGAGCGCAAGCCGATACAGCCAGGTTCCAATCGTCGAGTCGCCTTTGAAGCTCCCGAGCTTCCGGTACGCTTGCAGGAAAATCTCCTGCACGAGATCTTCGCCATCCTCGGGAGACCCCGCCATGCGGCACGCCAGCGAATAGATTCGAGGCGCCTGTTGGCGATAGATCGCTTCAAAGCCTTCACGAGCCGCTGCCTCCGGGTCCCCAGGCCCCTCAACCCCGGGTTTCGCCGTCACTCCCTTAGACGGGAAGGGGATCGGGCCACGTTGCTTTCCACTGCTCACGTCTTGAAGATACGAGGAAGATCGGCGCGCAAGTTCATTGCCGCCTGGGGCGCAGTGACCATAAAACGCGCCTGACATCGCGAATCCTGCGGCCTGAAACCAGGATGCCCTCCGCGACGAGCAGCGCTCGTTTCAGGGCTTCGCTCCCACCGTACCCGCCAAGGCGTCCGCCGGACGCGATCACGCGGTGGCACGGCACGTCGCGATAGCGGCAAGTCTTCATGATATTGCCGACGGCGCGGGCCGCGCGCGGGCGGCCGGCCATCCGAGCGACATCGCCATAAGTCGCAACGCGCCCGGGCGGAATGCTTCGCACCACGGTCAGCACGCGCCGGGAAAAGACGTCCGTTCGAGGGAGCGTGGGTCTCACGGCCATCGGGAGGTGTCGGCGGTCGTCGCGAGCAAAGTATACTGCGCACGCCCCGCGAACCAGGCCCAAGGACCAGACGTGCGAGCCGTCGACATCATCGTGAGCAAACGGGACGGTCGCGCCCTGTCCCGCGATCAAATCCGCTCGTTCGTCTCAGGCGTCACAGAGGGGACACTTCCTGATTATCAGGCGTCGGCGTTGTTGATGGCGATTGTCCTCCGCGGGATGAGCGCGGAGGAGACTGCGTGGTTGACCGACGCGATGGTGCACTCGGGTGTTCGCGTGGATCTCAGCGGCATCCCGGGCGTGAAAGTGGACAAGCACAGTACTGGAGGCGTCGGCGACAAGGCGTCGCTCGTGCTGGCGCCGCTCGCGGCGGCGTGTGGCGTGCCCGTGCCGATGATGTCCGGTCGCGGCCTTGGCCATACCGGCGGCACGCTCGACAAGCTGGAAGCCATACCCGGGTTCCGCGTGAACCTGTCGCTCGAGGAGATGAAAGCCGCGCTCGCCCGCACCGGTTGCGCGATGCTCGGCCAAACCGAGCAAATTGCGCCCGCCGACAAGAAGCTGTATGCCCTGCGCGACGTCACCGGCACCGTCGAGAGCATCCCTCTCATCAGCGCATCGATCATGAGCAAGAAGATTGCCGAGGGGATCGACGCGCTCGTGCTCGACGTCAAGACCGGCAGCGGCGCGTTCATGAAGACCGAAGCCGATTCGCGACGGCTGGCAGAATCGCTCGTGTCGATCGGCAACGCCTCCGGCGTGCACACCGAAGCCATCATCACGGCGATGGACGCTCCGCTCGGCTGCGCCGTCGGCAACGCGCTCGAAGTGATCGAATGTATCGAGGTGCTGAAGGGTCGAGGGCCGGCCGATCTCGTCGAGGTGTCGCTCGAGCTCGCTGAACGCATGCTCCTCGTCGGCAAAGTGGCGCCTGATCGTCCCGACGCGAAGCGGCGGGTCGCCGAGGCGCGAGCGTCGGGCGCGGGGCTCGAACGTTTTCGACGCATCATCGAGGGCCAGGGGGGCGATCCGCGGGTCGTCGATGACTACGGCCGCCTGCCACATGTCCCCGGCCGCCACGAGGTGACGGCGGATCGCGGGGGATATGTTGTTCGGCTGGACGCCGAGCTCGTCGGTCGCGCATCAGTCGCCCTCGGAGCTGGGCGCGACCGGATCGAGGACTCCATCGACCCCGCCGTCGGGATCGTGGTTCGCGCCACGGTAGGCGATCGGGTCGGCGCCGGAGATCCCGTGCTGGAGCTGCACTACCGCGACCCCGGGCGGCTCAATGCGGCTCTGGCTCTCCTGGCGCGCGCGGTCACGATCGGTGACGACCGGCCAGTCGTCCGCAGACGGCTCGTTGGAGAGGTGTCTGGAGAGGTGCCTTCGTGACGCCGCTCGGAACCTTGCGACCCGTAGTCGGCGCCGTCGTGATACTCGGTATCGCGTACGCCTGCTCCACGAATCGCCGCGCCATCAACTGGACGACCGTGGCATGGGGTGTGGGCCTCCAGGTGCTCTTTGCGATTATCGTGCTCAAGACGTCGGTGGGGCAGCGTGTGTTCAGCACGCTCGGAGACCTGATTACGCGCCTCCTGGGCTTCGCGGGCGTGGGCGCCGCGTTCGTGTTCGGACCGCTCGGCAGCGGAACAGTCTGGGGGCGCGTCATGACGAGCGCGCTTGGCGACGAGGGCGCGCAGTACGCGACGATCTTTGCGTTCCAGGTCCTCCCGACGATCATCTTCATCGCCGCACTGTTCGCCATACTCTATTACTTCGGCCTCATGCAGCTCGTCGTGCGGTTTTTCGCGATGATCATGCACCGCGTCATGCGCGCGAGCGGCGCGGAGTCGTTGAATGTCGCGGCGAGCATCTTCATGGGACAGACCGAGGCGCCGCTGACGATCCGGCCGTACCTGCCGGAGATGACGCAGTCCGAGCTGATGACCGTCATGACTTCGGGGATGGCGCACATCTCGGGAGGCATCATGGCCGCCTACATCCTCTTCGGGATCGAGGCCAAGCACCTGTTGACCGCGGTCATCATGACCGCGCCCGGCACCATCATGATGGCCAAGATGCTGGTCCCTGAGACGGAGATGCCGAAGACGATGGGGACGGTGCGCTTGGAGGTGGAGCAGACCGATGTCAACGTCATCGATGCGGCAGGGCGCGGCACGGGCGAAGGGTTGCACCTCGCGCTGAACGTCGGGGCCATGCTCATCTCGTTCCTGGCGCTGATTGCGCTCGTCAACGCGCTGCTCGGGCTCGCGCACCTCAGCCTCGAAATGATTTTTGGCTGGGTGTTCGCGCCCGTGGCGTGGGCGATGGGCGTCCCATGGCGTGATGCGCCTCAGATCGGCAACCTGCTCGGGACGCGGATGGCGCTGAACGAGTTTGTGGCCTACTCCAAGCTCGGCCCGCTCAGACCGTCGCTCGATCCCAAGTCATTCACGATTGCGACGTTCGCGCTGTGCGGGTTCGCAAACTTCAGCTCTATCGGGATTCAGATTGGCGGGATCGGCGCGCTCGCGCCGAACCGGCGTCACGATCTCGCGCGGCTCGGGCTGCGGGCGATGTTTGCGGGGACGCTGGCGAACTTCATGACCGCGACCATCGCCGGGTTTCTTCTGTGAATGGAAAGGAAGTTGGGTGAGCTTCTACGATCAGGTGCGCGAGGCCGCGGACGCGGTGCAGGCGAGGGTCGACGAAACTCCGATCGCCGCGATCGTGCTCGGCTCCGGGCTGGGCGAGTTCGCCAACCGGCTCGCGGATGCGGTGTCGCTGCGGTACAGCGACCTGCCGCATTGGCCCGTCTCACGGGTGGTGGGTCACGAGGGTCGACTTGTCGTCGGGCGCATCGGACACTCGAACGGGAAACGAGCGGTCGTTCTCTCGGGGCGGAGCCATCTGTACGAGGGGCACAGCGCGCAGACGGTGACGTTCGGCGTTCGGGTCCTGGGCCTCCTCGGCGTGAAAACAATCGTGCTGACGAATGCGGCCGGCGGTGTGAACACCACGTTTTCGGAGGGCGCGCTTATGGTCATCGACGATCACATCAATCTGATGGGCGCCAACCCGCTTGCGGGGCCCAACGATGATCGCTTTGGGCCGCGGTTTCCGGACATGACCGAGGTGTACTCGCTCGATCTCCGCGGAGTCGCCGATCGCGCGGCCAGGGCGAACAACCTCCGCTTGGCGCACGGCGTCTATGCGGCGTTGCTGGGTCCGAGCTATGAAACGCCTGCCGAGATTCGATACCTCCGCGCCATCGGCGCCGACGCCGTCGGCATGTCGACCGTGCCCGAGGCAATCGCCGCCCGGCATATGGGTATGAAGGTTCTCGGCATCTCGTGCATTACGAACATGGCGGCGGGAGTCCTGCCGGGGCCGCTCAATCACGAGGACGTGTTGGCGACGACCCGGCGAGTTCGCGGGCAGTTCATGGCTCTGCTAGAAGGCATTCTGGAGGGCATCCCGGAAGGCGTCGATGCCCGGCTCTGAGCGCCCCCCAGGCGGCGAGCGTCGGTCGGGCAGCGACCGACGCTCAGGCCGCGATCGCCGGCTCGCCTCGCGACCGCGTGAGGGCCCCGATCTCGACCTCGTGGCGGCCGCGCGGCGGGCGCGCGAGCACGCCTCCGCGGCGTTCTCGAACTTCAAGGTAGGCGCCGCCCTTGAGGCCGAGGACGGGACGGTCATCACGGGTTGCAACATCGAAAACGCGACGTACGGTCTGACGATCTGCGCTGAGCGCGTCGCGATGTTCAAAGCTCTCTCAGAGGGATATCGGGCCTTCACGCGCATCGCGATTGTGGCGGACACGAGCGAGCCGACGCCGCCGTGCGGCGCATGCCGCCAGATTCTCTGGGAGTTCGGCGGCAACCTTGAGGTCCGCCTGGCAAACCTCGAGGTAGAGAAGGGCACCTATCGCCTGCAGGACCTGCTGCCGCTGCCCTTCGACGCGCGGTCCTTGGAAGCTCCGCCGCGGTTCTAGGCGCGCGCGGTTAGGGTCGTGCGCCCCCTGCCTTCGAGATGATCGCGCGCGCTGTAAGTACGACGCGCGCTCTTGTAAGATCAATTCGATGCTGCCGACGATAGTTCGCGAGGGCGACGCGGTCGTGATGATCGACCAGCGCAAGCTTCCGGTCGAGGAAATCTACGTGCGCGCGAAGACAGCGGCCGAGGTCGCGCGCGCGATCAAGACGATGGTGATTCGGGGCGCGCCGGCGATTGGCGTGGCGGCGGCGATGGGCATCGCACTCGCGATGCGCAAGAGCAAAGCCACCGGCACGCAGAAATTTGCCGCCGAGTTCCAGAAGACGTGCGATCTGATGGCGGCGACGCGGCCGACGGCTGTCAATCTGTTTTGGGCCATCGATCGCATGAAGCGGACGTTCGCGTCCGCGGTTCAGGCGGGCGAGTCGGTCGATCAGATCAAGGACCGCCTCGATCAGGAGGCCCAGGCCATTCACGATGAGGACGTCGCCAGCTGTCGCGCGATGGGCGCCTTCGGCGCGGAGGTCGTGCCGGCGGACGCCCGTGTGCTGACGCACTGCAATGCGGGAGCCCTGGCGACGGCCGGCTACGGGACCGCGCTCGGTGTCATTCGCGGCGCCGTCGAGCGGGGCAAGCGCGTGGCGGTCTTTGCCGACGAAACGCGCCCGTTTCTTCAGGGGGCCAGACTGACGGCGTGGGAGCTCGTCCGCGACGGCATCGAGACCACCGTCATCGCCGACAACATGAGCGGCGCGCTCATGCGCCAGCGCCGCATCGACCTGGTGATCGTCGGCGCGGATCGCATCGCGGCCAACGGGGACACGGCGAACAAGATCGGCACCTACGGCCTGGCGGTTCTCGCACGTGAGCACAAGATTCCGTTCTATGTCGCCGCGCCGCTCTCCACGATCGATCTCAGCACGCCGGACGGCGACCACATCCCGATCGAGGAGCGGAGCAGCAAGGAGGTCACGCACGTGGCCGGATCGCAGGTCGCGCCGGCAGGCGCCCTCGTCTGGAATCCTGCCTTCGACGTCACGCCGCATCACCTTATTGCCGGCATCATCACCGAACGCGGCATCTTCCGGGCCCCGTACATCGACTCCCTGAGAGCGGCATTCAACGCCGAGGTCCCCAGCCCGGAGGCCCCGGAGCGGCACCCGCGCTGGGGTGGAAGCGCGACAGCCCCGGGCTAGCATGCGCATCCTGGGGATCGAGACCTCCTGCGACGAGACCGCCGCCGCCGTTGTCGAAGAAACGGGTGACGGATTCAAGCCATGGGCGATCCGTTCGAACGTCATTGCCTCACAGGTCCCAATCCATCGTGACTGGGGAGGCGTCGTTCCCGAGCTGGCATCGCGCCAGCACATTCGCGACATCTCCGGCGTCGTCGAGCGCGCGCTCGACGATGCGCAGACGTCGTGGCGCGATCTCGGCGCTGTAGCGGTGACCCAGGGGCCCGGGCTGGTCGGCTCCTTGCTCATCGGCGTGTCGTTCGCCAAGGCCGCGGCAGCCGCCGCCCGGCTGCCTCTTGTGGCCGTGCATCACCTTGCCGGCCACATCGAGTCGCTCGTGCTGGAGAACGGCGAGATGCCTCTCCCGGCCGTGGTTCTCGTCGTTTCCGGTGGCCACACCAGCCTTTATCACGTCGATCGGCCGGGACATTACGCGCTCATCAGTCGAACGCGTGACGATGCGGCGGGCGAGGCGTACGACAAGGTGGCGAAGCTGCTCGGTCTCGGGTACCCCGGCGGGCCGATCATCGACCGACTCGCCGCGCGGGGGAATGATCGTGCGGTCGCGTTGCCGACGACGAGGCTGACGCATGCGGACAGGAATGCGCCGGATCTGCGGGGCGATCTGGACTTCAGCTTCAGCGGGCTGAAGACGGCCGTAATGCGCTACGTTCGGGGGAGAGGCGCCGCCCGTTTTCCGGGCGAAACAGGCGGCGCGCCGCCGCCCTTCACTGAAAGCGAAATCGCGGATATCTGCGCCAGCTTTCAGCGGGTGGTAGTGGCCGTGCTAGTCGAGCGGTTATTCGATGCGGCCAGGCGGTTTCAGGCCAGAAGCGTGGGGATTTCCGGCGGAGTCTCCGCGAACAGCCGCTTGCGCGCGGAGCTCGAGGCGCGCGGCAGGGCGCGCGAGGTTCCGACCTTCGTGCCGAGCCTGGCGCTGGCGACCGACAACGCGGCCATGATCGCGGCGGCTGGTCTGCGCAGGCTTCACACAGGGCTCGTCGCGCCGGCCGATCTCAACGCGGACGCCGCGTTGTCGCTCTGACGACGATCTGATGGCCCGCGAGTTCCCGTCTCACCCCATTGTCGGCGTTGGCGCCGTGGTGGTGGACGGCGAGTCCGTACTGCTCATCCGGCGCGGACAGGAACCGCTGAAGGGCGAGTGGAGTCTGCCGGGCGGGGCTGTGGAGCTCGGCGAAACGCTCGATGCCGCCATAGTGCGCGAGGTGCGCGAGGAGACAGGGCTCGACATCGCGGTTGGTCCCGTCGTCGAAGTACTCGATCGGCTGCGCCTGGCGTCCGACGGCCGGGTCCGCTTTCACTATGTGCTCATCGACTTTCTGTGCCGGCCGGCGGCGTCAGCATCAGGACCGCGCTCAGCCTCAACCTCCTCAACCGCGCCGATCGCCTCCGCGTCCGACGCGGACGCCGCCGAGTGGGTTGACGTGAAGGATCTGGCTGCCTACCGGGTCGCCGACGCGACGGTGCGGGTCATTCGCAAGGCTTTCGATCGCTCTCGGGCCGGATCGTGGGCTCCCCTCGGCGGGTATCAGAAGGGCGAATAGCTGATCACTGCGCCCTTGGCTTCCACGCCAGGTATACAGGCACGCCCATCAGCACGATGATCAGGCCCGGCCAGGTGGTCGCCGTTCGGTACACGAACAGGACGAGCAAGATGGTCGCGGCGCCCGCGATATAGAGTGCAGGGACGACGGGATAACCCACGGCTCGATAGGGGCGATCGACGCCGGGTCGTGTCACGCGCAGCCGAAAGATGCCTGCGATGGTCAGGATGTAGAAGATCAACGCCGCGGAGATCACGTAGTTGAGCAAGTTGCTGTACAGGTTGCCGTACGTGCGCGCGGCTGCGTCGTAGGTGCGCGGCAGCACCAGGAACGCGGCCCAGCATCCCTGCAAGACCAGCGCCCACGCCGGTACTTTTGCGGCGTTCAATTGTCCCGACCTCCGGAAGAACAAGCCATCCCGTGCCATGGCGTAGTACGCGCGCGCCCCGGCGAGGATCAGCCCGTTCATGCAGCCAAAGGTCGAGATCATGATCGCGATCGCCATGATTGTCGGGCCGAGCCCACGGAAGATGGCGTTCACGGTGGCCGTTGCGACGCGATCGCCGGCCGCATGTTGAATCTGATCGAAAGGCAGCGTCACCAGGTACGCGACGTTTGCGAGCAGATACAAGCCGATCACGACGCCGGTGCCAAGAGCCAGTGACAGCGGGATGTTGCGGCGCGGATCTTTGACCTCGCCCGCCGTGAACGTGATGTTGTTCCAGGCGTCGGCGGAAAAGAGCGATCCGGTCTGCGACACGCAAATGGCGACGAACAAACCGAACGCGGTGACCGCCGTGAGGCCCGGCACGATCTCCACGACGCCTCGCACCTCCAACAGACGGCCGAAATTGTCGGCAATCGCCCGGCTGTTCCAGCCGAGCAGCAGCCCGACGAGGATCAGACCCGCGAGCGCGCCGGTCTTCGCGGTCGTGAACACATTCTGAATAATCTTTCCGTATTCGAGACCGCGTGTGTTCGTCCACGTCAGGAGCGCGATCATCAGGACGCCGACCGCCTGCGTGGTCGAGAGCGACAGCGCGTAGCCGGTCGAGACGTGGATCGGTCCAATGAGGTAGTTGTCGTCACGGATCCACGGGACGAGCGCGCCGAAGTAACGCGCGAAGCCGACGGCGACGGCGGCAATTGTGCCGGTCTGAATCACCAGGAACAGCGTCCACCCGTAGAGAAACCCCCACAGCGGCGAGAACGCCTCGCGCAGATAGACGTATTGGCCGCCCGCCCGTGGCATCATGGCGGCCAACTCGCCGTAAGAGAGCGCGCCGACTACGGTGAGGAGGCCGGTGAGGACCCAGGCACCCAGCAGCCACCCGGGACTCCCGACGGTGCGTGCCATGTCGGCCGAAACAATGAAGATGCCGGATCCGATCATCGAGCCGACGACGACCATCGTGGAATCGTAGAGGCCGAGGCCGCGGTGAAATTCGGTATCGAGGGCTATGGCGACCGGCTCGACGCGGGTTGCCTGCACAGTGGAATTGGCCATCAGGCGCTCCTGAACTAAGATTCCGGAACGTTATCACGGGTTGTTGAAAGCGAGTCTATGTCCTTGAATCGCAGCGAAGCCTGGCAACTGTTGACCGAGTACACGAAGAGCGAGAGCCTCCTGAAACATGCACTGGCCGTCGAAGCGGCCTTGCGTGGCTACGCGCGCAAGTTCGGTGAGGATGAAGACGAATGGGGCGTCACTGCGCTCCTACACGACTTTGACTACGAGCGATGGCCGACGCTCGGCGACCATCCCAACAAAGGCAGCGAGATCCTGCGGGCGAAGGGGTACCCGGACTGGATGATCCGGGCGATCCTGTCGCATGCCATGGAGATCACCGGCGTAACGCGCGAGAGCCGGCTCGAAAAGACGCTCTTTGCCTGCGACGAGCTTGCCGGCTTCATAACCGCAGCGGCGCTCGTCCGGCCGAGCAGGAGCGTGCTGGATCTGGAGGCCAGCTCGGTGAAAAAGCGGATGAAGGACAAGGCGTTTGCCCGTGGCGTCAAACGAGAAGACCTCGTCTCGGGCGCCGAGATCCTCGGGTTGGCGCTCGACGACCACATCACGAATGTCATTGGATTCATGCGTGAGCGCGCCGGCGAGCTCGGGTTGCGGGGTTCGCTCTGACAGGCTCATGACGAGCCGTACGGAGCTTCCATCGGCGCGCGGTTCGGACCTTTTCGCCCTCAGGCGCCGTATATCCCCGTATATCGAACTCCATGGCTGAAGCCTCTCCCGCGGCGTCGACCGTGACGCTCGATGGCGTGACCGTGGCCTACGGCGCGAGCCGGAGGGCGGGAGCCCGCGGATCGGACAATGTCGCGCTTCGCGACGTGACGGCGTCGTTCCTGCCGGGCGCCGTCGGGCTGCTCGGGCCGAATGGCGCCGGCAAGAGCACCATGATCAAGTCGCTTCTGGGCTTTCTCATGCCGGAGCGGGGCCGCATGCGCGTGCTCGGGCTGGACGTTGCCGAGGCGCCGCTCGAAATTCGCGCGCGCGTGGGCTACATGCCGGAGACGGACGGGCACATCCCGGGGATGAACGCTGTGTCCTTCGTGGCGTATTGCGGCGAGCTCGCCGGCTTGCCGCACGTCGACGCCATGCAGCGCGCGCACGAAGTGTTGTTCTATGTCGGCCTCGGGGAAGCGCGGTACCGGAACGTCGAGACGTACTCGACCGGCATGAAGCAGCGCATCAAGCTCGCGCAGGCGCTTGTTCACGATCCGGATCTGCTGTTTCTGGACGAGCCGACCAACGGGATGGATCCCAGGGGGCGCGACGAGATGCTCGAGCTCGTGCGCGACCTGGCCCATAACAAGGGCGTCAACCTGATTCTCTCGTCACATCTGCTTCCCGACGTCGAATACACCTGCGAGCACGTCGTCGTCATGGACAAGGGCCGCGTGGCCACGGCAGGACCGATTGCGGCGTTGAAGCAGCCACGCGGACGCGTCTACGAGCTGCGCGTGAAGACTCCCAACGGCGATCTCGAAGCGTTTCTCGAACGGTTGCGCGCCGCTGGTCTCGATTGTCACGCGACCGACGAGGACGTCATGAGGGTGTTCGTCCCCGGCGAAGGCGGGGCTCGAGAAATCTTCGCCCTGGCCGCGTCCGATCACGTCCAGGTTCGTCATTTGCGGCCAAGCGTGCCGACGCTCGAAGACGTATTCGCCAAAGCGGTGGGGGAAGAGTAACGGTGAGCGCGTCGCACCTGAAGCCACGAGCCACGAGTACCGAGCCACGAGCCACGAGTACCGAGTAATGCCCATCCACGATCAGGGCTATCGCCGATACAGCGGCGGCAAGACGCGCGGGCGCGGATGGACGGTCATCGCCCGGAACGGCATCCGGTCGTTTCTCGGGAAGAAGGCGTTTCTGGGCCTGATGCTGCTGTCGTGGTTTCCTTTTTTCGTCCGCGCCGTGCAGATCTACGCGGCGGCCAATCTGCCGCAAGCGGCGTTTCTCGCACCCAAAGCCGAGACGTTCCGCCAGTTTCTCGATCAGCAGGAAATCTTCGTATTCTTCGTCACCGTGTATATCGGCGCGGGCCTCATCGCCAACGACCGCCGGGCCAATGCGCTCCAGATCTATCTGTCGAAGCCGCTCACACGCGCCGAGTACGTCTTCGGCAAGCTCGCGATCCTCATGACGTTCCTGCTGCTGGTCACATGGGTGCCGGCCATCCTGCTGCTGCTCATTCAGATTGCGTTCGCCGGCAGCCTGACGTTCATCAAGAACAACGCCTTCCTGCTTCCGGCCATTACCGTGTTTGCCTTCGTACAGGCGGCGGTCGTCGCCGCGACCATGCTTGCGTTGTCGTCGCTGTCGAACAGCAGCCGCTACGTTGGCATCCTGTACGCAGCCGTCCTGTTCTTCACGCAGGCGATCTACGGCGTGGTCTACGCCGTGACACGGAGCACGGCCATGTCGTGGATTTCCCTGTCGGCGGATCTCACGCAGGTTGGCGACGTCATCTTCCGTCTGCCGCCGAAGTACGACACACCGTCCGTCGTGTCGTTCATGGTGATCGTGGCGGTGACCGCGGGTTCCGCGCTCATCCTCGATCGCCGGATCCGCGGGGTCGAGGTCATACGGTGATTGACCACCCGCACGACCGTGTGGCGGACGGGCAGGCCGTTCCCGCCATCGCCGCCGATCACCTCTCCAAGTGGTATGGACAGGTCATCGGATTGAACGACGTGTCGGTGTCGGTTCCCTCCGGCGTCACGGGTCTGCTCGGCCCAAACGGAGCCGGCAAGTCCACGTTCATGAAGCTCATGACCGGCCAGTTGAAGCCGAGCAAAGGCGCCATTACCGTCCTTGGTGAGCCGATCTGGGAGAATCCAGGGCTCTTCTTCCGGATCGGGTTCTGCCCCGAGCAGGATGCGTTCTACGAGCGCATGACGGGGCTCGAGTGGGTGAGCGCGCTCGTCCGCTTGAACGGGTTCGCCGAGGATGACGCGCGGGCGACGGCGAGCCGGGCGATCGAAGCGGTCGATTTGACCGAGGCGGCGAACAAGAAAATCGGCGCCTACAGCAAAGGCATGCGGCAGCGCGTCAAGATGGCGCAGGCGCTCGCCCACGACCCGGAGCTCCTGATTCTGGACGAACCGCTGGCGGGCATGGATCCCATCATGCGGCGCAGGACCATCCGAATGATCAGAGACTGGGGCCGCGCAGGCAAGACCATCATCGTCTCGAGCCACATCCTGCACGAGATCGAGTCGATGACGTCCAACATCCTGCTCATCAATCAGGGCCGGATTCTCGCCGAGGGCAACGTCCACCAGATTCGGGATCTCATCGATGATCATCCCCATACGATTTACGTCAGGGCCGACGAGACGCGAGCGCTCGCCCGGGAATTTCTTGGCTACGACGACGTACTGAGCCTGAGGTTCGAGGACAATGCGGTCGTCGTGCAGACGGGACGCCCGGATGCCTTCTACGCGCGATTGACCGACCTCGCGGCGTCGGGCGCAGCCGGCGCGATTCATGAGGTGACGTCACCGGACGACAACCTTCAGGCGGTTTTCCAGTATCTGGTCAGGACATAGTCCAGAGAACACAGGGCCACAGAGGCACACAGAAGCACTCACCCAACTATGCGAAGCCAGCGAACTCCGGCCCTCGTGCCATCGGCGATGCGCATCTTCGATTTGTCGCTGGGGCAGATGCTCTGGTCCCGCCGATCGGTGTTTCTTGGCGTGCTGCTGG
>Ga0182034_10000583_pt1 | contig 16923 bp, 10 predicted proteins | sample flu12Cox44000172_FD_125972 | JGI IMG/M metagenome (GOLD analysis project Ga0182034, IMG submission 125972) | Lab enrichment of tropical soil microbial communities from Luquillo Experimental Forest, Puerto Rico - flux4day.12C.oxic.44.000.172 | ecosystem: Environmental > Terrestrial > Soil >... | reverse complement strand
CGGCAATGTCACACCTGAAGGGAACACGCGTCACTCATCGAGCAGCAAAAACGCCCGACAGGAAACTGACCATCCTTCCTTTTAACCCCTCGGCATGGGTATCAACGTCTTCCTGCGCTTCGGGCAAACGCGATGATGGCGCGATAGGGTCGAGAAGCAAGGTCCACTCGAACTTGAGTTGGCGCGCATGGCGAGCTTCGGACGAACTGTCGCTATAAGCTTCGGCAACTTTCTGGCAAAACACCGCCAGAATGTTCAGGTCCATCCTCTCAAGTTCTTCCTTCGTGCTCGGCATGCGGAGCATTCCGACCTCCGACGGAAAGCATGCGCCTCGTAGGTCAGATGTCAACCGAGCTACACAAAATTCACAAAAATGACGAGAATGACAAGAATGCACTACAGCCTACGCGGAATTCACAACGGCCGGGACGTTGCACGACCGGGCCGCATTAGAGGCGCGGTGATAAACTGGAATTGTGCTGCGACCTTAATCACATCGGCACCTGTCTGCGGATTGTATGCCGTCCATCCCACTCACTGAGGCCGGTTGGGTCAAATTGGGGGTTGGCGGCTCGTTCCATCCGTTCAGCTTTGCACTTTCCGCCTGATACCCGTCGCTGAGTCCACGGAGCTGGTTTGAAATGCTGCGCTCCAGTTCCGCGGCTTGGCGACGCAGGTCCGTATCGCCCCGGTACCATATGGCCACGGCCTTTCGGAGCTCTTCCTCGAACCGGTCAAGCGTGTAACCGACGACCTCAGGATGCAGCACTCTCTCCAATTGACGTTATTACGCAGCGGCGCTCAGGCGCCTCACGCTTCCCTGCAGTCCCGCGAGGAGCTGGCGCTCGAGATCCAGTCGGCGAACCAACAAACCATTCGCGCAAACCTTGTCTCCCCTCTGCGCATGCATGTTTTGAGACGCGGGCCGAGCAATAAAAAGCACCCAACAACAACCGTGCGATGTCGTTGGGTGCATCAGCAGGGGTTACTTCGCCGCAGGGAGAAAGACCCCATGCTGACCTTTTCGATCTAACTCTTTGCACGGCGACTGTCTGTGATGGCCGGGCGCCAACCTAATTAAAATGGGAGCCCCACCGAGACTGTTTGTGAGAGGCTCCCTACCTATCTGCGCTCAAGGATTAGATGTTAGGAATTGACAGTTGGCCGAGTCTAAGTCAGCGATTCGGCAGTCTGCTGTGACGCTGGACACATTGCGCTTGCTGGTGGCGGAGGGTGGGCGGTTGTTGCGATCTTCCGGTGCGCAACAAATCCTCCGTCAGTTTGCTGGAGATCGTACCACAGGATGGAGGCCAGTGGCCTTTACCGCCAAGATAACTCACTGTGGCGTTATCGGTTCCCGAAATGTAAAATAATCGATTCTGTACGACCGGGCCTGAGCATCACGGCGTCCTCCCTGATATGCAACTGAATCAGTCCTATTTGCGGCCAGAGCGAGGAGTTAACTCGCCGGGCGAAAAAGGTAAACAAATAGAGGCTTTACTTCAGGCCAGCGGGCATTTTCGGATCCGTGTTGCGGAGATTGTGCGTCAAAGAACTACGGCTTGGCCATATCTTCAATTTGGAATTCTAAGGAACTCTTTGCCGGCAAATTCTCGGGACCTCGGTGCCGTCGAAGGCCTGACGGGATCCGTTGGTCATAAGCGGCCTTTCTGTGGCCAACGCCACTGCGGTACGCGACGCTGGGCAAGAGCATATGTGTCGTAGGTCACAAGTAGTTGGGTTTTTTGACCCACTTTCTGCTGTTGCTGTGCTTTTCCACTCATAGCTACTGCCGCTCGCTGAAGTGCTATTCGTTTAAGTCTTTCATTTCACGCTCTTTCCCGAACACTTCGTCTGGCCCACGAACTGCCTTTACCGCCTCCAAGTTGGGGCCGTAGGTTCAACTCAGAAGTTTGTTGGGAAGGAAACACCAATGCATTTTAATCAAGGCTACTCAGATCCCATCTTGGGAAAAGTCGAGACTTTAGCCACTCGCGTCCACTCGCTGAAGGAGCGCATGGCCAAACAGAGTATCAATGTGAAACTTGAGCACTATTGGGAGCTGGCAAACCTCCGTAGCTGCTTTGGCGAATTCAAATGGCGCGTCGAGCAACTTGAAGAAGACGATGACTTGCAGCTGAAACGAGACCAAGACGTGATTGAGGCTAGCTGGAACGAATTGATGCGCGCCGTGGACATCCTTCTGGACGCACTCCCTGACACGATGAAGACCTGTGGTCGCCTGATGTAATCCTCGTCTTGATATGCCCAAATGGGCAAACCATGAGTTTCATTTTTGGCTTGAATAGCATGGGCTCGCCTTCAGCGCGATCACGGCCTGAGTGAGCCGCGAGTTGGCATCACTCCCGACCCGTGGCAGGCGCAACTGCAAGAGGCGCGGGCCGAATGGCGACGGCGGCAGCCAAAGGTAATGGACGGAAGCTAAACGTCGAGTTCCTTCTTCATCGCTGCGGCGGCTTTCTCGAACTTTACCTTGAAGTCTTGCCACGATTTGCCAAACGCGTCCTTGTCCATTTGTCCTGAATGCACTCTCGTCACGATGTCACTGCCCTGAAGGGCGACGTCCCTCAAGATTTGCGCTTCTGCGTCCCCGCATATCGGCTCGACGATCGATACCGCAGTGTTGAACTCGAATACGGCAGGCAGTAAAGATCTTGCTTGTAGTTGACGTTGAAACCGTCATGGACGAGCGATTCCCATAACTCCTTCCGCGTCCATCCTGACGCCAGAGTCAATTCGATCTGGGGTAGGAGTTTGTAGACCAGTGCCGTCTTCCTGCTGGGCAACGTTCAGGATTCTCTCCAAAGTTGCGGGGCAACGATTTTGAGATTGACATCATCATGTGCGGTGTACGTATATCGCAGTGGCGATTCGGAAATGCAACTGAATTCCGCGAAGTTCCGGCGAAGACACTTGGAGCCTGCGCCGGGGTTGCGATGCGAGGAACGAGGGCCGGGGACAAACATAGACCGATCCGGACAGAAGCGGACAGATGCGGACTGTACCGGACGGTAACGGACGTCAGCGGACCAGAGAGGACTAGAGCGGACTGGTTCGGACGATTACGGACACCATAGGACAGGAGAGAGGGGAAGCAACGTGTGGAGTGGGAGTTTCTGCTGGGTTTGCTGGGTATTGCCACGCACGCGCGTGGATCGATTGGCTCCTAATCGGAGGGGCTATCCTGATATTGGCTGCTCTTGGTGGCATGGCCAGCATTCCCGAAATGGAGATCCACTGGGCTGGCTCGCAGCGCTCACGTCAGCGATGCTGCTGGTCTTGGTGGCCGGAGGAGTTGCTCTTTGGCGTATCACACGGTTCAATTAGGTGTGCTCTTCGCAAGACGGAAAGCATATTTTAAGAGAATGTCAGTCCGACATTTTCAACATGCCCCGACCGCGCCACTCCAGGTCCTAGGCCATACAAAGCATTCGGGCGCTGGGCCATCCGTCGGGTATGCTGCTCGTGCGCGGTGCAATTTTTCTGCGAGGACGCTTTGGGGAGGAGCGAATTGAAGCCAAAGAGCATCTCGTTACGGCGTCACGTCACAATTCGGGACGTAGCGAAGGAAGCAGGAGCTTCCGTGTCCACAGTTTCGGCTGCGCTGAATAACACCGATTACGTCAGCCCGGAAATGCGGAACCGGATTGAAGAAGCTATCAAAGAACTCAAATATCGCCCTAACGACCTGGCGCGAGGACTACGGCTGCAAAAAACGCATTCAATCGCGATTGTCGTGCCCGACCTGTCGAACAATTTTTACATCGAGCTGGTGCGCGGGGCGAAAGATTACTCGGCCTTTGCCAACTACACGGTTCTGATTGGCGATTCGAGGGAGAGCTGGGAGGAAGAATGCAACTATCTGGAATCATTTCACCGGCGACGCGTTGACGGCATCGTGCGCGTTCCCGCCATTGATTCCTTCAAGGGAAAGAAGAAAACCGATCTGGGAAATCTCCCCGTTGTTTATGCGGACCGGTACCCGCTCATGCGCGACAATGCTGTTGGAAGAGTTGGAGTCGACAACCGCCGCGCGGCAGACAGTGCGACCCGTTATCTCCTCAGCTTAGGCCACCGAAAAATGTGCATCATCACGGGTGATGCTACCAGTAGAACCTCCATCGACAGGCTGGAGGGATTCCTGCAAGCGCTTCGAAATGCCGGGATCCGCCAGGATCGATCCATGATCCACCGGGGTCACAACGACATGGAAAGCGGCCACGTTCACACCATGCAACTTTTGACTAGGTCCGACCGGCCCACGGCGATTTTCTGCACGAACAACATGATGGCATTGGGAGCCTTGGCTGCTATACAAGAGATCGGCCTTGTTTGTCCGGAAGAAATCAGTTTGCTGGGGTTCGATGATTTTTACTGGGCGACGCTGCTGCGGCCTAGACTGACGGTGGTACGTCAGCCTGCGAGAGAACTCGGTATGATAGCGGCGCGGATGCTAATCGACCATTTCGAAGGTCGGCCGAGCTTGCCGAGCCCCACGTTGCTCGCGACTCAGCTGATGGTGCGAGATTCCTGTGCTCCCCCAAAATTATCGCCGCGGCGCTAAGCATCTGCGGAAGGCTTTCGACATCTGACAAAGCTTTGGGATGAAACCGCGGGAAGCAAAGGTGCGCTCAAATCGTAGGCTTATTCGGGGCTACCGCCGAGCTGGCCAGACTTGAGCACTCGAGCACGCAAGAAATACGCAACAAGACCGAGCAACAAAAGAATGACTGCGGTCCCGAGATACTGACTTTGATCGGGCGTGGCCGCCACGTAGATCCACCCGACGAGAGCAACAATCGCAGGCACGGGATAAAGCCACATTTCAAAAGGACGTTGAATTTCCTTGCGGTACAGGCGCATGGCGAAAATCGCAAAAACTTGAGGGATGAACTGGAACACAATTTGGATGATCATCAGCGCAGAGATCAGGCGCGTGAGCGAAAACCAGCAAAGGGGTATCGCGAGGGCATTAATCGCCAGAAGCGAAACGGTGGGGAAGCGTCCCTTGGAATGAACACGACCCAAAACGCTAAAGAAGCTTCCCTCGGCTCCGGCGGCGTAGAGAATTCTTGAATAGCCAAGACTCATGGTTAAGATGCCGCCAAGAGTCGCCGCCAGGATCAGGCCGGTCATGATGGAAGCCGCGCGGGTTCCATGGAGTTTTCCGATGAATTCGGAAACAACGGCGTGCGACGCCGCGGCGTCTCGCCACGGGATGACGCCGATAATCACCACGCTCATCAATAGATAGAGAACGGCAACGATCAGGACCGACAACACGATGGCGCGCGGGATGTTTTTCGTCGGATTCTTAACCTCTCCGCCCAGGTAGGTGATGTTGTTGTACCCGCCATAGTTATACATTGCGACCAAAGTGGCGCTGGCCAAGCCGTAGAAAAATCCTTTCGAAAGGTGAAAGCTGCCGGAAGGAAAATCGAAGGCCAATTTCACGTTTATGTGAATTAGTCCGGTACCGACTACCCAAAGCATCGCGGTCATAACAATCGCCAGCATGGCGACCGTGACCCTTCCCACGGTTTTAATGGGGCGATAGAGGAGAAAGGTGATCAGCACACAAACACTTGCCGCGACCCCTCCGACCGCGCTGCGGGTCAAACCCGGCAAAACGTAGTGCACGTAGTCTGCAAAACCCACGCAGGCAGCGGAAATCCCCAGGGGCGCGACAAAGACGGTTTCCCACAGGAATAGAAACGAGAGCAGGGGTCCCCAGGTGCGAGGATTGAACGCCTCACGAAAGTAGATGTACGCGCCGCCGGCGCCAGGCATGGCCGCGCCCAGTTCGGCATACACCATCCCGTCGCAGACGGAAAACAGCGCGCCAAGAAACCAGCCGAGTATGGCCTGGGGCCCACCCATCGCGGAAAGAATCACGCCGATGGTCATGAACGGGCCGATGCCAATCATGTCGAGCATATTGACGGCCGTGGACTGAAGCAGTCCCATGCCGCGAACTAGCTTTTCCGAAGCGTCGGCGATCTCAGACGGAAGTTGGGGTGAAGCGATGTCGGCCAAATTAGGCGTCCGGGAACAATTGGGAATTGGTACAACGAGGCCGCAATATAACAGTGTGTCCGGCCACCGGCAAGGAAAGAAGAGAGGGAAAATACTGAAACGTTTCGGCATCTGAAAAATCGGCTCATTGGCACGGCCGAACAGACGTTTAGGCACACTTTGCCGCGGAGATGGCCGTGGACAAGCGCAGGATCGTTGCGCTAACCTGCCAGCGAAATTGCGCCGGGAGGGATATGGGACAAATTAGCAGGAGAAATGTTTTGCAAGCCGGCATTGGATTGCCTGGGATCGTCGTGGCGGCATTTCACGGTTCGTCCAATGGTGAAGGTGCCGAAAAGCCGAAACGATTTGAGGAGCTTGCTGGTTTTGCAGTGCCGGAAGCGGTCGCAAACTCCCCGCTGGCGATTCAGCCCCTGGGCAGCCTGGAATTCCACGGCCCGCACAATCCCCTGGGGACGGACTCCATTATCGTTTCTGGAATTGCGGAGAACGTTGCGTTTCGCACCAAGGGACTGCTCTTTCCCACGGTGAATTTCACGCAGTGTCCAGCGCAGACCGTAAACTTTTCGGGGACCATCTCGGTCCGTCCCGAAGTGATGACCACGTACTATGCGGACATCCTTCGAAACATTCTGCAACTCGGCTTTCGCAAGGTACTCATCTTGAACGGGCATGACGGTAACATCGGGCCCGCACGCGGTGCAATCGCCGGAGTAGCGCACGACGTGAAGGATGCAGCATTGTTATTCGTGAGCTGGTGGGAATTTCTACCAGGCGAACTGATGAAGAGCTTAGGCTTATTTCATCAGGCCAATGGCGGGCACGGCCACGGCGGACCGCTTGAGACCTCTGCCGTCGCCGCTTTCCGGCCGGATCTGATTCATCTAGACAAGGCTCGAGATTTGCCAGAGCCGCCTGATTTGTCCGGAGGCCCGCCGTACTTCCTGCAGAAGTCCGCGGCCAAAGATTGGCCGGGCTATTCGGGCCGCGTGAGTGAGTCTAGCGCTGAAAAAGGCAAAAGGTTAGTTCGAATCAGCGAAGATGGCATCGTGAAACTGATTGAAAATTGGGTGAACAACAGCGACGCTCCGGGAAGCTGGTAAGTTGGGAGGTTGCATGCCCGAAGGCATCCTCCCCTGCTCGGCAAGAGATTAGCAGCACTGAACCGAGGAGCCATGTGAAGTGATCAAAGTAAGTGCGTATGAGCTCATTCGGCGACGGGCCATTTTTGTTGGAGTTTCCCTGCTCCTCTGGCTATGGCCATTGATTGGGAATGCGCAGAATCCTCCATCCACCCAGGGAAATCCGCAGTTGTCGTCCCGACCTTTGCGTGCCGCTCAGTCCGCTCTCGAACATGGGAACCCGCAGGAAGCGGTACGAATTCTTTCCAGCTATCTCCAAACCCACCCTGCTGACTCTAATGCGCGGACTGCGCTCGGCCAAGCTTATGCCATCGCGGGGCAGAATGGCCGGGCCGAGCAAGAATTTCGCACTGTCCTGCAAGCGATGCCAGACAACTACGTCGCCCTGGCTGCGCTGGGCGAGATGTTTGATCGGGGAGGGCAGCCCGAAAAGGCCGAACCAATGCTGGCCCGGGCCGCAAAAACCAGCCATGGCGTTCCGCAGATTGTCATGGAATTGGCGGTGGTGCTGGTGCGGCTTCACAAGTACAAAGAAGCACAGAGCGCTTTGGCGACACTCTCGCCCCCCAGCGACCGAGAGCAACAAATCGAGTTCCACCGGCTGAAGGCTTCCGTTGCGCTGGGGCTCGGAAATGCATCGGCAGCCGCTTCGGAGATGGAGAAAGCGCTGCTTCTGAAGCCGGACAACGTCAGGCTAGTCCTGGCGACGGCGGTAGCACAATTGCAATCCAGAAACTGGCAACGTGCCACGAATCTTACGAAGCCGTTATTTGCCCGCACTCACGATCTTCAGGCAGGGTTGATTCTCCTCGAAGCACAATTGGGAATGCATGCCGACGTGCAGCCGACCCTGGAATTGCTGCGGTCCGCATCGCTGCCGACCGCAGAGGAGGTGGAGTTCCGGCAGCGACTGGCGGAATTATTAATTTCTCATGGCGATTTTTCCGAGGCCATTCAAGATCTCAATCGAGCGGTGGAGCTGGAGCCAAGTCGCGCCGACTTGCTATTCAATCTAGCCTTGGCGCAGTTCTCCGCGGGCCATCTGGACGACGCGTTGAATAATGCCGAAAAATGCAGTGAACTTGGGGACAGCGCCGAACTAGAGGACCTGCGCGGCGACATTCAGGAGGCGCGCGGCGACATTCTTGCTGCCGTAAAGAGCTTTCAGGCCGCCGTTGCACTCGCGCCTGAAGTGGAAAAATACCGCCTCTCGCTTGCCGTGGAGCTTATACGACATAAGAGTTTCGATGCCGCCAAGGTCACTCTTCGCCAGGCTGCAGAGTCGCACCCGAACTCGTGGCGGATTCAATTCGGACTAGGCATGTTGGAGTACTTTGCAGGGAGCGAGGAAGAAGCCAGCCGAATCCTGATCCAGGCAGCCGCGCGATCCCCGGAACCGCAGATTGTACTAAAGTACGTGGGAGACATTCAGATGGATCGCGCGGCCGGGCCTGATCCCGCGGCGCTTGCAGAACTCTGCAGCTATGCGGACCTCCATCCGAAAGATGCCAACTCCCAATTCTACTGCGGCGCGCTGCTTTTTCGCAGGGACTACACTGCCGGAGACAAAGCGAATAGCAGCGAAATTCTGAGAAGGCTGAGTGCCGCCGCCGGACGTCTCCCGAATGACGCCCCGCCGCACTGCCAACTCGGGAAAGCTTATCGGTGGGCGGACCAGTGGCACGAGGCGCTTCGCGAGTCGGAAACTTGCGTTCGCCTGGATCCGGATTCGTCTGAAGCACACTATCACCTGGCGCAAATTTATCACCACTTGGGTCAGCAGGAGCAGGCGCGGCAACAGATGATGCTCTTTGAAGCGGCCTCGAAACGGGTGGCAGACGAAAACGCGCGTCGCGATGAAACCATAAAGACGTTCACGTACACCATCCAGAAAGAGACACCGGACCATAAATGAATATGGTCCGGTGTTCTTTAACCACTCCGCGCCGACCACAATCACGGAGTGGACTCTTTCACCGGGGTGGGGTGATCCAAGATCAGTTGCCGCTTCGCTGGGGATTTTTTGCCAGACTCACCATGTTGGCAAAGAGGCGGTAGGCTCCGGACACGCCCTCGGGCAATTGACGGTAGAATGCGTATGCATTGTAGATGTAAATGCCCTTGCCATACTTCGCGTATAGCAAACCTCCCTTTTGAAGATCCTGTCCCGGGTCGTGGGTCTCCAAGAGTGGCTCATAGGCCGCATCCCAACTCTCGAGGAACTTCGAACCGCGCTCTTCCACCCAATGTTCAAAATCTTTGTTGGTGATTTTATTGGGCCAATTGAAGACGGGATTGCTTGGCGCCAGTATATCTACCTTGGAATTTTCGTCCGTGACTTCTTCGGGATTGGAACCCATCTTGTAGGGATATGGGCCGTAGTTGTGATCGTATTCCGGCGTGTTGTATTGAACGATCAGCACTCCTCCATTCTTCACGTAGTCGAGAAGGCGGCCGTTGTTGGTTTTGAGGTCTTCGCGCGTAGCGTAGGCGCGGACGCCCAGGAGAATGGCGTCAAATTTGGAAAGGCTTCCACCGGCCAAATCTTCTGGCGAAAGGAAATGAACTTTGATTGCAAGATTTTCCAGGGCTTGCGGGACTTCATCCCCTGCGCCCACCACGTAACCGACGTTGAGGCCTGGAGCAACCTTGGCGTCGACGCCTGAGGTGCGATACGAGGCGGCGCGATAGAGGTTGTACGGACGCAAGCCGGAGTATCCGATCGTGTGATAGCCCTCTTTGTATTCGTGACCGTCGTAGCTGGCCACAGCGGTGAGCACGTACGGCTTTTCCTGCAGATGATCAGGAGTCACACGGAAATTGAGGGTTTGATCATCGCCGTCCTTTGCGGTTGAAAACTCTTCCTGCGGCGCTTTCCAGCCCTCGGGTAAATCGAGCCTGACGGTTCCTTTTGCAGGGCCTTTGACGTTGCTATGAATGGTGACCGTAAGATCGAAAGAACTCGCTCCCAGGGGAACGATTCCAGCCTGGGGCGCAATGGAAACGGAAATAGCCGGACCGACAGGCAGCGGCTGGAACACGGTTCCAGCTCCGTTCACCCGGCTGACCGACTGGACGACCTGGGAGATTTCGAAGGGAACTCCGTCAAAGGTGAAGTGCAGTCTGGCGGAAAGGGGGTACGGAGCCAGGGGCAAAGTTGCGTATTTCGGCTCGACGATGTCGTAATAAGGCTGCTCAATGTCTGGCCGAACAAAGTATGGCCGCGTGAAACCCGCGTTCTTGGGGACGTGCACAGTGAATCGCAAATCGCCGGACTGGTTCCCTTTGAGCGTCCCACCTGCTTGACTTGAAGGTTCAACGGACCACTGCTCACCCTGTGGATTTTCCAAAGCCACGCTCTCGAGCTGCACCGCAACGCTGGTGGGACTGGTGGCGTGAACTTTTACCCAGAATTCCTGCCCGGGGATTGCGGTTAGGAAGCTGTCCGGATTTCTGAAGAACCGCGCATAGGGCCCGGTAGGCTCCTTTTCGGGTGCAACCGTGGCCAAGACCGACAAGCCCAACGACTCCGCGAGTGCATTGCCAAATTGCGCTTGCTTTACTTTGAGTTCATGTGTGGCGTCATACTTCGAATCGGGGCTCAATCCGCTCGCCGCAACTTTTTCGATGAGCTCGTTCGTGGCTTTCAGGCCCGCTGCCAACGTAGGGGCAATGGCTTCGGGATGGTGAGCGGAAAAATCTGCGATGGCATTCTCGACGAGAACATTAATGCTCCTTAGGCCATCCTTCAGGAAGACGGCGTCGCCATCTTGCGCGAGACTGGCAATGCCCATAAGCGAGACGTCGATGCCCTCGAAAATGGAACCCTCTTTGTCGGGAACGGAAACTTGCGAAGCAAAGCGATGGTAAGGGTTCATCTCTGCTTCAGCCGGGGGCAAGCCGGTGCCGCCCGTCTGCGATTTCTGCTGACCCAGCCCGAGGCGGGATACTTGCTCATAGGTCAGCCCAAAAAAGGGGTTGTACTCCCCCGCTGGAATTTCCACTGAAGTAGAGAGCTCTCCCTTAACAGTTGTGCCATTTGTGTAATTTCGAAATTCGGCGGGATAATATTTACCATCGGCATAATCGTAGATTCCCTTGTCCGTGATGCGAGCAAAAGGCACGCGAGCGTAGTCCTTGATTGGTTTCCATGGGCGCAGCCCTTCCTTGATCTGTTCGGGAAACATGGAGGGGTCACCCGCAGCCTTGAAAACCTCCTGTGCCATCTGACCGGCAACCTGGTGATTGCCATGGCCGTCAGTGCGCCCGCCGACAAAAACGGAAGTGATGACGAGGGGACGGGACATGCGGACGACTCGAACCACGTCCGCGAGGACCCGATCATGGCCCCACTTTTCGAGAGCCTCTTCTTTCGTCTTCGAGAACCCGTAGTCGATCACGCGCGTCCAGAACTGCTGCGTGCCGTAGTAACGATCGGCTGCCAGAAGTTCTTCGGTGCGGACCAGTCCGAGAGCATCAAAGTAATCGGAAGACATGACGTTGCCGCCGCCTTCGCCGCGATTCAGCGTCAACAAAGTGACCCGGGCTTCCTGCCCCCGCGATTCGAAAGTCAGCATGCCGCCGTCTTCGTCATCGGGATGGGCGGTTACCATTAACACGCTGGCGCGCGTATGGAGTTTCGCCAGGCTTTGCCAGAGTGCGGCGGCGCCGCGGTCGAAAGAAACCGGCTGCGCGGCCACGTCAGGTTTTGAGCGGACTGCGGTGGGTGTCTGCCCCAGCAGTTGCACGGATCGAAGCAAAAGTGGCAGCATGCAAGCCAGCAGGACAATAACCATGAGAAGCATCTTTCTGAGTCGTGCCGTCAATTCTCCCCCCTTCTGTTTACGTCAAAATGTTCGAGGTTGCGCAACGTACGTGGTGGCCGTACCTAACAGATTTCTGGACGTCTCGAAACTCCCCTCGCGCCCGGACAAGAAAGCATGCGCAAGTCCAGTTCCCGCCAGACGTTCTCGATGAACGTTCAGGGAAAACAGCGCAGTGGAACAAGGGTGGTCGCAAAAAATAACCATTAAGGGATGCAAGACAGCTTGGTTTTGCCAGACTGTCGAGAAACTCCGGGGAGACGCTCTTTCTTCTCTCCGAAAAGCGGCATTGTACGTTCACGACTGGCAAAGTCAATAGAAATCCCAAAACGTTTTGGCATTTTTGATGGTAGACCGTGCCAAAGGCTTGCATTCCTGAGAAATGGCGAAAAAGCCAATCCAGGCGGCTGGTAAAAACAATCTTGACAATCGCGCGGGGGCATGATACTCGTCCAACAATTGTGGCCGAATCGTTTCGGCATGCCGTGGAAGGGGATGTGCGGGGTGCTTCAGGGCGGTCGTCTACCGCTGCATTTCCCATCTGGCTGTGAAGATGCAACTTGGCACGAGGTAGCCGCTAGGAACTTACTTGCGGGACGTGCCGATCGTTGAATCTCAACTGTGGAGGCTGCGATGAACCGAGGTCTGAGTTTTCGGAGATTCTCCAATTGCACTTTGATGCTGGTTGTACTGCTGACCATCTCTGCGCTGCCAACGTTTGGGCAAATCGATCGCGGTGCTATTGCCGGACGGGTTGAAGATTCTTCCGGAGCCATCGTGCCGAGGGCCATGGTGACGATCACAAATAAAGACACCGGCATCGCCACGGCTACTCCCGTCAATAGTTCGGGGGAGTATCAAGTCCTGGCATTGAACCCCGGCAAGTATTCGGTAAAGGTAACCGCGGATGGATTCCAGACTGCTCTGCGCGACGACGTTGAAGTACAAGTGCAGGACCGGTTGTCGATCAACTTCAGCTTGAAGGTGGGTTCAGTTACCCAGGAAGTGCTCGTTACGGGTGGCGAGCCGCTCCTGGAGACCGAGACGGCGGATCTGGGTAGCGTCATTAACCAACAGCAGGTCAATGATCTGCCTTTGAACGGTCGCAGGTATGCGGACCTTGCACTCTTGGAACCCGGCGTGCAAAAGTATTACGCGGCCAATAACCCCGCTCCAGACCGTTTTAGCGTCAACGGGAACCTGGAAACTCAGAACAATTTTCTCATCGACGGCATTGACAACAACTCCTGGTCGGAAAACCTGCAAGAGTTCTCCGTGCAAGTAGTGCAGCCTCCGCCCGATGCGATTCAGGAATTTAAGATTCAAACCCGGACGTACTCCTCGGAATTCGGCAATTCCGCAGGCGCGGTGGTCAACGTGTCCATCAAATCCGGCACCAATGGATTCCATGGCGATCTGTTCGAGTTTGCTCGAAATGCAGTGTTTGACGCGAACTCCTGGATCAACAATACGACCGGCACACCGCGTGGCCGGTTTACCCAGAATCAGTACGGGGGAACGATCGGTGGACCGATCCTGAAGAACAAGTTGTTTTTCTTTGGGGATTACGAAAAGTTCAGCAGCCGGCAATCCACTACGGTCACGAGCGTGGTTCCAACACCTCTTATGCAGCAAGGTAATTTCACGGAATTGCCGTACAGCGTGACCTCGCTGGCAGCTAATTCGGTACCAGGGCAAGCGGGATGTTATGTCGGCAATATTTTGCAGACGACGAGTTCGACTGGCCAAACGTGCCTCGATCACGTTGCCGCGAAAATGATGGCTTTGCTTCAAGCCAATGGTGTTGTTCCTAACATTCCATCCCAAGTGGCCAAAGAAGGCGTTGCCGGGAGCTGGAATACCCAACCGAATTACTTATTTTCTACGCCCGTGCCCGATGATGTCTGGGCCACGGACGCACGCATAGACTACAGTCTTAACGCGTCCAATCAAATCTATGGAAGCTACAGCTACCGCCGCGTGAACCGCGAGGATCCCACGTGGACCGCGGACCCCGTGATCGGCAACGGTAACTTCGCAACTTCGTATCGCTGGCACCAGCAGTTGCTCGCGCTTGGCTGGACGCATACTCTATCCCCCACGCTGACGAACGACGCGCGCTTCGGGTTCAATCGCAACTACGCCCACAGCGATCCGGTCGGCGTACCACTCGGCACTTCGCAGGCCGAATCGCTGATCGGTTTAACAGGGATTCCGAACGGTCCGGGCACTGCCGGATTGCCGCCCTTAGACATCACCGGCCTTACGCGCATTGGTACTTCGCCCTGGCGGCCTCAATACCAGGTTACCCAAGCCTGGAATTTCATTGACAACATTAGTTGGCTGAAAGGCAATCATAGTTTTAAGTTCGGCTATCAATATCTCAAAAGGAGCGACAATTTCCTCGACATAGAGGCTCCGCAAGGGTGGATGCTCGTCCCCGGGAACCACACCACAAGTGGAGCGTTTGGCTTGCCCGATTACCTGCTCGGTGATGTGGACGAGGTGTTTTTCACCACCGCGCATGTCGTCCATTATTATCAGCCGGGAAACTCTTTTTACGGCATGGACACCTGGCGGGTGAATAAGAAACTTACGCTCACTTACGGCCTGCGCTACGAACTATTTGCGCCGATCATGGATCGGGCAAATCAGACCTCGAATTTCACGCCGGCCAATGGCGGGGGACTGGTCACGGCCGCGAGCAATGCGTCGGGCTGGTACGACCGATCCCTGATTCATCCGGACCTAAATGATTTCGCGCCCCGTCTGGGTTTCGCTTACCAGATGACAGACCGCTTGGTCTGGCGAGGCGGCTACGGCGTTTTCTACCAGCACAACAATCGCATCGGCTCGGAGAGCCTGTTGCAGCTAAACCCGCCTTTCCTGCAGAATACCGCTCTCTTTCAAAATGGAACGAGCACCGTTTTTCAATTGCAAAATGGTTTTCCCTATGACCAGATCGTTGCGGCCGGGACAACAAATTTGGCCACGCTGCAATTACGGGCTCAGGATCCGAACCAGCGCTCAAGTTACGTGCAGCAGACCAGTTTCGGTTTGGAATATCAATTGACGAAAGAAACGGTCGCTTCTGCCAGCTATGTCGGCAATTGGGGCCGCAAGATGTATCGGGTGCGGGATTACAATCAGCCGCAAATCACGGGTACGGATAATGGCTGCCCGATCTTGACTTACCCCTACCCAAATCTGAACACTTCCACCAACCCAGTGGATACCGCAACCGGTGTAACTGGGGTATGCGCTGGCAGCGGGCAACATGGCTACCTTGAATTTGCGACCAGCGATGGAAATACCAACTACAACTCCCTTGAGTTATCCCTGCGCCAGCGGATGTGGAAAGGGTTTACTTACAACCTGGGATATACGTTCAGTCACGGACTGGCGAATTACGGCGACAACCTGACAACCGGACAGCTTCCCCAGAACTCCTACAATTATGCTGCGGAGATGAGCAATTCCATTCTCGACATCCGCAGCCGGTTCATCGGAAATTGGGTGTGGGAATTGCCCTTCGGGCAGGGGAAACCTTACATGAACGAACCGGGATTCGCCTCCCGTTGGCTGGGTGACTGGCAATTCAACGGGATCGTAACCCTGCAGACGGGAACTCCTTACAGTGTCTTTGCCTCGAATGATGGCTTAGTGGACCCCAATAACCCAGTTTACGCGAACTGTCTCGGGAACCCGTTCGCAGGCGCAACGACCAACCATAATTCGTACACGACTACGGGTTTCCTGATCAATCCAGCGGCATTCTCGCAGCCGGGCCCGGGAGCTTTCGGTACTTGCGCTCCACGGTTGTTCCATGGCCCGGGCATCCAGACGTGGGATCTGAGCATCTTCAAACAGTTTAAGTTTACGGAAAGATGGCAGCTACAATTCAGGGCGGAGTTTTTCAACGCCTTCAATCGCCCCAACTTCTCAAACCCGAGCGCGAATATTTCCTCAACTAGTTCCTTTGGAAAGGTCTCCAACACGCTTGCGCCGATTCTGGGTAACGATTCGGGAGGACCGGGGGATCCGCGCGAGATTCAACTAGCACTGAAGTTGTATTTCTAGCTCAGGGTGCGGGAGTGGCGCGCGCCGTTCCCGCATTCTCATGTGGTCTTCTAGCGGGCCACCCAGGGACCAGAGGGGCCTGCGGGCGGTCGCAGCGGGGAGGTTGCGCTCCTGCAGCGATGGACAACGCTCGTTCCCCGATGGGTTTCCGGGAACGGGTTACGCCGATTGCTTTGCTTGTGGAAACCTAACGGAAATCAACCCCACTCGACGCCCTCTTGGAGCCGAGGAGGCGACTGGAGTTTCTCGAAACCAAGAAACAAGGTTTCGGAATTGATTGACGACATTTTGCCCGGGAGGTTTCTGTGTCACTAAGTTCCTATGCTAGCGAGACATTGGTTCACCCGGCAAAACTCGCCTTGGACAAGTCTGGCGTCTTAGTATCGGTCACGCGCGAGCAAGCGAACTGGGGAACCATCAATTTTTCTGTACGAAGACTGATCGCGGGTCAGTCCTCGAAAAGCGACACGCAGAACGAGGAAGCCGCCCTTATCCTCCTTGGGGGGAAAGCGACAGTGGACTGGGGCGAAGGCAGAAGAGAGTTTGGCGAGCGCAAGGATGTTTTTGGCGGCTACCCCCACGGCGTGTATTTGCCCCGCCAAACCCCCTTTGAAATCTCCGCGCTGTCCACTTGTGAATTTGCCGACTGTCGCGCCCCATCCACGGCGAAATTCGCGCCGAGACTCATTACGCCCGTGGACTGCAAGGAAGAGATTCGAGGCGGCGGAAATTGCACCCGGCAGATTGTGGACGTGATTCGCCCGGAATTTCCCGCGGAAAAGCTACTCATCTGCGAGGTTTACACGCCGAGCGGGAATTGG
>Ga0182034_10000580_pt1 | contig 16964 bp, 26 predicted proteins | sample flu12Cox44000172_FD_125972 | JGI IMG/M metagenome (GOLD analysis project Ga0182034, IMG submission 125972) | Lab enrichment of tropical soil microbial communities from Luquillo Experimental Forest, Puerto Rico - flux4day.12C.oxic.44.000.172 | ecosystem: Environmental > Terrestrial > Soil >... | reverse complement strand
TCGAAGACGAGGCCACCCAACGAGGCGGCCTCGCATGGCGCGCTGCGCAATAGACTACTTCTCGACCTCGACGACGAAGCGGGTCGTGGTCTTCTGCGCCTTGTTGCGCTCAGCATCGAAGGCTTTCCAGGTGGGCGACTTGAAGAACGCTACAGCATCGTCGACGCTGTCCCATTCGACGATGCCGACATTGGACGGCGGCGCTGCGCCCTCGATGGGGACGACACGGCCGCGCAGCGTGAGAAACGACTTGCCGTGGTTGTCGGCAATGGCCTTGCGGACGGCAGGCAGGTACTTCGCCACCGCGGCATCGTCAGTTATGACGTTCTCGCTGATGCTGTAGGCCTTGAGCTTGGCCTGGGCGTGCAGGCCCTGCATCGCTGTTGCGCCAAGCGCCGCACCGGCGACGACGGCCAATGCGATTTTAAAGTTTGTATTCATGGTGAGTTTCCTTTCGTGTAGGTGCGAACTGTCAGACCGCTCGCTGTCTCTATTTCTTTTGCTGTTTTTGCGCGGATGATCCGCCGCCGTCAGGCACGCAGTCGGTGGCCGGATTCTTGACCTTTTGGCCGGGCGCACCGGTGCTGCCTTTCGCGTGTGTTCCCTGCGGGCAGTAGCCTGTGTCCACTCCGGATGGCCGACTTTGAGCATTGGCTTCGATCGAAAAGGCCGCGAGCAAGGCCAAACAGCAGACGCTGGTCATTAGTCCGATAAAGATATTGCGCATTTACGCCCCCCGAAGTTAGGAGGTTAAATGCTACCAGCCCACTCGTATAGGTTGAGGCAGCGCGTCTGACCTATCCGCAATCAAAGCCCTGCGGCAAACAAGCGCATGCGCTGGCCCGGCGTGGACACCTACGGCTCTTCGCGGATTGTCACCACGCGCAGCCCGAAGCGCCGCTTCAGCACCTTGAGCGCGATACGAGATTGCGAATGGCATCGATGTGCGGCTCGGCTTGCAGCACAATGGTGAACGTCGCTCCGGTTTGCTTCCCGCCCCCGGCGCGTCTGATTACATTGTCCTCCGACCTGACAGTGCAAAAAATCTCAAAAAGAAAAACAGAAAGGACTGTTCTTCAATTGTTGCTCTGCGTGCGCATCAACGCTAGGTCATTCGTGTGCCTCATCCGGAGATAGAACCGTTACTTGCAGCCGCCCAAGCCAACAAGGGTGAGGCCCAATATGAGCTTGGCATCGCGTATTTAAAGGGCGAAGGCGTTTCGCAGGATTTTGTTGAGGCTTACTTCTGGTTGACGTTGTGTTCTGCCACTCCGAGCGCATTTTGGTCGCCGTCACCTGACGAACTTGCAGCACAGGCGAAGTCGCAAATTTCTGAGGAAGCGCTCGCTGAGTCAATCAACCGCGTCGTTCTATGGGTGGCTGAACATGGCCCTCCCGTTGGCGGGGATTATTGAGCGCCCCCGGCTAGGAATACTGGGCTGCGACAATCCGACACGGCACCGCTGGTAACCGGCAACGGATTCATATCAGCCATGACTTGCTGCTGAACCGGCTGACTGTCAGGGGAGGACCGGGACGGTCGGTCATCGAGAGGTTCTTAATTTCTGAATGTCAACTAGCGTTGTTCGGCCACCCACGAGCGAGGAAACCAAGGTCAAATCGGAACAAGAATTAGAAATTGAGCGCTGGCGCATTGCTGTCGCCATCGTCAGACGTATGCGAGAGGCCGGGATAAGTTGCCGCCTGCTTGTCAAACAATTGGACCGGCACTGAAAATTGCAACCCTGCTGATCCCTGCTGATCTCGCGATTCCTCCGGCTTCTAAGCTGAGGGTCGCTGGTTCGAATCCAGCCGGGGTCGCCACAAAATCAAAGTCTTACGTCCGGAACCTGTCCGGTGATGTGTTGCAACAGGCAACAACAATTCCCCTTGCGTTCCAGCGATTCCCAAACACTCCGGGCAACTCCGCGCAACGCGCGAGCAGCACGGAGCACGCTGGGATTTAATGCCCGCGCTCGAAGGCGCATTCCAACCCATCGGGGGAGTTCCTCAAAATGCCCGACTCCGATCTAATATTCCCTTCGGGAAGGGGTAAAGGAGCGAGCGATGGCAAATCCGCTGGCAGTGATTGCAAGCTTAGCAAACGGCAAAAGCCTGACGAGCAATGAGTTCAAGGGTGTCGTAAAGCGGGATTGGGTCCCTACTGGGCGCATCGACTTTGCCACCAAACTAAGCAATGCCGATCCCGACCTACCAAGTGAATTTAGACTTCTCGTAGAAGAACGTAGAATTGTCGAAAGCGTCGCCGGAAATGAAAATCTTGAGATTCAATGGAGGCCCGCGACACTTAAAGAAGCAAAATTCGTCACGACCCACTACCACAAATACCTGACAGAAAATTTGCTCATAAAATCTCCATTCGAGCCCGATATTCTTCCACCGGAACGTAAAGAAAAGAGCGCATAGGTATCCGCACTCATTAGTACGCATCACATCGTCTAGCTCATCAATTTCGAGCGTAGTGAGGAGCGGACATTGGGTTACAATGCACGCAACGACGAAATCCTTGACAACATCACGCGGATGCGGCGCGAGTGGGAGGCACAACGTGGTGCGTTGGCTACCATGCGCCGTTTCAACGCTACGCTTTCCGCCAAGGTTACGTTTGATTTTGGCCTAAGATTGCCGCCGCGCTGACTTCAAAACATCACTGGTTGATTATCGCCTGCGATAGCTGCGACACGGTGGTGGATTTAGACCTCCGCGTTAAGCCGCGTGACCCGGAAGCCTCCATCCGTGTCGCGCTGCGTGATGTGCGGTGTCCGCGTTGCAATGCGCACGACAGACCACGCATCATTGCGTCGGCGCGGCATGTCTCGGTTTAAAAGAAGAGTGTTCCACACTAAATCGCAGTATTCAGTACGCGCCCGACAAACGTCTTGGCAGATTCGCTAAGGTTGCCTTCGCTCGCGTCTCGCTCTAGCAACGCTTCCGCAATGTCCTCTGTGACATCGCGCGACCATCCCTCAGCGGTGTTGAAAGCCACCACTCGTATTGGCTTGGAATACTGGCCGCCGCCGATATTGCTGATGACATCCCTTTCGCTGGCATTGGCTTCATCGGTTTCGACATAGGCGCGACCAAGTGCGCCAAAGTCATTGAGCACCAAGTAAACGGTGACATCATCGGTTAGCTTGGGAGCAAGTGGTGGGGTACTCATGACGCAACACTCCACATAAGTGCTGCGAGTTTAGCCCTTATGAGAGGGTACGTCCCGTCAATAGCGCAAATAACTGCGGGTCATTGGCCCAAGGTCCAACTTAAAGGCCTGTCCAACCCATCTCAGTATAGATGCAGTCGAAAAGAGAGTATTGCCGCAGTGATTTTTGTCCTGACTTTTAGCTAACGGCCTTCAACGCTCCCCAGTGTTGTCTGCCGTAGCGGGGGGTCGCCGTTTTCACCATCGCGGCGACCTCCTTGCTTAGGGCACCAAAAAGGGGCGGATATTCCCAAGAGCCAATGAGCTAGTCAGCTCGGCCTCTCGGTGCGTGCCAATGCTCTGCGCAGCACTTCAAAGATAACTGCGGTCGACCATCCAATTAGCAACACACCGTTCAGCGCGGTAATCGGGCCAAGCAAACGCCAACGTTCCACCGGAAGAATGTCGCCGTAGCCGAGTGTCGTATAATTAACGAAAGCAAAATAAGCGAAACCACCTCTCCCCGGTACAACACCAACTATCAGATATGCCAAAGCCCAAACGATCACTTCAACCGCATGCGCAGCCATCAAAACCGACACGGTCGAAATCATAACGACCATCAAGAATACGGCAGGGTGCGATTTATTCTCAGCGCTAACAGCCCGTGCGACCCACACCAATATCGTCATTACCAATGCGTGGATAGCAATATTCACAATACTGACGGCGCCGCCCACTAAAATTTGCCGTAACATGTCCCCCTCTCGTACACACGCACCAAGTCAAATTACCATATATTGGATCAGCCCTGCCGCAATGTCCCGCTTTGGGTCATAAGCGGACATTTGCGATGCAACAGGGCATGTCCGCTTTTACCCCCGAAAGCGGACATGTGCGGCGCAGCTAGGGATGCCTGCTTTGGGCCAAAAGTGGACATTGGCCGTTCAAAATTCTGTCAACATCATTTCACACCAAATGCACGGTTAGGTTCAGTAAAGTCACTTCGCCCCCGTGTACACGCAGTACCAATAGATTCCCCTTGAGAAACTCAGATCTGAAATAGCGCCCCCAGCGCTGGGCTTTTCCGCAGCCGCCCTGCACTGGTCTAAGTTTTCAAATTTCCCGACAATTTGAGAAGTGACGCCGGCCGCTATGCTCGTATTTGGCGAGAGCATCCCGATTACTATGATGAGCGCGTACATCGCTGAACCTCCCGGTCTTTGGCTGGAGAAATGATGATCCGGCGAATAAAGCGATATCCAATTAACTAACATCAAAAACAAAAGCGGTCCGCACCAGCCGAGGCCGTTACGGACCGCCCCCATTGAGGTTCGCCAATCACGGCAACCGTAGCGTGTAGCAATCCTGCGCCTGTTTGAATTGGACCATGGTCCACAAGGCAAGCGATTACCAGGGTAGTGTGCATCTCGCGGCCATTTCGTTGGACCACCGTCCAATGGACGCAAGGCATAAGCGCATGACCTTATATTTCACGGGGAGGTGTTTAGGAGGTCGCGATGTCAAAACTTGTGACAGTCGGAGCGAGTGCGCTCTTCGCTTGCATCTTATGTGCAACTCCATTCTCACTTCGCTTCTCGCCCGAGGGAAACGTATCGTTGTCCACTGACACCGCTTCAGCGGTGATTGGTCGTCCGCTCACTCCAATGAGCGTTGCGGGCGTTCATCGTAGGGCGGAACGCCGCGCGTATCGGCGTGGCTATTACGGCTACGGCGCGTACAACAATCCGTATCGCTATGGATATGGGTATGGCGCATACAGGCCGTATGGATATACGTACGGAGCGTACCAGCAGCCGTATAGCTACTCAGGATACGGATACGCGTACCAACCGTGGTTTGGGTCCGGATCATCCTCGTATCCGTACCAGACGCCGTGGTGGGCACGCTGAAACAGCCGGCCGATCAGTCGGATCCGACGGGCCAAGTTGAGCAATACAGATATCTAGACGCGACGGTCCGCGCCCGAGCATGGAATGAAACCAGCCCCGCCGTAAGGAGGGGATGGATGAATTTGGCTGAGGCTTACGGCCGTCTTGCGGAGCAAGCAGAGGAAGCCTCGGGCGCGGATCTTGCTCACCCGCTGCACGGCCTTTGGACTAAAGCTGACGCCGGAAACAGCGGTAGTCCCCTTTCGCCAAGCTGCGTTGGATTGGCGGAATATGTTGTCGGCAGTTGTTTTTTTTGAGAGAGACGCATTGCAGCACTGCCAAGCCGTCGCGGTGGATCAAAGCAATATTCTCGCATGCCTGAGAACCGCCGAGCGTGTGGTTTCCCCGCAATGCCATGCGGCTCTCGATACGGCTTTCGTGCGCTAGGATATGTGCGGGCGATCCGCCCGCCTCGTTGTTTGCGACAAGCGCTATCTATTTTGCGCACGTCCCAACATTTGACAGCGAGGGAAAACCGCTCTCGCTGTCACGATCCTTGACGGTGGGTTGTTGTGAATGCGTGGCTTTGCGGTCCTGCCAGGTCCGCTTTGCCGCCGAAAACGGACGTCAAAAGGGCGGCGTGCGATAGAAGTTGAGGTTACCGATCACATCGTCGCGGTACCCCCAGTCGAATGCCTCATCACCCTCAAAAAGCGGAGCGCGGGACAACTCTTCGTCGCTCAGGTTGATCTCGTAAGCGTCTAGCCCAACGTTGTATTTCATCCGATTCCATGGAACAGGGATGTGCTTCGCGCCGACGCCCATGAAGCCGCCGAAAGTAAGCACCGCGTAAGCCACCTTTCCGCTGGCCTTATCGATCATCAACCGCTCGACGGTACCGACCTTTGTCCCGTCGGAACGGCGCACCTGAGTTCCTTCCACGCGGTCGCTGGCGACGAGGCGATGCGGCTTATCCGGCATCGCAAACGTGGCTTGTGTCTGTGGGCGCGTCTGCATGTTTGCCTCCACAACTTACGGCGCACTTTTTGCAGGTCGCTGGACAATGCGGCGCGAAAAAGCGCGCCTTTGTTTCAGCACGCTGAACGCCTATCGGGACGAAATGTTCCATCAACCTGAAGGTCCGCTTCGGGTCAAAAGCGGACACGTGCAGCGCACACGCTCATGTCCGCTTTGGGCCAATAGCGGACATCAAGCCTTTTCTTCGAAGGTGAAGATGCGTTTCCAATCGTTCTTCATGCTGATCACGGGCCAGCCGTTTTTTTTCGCCTCGTCGTAAAGCGCTTGGCTAAATGTACCCACTCTGCTGACTGGAAGTCCTTGTGCGGGGCCGTACGCGTACTCTCGTTGACCATCATCGTGTAAGACTAGCATCATGAGCCGTACGCCATCGCCGGCACCAGTGTACTCAAGCATCTCTCGGTCGCCGACCGAGTTTCCAAAAGCTGCAATTGGTCGTCGCCCGATCATCAAGTGAATGCCTTCGGGTTTTCCGGCCTTGTCATCATTAAGGAGCAGCTTCGGCTCTTTGGTCAGGAACGGAGTGCCGTCTTTGCGATAGCCGAACTTGGTGCCGCCAGCAGTGCCGACCACTTGCTCGACGGGTACGCCGTATACCCGATTGCTATAAACGCGAACGAAATCCTGTCCGCCGCCTGTCACGATGTAGGTCTTGAAGCCATTGGCACGCAGATACTGCATGACTTCGACCATCGGTTGATAGATGAGTTCGGTGTATGGCCGTTTCCAACGTACGTCCTTGGCGCTTGTCAGCCATTTCTTGGCTTCGCCGTCAAAGTCCTCAACCGACATGCCGGTTAGTGTCGTGAGAAGAATTCTTTCAAGGTCGTGCAATGACAGTTTCGCAATTGCCTCTCGATTGCCCGAAAGGACTGTCTTGAACGGCTCGACGTTTTTGAGTTTCGGATCTTTCTCCACCACTGCGGCCACGCGGTCCAGACAATATACCACCTGCGAATAGATCGGGTGCTCGACCCACAGCGTGCCATCTTGATCGAAGGCGGCGATACGATCGTCCGGCGGCACGAATTTGGCGCTTGCTTGATCAGTGGTGGTCCGCACGAAGTCGAGGATTGCTTGCTTTGCTGGTCCCTCGTTCCACGAGGCCAGAGGCGCGTCCGATGTGGTTTGCGCTTCAGCGACGCTCGTCGAGAGCAGTGCGTCCGACAGGGCGGGAAGCAAGGCGATACTTGCAATCATTGTCCGGCGGTTGATGTCGGATGATGAATGGTCGGAGTTCATCTTCGATCTCCTACGGTCTTTGAAACGCAATCGCGAGGCGCCTACTTCCAGTGCCTCTCGCAATTTTGAAACTGTACAGAAGGCGACGAAAATTGCCCAAAGGGGCAATACCGACGCATCTACAATCCTAGGTTTTGGAGCAGCCCCGTACCACTCCGTCGCGTCCTCTTTTTGCGCGGGTTCGCTCGTCACCTTGTCGCCACGTGGCTATGATTGCTAAGTCCAGTACGCAGGCTACTCGAACACATGAATCCGATTCACCAATTCGAGATCCACGAATTTTTTCCGATTGCGAAGATCGGCAAATATGAAATCGCGTTCACCAACTCCGCCGCGTACATGCTGTTGGCGGTGGCGCTGCTAACTATTTTCTTTCTTGTCGCTACGGCAAGATGGAGCTTAGTTCCCTCGCGGCTGCAATCGGCAGCGGAATTATCCTACGAATTTGTTGGTAAGATGGTTCAGAGCACCGCCGGCACGGAAGGGATGAAATTCTTTCCGTTTGTGTTCACGCTATTCATGTTCGTGTTGACCCTGAACATGATCAGCCTGATCCCACATACCTTCAGTGTCACAAGCCAAATTATTATCACTGCTGCCCTTGCTCTCACTGTATTTTTTACAGTTCTGACTTACGGCTTTATCAAAAACGGTTTTCACTTCTTCAATGTGTTCGTACCCAAGGGTGTGCCGCTTTATATCCTACCTCTTATCGTATTCATCGAACTCATGTCGTTCCTCTCGCGCCCGCTCTCGCATAGCGTGCGCCTGTTCGCAAACATGCTGGCGGGACATATCACGCTGCAGGTTTTCGCGGGTTTCGTCGTCCTGTTAGGCACCGCATTCGGCGCTATCGGCTGGGTTGGCGGCGCACTGCCGCTCTTAATGGTTATTATGCTTTATGCGCTGGAGACGCTGGTTGCATTTCTGCAGGCCTACGTATTCGCCATACTGACGTGCATCTATCTCAACGACGCCATTCATCCGGGTCACTGACGTCGATAGTCCGCTTTGGGTCAAAAGCAGACATTCCATTTGTTGTTTGCGATGTCCGCTTGAGGACGCACTTCCCGACTGATATCTGCTTTCCGGCTAACAGTTAGCTCATTTTTCAACAAACGCCTCGCTATGGTGTCGGACGCTCCCACTCAAGTAATTCAATCTCGTTGAGCGGGCGCTGTGTCCCGCTGAGGAATACAACCAAGCGGAGTCCATCAGTCAAATACGGGTCTCCCGTCAGATTCGTGCGCGGATTGGCCCGTTTTGATAACCCAACGCCGCGAACGAATCCGAACCGCGAGACTTCGCCGCTCATAATTAGATCCTGCAGCAGATAGTAGCGGTCCTGATCCACGTCCGGACTGATGCGATGGGTCGTTAGATACCAAGATTGCGTGGTCAGCTTGATTCCGATATCGCGACTGATCTGACCGATCCACACATGCTGTCCATCAACGGTAAATGGTGCCAACCAAACTCGTAAATGATTTCGCAGGCTAATTTTATCTCGAGCCTTCTGCAAGGAGATGTCTTGTATCCGGCCAAAGACGTACAACGGGCTGACTGGCGCACTTAGATACTCCGTGCCGAACAAAAACGCGCGCACTGACCGGAGCGCACTGTGTAAGTCAAGTGGTTCGTCCAGTCGCCATCCCCGCATAATGAATGGAAAAATTCCGTCACCGCCGCTCCCTATAACAACAATGTTGAGGGGATCACCCTGGCTGTTGCCCGCCGTGTTCACCGTGCAGCATGGTAACTTTTCGAGCTTTAAGCGAAGACCGGCCAGATCAACGTCTTCGATGGATCCTGGCGGGTATATGCTACTGAAATCTATTTTTTGCACAGCGTAAGTCACGCTATCGAGCGGCAGCACGAACCGGAAGTCGAATTGCTGACTCGCGCCGATAAAGCCAACTCTGAGAAACTTTAGCCCGCCCTCGCGATGCGTTAACACAAACCCAGCGGCGGTTTGGTGTGGTGCGACAGCATCCGGCATTGCCTCTCGCACGAACAGCGCATCAAGTTTGGTGTTGGTCTCGCTGGGCCACCACCCATGAAATAGGCGAGCCACCTCTGGCGCAGTGAAATAGTTGGAGTCGGTTGTGACCGACAAATAGTGCAAGGTGGCGTCGCTACCATTTTCGACACTCAACCAAACGGCTTGGATGCCTTCATCGGCAAGCGCAACGCCAAAGTATTGTTGACTCTCGTGGTCGGTAAGGACCGCTACACGCACGGCGACGGGACCTTGACGTTGTGAAACGGCGCGTGAGGTAAATGAGTCCCTGGCGGACGGATCTGGCGACGCTGTCGTAGCGCGGGAAATCACAAAAGGAAAAAAGAGCGTCAAGAAGGCTGCTAAAAGCCAAATGCCGCGCGCCCGCATGTTTCTCCTCACGTATTCGGATCGCCATTCTCTTCAAAAGGAGCAAGCTTACGGCGTGAATACTTTGATTTTTGTCAACACCGGCAGCTTGTGGGCCACACTCGTCTGAGTGTCGCTTACTCCGGTACGCGCTATCCGAAAATTTCAACCGTGATGTCCGCTTTTGGTCAAATGCGAACCTGCGCTCCCGCTCTGGTCACCTGACAAAACTTCCATTGAGTGCACGTGCCTATGGACATGGCCACGAAACTCTGTTGGCTTCCTTGGCCGACAAGGTCCTTCGGTGATGCTGTCGGTGGAGGTTATCACGTCCGCGAAGTTGCATCTTTCAATCCTTCTTTTCGGCGTCCGTCTGCACAGTCCTCGCCATCGCGATCAAACGGCGCCAAACTTTCTCAAGGAACGAAAATATCTTGTCGACCTCGGCATCACTCGGCAACTTGAGTTCCGGCCCTTCAGGTTTTGCTACAGACGGACTTGACCCTCCCGGTACCGGCAGTCCGCGGACCAACAATTCTTTCTTCAATTTTGCGTTTTGGTCCTGCAGACGGGCGATCTCGGCTTCCAATGCTACACGCTCGTCTGGAATGGTCATACATGCCCAACCGACATCGTTCCGACTACACCGAGACATTTGGCCGGTACGGGTGTCGAGCCTCAGCACGCCGTCGGCTATAGGAAAAGAGCTGTAACGGCCGTTCTCGCTGTCGGGCGTCATCATCTGGGCAAGTGCGGTCGCAGGAGCCGCAAGCAACAGCGTGAGGGCTAGGATGAACAAACGCATGATTTCTCTACAGCCCAGCCACTATACCATTCAATATCACTCCCGAAAATCTTATTCGGGCACACCAGTCCGCTGGAACGTCCAATAACGCGGCGTACGGGACAGGCGCGCTTTGAAAATGTCCGGCGCAAAGCGCAACGACATGCAGCGTCACCGAGCACCTGCGCGCGGCCAAGACCGAAACCCATGTCGAAAGCACCGTAACCTCGATTGCTGCGAGGCCGCCTCACTAGATAATTCCGAGAAAATGCAGCCGGCCCTCGATGGCTATACGCAGGCCGCTCTTACGTACACCATCCTCCGCATACAGGGGGACCTGCGCCACCGGTATCATTACAAACGAAAGATATAAGGCCACAACGATTCCTAGTCCGATTGACAGCCACCTTATTGTTTCATTCCTGAATGTGCCCATGTGCTTCGCCTCAGACCAAAAAGCGGACATCATCCACTGTCATAAGCATGTTCTCTTTATCCGCGAAATCAGACATTAAGCGACACAGCAATACCAACCCATGGAGGTCACATGCTGTTCATTATGTCCTTGAACTTCACCGAACGGGGCATTCGCGAAATCAAAGATGATCCAAAACGTGCACAGGCGGCACGGGATCTCGCCAAGAAATGCGGCTGCGAAATCAAGCAAATCTATCTCACGTCCGGCGAATACGATGTGATCCAGATCATCGAGACCGCAAACAGCAATAACATTGCCAAATACGCGCTGGCTAACGGCAGCCTGGGCTTTGTACGCAGCCGCACCGCCTGCGCCTGGCCGCTGGAGGAGGTCACAAAGATCATCTCGGAATTGCCGTAAGGCGCCGCTCGGATATTCGCTTCGGGGTATACCGCCGAAGTCTTCACCTCGATCGGTGTCTCCTACCTGGACGTGTTGCTTCCGAAACTGAAAGCCCGTCGCGCTTCATCGACGCGACGGGTTTCGATCTTCAGTCTTTGATCGGTGGCGGCCGTGGGTCAGCGCGCGGTACGACAATTTTGGAGATTGTCTTTTGTGTCCGGTGCGCGCTTTAGAGGCGGTTGGACAAACTAAGCGCTTGCCCTGCCCCGTTGTGCATAACAGCCGGGGTCGCCAACTAAATCAATAACTTACAAGTGATTTTTAGTCTGGCTGCTTCCCAGAAAATGACGCTGGGAAGCAAGCCGGAAAGGCCGAGATTTGAAAAACAGGCTCGGAAGCAAGCTGGGAAGCACACAATTATGCTTATAATGAGCGCCCGCAATGCCCCGTAACTAGGTACGCTCTATGACTGAAGGCGCAAGAAACGCCGTTTTGACAAATATTGTTCTTGTCAGTCTGGCAGTGCTTTTGTCTTGCTGCACCAATGAGCGCGAATCCAAATACCTGCTTTTTGGTACAGTCGGGCAGACACCTGATACTGACGACGCCCGGAATAGCTTTGCCTGTCAACAATACGGTTTCTATCCCGGCACCAAACAATATGATGACTGCTTGCAATATGTTCAGACCAAACGGTCAATTTTGCCTAGTCCATCGCCACGCTAACCGAGACTGTAGGCCGACACCCGTGTCATGCCCCGCGACGGTGCAATCGTCTTCGGCGACTTAATCGGCAAGCTCGATATGCTGCGCGTGTCTTGTGAGAAATGCGGGCGCGACGACCGTTATGGCTTAGCTAAGCTGATCTACAAGCGTGGCCGTGACGGCAAGCTCCCGACGGGAGCATCATAGAAACCGCCAAAGCCAACCTCGAAAATAAGCTCGGCCTCGAAGGAATTGTCTCAAAGAAACTAAATGCACCGTATCGATCAGGTCCGTTGAGAACCTGGATCAAAGTCAAAAATCCAAGGCAGCCGCCGCTACGCGGGCGGTAGATGGGACGTTTTGAGACGAATTAGTATCGTCGTTTTTTAGTACGCCCGGCAGATGCGTAGCTCGGATTGTTGTATTGACTGGGCCTGCAAAATCCTCCGATGCCACTCACGCTTGCCTGGCATTGCTCAAAGCTGGAGAAACCGCAACTTTCGGTACCGCCAAGACCTGAATACTCGGCGCACCATGATGCGCTGGCGGGAGTTTGCGCCAGCACTGCTGGTATCATCACAAGCGCCGCAACTATCACTTTGGCTCTAAAGCGCATCGCGAGCCTCCTGATGTTGATGGAGAACAACCTAATATCCACACGCCAAGCGCGGTATTAGCCCATGGTCCAACGCCTCAAAGAAGCTCAACGCGGCCTATAAGTCCGGGCCATCAAAGGCGTGGCAGACTGTGATGGCCGTCACATCCATCCGCATCCAGATCAGCAAAGTTATGTATGGGGGCCAAGGTCGTTACCTCGAAAGCTGGGGAGTCTGTCAAATGAAACAGTCGGTTTTGATCGTGAGTGCCGTCGCAGCGCTTGTCATTTCGCCGCTTTTTGCATCGTCTGCTCTTGCGCAAGGACAGGGTCAGAAAACATACAAGCGATCATGCCAAGAGGTATGCGTAGAAAAGTGCCAAACGTCCATTCGTAAGGACTACTGTCTGGGTAATTGCCCGGCCAAATGCCAAATGATCCGCTCTGAAAAAACAAAGAGCTGACGCGAGCCTATCCTCGGCACTAAAAAGGCTGGTAACATAAGATAGCCGCGAGGAACTCACGGCTTGTTAGTCTTTCATCGCACAACGCAATCCGCTGCGGAACAAATCCTTCGCAGCGGTTTTCGTGACCACGCAGCCCGCTATTTGACCGAACGAGAGTGGACAGGGGTTTGGGCGTCAGATCGGCCATCGACAATAGTGAAGGTGCGAGCGGCGAGATCGTTCTCCATGCACCATGCCGTGCAAACGACCCAATAGGAAGCCCGCCGGTGCGTTATCGTCCAATGAATATCATTGAAGAATTTTGATTCTTACGTTTCGCGGATCGTAACCACGTGCAGCCCGTAACGACGCTTCAGCACTTTCAGCGCGACACGCAGATTGCGGATGGCATCGATCCCTGGCTCAGCTTCCAGCACATGGCGAACCGGGTCGCTCCGGCTTGCTTCCCGTTGTCGGTTTCCACTTTCGGCGCGAGTGACCGCCGTTAGCAGACATGTGCGGTGCAGCTAGAGATGTCCGCTTTGGACCAATAGCGGACATCGATTTAGAAAAATACTGTGCCTTTTCCCCAGATCTTCAAAGATCGATTGGAAACCCAACATTGCGTTGAACTATTCCTTTTTCGTTCATCGAAAGGGTCGCCCACCATGTACTGATAACTCCAAAGTCAGGATTTTGGCTTGCGTTCGGCGGAGCTGCTTTCCCTACGAAGTTATAGTGGGATAGCCAGTTCGTGGTGTAGGTGACTGTCGCCTTTTCGCACACTGCTGATTTTAATTTGTTATAGCGCAGCACGTCTAAGAAGAGGCGATCGCCTACCGAGGACATTTGTTTCGGTTGCAGTATAAAATGCGAGAATAAATGAAAGGTGCCTCGAAGCATAAAAAAGCAGCTTGTATCTACATGTCCAGTTTCCTCGGGTATATCGGCAGGCGTCCCGTCCGGAAAAACGAGGCGGCGACGCGCAATCACAAATTTACAGTATGGGTTTTTTTGCGCGGTATCGAGGCAAGTTTCAACATGATCTGCGTCAATAGTGTTGTCTGCATCAAGAAAACAAACCTGCTCTGCGCCCTCTGACGCGGCTAGCAAGGCCCCGATCCCACGGGGCGTATTGCCATAATCAGCATGCGCGTTCGCAAACCTCAAATGGGAAACACCGTTTTCGTTGTCGACCCAATCTTGAGGATAGCCGTCCGCAATCATGTAGTGCTGGCAGCGCACGGTTTGAGCGGCCACACTCTCTCGGCATCGCCGAAGGACATCCGGACTTTCTTTGTAGTACGGGGTTATGACAGCTACGCTCATTCGCGCCCTCCGAATGGTGACAAGTGCGACGTGATAGACTTTGACTGATTTGATTGTGGAAACAAACCCAACGCTCAAACGTGCTCTGATGTCCGCTTTGGGTCAACAGCAGACGTACGGTACAAAACGGCATGTCCTCTTTACCCCCAAAAGCGGACATGTGCAGTGCAACTAGGGATGTCCGCTTTGGGCCAAAAGCGGACAATCGAAAAAGGAGCCGTTAGTGGCATCGGCCTATAGCGGACGCGACCAAAAGCGGACACTCCAAATAGATTTTATCGCCAAGAAGCCATTTCGTTAGGCCAGCGGCATTTGGAAGCAAGATCAGTGCGCAATGATGATCGATGTTTTTCAATCCAATCCGCATAAACGTGAGCAATATGTTCGGCGCTCTTGGCATCTGAATGAATGTGATCTTTGAGCGTTACCCCGGAATCATTGTCGAACCAAATATAGTTGATGCCCATGCGATCGATCGTGGTGTGTAGTTTTGCCATGAACTCGTCTGCGGTTTCTTTTGTCCAGAAAGGAAGGACCGGGTTAGTTGGGCGGGTCTTTTGCGCCCCGAAGAGAAATATCGTCTTCCCGTTGCGCTCGACGATCGAACGATATTGATTAAGCAATAATTTCGTGGAATTAACGATTTCATCGAGCCGTGCGTCTGGATCGCGCTGTCGCCAGACGGACGGCCCTGTGTAGTCCCGTAGGTTATACATCCGATAGGCCCATTCCTCGAGCGTCGGATGATAGTCAAGTCCAAGCCACCTGAATTTCGCCGGTACCACCATCCCATACTGATACTCGAGGCCTCCTGAATGAGCGATGACGAGGCTGGGGCACGTCTTGTCTCCGAAATGTACATAAGCGCCAATTTCGCCGGCCAAGCTGTGGGAATTGCCAGCGAGACTGAGAACATCGAATTCCATTCCGCGTCGTCGCAATTCATCCTCAAGAAACGAGGCGATAGTTTTCGGGTGAGCAAATCCTGCGAGTTCGCTATTGCCGGTCATGACAATGAGCGGCCGCTCGTGTGATGAGAAGTAGATCTTGTCGCCGAGATGATTGCGGAACCCAAAATAGTCTAGGGTATTAGTCCCCCCGCCTTCGCCTGCTGTGGCGACAAATGGCATAAAAAACAGCAGGCCGGTCTGCCTAAAGAACGGGTTGTGGCTGTCGTAGTAGCGACTATCAGAAGCGTGAAGGTCGGCTACTGGCACGACGACCGGGCGGTCTAATAACTGTGAAAGCGGCGCTTCCAGCCGCCTGACGAGCGGCGACTGACGCCCAAACTGCCACGCAGTAGCTTCAAACCCCGCGACCAAGATGATCGCGAGAATGGCTGCAACGGGCAATCGCCTGATCACGAGATGCATGGTCGTAACGCCATGCTGGGTTGTGCAACTCAAAGTAGGCACTAGGGAGAGTATACACTTCTGCAAGTCATGCAACCATTAGAGTGGGACGGCAAACTAGCGCCGTTCCGAATGTCCGCTTTGGGTCAAAAGCAGACATAAGTAGTGCAAAACGGCATGTCCGCTTTACCCCCGAAAGCGACATCAAAAGCGGCACAGGGGAATGTCCGCTTTGGGCCAAAAGCGGACAATCGGGAAGAATGATCCTAATCGAGTCCATCACGGCGCCCCCTTGTGTGCACCGACGAATTGCTCGGCGCCCCTCCGTGATGCGTTCTATCGAGGACGGCGCTACGGCGCGCTAGAAATCGGGCGGCCTATCCAACCGCCAACGTTGCTATGGCCGAAGCCTCTCGATCTCCGCCTTGAGCGCCGCTTCGATCGTCCGGTACGACGCCTCAACGGCGATCACGCGCGACCCGGCATCGGCGATACAGCCAGTCTGGCCGACGCGCTCAATCTCCGCACATTGTTCCGAGAGTTCGCGAGCGCCCAGGATTGAGCTTGTACCCTTGATCATATGCGCGGCCCGCCGGATGTTCGGGACATCGGCTCGTGCCGCTGCGTCGCGCAGCGCCGAGAGAACCGATGGGGTCTGATCAAGGAAGCTCCTAATCAGCTCCCGCAGTGCCGCCATCCCTCCGAGATCTTCGCGGAGCTGATCGAGCACGTCACGGTCGAGTGCGATGCCGGCCGCGATTCTGTGTTTCTTGACCGGCGGCGTGTCCGCACCTTCGAGTGCGGTGGCGGCCGCCAAAGGTCGGCATTTGGCGAGGGCCACTGCGAGTCGATCCAGCGTCACTGGCTTCACAATGTAGTCGTCCATGCCCGCCGCTAGGCACTTGTCGCGGTCCCCTTGCATCGCTTCAGCGGTCATCGCGATGATGCACGGACGCTCGCTTGCTGCCCAGCGCGCGCAGATGGCGCGGCTCGCCTCGAGGCCGTCCATCTCCGGCATCTGGACGTCCATAAGTATGACGTCGTAGGCGGCATGGTCGAGCCGCGCGAGCGCTTGGCGTCCATCGCCAACGACGTCGGCCGCGTATCCGAGCCTTTCGAGTAGGCGAAGCGCGACCTTTTGGTTGATAGCGTTATCCTCGGCGAGAAGGATGCGCAGCGGCAGCGTTGAGCCCACATCGCGCGCCACCGGAGGAACCGCATCGGCCGACGTGC
>Ga0182034_10000578_pt1 | contig 16971 bp, 17 predicted proteins | sample flu12Cox44000172_FD_125972 | JGI IMG/M metagenome (GOLD analysis project Ga0182034, IMG submission 125972) | Lab enrichment of tropical soil microbial communities from Luquillo Experimental Forest, Puerto Rico - flux4day.12C.oxic.44.000.172 | ecosystem: Environmental > Terrestrial > Soil >... | reverse complement strand
GCCTATGTCGACAGCGGCACGATGGTCGACACCTGGGCGACGGTCGGCTCGTGCGCCCAGATCGGCAAGAACTGCCACCTCTCCGGTGGGGTCGGGATCGGCGGCGTGCTCGAGCCGTTGCAGGCCGAGCCGGTCATCATCGAGGACAATTGCTTTATCGGCGCGCGCAGCGAAGTCGTCGAGGGAGTCGTCGTCGAAGAGGGGGCAGTGCTGGCGATGGGCACCTTTATCGGCGCCACGACCAAGATCGTCGATCGGGAGACCGGCGAGATCGGGATGGGGCGCGTCCCGGCCTACTCGGTCGTCGTGCCGGGCTCGCTGCCCGGCAAGCCGTTGCCCGACGGCAGACCGGGTCCTAGCCTCTATTGCGCCGTCATCGTCAAGACGGTGGATGAGGGCACGCGCGCGCGGACCTCGATCAACGAGCTATTGCGCGAATGAGCGGGGCTGCCCCCGATCCGGCCGAGCTCGCCGCCCGGCTGATCCGCCGGCCGAGCGTCACCCCCAGGGACGAAGGGGCGCTCGACATCGTCGCCGCGACATTGCAAGAGCTGGGCTTTAGCTGCCACCGGCTAGTCTTTGACGGAGAAGGCAGCGAACCGATCCACAATCTCTACGCCCGCCTTGGCACTGCGCGGCCCAATCTCTGCTTCGCCGGCCACACCGACGTTGTGCCGGCCGGCGCGCCTGACGCCTGGTCGTTCGATCCGTTTTCAGGCGCTGTCCGCGATGGCGAGCTGTGCGGCCGCGGCGCCGTCGATATGAAGGGTGCGATTGCCGCCTTCATTATTGCGGCGCAACGTTATCTCGAGCGGCGAAAAACCGGGGCCGCCGGCTCGATCAGCCTGTTGATCACCGGCGACGAAGAAGGGGCGGCGGTTAACGGTACTCAGAAGGTGATCGAGTGGCTGGCGGAGCGCGGCGAGACTCTCGACGCGTGCGTTGTCGGCGAGCCAACCAGCGCCGAGGTACTTGGCGATATGATCAAGATCGGCCGGCGCGGCAGTCTGACCGGCCGCCTGACCGCGCACGGCGTGCAAGGGCACACCGCCTATCCGCATCTCGCGGACAACGCAGCACATCGCCTCGTCGCGATGTTGCATGCGCTGACCACCACCGAGCTCGACCAGGGCTCCGAGCATTTCCAGCCTTCCACCCTGCAGGTCGCGACGATCGACATCGGCAACCCGGCTTCTAACGTGATCCCAGCGAATGCCAAGGCGGTGTTCAACATTCGCTTTAACGACCGGTGGACCGGCGAGACCTTGAAGCGCTGGCTCGCCGAACGGCTCGATAGGGTCGGCGGCAGGCACACGCTTGACGTTACGGTCAGCGGCGAATCATTTCTTGTCCCGCCCGGGGCGATCGGCGCGCGACTCGCCGAGGCGATCCGCCGGGTCACCGGGCGAACCCCCGAGTTCAGCACCACCGGCGGCACCTCCGACGCACGCTTCATCCAAGCCTGTTGCCCGGTCGCCGAGTTCGGGCTCGTCGGGCAGACGATGCACAAGGCCGACGAACGCGTTGCGCTCGCTGACCTCGGCGCCCTGACCGAGATATACGATACCTTTCTCGGCTTGTTCTTCGACGCTCCCTGATGGGCAGTACGGTATGGGTCGAGGCGCAGCTCGCGCTCGTCGGCACCTTGCGTTTGGCGCGCGGCGATCGTCGGGGGCTATCCTGTTTCGACCGCTCGCTTGATGGCTTCTGGCGCTCGTTCCTCGCCGCGGTCATTTCCTATCCGCTCTACCTCGTGCTGCTGGCGATGAGGGTCAGTGTCGCGGAATGGGAGAGATCCGGCGCTTGGCGCATCGTCACGGTCGAAACGATCGGCTACGTCATCGCCTGGGTTGGTTTCCCGCTGCTGATACTGTACGTGGTGCGCTGGCTCGGCCGCGCGGACCGTTTCTTCGATTTCATGGTTCCTTACAATTGGTGCCAGGTGCCCCAGAGCGCGCTCTTCGTGCTGGTCGGCCTCGTGTCGGCGGGCGGAATGCTGAGCGCCCAGGCCAGCGAAACGATCGACATGCTCGCCGCGATTGCCACCCTCGTCTACGAGTGGTTCATCGCCCGCGTGGCGCTCGACACGACCGGCCTCATTGCAGCGTTTGTCGTCCTGTTGGACCTCGTCCTCGGGGTGCTGATCAGCCACGCTGCCGGTGGTCTTTATTGAATGCCGGCCGGGTACCGGATCTCGACCAGATAAAGCCCGTCGGGCGGAGCTGTCGGCCCGCCGGCGCGGCGGTCGCGTGCGGCGAGCGCGCGGGCTACGTGGTCGGGATGCCAGCGCCCGAGCCCGACCAGCTTCAACGTTCCCGCCATGTTGCGCACCTGGCGATGCAGGAACGAGCGCGCCCGTGCCTCGATGTGGATTTCGTCGCCCATCCGATGCAGATCGAGCGCGTCGAGCGTCTTAAGCGGCGAGTTGGCTTGGCACAGCGAGTCACGAAAGGTCGAGAAATCGTGGTGACCGGTCAGATGCCGAGCACCCTCGCACATCGCTGCGATGTCGAGCGGCGGAGCGACATGCCACACCCGGCCGCGCTCCAGCGCCGGAGGGGCCCGCCGGTTCAAGATCCGATAGAGATAGACACGGCAAGTCGCGGAAAGCCGCGCGTCGAAATCGTCGGATGCGGGTTCAGCAGCCAGGATACTGATCGCCGCAGGACGCAAATGATGGTTGACCGCGCTGCGCAGCACCTTCGGCGGAACCATCTTCGTCAGATCAAGGTGCGCGGTCTGGCCGAGCGCGTGCACACCTGCATCGGTGCGCCCTGCGCCGTGGACGGTGACGCGCTTGCCGCAGAAGCGAGCGATCGCAGTTTCGAGCGCCTCCTGCACCGACAAGCCATTTGCCTGCCGTTGCCAGCCGACAAAGCCGGCACCGTCATATTCGATCGTCAGCTTGTAGCGGGGCACGGCAGCACCGTCCCGGCGGTGATCGGAAAGCCCCGCAGAAAAGCGGCGGCGTCGAGCGGCGCCCGGCCGGGCCGCTGCAGTCGCAACGGCCGGAACGCACCCTCGCCACAGGCGATCGAGAGGTTGTTGTCGAGCACGGTCCCCGGCGCGCTCGTCGATTCGTCTGGCGAGACGATGGCGGCGAACACCCTGATCCGCTCGCCCCCGCCTCGACGGAGTGGACTCTCGAACTCGAAATAGACGCCCGGCCAGGGGTCGAGCGCGCGCACCTGACGCTCTAGTGACGCCGCGGCGAGGCGCCAGTCGAGCCTGCCGTCCTCACGGCCGATCTTGCGTGCATAGGTGACGCCATCTTGCGGCTGTGGTCGAGGGACCAGCGTGCCGTCGGCGATGCCGTCGAGTGCCTCGAGGATCAGCCGGCTGCCAAGTACCGCGAGCTCGGCCGAAAGCCCGCCGGCGGTCGCGTCGGGAGCGATCGACCGCAGCTGCTGCACCAGGATCGGGCCAGTGTCGAGCCCTTCCTCCATTTGCATGATGGTGATCCCGGTTGCCGTATCCCCAGCGAGCAGCGCGCGCTGAATCGGGGCAGCACCCCGCCAGCGCGGTAACAGCGAGGCGTGCACGTTAAGGCAGCCGAGCCGGGGCACGACCAAGATCGAACGGGGCAGGATCAGCCCATAGGCGGCGACCACCGCTGCCTCGGCGCCGAGTCCGGCGAACTCCGCCTGTGCCTCCGGGGTCCGCAGGCTGACCGGGTTGCGAACAGCAAGTCTGTGTTGCGCGGCCAACAATTGCACCGGAGAGAGTTGCGGCCGATGCCCGCGCCCGGCTGGACGAGGCGGCTGGGTGTAGACGGCAAGGATATGGTGCCCGGCCTCGATCAGCGTCGCGAGGATTATCGCGGCAAACGCCGGGGTGCCCATGTAGATGAGGTCGAATACCTTCCTCGGCGGCTTGACGGGCATCACATGGTTAGGCGAACGCCGGAGCTAGGCAGTCGCGAGAGCTTGGCTGCGCTTTGCCTTGGCGAGCTTGCGCAGGATCATCCCACGCTTGACGAGGGACAGGTGGTCAACGAACAGGATCCCGTCGAGGTGTTCGATTTCATGCTGCAAGCAAGTGGCAAGAAGCCCCTTGGCGTGCATCTCGCGGATCTCGTTTTCTTGATCCAGATAGCGCACTCGGACCTCGGCCGGGCGGGTCACATCCGCGTAGTGTTCCGGCAACGACAGGCAGCCTTCGCTGAAGGTCGCGAATTCGGATGAACGCCACAGGATCTCGGGGTTGGCGAGCTTGATGGGTTGCGGTTTTTCACCCTCGCGCGCGACGTCGAGAACAATTACACGGCTCGACTGCCCGACCTGCGGTGCCGCGAGCCCGATGCCGATTGCTTGGTACATCGTCTCGAGCATGTCGTCCATCAGGCGTCGGACCTTGGCGTCGACCGCAGGCACGGGACGCGCCTTGATTTTGAGTCGAGGGTCGGGGGCAGTGATGATCGAGAGCTGAGCCATAGGAGCCGGCTCTAGGTGGGGTGCAGGCCGCTTGCCGTCAATATAATCGGCATCGTAGGCAGGGCATCGCCATCGATCAAATATTAACCGTTGGGCGAGATAACCGGGGTTTTCGGGCCTTCGACTCTTTGGTTGGAGATCGATTGATGGTTTTCCTGCCTAAGTTCCCTTGGAGCAAGCTTTCCGCGATGGTGGGCTTCGCGGTCGGATGGGGCTTCAGTCTCCCGCTGCTGGCGGGCTCGGTATCCGACGGAACGCCACCGACGCCCCAAAAGGGTGTCAACATCGCGAGCGGACCCAAGGCACCGTCGGCCGACGAGCCAATCGCACGGCTGCAAATGTCGTCGGACCTGCTCGCATTTGGGCGCGACACGAAAGACCCGCTGGTGCTGATCGTTGCAGCACGGATCGTAAAGGCGCTCGGCGGCACCGAGGCCGATCTCAAACCGGAAGGAAGAGCGGCGACAGGGAGCGCACAAAAAACAGGTCAACCGGTATCGGCTGAGTCGATCCTCGCCGAAGCCCGTGATGCCGCCAAAGGCGAGAAGATCACCAACCTGCTGATCGACGAGACCGCCGCGATGGGAGCTACGGCCGGAGCCGGGCAACCAAAGACCCATCAAGACACTGTCCAACCCGGTGGTACCGACGTTTATAGTGTCGTGTTCCACGGCGGGCAGGTGGCCGAGGCCGGTATCACCGGGGATGGTAGCGACGACCTAGACCTGGTCATCTACGACGAGAATGATCATCTCGTCTGCCGCAGCACAGGGGCCAGCGACCGCGAATATTGTCGCTGGTGGCCGAGGTGGACCGGGACATTCCGCATCGAGATCCAGAATCTGGGCCCTGTCACAAATCTGTATCGCGTTGCGACAAATTGAAGAGCGGGGAGCCGCCGCCCTATCGATCACAAGGATCCGAGCGCCTCGACAAAAATCTCGATCGTCTCAGCGACGGGACGCCGCAAAATCGTCTCGTTGGTAAACAGCTCGAACTCTGTCCCCGCGGCTGAAGCCCGCAGCGGCGAACGGATCGCAATTCCCCGCTCGACCAGCCGCCCCGGCAAGCCTTTCGCCTCCCGGCCGCGGACACGTAGACGCGTGACGTTAGTCGCCGCCGGCGACCGCACTATTTCGCAACATCCGCGCTCTCGCAAAGCGCTGAACAAGCTTTCGGCCGCCTGAGCAGCCCGCTCGAAGCGCTCGCCGAACCCATCGAGATAATGCAGAGCAACAGCCGCATAAGGCCAAGCTTGGCGTAAGCCACCGCCGAACATGCGCCGCTGATGATATAGGTTTTCGAGCAGATGGCGGGGCCCGGCGAGCACGGCGCCGCTCGCGGCATTGAAGTATTTGTACAGCGACACGTACACGGTATCGAATAGCGCTGCATAGGTCTGCGGCGCTATTCCGGTGTAGGTCGAAGCTAGGAATAGCCGGGCCCCGTCCAAATGGAGCCCGATCCCCCGCTCGCGAGCGAATGCTGTGATGCGCTGCATTTCGTTAAATTCGAAGACCTCGCCGGCGACGCGGCGCACCGGGGATTCGATCGAAATCACTCCGACCGGCGTCGCGACACGACCCTCTTTGGCGCGTGAGACCTCGGCCGCTGCTTCGGCCAGGTCAAACGTCGCACGCTCGGGCGCGAGAGGGATCAAGGTCAACCCGCTCAATTCCTGCGCGCAATCGCCCGTGTCGTTGTAGATGTGGCTTTCCCGCTGCACCAGCACACGGCGGCCGCGCTGCGCGAGGAGGCGGAGCGCCAGATGGTTGGCGAGCGTCCCGCTGGGCAGGAAGACGGCGGTTTCTCTACCGAGCATTGCCGCCATCCGTTCTTCGAGTCGAGTGACGACGCCGTCCCGCGAAAACTCGTCCGCGGCGATCCCGTCATTCTCCGCAAGTCGGGCCAGCAGGCGTGCATACTCTACCGGAGACAGTGCCAAGCCATCTGAGCGGAAGTGGATTCGGCAGTCCTCGATGCCCTGGGTGTCTAGGTGCTGAGTCCCCACGCTCACCTCCGGTAAAGGTTTCGTATCACCAACGATTTGCGGACACCGCGATCACCGCAATGATAGCATGGTATTCCGATCCGTAGCTTACCCGCGTGGAGATCGCGATGTACCGGTCTTACTCTGGTTTTGTCAGCTTTTGCCTTGCGGCGATGGTGTTTGTGTTGACAGCCGCAGAGGGTCGGGCGTGGAACGACGAGGGACACATGATCGTGGCGCTCGTTGCCGATCGGTTGCTGCAAACCCAGGAGAGTCCGGCACAAAAAAAGCTCACCGAGTTGCTGGCCACCGACAAGTCCAACAGCTGGACTAAAACCGACCTTGCCAGCGAGGCCACCTGGGCGGACGCTCTGCGCGAGAAGAGTCAGGAAGGGCGTTTTGCCACGACAAAATGGCATTACGTCAAACTGGATTTAAACAATCCGGATCTGACGAAAGCGTGTTTCGGCAAGCCCGCCCTCCCATCGATGGCGCCAGCAAGCCACGGGCTGAAAGATGACTGCATCGTCGACAAAGTCGATCAGTTCTCGAAAGAGCTTCGCGATCCCGACACCCTGCCGGGAGAGCGGCTGATGGCGCTGCAATTCCTCCTCAATTTTGTCGGCGACATTCATGATCCGCTCCATACCATCGAGCACGGAGATCAGGAGGGCCGTTGCGTTGCGCTGCTGCCCCCTGGGGCAAAGATTCCCATCCGGCTGAGCGCCTATTGGGATGACACATTGGTCGTCGAGGCCGAAGGTAAGGACCCGGCCAAGGCCGCCGCCGAGATCGTGGCCGGCCTGACGGCGGCCGACGTCCGGAAATGGTCGAGCGGCACGGCGGCGGATTGGGCGCAGGAATCTTACAATGTAGCGAAGGAAATTACGTACAGCTTTGCCAAAGACGTCCCAAAAGATGCGGCTGCCAACAAGTATGCCTTCCCCGTACGAAAGGGCGAAAGTGACTCGTGCGGACCGGTCACGGTCTACAGAGTCGAGGCGGCTTATCGTGACCGCGCTCTCGCCGCGGTCAAAGAGCAGCTGGCGAAGGCTGGAGTGCGTCTCGCCTTTCTGTTGCGAGAAAATCTGCAATAAGCATCACGGAGTGGTCGCGCATCCGCCCGGGATTATCGCGGGGGGCGCGCTCCGATCAGCAACACCGCGATTTCGATCGGATCGTCGTCGACACCCGCAAGGAACTCGACTGCGCGCAGCACCGGATCATGCAAGCGCGAACTCAAAACGGCAACTTCCGATATCCGGACGGCACGCCCTTGAAGATCCGCCGCACATTGATCGAGCACCCTTTCCAGAACAAAGGCCACTGTGACCCGGCTTGCAGACATCGAAGACGCCACACAACCTCTGACAGATATCGCCAGTTCCCGCAATGCGTCCAGGCTGCCGAAACGACCGCGTTGCGTCTGGTAGAGGAATTGGCGCCGCAGATGCGCCGCCGCCAGATCGATTACCGATCTGGTCAACTGAAGTCACGCCTCGTAAATAGGGCCTCGAAGTCGATGCCCGCCCCACGGAAATTTTCTTCGGCGCCTTCCAGGCGATCGACGACGGTAATCACCTTTGTCACCGTGCACTGAAATTGCCGGGTCTCATCGACCGCTCGCATCGCCGAACCGCCAGTAGTGGTGACGTCCTCCAACAGAATGACCCGCGATCCTCGGTCGAGCAATCCATCAACCCGCTGGTCGGTACCGTGGCCCTTTGCCTCTTTGCGGATAAAGAATCCCTTTACAGGCTTCTCGGGCCAGCTCCGCATACACACAACAGCGACGATCGGGATCGCCCCTGTTTCCATCCCTCCGATACAGTCTACATCCTCGGTCTTGATCTTGTCGAATAGCAGATCGGCGAGCAGCGACGCCCCTTCAGGATCGAGCATCGTCCTCTTCAGATCGATAAAAAAATTGCTCGGGCGACCTGAAGTGAGGCGAAATTCTCGACCCTGCAACAGCGATGCACGCCTAATGATCGCGAGAAGCTGTTGTCTCTTTTGAGAAAGATCATAGGTTTCGCGGGTTTCCATAAGACGCCGCCGCATCATCCCGAGCCGCGATCCGGATTTAAGCCCGAGGGCTCGCCCCAAGACAAGCATCCGCGCAGGGGCGGTGCTTGACGCGGGTTGGCGCGGAGGACTACTCGTTCGTCTGCCCCAACCAGCGCGGAGAGAGGAAGAAGATGGCGGTAAGACTGGTCGTTACGATCACCGCCGCACCCGGAAAAGGCGGCGAACTCGCTCAAGCCTATAAGGCGCGCTGTGAAGAGTGCATGAAAGAGGCCGGCTGCGAGCAATTCGAGGTGTTCCATAGCGTGCTCAATCCCGACAAGCTGGCATTGCTGGAACGCTGGACCGATCAGGCGGCTCTGGACACCCACGCCAAACTGAACAGCACGCGCCCGGCATTGCGCCCTGAGCTGCGCGTCGGGAGCGGTGAGCGGGAAGACTATCAGTATAACCGCACCCGTTAGCGAGGGCGGAATGCTCGATCTTCTCGTCACCGGCGGCACCGCGGTCATGCCGACCGGCGCTCAGCTCGCAGATATCGGCGTCGCCGGCGGCAAGATCGCCGCCATCGGCGCGCCGGGCGGCCTCCAGACGGCCGGCGCCGCGCGTATCGTCGCCGCCGGCGGTCAGATCGTGATGCCGGGCGGTATCGACCCGCATGTCCATTGCAGCATGCCGATCCCGTTTCCTGGCCGCAACGAAGATCTGCTGAGTGCGTCGCCAGAGCAAGTCAGCCGCGCCGCGCTGTACGGCGGCACAACGACAGTGCTCGATTTTGCTCAGTGCCCGTCGGACCAACCGCTCCAGCGGTCGATTGAATCGCGCCGGCGGGAGTGGGCGGGCGCGTGCTATTGCGATTATGGTTTCCATCTGTTACTGCACGGTAAGCTCTCGCAAGGCCTGTTCGACGCGCTGCCCGAGGCGATCGAGGAAGGCCATGCCTCGGTCAAAATGTTCACCACCGACATCCGGCCCAATCGTCAGGGCCGGATGGTACAATTCGGCGACATCTGGGAGGTATTGAAGATCCTCGCGGCCAAAGGCGGCATCGCGGCCATCCATGCCGAGGACAACGACATCGTCATGCACATGTACGAGAAGCTGATCCGCGAGGACCGCGTCGGCTTCGAGAACATGGCCGAGGTGCACAACACGCTGTCGGAGGACCTCTCGTTTAACCGCGTGATCCGGCTCGCCGAGAATATCGAGGGCGCAGCGCTCTATATGGTTCATGTCTCGGCGGCGACCGGGGTTGCAGCGATCGCCCGATCACGGGCGCACGGTTTTCCGATCTATGGCGAGACCCTGCACCAATACCTGCTCTACACCGCCGAGGACTACAAGCGGCCGGCCGGGCAGATGTATCACACCTATCCCTCGCTCAAATTCGCCAAGGACCAGGAGGCGTTGTGGGCGGCGACCGGCCATGGGGCGATCCAGGCGATCGCCACCGACGAAGTCTGCTGCCCGTTGCAGGTAAAGCTCCAAGGACGGCGCATCGACGATACGACCGGCGGCAATTCCGGGGTCGAGCCGCGGCTGGCGCTGATGTACACGCACATGGTCGAGAAGCGCGGCTACAGCCTTGCCGATTTTGTCGGGCTGGTCTCGTCGAACGCCGCGCGCATCATGGGCCTTTATCCGAGGAAGGGAGCGCTGGCGATCGGCTCGGATGCCGACATCGTGTTGCTCGACCCGCGCGCCCGCCGGGTCGTGCGCAAAGAGGATCTGCACGAGACCGACTATACGCCGTGGGAAGGCCACGAGGTCGCCGCCTTGCCGAGCATGACGATCCTGCGCGGCAAGGTGGTCGTCGACAACGGCACTCTTCTCGCCAGTCCGAGCGATGGTCAGTTCCTGCCGCGCAAAATCGGTAGTGACATCCGGGCGCGCCCTGTATTGTAAGCGCGGCCAGGACCAACGCTTTGCTGAACGGAACTGCGCGATGCACGAAAGCTGGGTTGTCGGCGTCTACGACTACCCGGTGAAGGGCGCAGCCGGCAGGGCGCGCCGCCGGCTGCACGTCAATCCGACTGTCGGGGTGGCCAACGATCGCCGTCAGGCATTCAAGAAACGCGCGGGCACGCCCGACGAGTGGGCGCCGAAGAGCGCATTCTTCGTCGGCATGAATACGGCGCTGATGGTCGCCCAGGTTCCGGTCTTTGTGATCCACGCAGAGGGCAGGGAACAGCTCGATCCGCGATGGCTCGACGCTGTCGCAAAACGGCTCGGGGTCGGGGGTCTCGAGGTATTGGACACACATGGCGCGTTCAGTCTGACCGATCGGCCGCGCGGATACGTCTCCATCGTCAATCTGGCCTCGGTGCGGGCGCTCGGGGCGTTCCTCGGCATCGTGATCGACCCGGCACGGTTCCGCATGAACGTCTGGATCGATGGCCTCGAGCCGTTTGCCGAGCTCGACTGGGTCGAGGGACACCCCGGCACCCGCAATATTCAGATCGGCGATGTGCGCGTGCGCGTCGATGAAGCGTGCGTTCGCTGCAAGGCAATCGAAGCAAACCCAAAGAGCGGAGAGTACGATCTCGAGTTGCAGAAGGCGCTCGAGGATTTTATGCAGAGGCGTGGTTATCCGGGTGCCCCCCACAACCAATCACTGAGGGTCATGGGCGTGCTGGCCCGACCATGCGCGTCGGGTATGATCGGGCAGGGCGACATCGTACGGCCGTATTAGGCTTTGCCCGTATCGGGCCCCGGAAGCGGAACAATGGAGACCGGCGCGGAGGGCTCTATCGACGAGACGGCGACCGACCGGTCGACGGGAATCGTGGCATATGCCGCAAGGACATGGCGCGCTGCCTGGGGCCGTACCCAATCCGGCATGGCATTAGCGGGCGCGGCCTTGGCCCGTCGCCTCGATGCCGGGTACGCCCCGAATTTCGCCGTTGCAGGGAGAGGGCCGCCCAACATTGCGCTCAGTGACGTCACCATTTCCTACCGGTCGACGGTCGCGGTCGAAGGGGTGACCGGGTCCTTTCCACCACGATCGATGACCGCCATCGTCGGGCCCAATGGCGCCGGCAAGAGCACCCTGCTGAAGGCGATTGCCAACATCTTGCGCCCCCAGTCCGGCACGCTTTCGTGGGGCGGAGCAGAGCTCGGCGACATAGCCTATCTCCCACAGAGCGATCACATCGACCGCGACTTCGCAATCTCGGTTATCGAGTTCGTCTCGCTTGGCGGGTGGCGATCGTTTGGGGTCTTCCGTCCCGCCCAAACAATTCTTTGCGAGGCAGCAGGGGTGCTCGCCCAAGTCGGGCTCTCCGATGCTTCACTCCGTCCGATTGCCAATTTGTCGGAGGGCCAGTTCCGCCGTGCGCTGTTCGCCCGAATGGCGCTGCAGCAAGCGCGGGTGCTGCTGTTAGACGAGCCTTTCGCGGCGATCGATGAAGCAACCACTGTCGACCTCGTCCGTCTTGTCGAACGCTGGCATCACGACGGCCGGACAGTTATCGCGGCTCTGCACGATCTTACGCTGGTGCGGGACCGTTTCCCGCTAACACTGCTGCTGGCGCGGCACACTATTGCCTGGGGCGAAACTGTTCAAATCCTGACCACGGAAAACCTGGCGCAGGCCGGGCTCGGAGCTTCGAACCATCCGCAGGGTTCCGTTGGCGTGAGATGATCCGATGACCACGGTCAGTGCGCTTCTTGTCGGCCCATTCGAGGCATATGGGTTTATGCGCACGGCCTTGGTCGCCGTTCTGGCGTTGGCGCTCGCCAACGGCCCGTGCGGAGTATTACTTCTGATGCGTCGGATGAGCCTCGTCGGCGACGTGTTCTCACATGCCGTAATGCCGGGAGCCGCCCTAGGTTTCGTCATCGCCGGCTATTCGGCACTCGCGTTAAGCGCCGGTGGCATGCTAACCGGCATCGCCGTTGCTGCGTTCTCCGAAGTTACCGGCCGTAATCGCTTGATCAGAGACGATGTCGCTCTGGCTGCGTTCTATCTGCTGTCGTTGGCCATCGGCGTCCTGCTGGTGTCGGGCCAAGGCAGCAATGCCGATTTAATGCATGTGCTGTTCGGGACCGTCTTAGCGGTCGACATCCCTACGCTTGTCTTGATATCGCTGCTTGCGACGATCAGTATCCTTGTACTCGCTGCACTATACCGGCCGTTGGCGCTCGAGTCGTTTGATCCCGAGTTTTTGCAGGCGGTCGGCGGCGGAGCCCGCGTCTACCGGATGATTTTCCTTGCGATTATCGTCCTGGATCTCGTCGCGGGCTTTCAGGCTTTTGGGACATTGCTGGCGGTGGGGCCAATGCTGCTGCCGGCGGCCGCCGCGCGGCATTGGGCACGACGGGTTGGCCCATCAATGACGCTCGCCGTCGTGCTCGGCATTGTTGCAGGTTACCTGGGACTGCTGATGTCGTTTTTCGCGAGCCTGCCGTCCGGGCCGGCGATCGTGTTGGCAGCGGGGGCGCTTTACCTCGTTTCGGCGCTGGCGGCGCGTTACCGATCGCGCGGCCACCCTGAAGCGGGCGTGATACGAAGATCATAGGCGGTGCATGGCTGTACGCAGGTCTATCTTCATCGCGGCGGTGCTGAGTTTGCTTTGTTGCCGACCACCCGCGGCAGCCGAGCCGGTCAGGGTTGTCGCCACCTTCAGTGTTCTCGGCGACATGGTGTCGGCCGTCGCGGCTGATCGAGTGGCGCTCGTCACCATCGTTGGCGGCGATGGTGACACCGAACTCTACAAGCCAACGGCCGCCGATGCGCGTGCGCTCGCCGACGCCCAACTCCTGGTAATGAACGGATTAAACCCGGAGTTCGAGCCCTGGCTGGACGAACTGATCAAGCAATCGGGGTTCAAGGGCGTGAAGTTGGTCGCTAGCGACGGGGCCAAGACCATCACCGAGACCGAGGAGGACGGTCACGGCGAGGTAACAGGCCGGCCCAAGACTGACCAGCACGCCTGGCACGACCTCTCCAACGGGGCGGTCTATGCACGAAATATCGCCGCCGGCCTTGCGGCGATCGACCCCGCCAATGCCGATTTCTACCGCGACCGCGCCGACGCCTATATCGCGCAAATTCACGAGCTCGACGCTTGGGCCAGGAAAGAGCTCGCCGAGGTCCCGAAGCCGAAGCGCAAGGTCATTACGTCGCATGACGGGTTCGAGTACCTGGCAAAAGCCTACGGCATCAGAATCATCCCGGCGCGCGGCTGGACCAACGATAAGGAAGCTTCGGCGGCAGATGTTGCGCGGCTGATGAAACAGATCCGTCGGGACAAAATAAAGGCCGTCTTCGTCGAGAACATGAACGACCCGCGCGTGATCGAGCGCGTCGCCCGTGAGACTGGGGCCGAGATCGGCGGCACTCTCTACTCCGACGCTTTGTCGAAACCCAACGGCGAGGCAGGCACCTATCTCGCGATGTTCCGTCACAACATCGCCGTGCTCAAGGCCGGTATGTTAAAGAATTAAGCAAGATGGCGCTCCTGCCGGCGCGAAGCGGAATGCTCGCTGGCGCGCGGCGGCGGGTCGCGCTGGCCTTCGTGCCGATCGCCGCGCTCTGGTTCGTGGTGTTTTGGGCGGCGCTTGGGGTGCGTCCCGCCGGTGAGACAAAGCAGGCGGAACCAGCATCGGCGGTATTGCAGCAGATCGTCGCTAGCGGGCAGACCGCTCCGGTCGGTGGCAGCTTCGACCGCTTCGAAATTGCCGGCCAGGCGATCCCTGCACCGACCAACCTCAGCGGCGACGTCGCCTTCTTCGCCAACATCGCCCGCGGCAAGGCGGAGGAGGGCTTGTTCATCGCCAGAGAAGAACGCATCGACAAGATCGCGGCGGTCGGTGACGTTACTCCGGGCGGAGAGCACATCGCCGACTTTACCGATCATCCGGTCCTTGCCCTCGATAAAGCCGGCACCGTCGCCTTTGCCGCGGCCCTGACAGGTGGAAAGGCCACAAGCGGTGTCTTCGTCGCCGCTCATGGCAAGATCGAACCGATTGTGCTGAGCGGTGCTGCCGCGCCGGACATCGCCGGGGGCACTCTTGTCTCTGTGGAACGGCCGGTGCTCGACGATTCCGGCAACGTGGCTGTCCTTGTCTCGGTCCGTCGCGGGCGCGATGTTTCCGACGCGATCCTGCTGCGCCGCGGCGCCGAGTGGCACAAGCTGGTCGGCGTCGGCGACCCGGCACCCGGTGGCGGAACTTTCTCGGGGTTCGGCGCGCCGGCGATCAACAACCGCGGCGCCGTCGCCTTTCCCGCGGTCGTCGACCAAGGACCCATTCTCGGCGGCATCTACCTATTCGAGGAAGGAGAAGCGCGCCTGGCGCTGGCCGCCGGAAGCCCGGCGCCCGATGGCGGGATATTCGGAAAATTCTCCGAACAGGTCGCGATCAACGATGCCGGCGCGATCGTGTTCAGCGCCGTACTGCGGCAGGGCGGCCCGCCGGGCGCGGTCTTCGTGCTCGAAGGTGACGCGGTACGGCCGATCGCCGCAATCGGCGAGCCGGCTCCGGGTGGCGGCACTTTCTCGGCGTTCACATCCTGGCCAGTATTGAGCCCGCTGGGTACGGTCGGCTTTGTCGCCTCGATCGACGGCGGTCCCAGTCCCTCCGGGGTCTTTCTCCACGGAGCCGACGGCCTCAACCGCTTGGCCGCAGTCGGAGAAACTCTGGCGAACGGTGGCCGTCTCGTATCGTTTCCGCTCTTTCCGGCGATCGCCATCGGCCCCGACGATGCGGTGACCTTCGCTGCGACAAGCGAACGCGATGGGGCACGTAGGGATGCAATTTTCTATCATGGGGAGCCGCGCCATGCGCGGCGTTAATTCATATCGATCGGCGGATAGATGCGGAAGACATTGCTGGCGGTCACCAGCACATGTTGGGTTGTGGTCCGCGGCGGCAGCATCCCATCGTTTAGCAGCTGCAACGCCAACGGTAGCACGTCGTAGCCGTATCGGTCGAGAAAATAAGCCACCGATCCCAGCACGATGCTCCCCCGGTTCTGCGGGTCAATCTCCTTCTTTTCGTTGAACCCGCCATGCATCAACCGATCGCAGCCCTGACTGACGATGACGCTGTCGGTACTTCGAGAAGCCGCCTCGACCGCCGCCTTGGCCGATAACGCCGTGGCGTCGTCTAGGGCGGCAATCAACAGCTTTGTTTCGGTCTGCTCGCTGGCAAAGCGGCGCAGCAGACCCTCAGCCTTGCCGGGATTGCCGAGGCTGTCGAGTCGTGTCTGCTCGACCCGCGGCAGCCCTTCCTTGAGCGCCGTTGCGATACCGTCGGCGCGTTGATCGGCATGCACGCTTTTGTTGGCGAGATCGCCGATAATGACCGCAGCCATGCGCTGGCCGGCCCAATTATCGGCGGCAAATTTGGCAAGTGCATCACCGGCGATGTGTCCCGCGAACTTATTGTCGGCAGTGTAGATCACCGCGCCGTGCACCGCGTGGTTGATGGCGATGACCGGGATTCCCGCCGCCTCGAGCTGTCGTCCGATCTCGTTGTTGGCGGTCTCGTCGGCGCAATACTGGACATACAGATCGAGCTTCTGGCGAACTGCTTCAGCGGCGTTGGTGAGCGCCTTTTCGCGGTTGCGGTCGTTGTCGAAGAACACGATCTCGACCGGCAAGCCGCGCGCCGCATAGACAAAGCTCGCCCGCACCTCGGCCCCGGTGAAGCCGAGGCCTTCGAGCCGCTCGGCGGGGTCCTCGGTGATGTTGGCAAAACCGATCCGCCAGCGTCGTGACGACTGTGACCAAGCGGGGACGCTGCGCCCCGTCACTCCGGCCAGTGCGGACCCCAGTGCGATCCCAATGAACGACCGGCGCCTCAACCCGGGCGCCGTTTCATCAGCAGGCTTTGGCAATGGCGGTTTTATTGAATCGCCTCGATGCCGACGAAATTGCCGGTAAGACCGACCGCCTTAGGTACCGACATGTTCAGAAAAAACGTGGAACGCTTGGTGGCCGCTGCCTCTGCGGCGATCAGATCAGTCTTCACGTTCTCTATGATGTGGATGCCGTTGTCGGTCAACAGCAACTGGTGAACTGTGAAAGCAAGGTCCTTGCTCTCGCCGGGAACCACTTCGACCGCCCAGGTGTCGGCGCCGACGAGGATGACCTTTTGATCGACCAGCCATTTGGCGGCGTCGTTCCCGATACCGGGCTCGCCGCTATTGTAAAGCACATTCTGCGCCGGATATTGGGTGAAGAGATCACCCCAGCCGGTGTTGAAAAACACGGCATCGCCTTCGCGCAGGGTCACATTGTACGCCTTGAGCCCGGCTTGCAGGTCTTGCGGTGTGATCACCGTACCCTTGTCCAGGCAAGGATTCTTGCAGGCCGGGTTGCTATGAAGCTTGCCGGCGTCCTGGTAAACCTTGACGAGATCGATGATTACGCCGCGCGTGGCAAAAGATTTTAAATGCTCGAGACCGAGCCGGGTCATGTTGTTCTGGTTGATATACTTGCCCATCGGCGTCTGATTGTAATAGCAGTCGCCGCGACCGATATGGCCGATGCCGTCGAGGTGGGTCCCGACATGGCT
>Ga0182034_10000577_pt1 | contig 17007 bp, 14 predicted proteins | sample flu12Cox44000172_FD_125972 | JGI IMG/M metagenome (GOLD analysis project Ga0182034, IMG submission 125972) | Lab enrichment of tropical soil microbial communities from Luquillo Experimental Forest, Puerto Rico - flux4day.12C.oxic.44.000.172 | ecosystem: Environmental > Terrestrial > Soil >... | reverse complement strand
GCAATACGAGTAGGGCTTCGATCGTCTTACCGAAATACTGCCCAAAATGGTGAACATCACCGGTAACGAGGTACGTGGCTCGAGACGCTATCGCCGCCAGAAGAATGGGCACATCCTTGTCGGGCAAAGTAACTTCACGAGGAAGGAGACGCGGAATGGCGTCGAAGAACTCAATCGCGGTAGCCAGTCTTTCTAGTCTACGTCTTTGGGCATTTTGCGTGAGGTTGATCCTTGCTTCTTCCAGGGCGTAGCGCGAGGAGCAAAGAGTCACATTCTTAAGTTTCCAGAATTGAAGAAGACCGGCGTTGGCTCGATAGGCTGCAGAGAAAAGAACATTAGCGTCGAGAAACAGACGGTCCATTTATCCAGGCCGCCGGTGCGGAATTGTGTCAGGATCGACACCCAGTTTTTTCACTTCCTTCCGCGCGCGCTGGTAGTCCTGCACCGTTGTGGCTGTGGAGAGAAGAAACTCGGCCTTGCGCTCGGGCGTGTATCTTTCTACGGGCAGGACAACGGCGGGTCGAATTAGGACGCCATCCTCTCGCGCTTCGGTGGTGACGAGCATCCCTTCCTCGATGCCATAGCGCTTTCGCAGCTTGGCGGGAACAATGATTGTGCCGCGCTTGCCAACTTTCACTGCCTCCATAAAACCTCCGGATGTCAGTATATCAGAATTTCTGATATTCAGATCGAATCCATAACGCAACAAGCTTCTCGCCGTCTTGGCCGGCCTTCAATACCAAAATCTCCGGATGCGGAATCCCTGGTTCTAGCGGGGTTGTCGGAGTCATGGGCCCTAGAAAGAATTTCCATCGCGGCCGCAACTCGCGTGAGGCATCTTGGTTTCCAGAGCGATCGAGGGACTCTGTCTAAAATAGATGTGGTATCTTGTGAGAGGAGCCCTCTAGTGGTAGAAGGACTGAAAGACAAAGTCTGGACTCCAGAAGACCTGCTCGAAAGGCTGGAAAGTCGAGACAGATTCTTCGTCCTCGATGTACGCAATCGTGATGAATTTGACACGTTTCGGCTCGAAGGACGCATCCCCGTACCTGCCATCAATATTCCCTATTTCGAGATGCTCGAACTCGGCGGCAAAGACGAGATGTCGGACTCCGTTGTCGCTTACGTTGAGCAAAGCCTTGCGAACCAACTTCCCTCGGATCTGCCCATCCTCGCGGTTTGCGCCAAGGGCGACACTTCGCAGTTCGTTGCGCAAGGACTGCGCCACCTTGGGTACGCCGGCGCGAACCTCCAGGGTGGAATGAAGGCCTGGGGCAAGCATTATGCGACCCGAACCCTTGTGGAAAGTCCGGACTTGGCCATTTATCAAGTCAGCCGGCCCGCGCGAGGCTGCCTGAGCTACCTGGTGGCAGGTTCGGGGAAGGCGGTCGTTATCGATCCTCCCCGTCACCTGCAACCTTACCTGGACTTGGCTGGCGCTAAGGGTCTCACGATCGAAGCGGTGATTGATACCCACGCTCACGCAGATCACATCAGTGGCGGACCCACACTCGCTGCTAAGACGGGCGCTTCCTACCACCTGCACCCGTACGATGCAATCCACCCCATTGACATGCAGCCCGCTACAATTCCGTTCGAGTTCATTCGCGACGGCCAAACGTTCCCAGTCGGACAGCACGAACTCCATGCCTTTCACATCCCCGGCCACACTCTCGGGCTGGTGGCTTTTCGACTTGATGACAAATATCTCTTCACAGGCGACAGCATTTTCATCCGGTCCGTCGCGCGTCCCGACCTTGGAGGCCAAGCCGCAGCCTGGGCGCCCCTGCATGGCCGGTCACTGCGTAGGCTCATCGAACTTCCTGGAGAAATCACCGTGCTGCCTGGACACTTTAGCAGCCTTGATGAGGGGGACGAGACAGGACGATTTGCCGCGTCACTGAATGATCTAAAGCAGCTAAATGATGGCCTTGTCGTGCTCCAGCGGGAGAGCGAGGAAGGGTTCATTCGCTACCTGCTCGAGAGCCTGCCCAAGTTCATCCCCGAGTATATGGATATCAAGCGGGTCAATGCAGGATTGTTGACGCCCGCAGAGGAAGACGCCGCGACGTTGGAATTGGGGAAGAATGTTTGTGCCCTTTCGCAAGCCTATGCCGCTTCCGGTGGGGGAAGACAATGAGCCAGGCTTTTGACAAACTTCTCGACGCCCGCGGCCTCAACTGCCCCATGCCGCTGGTCAACGCGCGCAAGGAAATTGGGAAGATCGAGCTTGGCCAGGTGCTCAAGGTGGTGGCAACGGATCGAGGCTCGGTAGCGGACTTTCAGGGCTGGGCCAAGATCGCCAAGAACGTGGAACTGGTCGCGCAGGAAACGGAGTCGGCGGATGGGGCGAATCTGTACGTTCACTACGTGAAGCGAACGGCGTGAGGAGATAGCAATATGGAAGCCGGTGCGGAAACAAGAATCGTCGCGGAACCGTCCCGCATGGAGGCCCTTGAAGAGAAACTTCGCGACCTCGAAAAACGGCTTGCCCATGTTGAGGGCAAGGTGGCCGACGACCGCGTCGCACTGGTCGTCTTCTCGGGTGACCTGGACCGCGTACTGGCGGCCTTCATAATTGCTACTGGCGCCGCAGCCATGGGCCAACAAGTGAGCATGTTCTTTACCTTTTGGGGTCTGAGCGTCCTCAAAAACGATAAGCAGTTTTCTGGGAAAACGCTCCCTCAAAAAATGATGGCCCTCATGTCTCCGGGCTCAAGCAAGAGCCTCCCGGTCTCACAGATGAACTACTTCGGAGCGGGCGCGAAGATGTTGCGGTCCATGATGAAGGAGAAGAACGTCAATTCGCTCGAAGAAATGATCTCACTCGCGCGTGATCTGGGCGTGCGGATGATCGCTTGCGAGATGTCTAGGGACCTGCTGGGAATCAAACCGTCCGAACTCGTCCCCGGCCTCGAGTGCGGTGGAGTCGCCAGCTTCCTCGCCGATTCGCTGAAGTCCCGGACCAGCCTCTTTATTTGACATGTCGCATGAGCGAGTATACCGGCCTGCTCCTGCCATTGGGGTAGCGTTGTCCCGCTGACTCCCGATCAAAACGTCAGATAACCCGACAAGTACTGGGAGCCACTTGTCCGGCTTGCGGCGTTCTCGGAAGGAGTTAGCCATTCTTCAACACCCGGTGCGGAGGCAGGCGGATGAACACCATACTTACTTTCTCGGGGTTGCTCCGCCTGATTTGAATCGAATGAATAATGCTATGATGCGGTTCGTTTTCGGAGAGTCTCCATGCTTACTGTCCGGCTCGCCGTTCTATTTTTCACGCTAAGTCTGAACCTCGGCGCTCTCCTCGCGCAATCCGCTCCCGATGCCACCGTCCACATCGACATCACTCCCTCCCACCAAATAAATTCCTTCGATCCCGACTCCGCCCTCGGCAGCTCCCTCGACGTTCTCTCCCGCCGCGACATCGACCGCGTCCACACGCCACACATCGTTCAGGAGTCTGTCTCCGCGGGCTGGGGCCCCATCACCTATCGCAACAATAGTGAACTCCGCATGGCCGCCTGGCACTGGAACCCGAACGGCTCCTGGAGTGACGCCGCGCACCAAAGCGGATACTTCACCGGCAGCACCGAACTCAAGACTCCGATTCGCTACATTCTTTCCTACGCCCTCCCACACCGAGGCTTCGCCACCAGCGGCGACCGTCCCGTCCAAGGCCCCAACCTTCTCTACTGGAAAAGCAATCCCTACCTCACGAGCAAATTCACAGGCGAATCGGACGCGCTCCATCCACAATGGGTCATCGTCGATCTCCAATCCGAAAAGCAAATCAGCACCGCGCGCATTCAGTGGGCTTCTCCGTTCGCAAAAACCTATCAAGTCGAGTACTGGGTCGGCACCAACGCGCTCGATTTCGACGGCGGCCCCAAAGGCGAATGGAAAGTTTACAATTCCGGTAAGGTTGAAAACTCGCGAGGCGGAACACAAATTCTCAAGCTTGTAGACACGCCCATTTCTTCGCGTTACGTCCGAATTCTGATGTCTGAATCCGCGAACACTTGTGATGAGCACGATCCAAGCGATGTTCGCAACTGTGTCGGCTATGCAATCCAACAAATCGAACTCGGCAGTACCGATGCAAGCGGCACATTTGCACCCGCGCCAAGAGGCCCCGCTGAGCGCGCGATAACCTACACCGCCTCCTCCATCGATCCCTGGCATTCTGCGGAAGACGTCCGCGATGACGGGGACTATCAGCACACCGGGTTCGATCTCTTCTTTACCAGCGGCATCACTAACAATTTGCCCGCGATGATTCCTGTCACCCTGCTCTACGGCACTCCCGAAGATGCCGCCGGACAAATTGCCTACATCGAAAAACGCGGCTATCCCATCGGTTATATTGAAATGGGCGAAGAGCCCGACGGCAAACATAGCATGCCGGAAGATTACGCCGCGCTCTACATCCAGTGGGCCGACGCAATTCACAAGATCGATCCAAAACTGAAACTCGGCGGCCCGGTTTTCGAAGGCGTCAACAAGGACATTACGCTCTGGCCCGATTCCAAGGGCCGCATCTCCTGGATGGGCCGATTTGTCGCCTATCTAAAAGACCACAACCATCTTTCCGATCTCGCGTTCGTTTCCTTCGAGCACTATCCGTTCGAGCCCTGCATTGTCACCTGGAAGGATCTCTACCGCGAACCGCAACTCATGAAAGGCATCCTGCAAATTTGGCGCGATGACGGCGTGCCGAAAGACGTTCCGCTCATGGTCACGGAAAATCATCTTTCCTGGCAACTCACGGGCCCGATGACCACAATTTTCGCGGCGCTTTGGCTCGCCGATAACGTCGGTTCGTTTTTCGAAGGCGGCGGCGCCGCGTTTTACCACTCGCCGATTCAGCCGCAGGGAGTGCAGAACACTTGCCTCGGTTGGTCATCCTGGTCGAATTTCGTCTCCGACGAAAATTACGAAATTAGAGGCTATACCTCGCCGTACTATGCCGCCCGCATGATCAATCTCGAATGGGTGCAGCACCGCTCGGGGGTTCATCAAATGTTTCCATCGTCAACCGACCTAAAAGACCCCGACGGAAATCTCCTTGTCACTACTTACGTGGTACATCGTCCCGACGGCAACTGGTCACTCTTGCTCGTTAATCGTGACGAAAATCATTCACACACCGTTCGCGTCTCTTTTGAGAACGCAAAGGAAAAACGCAATTCATTTCTTTCCGGAAACACATCCTGGACAAGTTTCGGATCCGATCAATACGTCTGGATCAACGACGGTCCCAACAGCCATCCCGACCCGAATCTTCCTCCCGCCGCCGCAATCATCGCCGCCAACCCGCAAACCATTTTCACGTTACCCAAAGCCTCCATCACCGTCATCCGCGGACGACTGGCAAACTAGACGTAAGAACCATCGGTCTCCCCGCCGCGAGGCCGCACGTTTGCGACCCTCTCGCCAGCAACGCAGGCTGTCCTTCGCCGGAATCTTATCCTCGGACACGACGATGCCTCCATCCCGGTGTTGATGCCTGAGGTGGCTTGCATTACGGATTGCGAAAATTGCATTATCGCCTGTGGACTTAGACGCAGCTCAGAGCACATGTGCGCAGCTTCGTACAGATCGCGGACGCTATCGGCGGCACCTCCAAAAAGCTCGAGAAAGTGCGTTTGATCAGCGAATTTCTCAAATCTCTCAGCGCTACTGACGCCGCGATCACTGCACGGTTTCTTTCCGGCCGTGTCTTCGCTGGACATGACGAGCGTACTTTGGGGGTTGGGACGGCAAACCTTTCCCGAGTCATCGCAGCAACGGCTGGCCAGCCAAGCCACGACCTCGGGGCTGCGTATCGAAAGCACGGAGACCTAGGCGACATGGCCGAGGAGCTGTTGCGCGGCACGCATCGCGAGGGGGACTTATCCCTTGCGGACGTGGCCCGTCTTTTTGACGACGTGGCAGCTGCGCGGGGGCAGGCGCGCAAGGCGGAACTGCTAGCCAATGCTTTTCAGCGCGCCGGTGCTGGCGACGTGAAATATATCGTGAAAATTACTACCGGCGATCTGCGAATTGGGTCGAAGGAAAGCCTCGTCGAAGAAGCCATTGCGAAGGCATTCGAGCGTCCACTCGCGGAAGTTCGCCGTGCAAACATGATGACCGGCGATATCGGAGAAACATTGACGCTGGCGGCAGAAAACAAGTTGGACCGTGCAGCAGTACGTCTGTTTCATCCAATAGGATTCATGTTGGCGGCGTCCGTTGAAACTCCGGATGATCTGTTCGACGAAAGAAAAGAACCGGAGCGCCCCCCACTGCTGGTAGAGGAAAAGTACGATGGAATTCGGGCGCAAGTTCACAAGGATAAAAGCGGCGAAGTGCGGATTTTTTCGCGGACGCTCGACGAGGTCACGGAGTTTCCCGAGCTCGTCGAGCCCATAAGCGAATTGCCAGGAGAATTGATCCTCGACGGTGAAATTTTGGCCTGGCGCGACACCCGGCCGTTGCCGTTCACGGAATTGCAGAAGCGGCTGGGACGTAAACGTTTGGATCTGTTCGTACAGAACGATATTCCGGTGAAATACGTCGTCTTCGACCTGCTCCTTCAAGATGGCAAATTGTTGCTGAATGAACCTTTGACCAAACGCAAAGCATATCTGGATGCGGTTTGTGGGAATGCTCGACGAGCGTTGCACGTTGCGGGACGCACCGAATGCAGAACCGCGGACGAAGTGCAGTTGGCATTTCGCAATTCGCTGCTCGCCGGGCACGAAGGAATTGTGGCCAAGGCGGCGACTTCCCTGTACGTACCAGGACGGCGAGGTGGTTTCTGGTTCAAATTAAAACAGCCGTTTGCGACGTTGGATGTTGTGGTGACTGCCGTGGAATATGGTCATGGAAAGAGGCATAAGGTACTTTCCGATTACACCTTTGCGGTGCGAGACGGGCTGAGGCTACTGAACATCGGCAAGGCGTATTCGGGTTTAACCGATGCGGATATCCGCGAATACACAGACTTTTTCTTGCAACACACGATTGAGGATCATGGGTATCGGCGTACCGTCACGCCGGCGATCGTGCTCGAAGTGGCGTTCAACAACATCCAAAAATCTGGCCGGCACGAGAGCGGGTATGCGCTGCGCTTTCCCCGGATTGTGCGCATTCGCAAGGACAAGGCGGCATCAGAGATTGACACGCTCGAGACGGTAGCCAAATTGTTCGCACGCCAGACGGTCAGACCGGAAGAGGCTTGACGGCGTCTCGCGATGAAGATTCACCCGAAAACCTTCCCCGCGATGGAACTCAACAGCCAGGCCAGCGCATGGAACCGGACTAGAAAAGCTTGATGACCCTGTTTTTTCTTCAAACGGCGAAAGCATCCTATCTGCACGACCAACACCTGCTTGGCTACTGCCTCTCTGCTTTCGAACGTACTCGGCGATCTCTGCCACGGTACCGAGCCAGATTCCGTGCGCGGGGTCCTTCAAGTATTCACAGAGGGCTTCCAGCGCAGCCGTATCCGTCACCTGGTAACCTCGTTTCCCGATCTCGTGGCCGACGAAAATAATCCAGCGGCCGTCCTTGACGGCTTCGTCGACGCGATTTTTCATTTGCGCAAAGTCCATGTCGTCAAACGGAGTGCCCATCGCTTGAGCCAAATCGCAAACCGCCGGATCATTGGCCGATTCGTCCAAATAGCCGCGCCCGGCCAAAAAGCGCTCCGCAACCAGCGGCACGTAGCTCCTCACGTCGAGCCCTCTGCCCACAAATTTCTGGCCGCAGGGATAGGCAAACGTCCGCGGCTTGACTCCGAGCAGACCCTCAATTTCAGCGTTTGCACCGTCGAGTTGCCCCGCCATCATCTCGAGGCTGTAGTCTTCCAGCGCATTCAGGCGTGAGAAGCTGTAGTTGGCAGTACAGGGATGCGACTTGGAGTGATTGCCGATTTCGTGGCCGTCCGCGACGGCTTTTTTCCACCCCTCCAGTCGCTTGCTGATATTTTCCGGCTGCACATAAAAGGTGACCTTCACATGCTGCCGGTTCAACAGGGCCAAACCAGTATCGATTTGACTGAGCCGCGCATCATCGAAGCTTAGGCTTACGGCTGCAAGCTTTGCGTTTGGCCAGCGAAAGGTCTTCGTTGAAGTAGCAGACCCTGGCTGGGACGCTTGCTGGCTCACTGTCAGGACGCCGATGAGTGTCACCATGGCGAAGCTCGTTACGGGCGTGGAGCCGACGGTTCTGTTCCGCATGGAAGGCCTCGATTACTGGAACACTGTCGCAAACATTTCTTGTTGTGTCCATGAGGTGACGTCAATGGGCTGACGTCAATAGGTTTGACATGTTTTAAAGCCCATGCTATGAGAAAGTCGCGCTTCGGTCAGTCCGTGTGCTGGGGTGGTTGAATATGACGGACCATCAAGCGGTCACAGAAGAGTTCAACCTCCCGAACGGCGACACCATTAGCTCCGGCAAGGTCCATTCGGCCGGAGACCCGCGCATCGGGTAACCCGCGATGAAATTCCTGCTTTAGCCAAAACGGAAAATCGAAATGAACCAAGCCACTTGGGCAAAGTCCTTCGCTGCTGGAACGACGGCGATTGGTGCGCGGAAAAAGTTTCCGATCCGGGCTCACCAATATTCGTGATTCGGAGAAGACTCGATGGAATGCACAGCATGCCGCGGTATGAGCGCCGCAGCGAATTTCAGAGTGCAGGCCGTTTTGCGGTACCCGTGGTGGTGGATTTTGCTCTTTTCCGTTGCGGCTTTAATTCTAGCAGCAAGCATTCGACTCCTGGCGCAGTCTGCCGCACAAATTCCGGTGTATCTCGACCCCCAGCAGCCCATCGCGGTGCGCGTTAACGACCTGCTCGGGCGAATGACTCTCAAAGAAAAGGTCGGCCAGCTCAACCTGCCTTGTGTCTATGTCGACCAGCTTGGCAAGACCGTCCCAGAAAAGATGAATGCCTGCCGTCGGTTTGCAGCAGGAACTCATACCAGTGAAATCGGGCCGGGATGTGGCTTCTTCACGCTCGCCGATACGATTCTGCATGAAGGCCCGAAGCAGCAGGCCGAATACTTCAACGAATTGCAGAAAATCGCCCTCACGCAAACCCGGCTGAAGATTCCGCTTCTCCAGGACGAAGAAGGAACACACGGCGCCATGTTTTCGGGCGCCACCGTCTTTCCCGAAGGTTTAGCGATCGGCAGCACCTTCGACGTGCCGTTGGTGAAGTCAATCTACGCGGCCGCCGCTCAAGAAGCGCGCTCGGTGGGCATCCACGTGCTCTCAACGCTTGTGCTCGAACTCGACCGCGATCCGAGGATGGGACGAAACCAAGAAGCCTACACGGAAGACCCGTATCTCTATTCGCGTATCGCGGAAAGCATTGTACAAGGAGCGCAGGGCGCGGACATCGCTGCGCCGGACAAGGTCATCGCGCTCATGACTGATTTTCCAACGCAAAGCGAACCCGTGAGCGGCCTGGAGCGTGGGGCCATCGAACTTTCCGAACGCTCGCTGCGCGAGAATTTTCTGCCACCATGGACGGCTGCAATCACTAAATCGGGAGCGCTCGGGGTTATGGCTGGATATCCCGAGATCGAAGACATTCCGAGCCACGGTTCGGAAAAATGGCTGAACCATGTGCTCCGCGAGGAGCTCGGCTTCAAGGGCATCGTCGTCAGCGAGGGCAACGGCTTTGACACGCTGATCTACGAGCATATCGTTCCTACTCAGAAAGAAGCGGGCGCGCTGGCCCTGCACGCAGGCGTGGACCTCGACATTACGTACGAGCCCGCCTACATGGGGCCATTGGTCGAAAGCGTCCAACAGGGACGAGTGCCAATGGAGCTGGTGGATCGCGCCGTGCGGCGCGTGCTCACGTTGAAGTTCCAGCTCGGACTGTTCGAGCACCCTTACGTAGATGTGGACCGGGCGGTAAGAGTGATGCACTCGCCCGAACACCAGGATCTGACCCTCGAGGTTGCGCGCGAGGGCATCGTGCTCCTAAAGAACGAGAAGAACACGCTACCGCTCAAGAAGGACGTGGGCTCCATCGCTGTGATCGGCCCCAACGCGGACAATGGCCTTAACCAACTCGGCGATTATTCGCCTCGGGTAGTGCCGCAGCACTTGACGACAGTGCTAGAGGGAATCCGGAAAGAGGTTTCTGCCTCGACGCGCGTTCTTTACGCCAAAGGGTGCGAAGTCATGGGGGGCGGAAAAGAAGATTTTGCAAAGGCAGTTGAGGCCGCCAAGCAGGCGGATGTCGCGGTTGTCGTCGTTGGCGAACACCCTCGGGACGGAACACATGGCGTGCAGCCCACCGACGGGGAAGGCTACGATGTCGCCAGTCTCGATCTCACGGGCGAGCAGGAAGACCTTGTCGAAGCCATCGTGCAAACCGGAAAACCAACTGTCGTGGTGCTCATCAATGGACGTCCGCTTTCAGTGCGCTGGATTGCGGAGCACGTCTCCGCCATTGTGGAAGCTTGGGAACCTGGCGAGCGCGGTGGCGAGGCAGTGGCGCGCATGCTGTTCGGTGATGACAACCCCAGCGGCCGCCTGGCCATTACGATTCCGCGCAGTGTTGGCCAGCTGCCCGTTTACTACAACTACAAACCTTCGAAGGCTTATTGGCTAAGCCGTGGCTGGACCCACGTGCCAGGCTACGCCGATATGCCGGGCACTCCGCTCTATCCGTTCGGGTACGGACTGAGCTATACCGAGTTCAAAGACAGCAATCTGCGCATCGAGCCTCAGGAGATCTGCACCGGTGGGAGCGTGCGAGTGAGCGTAGATGTCGAGAACACCGGGAAGCTGGCGGGCGTCGACGTGGTCCAGCTCTATGTGCACGAGCGCTTCGCTCCCGTGTCTACGCCCATCAAGCAGCTTCGAGGTTTGGAACGAGTAGCTCTCGCCCCTGGTGAGAAAAAAACCGTTACGTTCAGTCTGGGCCCGGCGGAGCTCGAGTTGCTAAACACGGAGATGCATTGGGCGGTTGTGCCGGGAGCCTTTGACGTGATGATTGGTAAATCATCGGCGGATATCCCTCTTCAGGGTACACTCGAAGTAAAGGCTGACGCCTGCGAAGCTCATGTGGTCGGGGCCGATCGGTCAAACACAGCGCGACACTGAACTTTCACGCAGCATAGGCAGGGACTTGCCGTAACCGCGCATCCGGGTTGCCGAGAAGAATTCCGACCCACCCTCTTCGGTGCCTGTTCCGGCCTGGCTGCACAACGTCAAGACAGGCGAAACCGTCCCGTCGGTAGGCCCCGGACATCGACTGGTATTTCGAACAGCCCTCCGGCATGATCTTCAGTGTCCCTGGCGTGAAGGGACGCCGTGGTCACAAAAAGCGTATCTAAAGAATGCCCACCGAAAGTGCAGTTGGTTATATTCGACACCGGCATCTCAACAACCCTATCCAGCTTTCCTGAGGGACGGAAGCGGAGGATGCACCCTCCGAAAAACCGGCAGTTCCAGAGACAGCCATCTTCGTCCATTGCGGAACCGTCTGGAAGGCCCGGGGCGACACCAACGACAAAGGGGCGACGATTGCTGATGGAGCTATCCGCAGCCCGATAGTCATAGGCGTAGATGACATTACTGGGAGAGCACCCACAATAGAATGTTTTGCGTTCCGGGCTCCACGCCAGAGTGTTGGTGATGCCAAAGCCGGTGTCCCAGACGGACACGCTCCCGTCCGGCGTTACACGGTATAGTGATCCCGAGTTTCCCGAGACCTCGATATCCTGGCCATTTGGACCAACATTGTTTCGCATACTGCCTATCCAGAAAACTCCATTGGGGTCGGTTGCGCCGTCATTCAAGCGGTTGTGAGGCCAGTTCGGCTCTGGGGAGGCGAGGTCGGCGCGCTCATCGGTTAACGGACGCCACAGAATCAACCGCGATCCCAGAGCCACGAGTATTCGATCAGGGGCGGTGGTTAGGGATAGCGCACAGACGGGTTCACCGAACGACCAGCACTTCTTTTCTCCCGATTGGAGAATGTAACGGTGAATGCTGAAGCCGTTTACATCGGTCCAATAGAGGCTACCTTCCTCGGGGTGCCACAATGGACTCTCGCCAACGATATTCTTGGAATCGTCAAGCAAGCGTGGTGTGGGCATGTATCTCAGTTTCCTGGAGTCATCCAGCCACAAAGGATCGATTGGTTTGTCCTGGTTTTGTTTCTCCCTGAATCCTCACCGCTCTGTAACCGCCGTGCGCTTTGTAGTACAAGAACATCAACCCGAAAACAAAAACCAGCACCAGAGGAGCCACCGTTATGTAACGGAAGGATTGGGCCGCTCCGTATCGATCATAAATTCGCCCCATCAAAGGTAAAACGCGGTCGACGGCTATATTTCCTATCGCGCCCATCACACTGAGCAACAGTGCTCCGCCCTTCGGGAACCGCTCGCTGGTAATCCCCAACATAGTGGGCCAGAAGTAGGAAACGCCGGCGGCAAAAACCGTCGCTGCAGCGAATGCGGTCAAAGCGTTGTAGGCGCAGCTAAGAGCAAGCAGGCCGATGCCGGAGAGAGCTGAACAACCAAGCATCAGGCCTATCGGGGAAATCTTTCGGGCAATGGTTCCGGCGAAGTTTCGCATGATGAACATCAGCCCGCTGATATACACCAAAACGAGAATTCCCGGCGTATGGGCAATATTTCTCAGGACCGATTCCATCCATTGGTTGGGCGCTAACTCCGTGGCTGCTGTCAGCACCATACAAGAAGCCAACAGAAGAAACATGGGGCGGATCGCCTCCCGAAACATCTCGCTTGCGGAAACCCCGGATGCGACCCGCTCAGTCGCCGGAAACTTCTGGCCAACGATCATCAGACCGTAAATGATAGCCGGGATGAGGATCGTTGCCATCTTTGCCTGCCATCCCAGACCTAGCCTGGTCAGCGCGTAGGCGGCAAGGCCACCAATGATTAAGCCGCCCGGCCACCAGGCATGAAGGATATTGAGCTTTTGAGTCTTCACCTCAGCATACGCGGTAGCCACCAGAGGGTTGATGACTCCCTCCACCAAACCGTTTCCGAGTCCGACGACAAACGTCGCAGATTCAAGCACGCCATAAGTCGGAGCGAAAATGATTAGAAGCACGCCTGAGATGTGGAGAAACCAAGCCGCACACAAAAGCGCTCTCATCCCTAAGGCATCGCAGAGCGGGCCGCCGATGAGAATGGCTGCCGCAAATCCGAGAAAAGCCTTGCCAGCAAAGATGCCGACAAGCTGTTTGTTCACATGAAATTGAGCGCCTAGATCATCGAGGGTGGCGGCGCGAACGGAGAACACCATTGCGGTAGTCATGAGGGCAACGCAACTAGCCACAAACAAGCGCTTGCGCTGGCCTGCGGACAACGTGACATTTCCCGGAGGGAAAGCCTGCGAGCTCACGAATTTCTCCTGCCGTTGGTGGCCGCTCTACCAGTTTGGCGGAGCTCCAACGGGGTACTGCTCCAAATCGACGACGGACCCGGTTATACACTGGCTCTCGTCACTAGCAAAATAAAGGGCTGCCAGGGCAACATCTCGCGGATTCAGCAGGCGGCCGAACGGGCGAGTGCGTATAGCCTCTTCGACCCACCGTTCGCCCTTTCCCTCTTCCATTTTCATGCGCCGCTCGTTGGGGGTCATGGTCCAGCCGGGATTGAGTTGATTAACACGGATGCCATACCGGTTCAGATAGGCAGCGGTGTTCTTCGTGAGTGTCATCAGCGCGCCCTTGGATGCCGAGTAGGCCATCAGCTTCGGCTCTCCGATATAGGCATTGATCGAACCAATGTTGACGATGGACCCGCTGCGTTGCTGTTTCATCGAAGCGACCGCTTCGCGCATGCAGAGAAAGGCGCCGCGCACGTTGGTGGCGAAAACTTTATCCCACACTTCACAGGTTGTATTCTCGATGTTCCCCCGCGTGCTTATGCCCGCATTGTTGACGAGTACATCGATGCGACCATAAATCTCGACCGCCCGACGTATCAGCGCCCGACAGTCGGCCTCAACGCTGACATCCGCGCGCTCGAAAGTGGCCCGGCCACCTTCCTTTTCGATGCTTCGAGCGACGGTCGCCGCGTTCGCTTCATTTTGGTCTGACACGACCACCGCCGCGCCTTCGCTCGCAAACAAACGCGCGATGCCTTCACCCATACCCGCACCTGATCCAGTAATGATGGCGATGCGATTTTCTAAGCGCGGCCTATCCACAATCTTGCTCAAAAATGCTCGGCGATTTTGTTGCGTAGAAAGCGGACGGATTCTCTCAGCTCGTCGATTCCATTGATGCCGTCCTCGATGGAAATCCATCCGTCGAACCCTTCGGCATTGAGCATCGAGAAAATCTCATCGTAATTGTTTAGGCCTCTTCCGATAACGCCGTGCTTGAGGTTCTGAGCATAACCGCTAGTTCCATCCTGCTGTTCCGGGTCCTCCAAGGTGCCGCTCGCCAAGTATCGATCTGACGCATGCATCGAGACCACCCGGCTCTTAACGGCGGCGAGCACCTCAAGCGGGTCTTGTCCGGCGATGATCGCATTGGACGGGTCATAGTTGACGCCGAACCAGGGTGAGTCGATTTGATCGATGATTTCCATAAATATCTCTATGTCCTGGGCAAATTCGGGGTAATGCCAGTAGCCGTCCTTATAGTGATTCTCCATGTTTAGGACGATCTTTCGCGAGGCCGCGTGTTCGAGCAGCGATCTGATCGATTCGACCGTCCAGCGCACGCCTTCCGCGCGGGAAACATCGGGGCGCCGCTGACCGGAAAGCACGCGGCAAAAGGTGCCGCCGAGCTCCGCGGCGACGTCGATCATTTGTTTCTCGCGCTCAATTTCCGCGCGCCGGACCCGTGCATCAGGCGTTGTGAAGTCCGGCGAAGCGCACATCATCGGCACCTCCAGGCCATGCTTCACCAGTTGGACTTTTAGGCGTTGCAGATACTTGGTTTCAAAGCGTTGAAAAAATCCGGGGTACACTTCGACCCCGTCAACGCCAAGGGTGCCAGCCAGCTCGATCCAATCAAACAGCGTCATGGTCTTGGTTACGCACAACTCATCCATGTAGCATTTGGGAAACGCACTCAATTTCGGCATAAACGTCCACTAACAAATATCTAACATATTACGGAAGTATGTGGCCGCGGGTTACCTCGGTTCAATTCGGACACAGCACTGCTTTGACGTACTTACCGGTGTACATCCCGTCGAAACAATCTTGCCAGTGATCGAGGGTCGCCACCTGAGTGATAATCGGTCCAAGGTTGATCTGCCTTGCCGTCAGCATTGGCACAACCTTTTCCCAATTCTCAAAGGTATGGCTGAAGCTGCCTTGCAGATGTATGGCCTTCTGCACCAGCGGGTCAAGCGAAAAGTTCAGCGGCTGAGGCCCCCACCCAACTTTAGTGATTTGCCCTCCTGGGCGGACCATTTCGAGGGCGGTCTGTAACGCCGCCGAGACGCCCGCCGCATCGATTACCAGATCGGCGCCGAGCCCGTCGCCGATTTCCCGCATGGCTCCGACGAAATTCGTGTTCTGAACATCTACCGTGTGTGTGGCTCCAAGCAGGCGAGCCACATCGAGCCGTGAGGCATCCTGTGTCGTACCCGCAACAATCAAATTTCTGGCGCCAGCGATGCGGGCCATCTCGGTGCAAAGCAAGCCAATCGGCCCCGGGCCAATCACGACGACGGTATCACCGGGTCGGATGGCGCTTTTCGAGGCCACCGCGTTATACGCGACACAGCAAGGCTCGGTAAGCGCGGCGCGTTCGAATGGGAGTTCGTCAGGGATGTGGTGCAGACAGCGAGCTGGGACGCACACGAAGCTGGCCATCGCGCCATCTGTCCCCGAACCGAAGCCCGAACGACTGGGACACAGGTTGTATTTGCCGGTGCGGCATAAGAGACACTCGCCGCAAATGTTTGCCGCGGTTTCGGAGACAACCCGGTCGCCCTCACGAAATCCCTTCACCCGAGCGCCGACTTCGGCGACCGTGCCGCAGAATTCATGCCCGAGCACGACGGGGACGCGGACCGGCCAGCTTTGCGAGTTGTGGTATTGGTGGATGTCGCTGCCGCAGACCCCGACCGCACCGACGTGTAGAAGTACTTCCTCGTCCTTTATCGCTGGCACAGGCTTCCGGCGCAATTCAACTGCCAAGGGTTCAAGAGCATAGTGCACGACGCCGTCCATCACGTCCATCATTCCCGAACCCTCCGCGTTATCTCGCTTAATAATCTTTTCAAATCGCCGGCAGCAGCCTTAAACGAATGAGCATCGATGGCGAGGGGAGCACCGATCACAACGAGCGGGGCGCCACGCTTTGGCATCTCAACAGCTTCCTCCAGCGTTAAGCCGCCGACAGCCTCGACGGGAATGCGGACCGAGTTCACCACGGCCTCGAGATCGTCGAGTGGGCTCAGACGGCCCCGCCCTGCCGCCGCCACGCCGTTGCGTTCATCATAGCCGGTATGATGAACGATGTAATCCACGCCAAGGTCTTCCATCATCCGGCTGGCTGCCACTTTGTCTTCACATCCGAGATTGTCGCCCATGATCTTGATACCGTAGTCCCGTCCGGCTTTCACCGCGACTTTAATCGTTTCCGCATGGGCGCGCGCCATAACCACCACATGCGTGGCGCCCGCCTTCGCCATCATTTCAGCCTCGAGATATCCTCCATCCATCGTTTTCACATCAGCTACGATCGGATGATTAGGAAATGCCGCCCGCAAGGCGCGGACACCATGCAGGCCCTCCGCCAAAATCAGGGGCGTCCCCGCTTCAAGCCAGTCAACGCCTGCCTCAACGGCAATGCGGGCCGTGTCCAGCGCTTCATTGACATGAATCAGATCCAGGGAGATCTGAACAACTGGTGGGTGAGAGCTTGGCAAGGGAAGGGATCTCCTTGTGGTTACCGTATCTGATAAGGACGCCGCAGAACCGTGGAGCCAGAGATTTTTCACTGACTGCCCAAGCAAGATCTTACTGCATCTCCGGCTTTTTCAGCT
>Ga0182034_10000576_pt1 | contig 17011 bp, 16 predicted proteins | sample flu12Cox44000172_FD_125972 | JGI IMG/M metagenome (GOLD analysis project Ga0182034, IMG submission 125972) | Lab enrichment of tropical soil microbial communities from Luquillo Experimental Forest, Puerto Rico - flux4day.12C.oxic.44.000.172 | ecosystem: Environmental > Terrestrial > Soil >... | reverse complement strand
GGGCGACGCTACAGTATTAATTCGGCGTCCAGGCTAGAGCGCGAATCTCGCTGAACTCGCGCTGCAGTTTGACCCAGCTGTCGCCGCCATTCCGACTGGCGAAGACCTCGCCGTAATGGCTGCACGCGAGAATGCGATCGGAATTAGCGCGATGTGTCGCGAAAGACCAGATCGGCGAATTCGGCTCGACCGGTAGCGGCAGCATCTGCCAGCTGTGTCCCCCATCCTTGGAGCGCTGGATTGCTCCAGTGCTGCCGAGCGCGCCGTCGCCGGTGGCGACAAACAACACGCTCGGGTCATCGGCTTTCAGTGCCAGGCTGCGGCAATAGGGCAGGCGAAAATGCTTGCCGACCCCCAGCCCCCGCCAGCTCTCGCCGCCATCGGTACTGGCAAAGATCTCGCGCGGCGTGCTGGTGAGCACCGTCCTAGTGCCGTTGCTGCTGACCGCGGTGTCGTGGATGTCGGGGTCGTTGACGCCGTTGATGCGCATCCAACTTTCACCGCCATCGCGGCTGCGGCGAACTCCGTCTACCTCGACGCCGGCCCACACGATGTGGTGGTCCGAGGGGTCGACGGTCAGCGCGGTTACGCGTGGGATGCGCACATTCGGACACTCTTCGGCCATGTCGGCCCGGAGCTTTTCCCAATGGCGTCCGCCATCGCTCGAGCGGAAGAGCGCTGCCGGCCTGGTGCCCGCGAAGATGATCTCTGGGTCGACGGGATCGAATGCGACCTTCCAGACGTGCAGCGCGTTCATTGGCGAATCTAACCGCTCGAACCGCTCACCCCCATCCTCGCTGCGGTAGACCCCGTCATCCGCGCCGGCCAGTATGGTGCGCGGCTCTTTTGGGTGGACCGCAAATCCGAAGATTCGGCTTTCGGCCCAGAGCCCGCTTCTCACTTGCCGCCAGCTTTCGCCGGCATCGGAGCTAACCCAAGCGCCAGTTCCGACGGTGCCGACACAAATCGTAAAGTCATCGGCCATAGCTGTTTCCTCCCGAAATCTCGTTTATCTCGTTGTGGTTTCCCATCCGGTATGGGAAATGTCGATCACGACGCCGTCGGGGCCGGCCCACTTCATCTCGAAATTGCGATGACCGCCGGCCGCCATCTCCATGTCGAGCCCCTCTTTCTCCTCGAGCGGCTGACCCTCGGCGCGCTTGAGCTTTGCGGCGGCCTCGTCGAGGTCCTCGACCTCAAAGCCGAAATGATGGATCCCGCTATAGTTGGGCCCGTTGGCTCCGACATCGGCCGATTTTTCGGTCTTCCAATTCAAGATCGCGAGGTTGATGTAGCCATCGGTCAGGAAGACCGCCCCGTTTGGGGCGCGTCGGATTTCCTGCATTCCGAAAGCATCTTTGTAGAATGCCGCTACCTGTGCGGGCTCTTTTGTCGTCAACGCGATGTGCTTGATCCGCGGCATGGCTGCCCTCCTCGTTTGCCGTCAACCAGCATGCGCTCGTTCGGACCTTCCAGCAAGGCCAGGGCTGCCCTGCGGCACGCATTTGCGGATCGACCAACGCTTGCGGAGCGCAACATGCTAACATTACCAAATATCAGGAGCGCCACCTCCGGATAGACCAGCCCTCGCGAGGGTTAGGAGAAGTGTTGATGACGGCGGTATGGGTAGGGCAGGACGCACTCACGGAACTCGAACACCGGGTGCAATTGCGGCGTGCGGTGATCGCCAGCACGATCGGTACAACTATCGAATGGTATGATTTCTTTCTGTACAGCACGGTGACAGGGCTCGTCTTCGCGAAGTTGTATTTCCCCGCATCCGATCCTTTAGTCGGGACCTTGCAGGCCTTTGCCATTTATGCCGTCGGCTTTGTCGCTCGACCGATCGGTGCGGCAATCTTTGGTCATTACGGAGACCGTCTCGGGCGGAAGGCCGCATTGATTGCGACCTTGTTGCTGATGGGGATTGCAACCTTTCTCGTAGCCTTTGTCCCCACCTATGCGGAGATCGGCATCTGGGGTGCGATCATTCTGACCATTCTGCGGTTTGTCCAAGGTGTCGGGGTCGGCGGCGAGTGGGGGGCTCGGTGCTGATGTCGATGGAGTGGGCGCGATCCGACCACCACCGCGGCTTTATTGCCGCGTGGCCGCAATTCGGCGTACCAGCGGGGCTGTTTCTCGCCAATCTCGCGGCGCTGGCGTTCAGCGCAATCGCAGGAGACCAGTTCCTAGTCTGGGGATGGCGCATTCCGTTTTTCCTCAGCATCATTCTGATTGGCGAGGGGCTCTATATTCGGCTTGGTATTCTCGAGACGCCCACCTTTTCGCGACTAGTGGCCGAGAACCGTGTCGAAAAGGCCCCCGCTCTCGAAGTAATCCGGAGGCAGCCCAAAGAGATTTTGCTGACCGCCTTGGCCCGGATGGGTGAACAAGCGCCATTCTATATTTTCACCGCTTTTGTCTTTACTTACGGAACGACAATTCTCGGGGTGTCGCGCGATCTGTTGCTGATCGCGGTGCTAACGGCCTCGGTCGTGTCATTCTTCTCGATTCCGTTCTCGGGCCATTTGTCGGACAAGATTGGCCGCAGACGCATGTACTTGTTTGGTGCCGCAGTGACCGGAGTTTTCGGTTTCATCTATTTTGCGCTGCTCAACACAATGGTTCCGGGATGGATCTTTCTCGCCATCATGCTGTCGTTGATCCCACACGACATGATGTATGGCCCGCAGGCGGCACTGATTGCGGAATGCTTCACCGGACGCCTGCGCTATAGCGGCGCCTCGATCGGCTATCAACTCGCCTCGATAATAGCTGGCGGCCCTGCCCCGCTGATCGCGACGGCGCTGTTCGCGGAGTTCAGGTCGGGCTACGCGATCGCGCTTTACATCCTTGTGTGCGCGCTGATCAGTTTCGCTGCGGCTGCATTGTTGCCCGACTACACCAACCGTGACATCTCGCAAGAGTACGACCGAGACGAAGGTGTGACAACGAGCCCTTAGCCGCGAGGCGTTGGCATTCCCTTTGCCCGCCCCCCAAGTTTCTCTGCACGGTAGGTTGCTGGATGGAAATAAAAGATGGGTAATTGCTCGAGCGGCTCTTTCGCAAGGCTCGGACCTTTTCCGCCTGGAAAGATCGCTCCGTTCCGGAAGGAGCGATCGAAACGGCGTTCGCACTGGCTCAACTAGGCCCGACCAGCGCCAACTGCCAGCCGTTGCGCCTCGTGCTGGTCAGGACGCCCGAGGCTAAGGCGAGGCTGCTCCCCTGCGTCTCGTCGGGCAATTTCCGCAAAGTAGAAGCAGCTCCAGTGACGGCGATCGTCGCCTATGAGGTTGCTTTTTTCGATCATCTGCCACGGCTTTATCCGCATACCGACGCACGATCCTGGTTCACGACGGACGATGTGCTGGCGCACGAGACCGCCTTTCGCAACTCGTCATTGCAAGGTGCTTATTTTATTCTGGCACTGCGGGCTCAAGGCCTCGATTGCGGGCCGATGTCGGGCTTCGACGCCGACAAGGTCGATGCCACCTTCTTTCCCGATGGCAAATGGCGCGCGAATTTCCTTATGAATATCGGGTATGGCGACCGCGATACGTTGCGGCCGCGGCTGCCACGGCTCGGTTTTGATGAAGTCGTGAGGTGGGCCTGACCGCCGCCAATGCTGAAAATAGGTGCAGTTTGCGCGACGAATAAGCGTTTACGCCGGGAGCAGTTCTGATTCGCTGTTACAGTGCCGGAGGGCCTATTGGCATGCCCCTTGCGTGGCGAGATGGATAGAGAAGAGGGGAGGGGAGCGCAGGCGCAATCTTGATCGAGGTCAAAGGGGCGGTCTCCATGGAGTTGGGCGTCTTCGTTCCAATCGGGAATAATGGCTGGCTGATATCGACCACCTCGCCCCAATACATGCCGAGCTTCGACCTGAACCGCCAGGTCGTCGAGAAGGCCGAGCGCTTCGGGTTCGATTTTGCATTATCGATGATCAAGCTGCACGGTTTCGGCGGGCCGTCGCAGTACTGGGATCACAATCTCGAACCGTTCACTTTGATGGCAGGGCTCGCTGCGGTAACCAACCGCATTCGGCTCTTCGCCTCGGTTGCGGTGCTTACCATCCCGCCGGCATTGGCGGCACGCATGGCGGTGACGATCGACTCGATCTCGCATGGACGCTTTGGGATCAACATCGTTTCTGGCTGGCAGCGCGCCGAATATACCCAGATGGGGATTTGGCCCGGAGCCGAACATTACGTCCGCCGTTACGAATACTGCGCCGAATATGTCGCGATCATGCGCGAGCTGTGGGCGACTGGCAGATCCGACTACAAGGGTGCATTTTTTACGATGAATGATTGCCGCTGCAGTCCCTTGCCGCAGGCCCCGATCAAGATCGTTGGTGCCGCGCAGAGCGACCGTGGGACCGAATTTGCCGCGCGATATTGCGACTATAATTTCTGTGCGAGCTATGGAGTCAACGAACCAACTCGGTTCGCGCCGAGTGTCAAACGGCTGGTCGAGGCTACCGCCAAGACCCGGCGCGATGTTGGCGCGCTGATTTTAATCATGGTCATTTCCGACGAAACCGACGCGGCTGCAATGGCCAAGTGGGAGTACTACAAAGCCGGCACGGACATGGCGGCGATCGCCTGGCGGGATGCACAGGCAGGAGACGACCCCAACAAGGATCCCTATGCGACACCCAATCGGCGCCAGCTTCAAGGCGATGCAAAAATGCCGGCGACGCACGGGGTACTGGTCGGTTCTTACGCTTCGGTTGCGCGGATGCTCGACCAAGTCGCCGAGGTCGCGGGCGTACGCGGTGTCATGCTGACCTTCGACGATTTTGTCATCGGTATGGAGCAGTTCGGCACCCGGATCATGCCGTTGATGCAAAGCGGCAGCAAGGTGCGTCAGGCTGCATAAGGAAGGCGGCGACCCAAACTGACGCTTTCGCAGCGGATTGCCGGGACCACGATCCAAACCGGGACCGCACGGGTCGGCGAGCGCTGTGCCCATGCCAGACCCCTTCGCGAGGTTGCTGAGCCGAGCGAATCAACGTCAGCAACGGATTTTATAGCATAAGGGTTAATATCGCGGTAGAGAAACTCTGTTACCTGACCTCAAACTGAAAAGAAACCATAATTTAGTGGTGGCCCTCCGTTGGGCAAGATGTCGCAACCGGGAACTTATATGTTGAACAGGTGTTCCGATACGTCATTGTATCGACATAGTTGGTGCCACCATCTTTAACTTTCCGTGTAGCGGCTGGGAGACTGACACTATGCCAACTCCAATCGAAAGAGCCGTCGCTCATCTCAATAAATTAGAAGACGAGAGAAGAGCTGCAATAGCTCTGAGCAAGGAAAAAGCCCAAGAGGCTAAATTGCTCAGAGCACGGCAAGAAGGCTTTCAAGAAGCTTTAGAAATCCTTGACGTCGACATTTCTCTAAAAGGTGAAGAAGTGTCGACTTCTACTACTAGTCAGTTCGACAAAAGGACACGCCGGAATATACCTCAATTTATATCGAATGAACTGTCGTTTTCCGGGAAAGCAATGACAACAAATCAGATCGCCAAGGCGATCGACTACCTTCCCGAGCGAACCGAGAAGGCCTTGGAACGCATGGAAAGTTCTGGCCAGATAATACGAACCGAGGATGGACGGTGGACAGTAGATATTCGGCCAGAAAAAATAAACGGCCACGCTAGGGCGACCGCTATACCTGGTCTTGGCGGTCAGCGTAGCGAGATCGGGGTGCAGGAGTAATTCCCCGGCGGAACGCTTTGACGCCTCAGTCCGGTTCCGTTGACGGGCGGTCTCGAAGCAGGATGCCGCGATCGAGCGCCGGGTCATCGCGGGGGATCAGCACCACGATGGCGTAAAGGAAAGGGAGGAGCACGACGGCTAATAGGCCCATGGCGAACTCGCCGGCAGCGTCCTTCGTAAGTCCCGTTGCGTAAGGCGCTGCGAACACGGCGAGATTGCCGACTGCATTGAGCGACGTGGTGCCGGTCGTGCGGTCGTAAACATCGTTACTCTTTATTAACGAAACAATTTTAACCTTGTTGATTGCTTGGAAACCGCCTCCAGCGTTGGAGAACGGGCGGCATCGTTAATGTCCGGCGATCTTTGGTCGATGAAGTTTTTCCAAAACTTAAGCCGGCAACCGCCGTCCCACCGCAGGCTCATGCTGGTCGGCATCGCGGTCATCACAATGACGGTCGCAGCCGCCGGCCTGACAATCTGGGATTGGCGTAAGGAAGCGATAAAGACTTCCGCCCAGCAGATCCAGAATCTGGGTGTCGTCTTCGCCGAGCAAACATCACATACGCTGCAGGCGGTCGATCTCATTCTCGGCGAGGCGCGCGAGCGGATTGCCGGCCTCGGATTGGCGACGCCGCAAGAATTTGAGCAGCAGTTGGAGGGCGAGGAATGGCATCATTTCCTAGTCGATCGGCTGAAGAATTTGCCTCAGGCCGGTGCTCTCGCTCTGGTTGCGGCCGATGGAAAATTGGTGAATACATCGCGCCGTCGGTCGGGCGCCGCCGCCGATCTGTCGGATCTCGGCTTCGCCGAGTACTTCCGTCTGCATAATGAAGCAACGAGCTATTTCAGTAAGCCGGTCAAGACCCGTAATAATGGCGCCTGGAAAATCTTTGTCGCGCGACGCATCAACGGTCTGGCCGGCGACTATCTCGGCACCGTCGTTGCGACTATCCAGACCGATTACCTCGACGCTTTTTATAAAGCGGTTGGCTTGCAGGAAAGCGGATCCGCTTCCGATGCCCAGGCCCTAGCGAATTGGCGGCAAGAGGCGATTTTCATCGCGATCGGAGCGCTCTGCACAATCCTTGGCTTCATCGTTCTTTTCCGAACGCTCGGCGCTCAGCTGCGCGAGCTCGAACGCAGTCGCGCGAGCCTCGAAACCAAGACCTTCCAACTGCAGGAGACGGCCGACGCGCTCCGCGAGAGCGCCGCCTCGGCGAAAAGTCGCACCTTCTCGAGACCACACTCGAACATATGGCGCAGGGCATCATGGTAGTCGACGCCAATCGAATGGTGGCCCTCTGCAATCGCCGCGCAATCGAGATCATGGAACTGCCCGAAGAACTGATGGCATCCCATCCTCGGTTTGACGATGTCCTCGCCTACCAGACGCGAGAGCAAGAATATGGCCGTGACGAGACTTTGCGAGAAATCGTCAGACGCGGCGGGGCTCTCGAAGAACCGCGGGTCCGCGAGCGGCGGCGGCCCAACGGCCGAATGATCGAGTTCCGCAATGTGCCGCTTCCCTGCGGGGGTGCGGTGAGGACCTTTACCGACATTACGGCCCGCAAAGCCGCCGAAGACCAGTTTGCCGCGGCGCGCCAGCAGGCAGAACAAGCGCGCGCGGCCGCCGAACAAGCCAATCGCGCCAAATCCGAATTCCTTGCCAATATGTCGCACGAAATCCGGACGCCGATGAACGGCATCATTGGGATGAATGGGTTGCTGCTGCAGACGGAACTGACGCTGGAGCAGCGCGAATGCGCAAATGCGGTAGGCCACAGCGCCGAAGCGCTGCTGGCGCTGATCAACGATATACTCGATATTTCTAAGCTTGAGGCGGGCAAGGTTGATCTCGAAATGCTGGATTTCGACCTGCTCGACATGGTCGAAGGCGTCGTGGGCTTGCTGGCGCCGAAGGCCTCCGAGAAGGGGATCGACCTTGGCGCGTTTGTCGATCCGGCCGCGAGCTGCGGGTTCCGAGGTGACCCGACGCGGCTGCGCCAGATTTTGCTCAACCTCGTTGGCAATGCCATCAAGTTCACCGAGCTAGGCGGCGTCTCGGTCGAAGTGACACTGCACCCCGACTCGACCGAGGAGGTTCGCCGATTGCATTTTGAGGTCGCCGACACCGGCATTGGGATGTCGGAGACCGTCCGCGGCAGACTGTTCGAGAAGTTCAGTCAGGCTGATAGTTCGATTACGCGCCGCTTTGGCGGCACCGGACTGGGTCTGGCGATCTGCAAGCAGCTCGTCGAGCTGATGGGCGGCGAAATCGCCGTCGACAGCAGTCTTGGTTCCGGCAGCCGTTTCCGGTTTGACGTTACACTGCAACCGGCGACCAATCCAACGATTGAACGCCGCGTATTGCCCGCCAAGCTGGCGGGCCTGCGCGTCCTTGTTGTCGACGACGTCGAGATGAACCGGCGCATTCTCGTCCGGCAACTCGCCGCCTTCGGGATAGAGGCGAAGTCGGTCGATGACGGATTTGGTGGGACGGCCGAATTGGAACGCGCGTTTCATCAAGGTAAGCCGTTTGACTTGGTCATCATCGATCAGATGATGCCGGGCCTATCCGGCGAAGCACTGGTCGAGCGAATTCGCGCGGTGCCGTATCTTGCCGAAACCAAACTCCTAATTGCCTCTTCGGCGGGACGGCAGGCTCTCTCGGAGCGGACGTCAGATATCATCGACGCTGTGCTCACAAAACCGGTGCGAGAGCAATCACTGCTCGATGCCTTCGCGCAGCTCTTCGGCTTTCCCGGCCCGCGGCGAGCGGAACCGATCGTGCCGCTGCGGCCACTTCCGGTCCCGGCGGCCCGACCGTTGCAGATCTTGATTGCGGAAGACAACAAGATCAACCAACAGCTCGTCTCGTTGCTGTTGCGCAAGGCCGGCCATCAGGTCGACATTGCCGAAAACGGCGAGCGCGCCGTCGAGGCCGTGTGCGACGGCGGCTATGATGTCGTGCTGATGGATGTGCAGATGCCGATCCTCGACGGCGTCCAGGCGACAAGGCTCATTCGGGCGCTGCCGCCGCCCAAAAACGCGGTGCCGATCATTGCTTTGACGGCACACGCAATGGCGGGCGCCAAAGAGGAATATCTTGCGGCGGAGATGGATGATTATTTGTCGAAGCCGATCGACAAAATAGCGCTATTCTCCCGGCTCAATGCTGTGGCGGCGGGGTTTATCGGGCGATCCGCCATGGCGCTTCCGATTTCGGATGACTGCATATCGACTGCGACGATCGATCCGGCTCGCCTCGAGATGATCGCCGAGGTTATGTCGGATGGGCAATTAAATGAGTTCGTCGACGTATTTCTGGCTAGCACCGCCGCGCGGGTCGACCAAATCGGCGATCTCTCGGCCCGCGGCAGTCTCGAAGAAATCGGCCGTGAAGCGCACACCTTGTTCGGCTCGGCTGGGAATTTCGGGGCGTTGCAACTGGGCAAGCTCGCTGTTGAGCTACGGTCGGCTTGCGATGCCGGCGATCGCAGTCTCGCACTCGCGCTGACGGGCGAATTGACCGACGCGTTCAATGCCGCAAAGACGGCGATCCTCGCCTGGCTGAGCCAGAAGACTGCAGCGTGCGCCGCCTAAACGACCTCGGCCCGAACAAACGGTTGTTCTCTGCGCCCCGCGGCTGCTAACATTCCGCGAAGCAACGGCTCCCGCAAAGACGGGAGGAAAAAACGGACGGGCATCAAGCATGCCTCAGCCCCGGAGGAAGCCATGACCGCATCTGATATCGCCGCGACGGGCCTTTCGGACGTCGAGCACCGTCGGCAATTGAACCGCGCGCTGGTCGCTAGCACGGTTGGCACGACGATCGAATGGTATGATTTCCTCCTCTACGGCCAAGTGAGCGCGCTCGTCTTCGGACCGCTCTTCTTCCCCCAATCCACCCCTCTGGTTGGCGTTCTGCAGGCGTTCGGCATTTTCTTCATCGGGTTTGTCGGGCGGCCCATCGGCGCGGCGATCTTCGGCCATTGGGGCGATCGGATTGGACGCAAGGCAACTTTGATCGCGACCTTGCTGGTGTCCGGCATCGCGACCGTTGCCGTGGGTCTTGTTCCGACCTATGCCAGCATTGGCATCTGGGGCCCTATCCTGCTGACGATCATTCGCTTGATTCAAGGGATCGGCGTCGGCGGCGAATGGGGCGGCTCGGTGCTCCTGGCAATGGAATGGGCGCGAACCACCAAACATCGCGGCTTCATCTCGTCCTGGCCGCAATTCGGCGCGCCGGCCGGCTTCTTCCTGGCCAATCTGGCAGTGCTGGTGTTCAGCTGGGCTTCGGGAGATCAGTTCCTGGTCTGGGGCTGGCGCATCCCGTTCCTCATCAGCATCGTCATGGTAGGGGTCGGGCTGTGGATTCGGCTCGGCATCCTCGAGACCCCGGTTTTCCAGAAAGTGATCGAAGAAGAGCGGGTTGAACGCGTGCCGGTGCTCGAGGTGCTCAAGCGCCAGCCCAAACAGGTCGCACTGACTGCGCTCTTGCGGTTACCAGAGCAGGCGCCAGGCTACATCTTCGGGGCTTTCGTCTTTACTTACGGCACGACCGTCTTAGGCGCCTCGCGCAATTTCCTGTTGATCGGCGTGATGCTCCAAGCCGTCCTGGGGTTTCTCTGGGTTACGGTCGCCGGGCATCTGTCGGACCGCATCGGCCGCAAGCGCATGTATATTGTCGGCTGCATCTTCGTCGCCGTATTCGGCTTCATCTATTTTGCGATGCTGGATACGAAAGTGCCGGAATTGATCTTTATCGCCGTGGTGCTGTCAGGGCTGCCGATCATGACGATGTACGGCCCCGAGGCGGCGCTGATCGCGGAGAGCTTCTCCCCCCGGCTGCGCTACAGCGGCTGTTCGCTAGGCTACCAACTTGCCTCGATCATCGCCGGCGGTCCATCGCCGTTTATCGCGACCGCGTTGTTTGCCGCTTACGCTTCGAGCCTCCCGATCGCATTCTATATCCTTGGTTGCGCCGTTATCGGCATCACCGCGACTGCACTGCTCACGGATTACACGAACAAGGACATCTCGGAAGAATACGACAGATTTCCGGCCGGGCAGCCTCTCCGGGCCACGGCAGATTAGCGCCAGGGGAGGACATTCGATGACCACGACCGAAAGCTCCCCGAATATCCTTTCCGATGCTCAGCACAGCCGGCAATTGCGCCGCGCCGTCGTCGCCGGCACGGTCGGCACGATCATCGAGGCGTATGATTTCCTGCTTTATGTGATTGTCGCCCCGCTGGTCTTCGCGAAATTGTATTTCCCATCATCCGAGCCGCTCGCTGGGACGTTGCAGGCTTTCGGCATTTACGCCGTCGGTTTTGTCGCCCGCCCGCTCGGCGCGGCGCTGTTCGGGCATTATGGGGACCGTATCGGCCGCAAGGTAACTCTGATTGCAACCTTGCTGCTGACTGGGCTATCGACTTTTGCCGTTGGCTTCGTCCCTGGTTACGAGTCGATCGGCATCTGGGGCGCGGTCATTTTGACCGTTGTGCGTTTTATTCAAGGTCTCGGCATCGGCGGCGAATGGGGCGGTGCCACCTTGATTGCGATGGAATGGGCGAGAACCAATGCCCATCGCGGGTTCATCACCTCGTGGCCGCAATGGGGCGGCCCGGCCGGGTTGTTCTTCGCCAACCTCGCGGTGCTCGCGTTCAGCGCAATTTCAGGCGACCAATTCCTCAGCTGGGGCTGGCGAGTCCCATTCTGGCTCTCGATCGTCATGGTCGGGGTTGGGCTCTATATCCGACTCGGCATTCTCGAGACGCCGATTTTCTCGCGAATCCTCGAGGAACGCCGCATCGAGCGCACGCCGGTGATCGAAGTGATCAAACGCCAGCCCAAGCAGATCATCCTGACGGCATTGTGCCGGATGGCCGAGCAGGGGCAATTCTATGTCTATGCCGCTTTTGTCTTCGTCTATGGGACAAAGGTCTCCGGCATGTCGCGCGACTTCCTGCTGACCGCCGTGTTGGTCGCGACCGCAGTCTCCGGCATAACCACCCCGCTCGCTGGACACATTTCGGACCGCATCGGCCGCAAAAAGATGTACTTGATCGGCGCGGTCACAACCGGCGTGTTCGCGTTCATCTATTTCACGATGATGAATAGCATGGTTCCCGGGCTGATTTTTCTGGCGATCGTATTGTCGTTTATGCCGCACGATATGATGTACGGCCCGCAAGCGGCTCTGATCGCCGAGTGCTTTACGCCGCGATTGCGCTACAGCGGCTCCTCGCTTGGCTTTCACCTTTCGTCGGTCATCGCTGGCGGCCCGGCGCCGCTGATCGCGACGGCGCTGTTCGCGGCGACCGGATCGGGCTATACGGTTGCGCTTTATATCCTGTTCTGCGCGATCGTCAGTGTCACCGCCACAGCGTTTTTGCCCGACTACACCAACCGCGACATCTCTCAGGAGCACGACGCGCTGCAGCCCGCTCCGATTACCGCCGCTTCGTAGAGCTAATGCGGTGAGCAGCTAATCCGTTCGGGGGCCTCGGGGACGCTGCAAGGCCGAAGGCGTCGAGCAGTTCTCCCTTACTCACAGGGTCCGATATAACGGCCGGTTATCCTGCCGGGCGTGTCCAACGGTATGCCGTTCGGACCAGGGATGCGCGCTGTCAGCCTTGCTTCCATATTGTCGCCGGCGTATCGCCCCGACCCAGAAGACTGGATCGCACCCTGCGGCGAGTTGCAGGTCATCGCCCATGTGACATTAGGCCCGCTCCGCTTCGCATTATCGAGCGTGCATTGCTGTTCCGCCGGGATCGGGTGGGCTGGGTCGATGCAGGCGGTGCGCGTCATCGGCTGGTTATTGCCGGGCGGCGCCTGAACCCCGGTGGATTGGGACATTACCGGCAACTGCATCTCCGTCGTGAATTGCCACTTACCGGCCTTGATGTCGCTCGCAGCCAACGCCACGCCGGGCATGACGCCGGCGAGAAGCGGGAGGCGCAGGATTAGTATTACGGCCCTGGTGCTCATCTCCAACCTCCGAGAGTTTCCTCACAAGCGAACAACCAGCGCGCAATCGCATTCCTGCCGTGTAAAGAGACCCTGGCAAATCCTCCCGTCGCGCCGTAGCCTAGCTGGCATGTTCACCGGCATTATCACCGATCTCGGCCGGGTCAAACGGCTGCGGCGCGGCGATCTCCTCGATCTGACGATTGCCACCGCTTATGACGCCTCGGCTATATCGCTCGGCGCCTCGATCGCCTGTTCCGGGGCATGTCTTACCGTCGTGGCGCTCGGCCTCGGGGAGTTTTCGGTGCAGGCTTCGGCCGAGACATTGGCGTGCACGACACTGAGCTCGTGGGAAGAGGGAACACAGGTCAATCTGGAAAGGCCGCTGCGGACCGGTGACGAGTTCGGCGGGCATCTTGTTTCGGGCCACGTCGACGGCGTCGCGCGAATTATCGAGCGACGGCCTGAAGCGGAATCCGTGCGCTTTGTTTTCGCCGCGCCTGAAGGTTTGGCGCGGTTTATTGCTTCGAAGGGATCGGTGGCGCTCGATGGAGTAAGCCTGACGGTGAACGAGGTGTTCGACGGGCATTTCGGGGTGAACATCATTCCGCACACCCTCGCTTGTACCAATTTTGGCTCAGCCGTCCGGGGACAACAGATGAATATCGAGATCGATCCCATCGCACGGTATGTCGAAAGGCTTCTCGACTGGCGCTCAACGGCGACTTCCCGATGAACAATTCACCGCATATTCTGCTCGTCGAAGCCCCCTATTACACCCACATCGCCGAGCAGCTGCGCAACGGCGCGGAGCGCGCCCTTGCCAGCGCAGGCGCAACGCACGAGGTGATCACGGTACCCGGAGCGTTCGAGATACCAGCGGCGATCGGACTCGTCGCCCGGGCCACCCCTCGGTTTGACGGCTTTGTGGCGCTCGGCTGTGTTATCAGAGGCGAGACAACGCATTACGACCACATCTGCGCCGAGAGCGCGCGGGGCCTACAGGAGCTCGCGGTGCGCGATGGGTTGGCGATCGGGTATGGAATTCTGACCGTAGAGAACGAGGCTCAGGCGCTGGTTCGGGCTTCGGTCGAGGGAAGGGATAAGGGCGGCGAAGCGGTGCGCGCCTGCCTGTCGTTAGTGGATCTGAAGCGCCGCCTTGCCGGGGAGGAGAATGAGTACGCCGATAGAACCGCCGCCCGTCGGCCTGCGACCGGAGACGGGTGAGGGCGCTGGTGGCAGTCCGCGGGGCGGAAGCCGTCGGCGCAGCGTTGCCCGGCTGGCGGCAGTTCAAGCAATTTACCAGTTGGAGGTGAACCGAGGGGTCGACCCCGAAACAGTCGTGCGCGAGTTTGCCAGGCACCGGTTCGGCCGAGAGATTGACGGCGATCAATACGGCGAGGCCGATCCCGCTCTGTTTGCCGACATCGTGCGAGGGACGATGGCCGATCTGGAACGGCTCGACACTACGATCACCACGGTGCTTACCGAGGAATGGCCATTGTCCCGGCTCGATGCCGTTCTGCGTGCGATCCTTCGCGCCGGAACCTATGAGCTTGTCCATCGGCGCGATGTTCCGCCGCGGGTCTCGATCAGCGAATATACGACCGTCGCCCATGCCTTTTTCTCGGGCAAGGAGCCGGGGCTAGCGAATGGCGTACTCGACAAGCTCGGCCGTGTCTTGCGAGCGGTAGAAATGTAGTCACGCATGGCTGGGGCTGAGTTTGGAGAATTCGAACGGATTCGGCGCTTCTTCGCACCGCTTGCGGGGCCGGGTGGGCTCGAACTTCTCGACGATGCGGCGCTCCTCGACTGCAAGGCGGGCCACCGTCTCGTTGTGACCGCGGACGCAATCGTCGCCGGGGTCCACTATTTGCCGGACGATCCGCCGGAACTTGTGGCGCGCAAGTTGCTGCGGGTTAACTTGTCTGATCTGGCGGCGATGGGAGCGCGGCCGCTCCATTACGTGCTTACGACAGCCCTCCCGGCAGAGCTCGGGTCGGAATGGCTGGCCCGCTTTGCCCAAGGTCTGGGTGAGGATCAGCGCCATTTTGGGATCGAGCTGCTGGGCGGCGACTCGGTCAGCACTCCTGGTCCGGCCGTCCTGTCGCTGACCGCCATCGGAGTAGTCACAGCGGGGATGGAGGTCCGGCGCAACGGTGCGAAGCCCGACGATCTCGTCTGGGTGTCCGGCGCGATCGGTGATGCGTTTCTTGGTCTGAGCCTGTTGCGCGGCGCCTATAGCGGCCTGGCGCCGGGGCATCGTGATTATTTGATCCGCCGCTTCCAGGTGCCCGACTCGCGCACCGAGCTTGGCCCTCTGTTGTCCGGCATCGCGCATGCAATGATCGATGTCTCTGACGGACTGCTCGCTGATTTGGGCCATATTTGCGAAACATCCGGGGTTGCTGCGATTGTCCAATTGGAAACGCTGCCGCTGTCGCCGGCGGCACGGTTCGTTGTTGATCCCGATCCGCATCTTCGCCCGCGTCTTGCCACGGCCGGGGATGATTACGAACTCCTGTTCACCGCCCCGCCGAGTGCGTCCATGGCCATCGCCGCGCTCTCTTCCCGACTGGGCACCCCGATCACAGCGATTGGGAAGATCGAGCCCGGGGCAGGTGTTCGCCTCTTCGGTGCCGAAGGCGAGAAAATTTCCGTCGACCAGACCGGCTATCGTCACTTCTAAAATAGACTGCCCCAAGTGTAGGCATATTACGCTATGGTTGCCTGGCGCTTACCCTTCTGGCATGTTTCGCGCGACCTGACCTGCTTCCGTCGCGCCGAGCATGGCGGGGGCAGGCTTTTTTACTTCTGGAGACTTTCCGGATGTCATCAGCATATTTGCTGGTAATCGCATGCGGTGTGCTGGCCCTGGCCTATGGCTGGTTCACCAGCCGTCAAGTGTTGGCCGCCAATGCCGGCACTGCGCGGATGCAGGAGATCTCGGGTGCCGTATTAGTCGGCGCGCGCGCCTATCTCAACCGCCAATATCGCGCTATCGCAATCGTCGGGATCGTCGTTCTGATCGTACTCGGCGCGACGCTCGGGCTGCGCGTCGCGATCGGCTATTTGATCGGCGCGGTTCTATCGGCCTCGGCAGGCTACATCGGCATGAACGTCTCGGTGCGCGCTAATGTTAGAACGGCGCAAGCCGCGCGCAGCAGTCTCCAGGCGGGGTTGGCGATCGCTTTCAAGGCCGGTGCGGTCACCGGTTTGCTGGTCGTCGGCCTCGGCCTTCTGGGAGTGGGCATCTACTACTTCATCCTGAGGGCGACGATTACTGGCGATGACCTCCGCCCGGTGTTAGAGGCTATGGTCGCGCTCAGCTTCGGCGCATCGCTGATCTCGATCTTTGCCCGGCTCGGCGGCGGCATCTTTACCAAGGGCGCCGATGTCGGGGCCGACCTCGTCGGCAAGGTCGAGGCAGGCATTCCCGAGGACGATCCGCGCAACCCCGCTGTGATCGCCGACAATGTCGGCGACAATGTCGGCGACTGCGCCGGTATGGCTGCCGATCTGTTTGAGACTTATGCCGTGACCATCGTCGCGACGATGCTGCTCGGCGCGATTTTCTTCACACCGCCGCTGCGGGACCAGATGCTCCTGCTGCCGCTTGCGATTGGTGCGGTCTGCATCTTCACCTCCGTCGTCGGAACCTTTTTTGTTCGCCTGGGGCGTGACAACGGGATCATGAAGGCGCTCTACAAGGGACTTGTCGCGACGGGGATCCTGTCGGTCGCCGCGATCGCGCTGGTGATCTGGTGGCTCCTCGGCTTCTCCGATCCGCTGCTGATGACGACGGGTGCTTCGGTGACCGGGCTCGGCTTGTGGCTGTGCGCTATCGTCGGTCTCGCGGTCACCGGTTTCATTGTCTGGATCACGGAATACTACACTGCGACCAATTACCGCCCGGTGCGGAGCATCGCCCGCAGCTCGGTCACCGGCCACGGTACAAACGTGATCCAGGGTCTCGCGGTATCGATGGAAGCGACGGCCCTACCGGTCATCGTAATCTGCTTCGGCATCATCGTCTCATTTCTGATCGCGGGCCTGTTTGGTATCGCTGTTGCGGCGACGACGATGCTGGCCCTTGCCGGCATGATCGTCGCACTCGACGCCTATGGACCGGTTACCGACAATGCCGGCGGTATCGCTGAGATGGCTGATCTGCCGCGCGAAGTGCGCCAGACGACCGATGCCCTCGATGCCGTTGGTAATACCACCAAGGCGGTGACCAAGGGGTACGCGATCGGCTCCGCCGGGCTCGCCTCTCTCGTGCTGTTCGCAGCCTATACCGAGGAT
>Ga0182034_10000575_pt1 | contig 17020 bp, 15 predicted proteins | sample flu12Cox44000172_FD_125972 | JGI IMG/M metagenome (GOLD analysis project Ga0182034, IMG submission 125972) | Lab enrichment of tropical soil microbial communities from Luquillo Experimental Forest, Puerto Rico - flux4day.12C.oxic.44.000.172 | ecosystem: Environmental > Terrestrial > Soil >... | reverse complement strand
TTGCTCGATGTCGATCGCGCCTACTTCGACGTCCTGAGAGCCCAGGCCGTTCAGCGCGTGGCGGAGGCGACCGTCGAGGCGAGACAGCTGGTGCTGGATCAAGTGAGCGCGCTCGCGGCGAGCAATCTGAGGTCGGGTCTCGATGTCAGCTTCGCGCGGGTCAATGTCTCGACGGCTCAACTACTCCTCGTGCAAGCCCAAAACGACACGCAACGCGCGTTTGCGGCGCTGACCAATGCCCTCGGCGCGCGTGCCGCGGTGTCCTACCAGTTGGCGGAAGAACCGCTCCCGCAAGCGCCACCGCCTGACAGCCGGCCGCTGGTGTCGGACGCGCTGCGCCAGCGGCCCGAGATTCTCGCGGCGCGGCTGACTGCCGAAGCGGCCATGGCGTTTGCGGACGCCGAGCGCGACCTGTATCGTCCGTCGCTCAGCGCGGTTGGAACCGCCGGCGTCACGCCGTACCACCAGGCGGGGATCGACGATCGATACGCCGCGGCCGGCATGAACCTCAACCTGCCCGTGTTGAACGGTGGCTTGTTCGCTGCGCGGCACGCCGAAGCGACGCTGCGGGCGCGGTCAGCCGCCGAGCGCCTGCGCAACCTTGAAAACCAGATCAGTCGCGACGTGCAGACCGCATGGCTGAACGCGCAAACGGCATTTCAACGGCTCGATCTGACCAGTCAGCTGCTCGACCAGGCGGTCCAGTCGCTCGATCTCGCGCAGTCGCGATACGACCTTGGCTTGAGCTCCATCGTCGAATTGAACCAGGCGCTCCTCAACAAAACGCAGTCTGAGTTGGAACAGGCGTCAGCCAAGTACGACTATCAGGTTCAGAACGCGGCGCTCGGTTATGCTGTGGGCAGCCGGAAGTGACAGCCGCGCGCTGAACCAGCGAAGATAACCTGAGGACCGCGGGCGCGCATCATGCAGGTGCACGTCGGCGTCCCCCGATCGCATCACGGAGTGTCATGACACATTCACAAATGACTGTTGTGCGAGCGACTTGCGTCTGCTTGACCTTCGTGCTGATTGGCGTCATCTCCCCTACGGCTGCCTTGGCCTCGCTCGGAGGCGATACCTCATCCATACGCGCGGATCGAGTTCAGATGCAGGGCGCGCTCAGGCAGATCACGGGCGGCAACGCCTTCACCGTGCATGAGATGCAGTCGGCTTCCGGGATCGTCGTTCGAGAGTACGTGTCCACCGCGGGAACCGTCTTTGGCGTCACTTGGCAGGGCGCGGCGTTCCCGAATCTTCGCCAGCTCCTGGGGCCCCACTTCATTCGCTTTCAACAGGAAGTGGATCGGCTGGTGAGGGCGCGGAAGCGGCGAGGACCATTGAACGTAGACTTGGGCGACGTGATCGTCCAAAGCAGTGGACATCCAAGGTCATTTACAGGACGCGCCTACATGCCCGGGCTGGTCCCGCAGGGCGTCGGCATAGACGCGATTCGATAGCGCAGGAGCCCCACGTGAACCGGATCATCATCGGCCTCCTGCTGTTTGCCCAGCAGGTCGCTCCTCAATCGTGTGGCAGCTCGTCGTCCTCGGGGACCGTGCAGAACGTGGTCCCACTCGCCCTGAACGTCGGGCCAACAGGCAACTCGTTCAACGTTGCGTTCGCCACCGTGACCATCTGCCCGCCAGGCCAGTCGACCAATTGTCAGTCGCTTGGCGGGGTGTTGGTCGACACGGGCTCTTCCGGCCTCCGGATCCTGTCCTCCGTCCTGACGGTTTCCCTCCCGCGCCAGACGACGTCGGCAGGCGCGCGGGTGGTCGAATGCTTTCCCTTTCAGGACGGGTATACGTGGGGATCGGTTGCGACTGCGGACATTACGATTGGGTCGAAGCAGGCGACCAACATGCCCGTTCAGATAGTGGGTGGATCCGATCTCCCGGCCCCGCCCGACAGCTGCACGAGCAGCGGCACCACGTCGGAAGACACGCTGGACACGCTTGGCGCCAACGGCGTCTTGGGAATCGGCCTCTTTCGACAAGACTGCGGGGCCGCCTGCACGTTTTCGGGCTCGTCGAATCCCGGCATCTACTACGCGTGCTCGACTGGCGCCTGCCAGGTCACGCCCCAACCGCTCGCCCAGCAGCCGCAGAACCCCGTCTGGACGTTCGCGAGCGACAACAATGGCGTCGCGATCCAGCTGCCGTCCGTCCCTGCGGCGGGCGAGACGCAGGCAACCGGCATGCTGTTTTTCGGCATCGGCACGCAATCGAACAACGGGCTCGGGAGCGCGGCCGTCTTCACGCTCGACGCCGACGGCAATCTCGCGACCAAGTTCGGTCAGACCTCGGTGAAAGGCTTCATCGATTCGGGGTCGAACGGGTATTATTTCCTCGATACGGCGACCACACAGATTCCAACCTGCGCCAGCAGCAAAGACTTCTACTGCCCGTCGACCACCTTGAATCTGTCCGCGACCAACGTCGGAGTGAACGGTAGATCGAGCACGGTCAACTTCGGCATCGCGAACGCCGATGCGCTCTCGAGCACGTTCTCCGTCCTGCCGCAGATTGGGGGGCCGTTCGCGAGCACGTTCGACTGGGGCCTGCCCTTCTTCTATGGCCGGACCGTCTTCACCGCGATCGAGGGTCAGAGCACGCCCGGGGGCGTTGGGCCATACTTCGCGTATTGAATGACCGATATCCACCAGGCAACGCGCGCGTACGAGACATGGCTCCGACGGCGCATCAAGGTCGTCGACGCGGACCTGCGCCTCAAGCACCTCCGCATGGCGGAGAGCCCGTTCGTGTTCTTGCGCGGGACGTTCTATCGCTGGCTTCAGCTGTGGCCGGTCGTCTGCGACAGCCTCGTTGACGCTCCGCGCGTGCTGGCTGTCGGCGACGTGCACGTGGAAAATTTCGGCACCTGGCGGGACGCGGAGGGCCGGCTCGTGTGGGGCATCAACGACGTCGACGAAGCCTGCGAGCTCCCTTACACGCAAGATCTGGTGCGGCTGGCTACGAGCGCGTTGCTGGCGGTTCAGGCCGAGCATTTCTCGCTGGCCGCGGAGGCGGCGTGCGCCGCTATTCTCGACGGCTATCGTGCCTCGCTCGAACGCGGCGGCAATCCCGTGGTGCTGGCCGAGCGGCGCCGGTGGCTCCGCCTGATCGCAACCAACGACTTGCGTGATCCGGCGCAGTTCTGGGAGAAGCTCCATATGAACGCGACCGTACGCGGCTCTTTGCCGGATCGCGCGATGGATGCGCTCAAAGCGATGATGCCACGCGGGGTCCGTGTGGAACGCGTCGCCCGCCGCTCGGCCGGCGTCGGCAGTCTCGGCCGGCCGCGCTTCGTCGCCTTGGCCACGTGGGGTGGGGCCTACGTCGCACGGGAAGCCAAGTCATGGGTGCCTTCCTCCGGCGCGCGCGATCGCTCAACCAGCAGCGATCTCAAGCGGCTCATCGAGCGGGCGGTCCGCGTGCCGGACCCCTGCTTTGCCCTGCCGGACGGCTGGATCGTCCGGCGCCTTGCGCCCGACTGCACGCGCATCGAGCTCATCGAGCTTCCGAAACGGCGCGACGAAGGAAGGCTCCTGCGCGCGATGGGCTGGGAGGTCGGCAACATGCACCTGGGCTCACCGACCGGCCGTGTGCTGGTGCATCTCTCGGAGCGCAAACGCGGATGGCTCGAGCGCGCCTCGATCCGCATGGCGCGTGCCGTTGAAGACGACTGGCGAGCGTGGCGCTCCCGCCACGCCGAATGAGCCGACGTAGTTCACTGGGAGACTTGCGCGCCCGCCCGACAGGGCCCGCCAGAGAGCGTCGAGACGACAACCAGCGGGTTTTTCCCGCGCCGCTCGATGGCGTGTGCCACTCCTTGCGGCACGACCGCCAGCGAGCCGGCCCTGACGGCCATCGTCTGGCTGCCCACCCGGACCGCGCCATCCCCGGCGACGACATACAGGACTTCATCGACCTTGTCGTGCACGTGCTCGGCGACGCCGTCCCGCAGTTGAAGCAACCTGACCGTCTCGGCCGGTTTGCAGGCGAGGATGGACTCTTTCATCGGGTCCCGTCCAATGAAGTTGGTGTCGAGGAAGTCCGGGATGTTCACGTTCACCGGCGGCCCGGCTGGCGCTCCTGCGAGCGGCGCAGCCGGTTTGGGCGCCGGCGGCGGCGCAGGAGGCGGCGGGGCGGGCGTCAGCACGATGTCGACGGGCGTCAGCGCGCCTGCGCTGTGAACCGGGAACTCTCGCTCGAGCGTGATGAACCCGTCGCGTTCACAGCGGATCCGGTACATCCCGTCTTTGATATTCGGCAGGACCGCGGTGCCGGCCGCTGCCGTCGAGTACTCACCCTCGGCGCTCCCCGAAAGGATCAGCCGCACTCCGTCGAGACTCTCGCCATTCGGATCGTGAACCGAAACCCGAACCGACGTGGTTCGCGCCGGTGGGATTGCCGCCTTGCCCGTCGTGGCTTTGGCAGTTGGGCCACCGTCTCCCTGGCGACCGGTCCCCGCTGCCGGCCGGCTGCCCGTCGCACCCTGTGGCGTGCCGCCGCTCTGCTGCCCTGGCGCGGTCTGAGCCATCAACAGCCCTTGAGATATCCACGCAGCGAGCGCGACCGTTGCGAATCGTTTCATGCGTTGTGCTCCCAATAGCCAGATGCGAGCAAAGAGCGTGCGCGCTCCCGCCTCAGCACGTTTCAGGAATCCGCCGACTTCTCGACCGGCGAGCGCCCGTCTCGCCAGCGGTTGTCCGTGGGATGACACGGTATGTAAGACGTTCAGGTAGAAGCTCGACAAATGACAACGCAGCGGATTGCAAGAGTCAGATGACAAGCTCAACACTCACGGGAAAGTCTCGGGCCTCAACCGGCGTCCCGTTGATTTCGACGTACTGATAGGTCATCGAGAACGTGGAGGCCCCCACGACGATGACATCGGCCGTGGAGCTCATGGCGACCGGCACGTGGACCCCGGCGATCCTGGCGTATTCTCGAAGCACTCGGACGTTGCGAGTCCAAATGGACGGACGACGGGACAGTTCCCCTTCGATACGGACAAGGTCGGCAGAGTCAGCCTCCAGGAACAACGCGCCGTCGACCAGCATGACGTGCTTGCGGCGGGGCCGGACGTCGACCTTGACAAGATTAACGGGGACCTGGCCTGCCAGGACCGGGCTCACATGGAGGAACTCGTAGTTTGCGGCCGTGAGCGCGGCCTGTTCACGGGCGTCGGATGACAGGGCGGCCTGCTCCGCTTCGAGCGCCGCGAGCAGCACTTTCCGCCGAATGATGGGCGACCCCTCTTCGGAGACGATTTGAAATTGAAAGCCGTGCTCAGGGTCAAGGGAGGTCCAGACCTCCATCGAGGCGTGCATCCGCCCGCCACGAGTCGTGGCCGTCAGTTTGCGTCGAGCGCGGTATTGCACGAGGGGCGTGGTATCGGCCGCGAAGAAGCGGGCGAGGAGATCGGCCGACTGCGCCTTGCCGAGCTGCAGTGCCCGCCGGGCGCTGACAGGGGTATTGACACCCGACAGGCAGATGAGACCCACCGACAACCAAGCCGCAGCAAAGCTGTGCCGGGTGGGACGCCGGGGGGACATCGCCTAGAGTATAGCCACCCAGACGACGCATCGCAAAAGCAACGCGCGAGGGGCAACGGTTGGCCGCGATGCGCCCAGACGCCAACTAGCACTTTTGACAGTTACCAGGGGTGGGCGCGGCTGCTATAACCGCGCACGTCATATTCCGTGCAAACAACAACCGCGTTACAACCGGGAGAAACCCACGACATGAGCAAGCCGCGTGTGCTGCTTGCCGACGATCACACCCTGCTCCTCGAGGCGTTTCAGAAGCTGTTGGCAGATGAGTGCGAGATCGTCGGAGTCGCTACGAACGGCCGGGCCCTGGTGACGGCCGCGGCTACTCTTCGCCCCGACGTGATCGTCGTCGACGTCACGATGCCGCTCCTCAATGGGATCGATGCCGCCCGCCAGATCAAGCAAACCAGCCCGGATGTCCGGATCATTTTTCTGACCATGAATGAAGACCCCAATCTCGCGGCAGAGGCGTTCCGGGCCGGTGCGTCCGGGTACCTGCTTAAGCGGTCTGCCGCTTCCGAGCTCGTGACTGCGATTCGGGAAGTCGTGAAGCACCGCTCGTATATCACGCCGCTCGTGGCGGAAGGGCTGGTGGGATCGATGTTGCACGGCCTGGAGATCCGCCCCACGAGCTTAACGCCCCGGCAGCGAGAAATCGTGCAGCTTGTGTCTGAGGGGCGCTCCATGAAGGAAGTCGCGTCCATCTTGAACATCGCCCCACGAACCGTCGCGTTTCATAAGTACCGCATCATGGAGCAATTACATCTGAAGACAACCGCGGAGTTGATCCAGTACGCCATCAGAAACCACATTGTTTAAACACGGCTGGCAGAGTTTTGCGAGGAAGCCATCAGTCTCGGCTGTTGGCGTTCCCCGCGGGTGTGAGTTAGATTAGGCGGCTATGGCGCGCGCGCGAATTGTCGTCGCCGACGATCACGCGAACATGTTGGAACGCGTGTCGCGCGTGCTCGAGACCGACTATGACGTCGTAGCGGCGGTACCCGACGGGCTGACGGCCGTGGACGCGGTGGACCGGCTGAACCCGGACCTTGCGATCTTCGACATCTCGATGCCAGGTCTGACGGGGCTGGAAGCGGCCATGAAACTCGCCGGCATGGGCCGTAACGCGCGCGTGATCTTCCTCACCGTCCACGAGGATCAAGAGTTCGTGGATGCCGCCCGAAGCGCCGGGGCGCTCGGCTACGTGCTCAAGCGGAATATCCTCACCGATCTCCTCCCGGCGGTTCGCCGCGCGCTCACCGGCCGAACGACATTCCTCGCGCCGCTCATCGCGGATCCGACGCCCGCAGCTGCCGCCGACAATTAACGCGGCCGCCGTTCAGGGCGCCGCCATGGCCGAGCGCCAGCGCATCACGATCGACGCAGTCGTTGTCGTGTCGCTGCGCTTGAAGCCGGGCACCGGATCGTGCGAGTACCGCCAGAGGAAGCCGAACTTCAGCGCAAGGCGTTTGTTCAAAGCCCATCCACCGTCCATTGAGGATCCTTCACGACGGCATACGCCAGACCGCCATCAGAGACCCGAGCGGATCTCCCGGCGGGACTAAACTCTGCGCGGACGAAGCTCTACGGGGTGGGCGAAGTGCGATTAAGCTGATTCGGCGGTTTGTTCGAGCGCGCCAACGTCGCTGCTGACAACAAGGGGAACACGAACGCCGATGCGGGTCCCGGCGCCGCGCGCCGATCGAATGATGAGCCGGCCGCCGAGGTGATTGACGCGCTCGCTCATGCTCACAAGGCCAAGTCCTGCCCCTTCGAACGAGTCCGGCTCAAAGCCGACGCCCTGATCGGCAATCTGCAGGTAGAGGTGGCCCTGCTCGACAGAGAGCCGGACGGCGGCCCGGCGGGAGCCGCTGTGTTTGGCGACGTTGTGCAGCGCTTCCTGGGTGATGCGGTACAGGCAGAGCGACGTTGCCGGCGACACGCTCGGAGGCACGCCGGCGTGCGTGAAATCCACTTCGATGTCATGCTGCGCGCCCACGTCGTAGCAGACGCCCTGCATGGCCTGGATCAGCCCGAGCACCTTCAGCCTCGAGGGGTGGAGCTGATGCGACAGCTCGTGAATGTCGCTCGCAATCTCCGCGGCGCGGCGTGAGCTCTCCTGTGCGAGATCGACGAGGTCCGGCGCCTGCGAGTCAAGACGACGCGTCAACTGATCGAGATCGATGTTCAAGAGCGCCAGCTTCTGACTCAAGTCGTCGTGCAGGTCGCGCGCGATTCGCTCCCGCTCGGCTTCCTGGCTGGCGATCAACCGGCCGGCGAGCGCGCGGTTGCGATCGTAGCTCGCCCGGAGATCGGATTCTCGGCGGCGCAGCATTTCAACGTTCACCTGGCTGTCGGTGACGTCGCGGACGAAGCACACGACCCGCTCCAGCTCGTCGCACACCAGCCGCGCCTCGTAATACCGGAGGATGCCTTGAATCGGCAGCGTGTACTCGATGACGACCGGATCCACCGATCGCTTGGCTCGTGTCACCGCGTCCATGAAGACGCCTGCGAGCTCCCGCGGCAGCACGTCGCGGACAGTCTTGCCGAGGAACCGCTCCGGCGGCACGTAGAGGTCCGCCCGGTCTCGCGCGTAGTAGTCAAGGTAGGTCCCGTCCTTGCCGACCACGAACATCAGATCGGGCATGGCGCGAAGAATGGCGCTGTTCTGCGCCTCGGTCGCGCGCTGTGCGCCTTCAGCACGCCGCCGCCGGGCGTGCTGGAGCAACAGGGCCGCTACGAGCGCGCTTTCGGCGGCAAGTATCACGAGGGCCGCAATCCAACTAATCATGATGGCCCGCCTCGGACCCTTAGAAGGACCCGGAGCACCAGGCGGCTGGAGTCACTTACGGTGATGGGATTGTATCCCCGAATCGCTGTTTTGGTAACGTCTCGCTTTGTTACAGGAACGTCGCCGCCTGTCTCGGTCGGGCTGGCGTGCCCACCCCCGGCGAGGTGGCCGGCGGCCCGGCCCCTAGCGGAGGGCGCACTCCCAACGGACACGGCTGCGCACTGTCCACCGGAGACGTCCCAATGCTGGTATTCCAGGGACGATGCGGGCGGCCTGATCCTCGAACCGTTGGCGTCACGAGCCGGGGAGGTCGCCCCCGGCCTTCCACTCTCAGGCCAGGGGCCTCATGCGAAGGACTTGACCCTGAAACTGAGCGCGGTGAGCAGTGCCCCGAAGACGAAGGCGTAGATGCCGAGAATCCACACAACCGACAGTGCGCCTGCTCCCGGGTAGAGGAACATGAACACGCCGAAAGCAATCGAAAGCAGGCCGGCCCCGATCAGCATCCACTCGCCCTCGATGACCTTGCGGTACTCGATCGCCACAATGATTTCGAAGATGCCCCGAACGACGGCCCACGCCGCGATCAAGAACAGCAAGACCATCGCGGTCAGGCCCGGGTACACGAAGGTCGCAATTCCCGCGAAGATGCTCACCACCCCAAGAATGAGCGCCTGCCAGAATCCTCCACCGAAGCCGCCAGTCAGCTCGATGATGCCGTCGACGAGGCAGTACGCTCCGTACAGCAGGACCAGCGAGGCAAGGGTCAGACCGGGCCACACGAACGCGAGCACGCCGAAGAGCATGGCTGCCAGACCGCGGACGAGCAGAATCCACCAATGTCCCGCGACGATGTGTCGCAGATTGCCGCCGATTGATTGCGTCGTTGCCACAGGCGCCTCCTCACGTGTCAGTGTAATGGTTCTTCGCCTTCGTCTTCTTCACTTTCATCGATCGCCGAAAATGCATACACTCCCACCGGCGGAACGGGTCCGCCTCAACCGCGGACGGTTCGTGGCCACGGGAGCGTTTGGGTATGCGACGCTACGCGCAGGAGCTGATTGGAACGTTCTTTCTGGTGTTGACCATCGGCTGTACAGACATCGCCGCGGGACCGGGCGTCATCCCACCGCTCGCGATCGGGGCCATCCTGATGGTCATGGTCTACGCCGGAGGCCACATCTCCGGCGCGCATTACAACCCCGCTGTGACGCTTGGTGTCTTCATCCGCGGCAAGTGCCCAACCGCCGATGTGGTCCCCTACATGGCCGCTCAGGTGTTCGGAGCCGTTGCCGCCGCCTTGCTGGTGATGTTCTTCAAGACCGGCCAGGCACACTCGCCGTTCGTCGCCCAGTCGACGGCGGCAGCTCTTGCGGCGGAGTTCTTCTTCACTTTTGCGCTGGTCTACGTTGTCCTCAACACAGCCACCGCGAAGGCGACGCAAGGCAACTCGTACTTCGGCCTCGCGATTGGATTTACGGTCATGGCCGGCGCGTTTGCGGTCGGCGACGTCTCAGGTGGAGCGTTCAATCCAGCCGTCGCGGCAGGCGTCACTCTCATGGGCCTCGTGTCGCCGACCATGCTGTGGATCTATTTGACGGCCGACTTTCTGGGCGGTATGGCCGCTGCCCTCGTGTTCAAGAGCTTGAATCCAGGAGATTCGTAGCACGGGGATGGCTTTGCTGACTAGTTCGGGTTTGAGGCCGAGCTTGGCGAGACCAAACAGCGCGCCCGCCCGCGCCCTGCGGAAATGTCCCCGGGGGGTGACTCAGAACGCGTCCTGGATGGCGAAGTAAAATCCCTTCGCCCCCGCCTTCCCGAACGCGGCATCGATGCAGAAATTGGTTCTCGAGCGTTTGTTGAACAAGACACGCAGGCCGCCTCCCGCAGCCGGGGCGAACGAGTCGAACAGCTTTTCGCCCGCCTCCAGATTTGTGACAGTCGTGGTGTTGACGAACGCCACCATGCCGAGGAGACCGTCCTGTCTGAGCATCCCGCGGTACTCGACCTCGCCGTACACGAGGCGCTCGCCGCGGTATCGACCCTCCTGGTACGCTCGCGACGAACGTCCGTATTTGTCCATCACCGTTGCCGGCAATTCAAAGTACGGCGGCGCGCCCTTGGTGACGAGGTCACCATAGGTCCAGATCGCAAGACGATGCCGGGCCGGAATCCGGCTCCCTTCAGGCGCACGATCGGCGAGCGGAATGTAGTGCCGGAATTCGAGGTGCGCGAGCTGCCAGCCCGAATCACCTCCGAGGAACCCTTCGAAGGACATCCTGTAGAACGCATTGACCAGCCATCCATCACGCGGATCGATCTCACCGACCCGCCGGTCGATCAGGACGTTCGCGCTGATCCCACTGGACTGCTGACTGTCCAGAGGAAGGCCGTGCGCCTGACTGTACGTAACGTACGCCGATGTCGATGGATCCGCAGCGGCGTTCACTGCTCCGACGTCGCTGTGCGAGTCGAAGAGGAGGCCGCCGCCCAGGTAGACTGAGTTGCGCACGTGCCGGTAGACGGTATCGCGTACTCTGACGAAGCGGTATTTCGTGTTGAAAACGGCGGACGCGGGTGTATCTGTGCCAAGCCCATAAACGTTCTGTGCCGCATTGTAGTACCGGTTGTCGCCCTCGACAAGCCACTCGTTCTCGCTGCTGAACAGATCGAACCGCGCGCTGAACAGTGTATAGCCCTTGCTCGAAAACGAGAGGCTCGTGACTGATGACGAGATGCGCGTCTTCGTGGGATCGCCGGCGACCCACGCGACCTGTGCCGCGGCGCCGAAGGTCTGCCCGAACGTGGGATTCCACCCGATGATCGGCGCCGCGGCAATCATCAGGCCTTGAGCCTCCGGCCGCTTCTCGGGCTCTTCGGGCTTGTGCCGGATCGAATGCCAGACGTCCAGCAAATCGACCTGCGGTGTTGCCTCCTGCGAAGACTCGCCAGCCGTAGCCGGTGTGTCTTGGGGCAGTGCGAAGGCTGACATGCTGGACAGCACCGCGAGGGTTAGAGCAAGAACCACGTTCCTACACACGACGCCCATGCAGCATCCGCCTCGCTGAACGGTAGCCGTCGGCTGAGCGCGTCAGCTATGCGGATCCGGCACGCGCGTCGGGGGAGGCGCCGGTCAGGCGGCGCGCCGCACGAGACCTCCGCGCCTTCCGCTGGAGCCACTCGTCCAACTGACGCGCGCGTCGGGCGCCGATGTGTTGCCGATATTGCATAGCTCACCTCGGGGGCGAGCCGTACTCTAAGGCGGCGTGATGTTGGGTCGAGTCGGCGTCGTCCGTCTCACAACAGGAGTTCGAGCACATGACGAATCGACTCTCGGCCGGCGCGTTATTCCTGGGGTCGGCGCTGTGGCTGCTGTCTGCATCAGACATCGGAGCGCAAGCGACCGGCAAGAGCCCTGCCTCGAGCCCTAACGCCCTACCTGTTCCAATCCGGCTGACGGCGTTCGCCGTCAACATGAGCAACATCGGCTCGGGTCAAGCCGGTGTGGTCGAGGTTCTGATTAACAAGTGGTCGACCGGCGCCGAGCGCCAGCAAGTGATCGAAACAATGATGGAAAAGGGACAGAACCAGCTCCTGAGCCTGCTGCAGGATCTCCCACCCAAAGGGCGGCTGCGCTTTCCAAACTACATGGGCCCCGATCCGAGCAACTGGCGGCTCGGATGGGACCTGCGTTACACATGGACAACGCCGGACCCCGAGGGCGGTCACCGGATCGTCGTGGCATTCGATCGGTACATGTCATTTTCCGAGGTGCGAAATCAGCCGCGAACAGTCGACTACCCCTTCACCCTCATCGAGATCCATCTCAACAGAGACGGCGAAGGCCAGGGCAAGATGGCCTACGCGACGAAGATCACGTTCGACAAGAAGAAGAACACGGTCGAGCTCGAAAACTATTCAAGCGAGCCGGTCCGCCTCAACACCGTGAAGGTCAAAAAGGCTGAAACGAACGGTCGGACAGGTCGCGCGGGTCTACGCAGTCTTCGACCTTCCCGGCGGAAGCGAGACCGGATCGCCGCCCACGAACGAGGTTTCGTCCGGCTCCGATCCCGGGCGGACGCCTGCCGCCGGCACGCGAACGCCGATTCGAGTGCCCCGGCCCGGCTGCGAATGGACGATGATCTGGCCGCCGACGAAGTTGACACGCTCCCGCATGCTCACCAGCCCCAGGCCGGTGCGCGCCGTCGTCGGTACATCGAATCCCTTTCCCTGGTCGGCCACGAAGAGACGCAGCTCGCCGCCCGTAGCGCTCACCCGTACGAGCGCGCGCCTCGCGCCGCTGTGCTTGACAACATTCCGCAGGCTCTCCTGAACGATGCGATACAGGCACAACGCGACCTCGGGCGCGATGCCCGGCGGCACGTGGTCCGGCTGGAACTGGACGTCGATCCCGTGTTGATTCGAGACGTCGCGGCAGATGCTCTGGATCGCGGTGACCAGTCCGAGCGTCTGGAGCTTGGTTGGATGAAGCTGGTGTGAAAGCAGGTGGATGTCGCTGGCGATCTCGCCGGCCCGTTGCGAGATGAGCCGTAAATGCTCTACCGCTTCTGAGGGCAGCCGACCCTGCCTGCCGAGTTGATCGATGTCGATCGTCAGCAGGGCGAGCTTCTGGCTCATGTCATCGTGGAGATCGCGGGCGATACGCGCGCGCTCTGCCTCTTGTGCGGCAATCAAACGACCGGCGAGATCCTGGATCTCGATGTGACGCTCCCGGAGAGCTGCCTCGCTCCCTCGCAGCGCGGCCTCGGCATCCTTGAGATCGGTAATGTCGAAGAACGTGCCGACGACGCGCGAGGCGACGTCGCCCTGGCTGTCGATGACCGTTCCGCGGCACTTGAACCACCGCGCGCTTCCGTCACGGCAGATCATGCGCTGCTCGTGCGCGTAGACCGCGGCGCGGCTCTCAGCGCACCGTCTGGCACTGGCCTCCGCGGCCGCGCGATCCTGCGGGTGGACGTATTGCAACAGCCCCTCGAGTCGAGTCGGAGGCGGACCTTCGTACCCGAGAATCGCCATGAACGTGGAGTCGATGTAGAACTCTGACGTGATGGGATTCCAGTCCCAGACACCCGCGCCGCTAGCGCTCGTCGCCATGGCGTATCTCTGACGGCTGAGCACGACGTCGGCATGCGCTTGCTTCTCTTCCGTGATATCGCGCACGATGCTCAGCACCTTGTCGTCTTCGCACGCCACCAGGCGCGCCTCGAATTGATGCTCGGCGCGCGCGATCGTCAGCGGGAACTCGATGACACGGGGCTCTTCGTCCGGGCTCGCAAGCGCCAGCTCGCGCATGAACGTCGCCGCGAGATCGGGCGGCATGACGTCCACGATCCGTTTTCCCAGGAATTGTTCCGGCGGTGCGTACAGCTCTTCGGGATTGCGCGCGTGATAATCGAGGTACACGCCGTCTCTGCTCAGGAGAAACATCAGGTCCGGCATGGCGCGCAGCGTCGCTTTGTTTCGGGCTTCGCTATGCCGCAGGGCCTGCTGCGCGGTCCGCCGGCGTTGCCGCTGCGCCAGCAGCGCGCCGATGAGCAGCCCCTGAGCGGCGAAAATCGCCGCCGCGCCCCACACGTAGCTGCGGTACGAATCCCAAAGGCTCGACTCCTTGAAGAGGACCTTGCTCCCAGGCGGGAGCTGCCCTGCGTGAATTCCCAGGCGACCGAGTTGCCTCCAGTCGAACACCGGAACGAGAACGCCCGTCGCCGGGGGAATCGCCGCCGCAGAGACCCCGCCGGCAACCCGGGCAGCCAACGCGGCGATCTTCTGGGCGTTGCCTTCGACGCTCGAAACATATCCGCCGATGAGACCCGACCCCACCATCGACTGCGACGTGCCGTACACGGGCAAGGCCGATGCCCCAGCGATCCGAGTGAGCCCCTCCGTCTGATCGATTGTTTCGCCCTCGGCGCCAATGAGCTGGCGGATGTACAGGACGACAGAATCCGGCGGCGCCGCCTTCAAAGATTCCGTCACTTCAGTGAGCGAGCGATCCTTGAGGTGCGTGACCGACACCTGCGGGTCGCGCTCGCGCAGCAACCCCATCCCTTCCCGTATCGTTCCGCTGTTGCCGTAGGCGCCGTCCACGACAAAGAGGTTTCGCGTACGCGGGTGGAGCTGCAGCGCGAGATGGGCGGTCTCCGCAAGGTTCGAGCCCGTCCAGATCCACGTCAGGTTCTCACCGGCGCCGCGATTGATTTGCCGCGAGGTCAGGGCCACGACCGGAACGCCGGGAAACAGGTCGTCGTGGTGCGCGCGAACGAAGTCGAGCGCGGCGCCGTACACGGCAATGACCACGTTCAGGTGCCGCCCCTCATACTTTTCGCGCAGGTATCGCTCCATCAACTGCGAGTGGTCCAGCGCCGGAAACCGATAGGTCTCGAGCGCTTCAGAGTAAACCTCGAGATGCCCGGAGATCGACGCGCGCAACGCTTTCTGGAACGACAGGTCGAATGCCGCCCTGAACGGCATGTCCATGCTGTAGTGATGAACGACCAAGACGCGGGTTGTCGGAGGTGGCTCGGCGCCGCGCGCGCTCGAAGGCACGAGAATCGAGGCCGCCGCCAGGCACCACACTGTGGCGAGGATGCGCACGGTCAGTTCTTGGTTGGCGACGGCACGAACGCATGCGGGTATGGCCGGCGCCCGCCTCATTTTACGGATGTGCGTGAAAAAGTGAAGGGGCCGGGGCCGAGTACTTAAGCAGTGTTGCGCAAGCTGAGCAGTAAAGTGCCGATCGCGTCCGCCTCATCAACCGAGGAAAGGGGTACAGAGTTGCCTGAGGCGGGCGGATATGCAAATTCCGGCAATTCGCCGACGTCAGTTCCTGCCAGCCGAGGGCTATAGGCCCGCCGACGAATGCCGTTGCATCAGAAGACGCGCGTGACAGACGTCAGCTTCATCGGTTCTTCGGCGTAATCGTCGACTTCGACACCCGTCGCGTCGGCGTTCGGCTTCACGCGCGCCGCGGCGGCCAGCGTGCCGTTTCCCATCCCGATCGTGTCGAGCTCGAGGCGAATGACCGCGAGCTCGTAGCCGGCCCGTGGCTTGGGGTTCGCCCCCATCCCACCGAGGAAGAACATCGGTTGATCGGTGGCGACTGTGACGGTCTGCCCCACGTCGCGCGTCTGCTGGCTCGCCCACCGAAGGTTCCATTTCTGCTCTTTGATTTGTACGTAGCCGACGACCGGCACCTTGCGGAACGCCGGCAGGAACGCCTGGTAGCCGTTTTTTGTCAGCGCCGCGAGAAGTGCTGTGCGATCGCGATCGGCCGTGTAGCGGTCGACATGGATCTTCATTGTCGTGGCCACGGCGCCGAGCGCCCCAACGCCCTGCGCGCTCGCGCTGAAGTCGACCGGGACGTCCCCCGGCTTGTGCTGCGCAGCCACGGACGGCGGCAGCGTGATCACAGCCAACGCGCCAATCGCGACGGCGCTTCTTAGAACGACGTTCTTCAGGATGCACATGGGACGCCTCACTCCGCTATGTCGGGCGTTCGACGCTGACGAGGATCGCTTCGGTGTAGGTGATGTCGATCTTATCGCCAGGCTGGACGCCGGTCAGGTACGATTTCTTGTCGACTTTTCTCGTGACGGTTCGCCCGTCAGATGTCGTGACCGTGATCGAAGGCACCGACGGATCGACGGCCTTGACGGTCACGGTTTGAATCGTCTGGCGGGCAATCGTTCCACCGGGCAACTTGCGCCCGCCGGGAGCGATGGAACCCGCCTCGGACGACAGCTTGGAAGTGCCACCCTTGCGCAGCTGATAGACGGTCGACTCGTAGTAGGTCATGTGGACTTTGTCGCCGACCTTGAGCTCGTTGAACCGCTGCACCTCGGGGCCTGCAACGACCGTGTCTTCCGTGCCGTCGTCATTGCGAAACGTGATGCGTCGCGCGGTTGCATCGATCGCCTGAATCGTGGCGGTCACCTTCGCCGTCTCGCCCGGTTTGGTGATGGTCTTGGGTTGCGCCGAGGCGATCGCCGCAGCTGTCATCAGAGCAGCGGCGCACATTACTGCCTTCATCGCGGCCGTAAGTTCCTCTCGACTTCCTGACTTCACTTCCTTATGTCCTTACTTCCACTGACTTTCTGACATCCTATTTCCTCGGCAGCTTGCGAACGAGATCGCCGACGGCCTTGCGAATCAGCGCCTCCCGTTCCGCGTCGTCCTTGATCTCGTCGATGTCGCTTTCGGCGATGCCCCGCCACACGACGCGCGCCAATTGAGTCGACAGCACATCCAGCACGATTGAGCCCCGTTGAATGATGTCGAACGACGACGTCGCCGGAACGTACGGAGCAACACCCCATTCCGGAACCGCTGGAAGAAACTGGCCGACCGTTTGAGTAGCGAAGCCGACGGTCACGAGCGCGTAATAGTGGACGCGAATGTCCGGATCGCCGGCTGCCGCCTTCTTCAGTCCCCGGTCCGCGAGCTCCTTTTCGACCGCCGCCATGAGCGTCGGCTCGATGCGGCGCCGGACGACTTCGGGGTCATCGTCGGCGCTCCGGGCCATCTTGACGTCGCCGGGGCCTGACGCATCCCACGCCCACGTCTGGACGCGTTTGAAATCGAAGCTGTGATCGTAGTCGGCGCGGCTCTTGACCTTTGCGGCTGCGAGACCGATGGTCCACGCCAGCGCC
>Ga0182034_10000571_pt1 | contig 17085 bp, 10 predicted proteins | sample flu12Cox44000172_FD_125972 | JGI IMG/M metagenome (GOLD analysis project Ga0182034, IMG submission 125972) | Lab enrichment of tropical soil microbial communities from Luquillo Experimental Forest, Puerto Rico - flux4day.12C.oxic.44.000.172 | ecosystem: Environmental > Terrestrial > Soil >... | reverse complement strand
TGATCAAGCCGATTCTTCAGGGCCGGATCGACTTCCTTGCTGCGTGCCGTCTCGATCTGCGCTTTGAGAGACGGATCCGGATCGTGAAGCAGCGCATCTATTGCACGCGCGCGTACCCCCCGGTCAGGAGCCTGCAGCCTGAGTCCGCTCAGTCCGCTGGCAACGCGAGCGCGAAGAGAGTTATTGAGGGTGATCGGCTGGACCTCGCTTGCAACCGTAGAAACGGGGACGTTCGTAACCGGATCCTTTAGTGTGTTGCCCTCCTGGATCAATACCTGGTCCTCACTCGTGGCGACCACGCTCTCCTTATCCAGAGCCTCGAGTAACCGGAGCGCAACAGCATCACCGGAAGCGATGATTTGGTCAATCGCCTGCGATTTGGCGTCGAAGTCATCCTCTGCCAGCGGCTTGAGATCATCAGCCGTCAGCCCGATTGCTCCGGATGCTCCGGCGATCATCCAAAGAATGATCGCCGCCAGGGTGCAAACAGAACGTCGCATTTCCTTCCAGATCGGGAAAAGGATTCCCTATCGGCCAGGATCTCGAGCGGCTGCCGTGTCCGTGGCGTGATCAACCGCCTGCAGCGGTATCGCAGCGAGATGATCAGGCTTGCTTTCGTTTCCCGGAATATAGGGGCTCCAGGGCTGTGCTCGGATCGGACCTTTTGTTTTCCAAACAATGCTAAATTGTCCATCCGGCCGGATCTCCCCGATGAACACCGGCTTGTGCAGATGATGGTTGGCATCAAGTTCAAGCTCGAATCCGCACGGGGCATTGAATTTTTGCCCGTAGGCCGCTTCGATCACCTTGTCTACATCTGTCGTTCCTGCCTTTTCGACTGCCTGTTTCCACATGTGGATTCCGACGTAAGTCGCCTCCATCGGGTCGTTCGTCACACGCTTGTTGCCGCCCGGCAGGTTGTGTTCCTGCACGTAGGCAGCCCATTCCTTCTTGAATGCCTCGTTGACCGGATTCCTTAGTGACATGAAGTAATTCCATGCGGCAAGATGCCCGATCAGGGGCCTCGCATCGATGCCGCGCAATTCTTCTTCACCTACGGAGAACGCTACCACCGGAACGTCCGTCGCCTTGATTCCCTGGTTGCCAAGTTCTTTGTAGAACGGCACATTCGAATCGCCGTTGATCGTGGAGACCACAGCAGTTTTGCCGCCCTGGGCGAATTTTTTGATGTCGTTTACGATTGTCTGGTAATCCGAATGACCAAATGGCGTATAGACCTCGGCGATGTCTGCATCCTGCACCCCCTTCGCGTGGAGAAATGCGCGGAGGATTTTGTTAGTCGTTCTCGGATAGACATAGTCTGTGCCCAACAGGAAAAAACGCTTCGCGCCACCTCCCTCTTTGCTCATCAGGTATTCAACGGCCGGTATAGCCTGTTGATTTGGAGCTGCCCCGGTATAGAAGACGTTCTTCTGCATCTCTTCACCCTCGTATTGCACCGGATAAAAAAGCAGCCCGTTGAGTTCTTCGAATACCGGCAAAACAGATTTGCGCGAGACCGATGTCCAGCATCCAAAGACGACGGCGACTTTGTCCTGTGACAGGAGCTGGCGTGCCTTTTCCGCAAACAGCGGCCAGTTCGATGCCGGATCGACTACCACAGGTACGATTTGCCGGCCCATGACCCCGCCATTTTTATTAATCTCTTCGATCGTCATGAGTGCGACGTCTTTGAGTGATGTCTCTGAAATCGCCATGGTTCCCGATAACGAATGAAGAATTCCGACTTTGATGGGTTCGCTTGACTCAGCTTTGGTAAACGATGGTATAGCAGCGATCGCCAGACATGCGGTAAGCGAAATGATCTTTAGAAGTTTGCGTCTTTTCATGAGAATTAGGGTACCCGGGGGATGCGCGGGATTTCGCACGGGTGATATTTTAGCAAGCCCTATGCCAGCAGAGACTTTCCACGCTGCCACGCTGAGAGCCGGTCTTGCTGACCAATTTCTGGAGATTAATTGACGCTTGCAGCTGCAGGAATTTAGACAGCTTTACTCTAAATGTTCTTTTTTAAGCATCGTGCTAGCCCGCGGGGCTAGCCTGCATTGATCACAAATCCTTCGTTGTACCCACGCAGTTGCGTCGAATTAGGTAAGGATTTGTGCTGAATGCAGGCTTTCTAGCCCGCAATATGGACGTGGCTTCTCACAACGCGTGATTTTTGCGGGCTAGCCCAATGGGACTTCCGCCCCAGTCTGGCTCGAGCGATAGACCGCATCCAGCATCCTCATAAGCTCAACCGCCTGGCTTGAACTGTTCACCGCGGATTCGTAGCCGCGAATGCTGCGCAGAAAATTTGTGTCCTGTTCCGCGAATTCATAAACGCGCAAATCATCGCCACGTAACTCTTTTACTGCTATGTCGGTTTTTTGGCACACGCCCTCGCTGTCTTCGAAGAGGACCAGCGGCGAAGGACATACTGTAGGGTCAAGTTTAAAGACGTCTATAACTCGGAGTGATCCCCGAGGACCATAAACCGAAGTCGATAACAATGAACGACCGTACATGGCACTGGGCGGTATATCTTCCATCAGGTTGGCCGCCCAGCAGACTTTAAAGAGCAAAGTTGCGCCATTTTCAAAGCGGATCATCCCGTAGGCGTTATCTTCGACATCGAACACGTTGCTTCCGGCAAGCTGCGGAAATTTTTGGTAGGTCTGGGCCGAAACAGAGCGTGGTTGGGGAGTCCCCATGAGATACCACGCTGCGTCGATCGCGTGGACGCCAAGGTCAATCATGGCACCGCCTCCGGCTTTGGATCGATCCGTAAACCAGCCCTCAATGCCGGAAGGGGTTCCGCGAGATCGTACCCACAACGTCTCGGCGAAATAGAGCTCTCCGAGGCGCCGTTCAGAAATGATGCGTTTAGCGGTTTCCATCGCAGGGGAGAAACGCATCTGGCGCCCAAAATAGTAGATGAGCCCGCGATTAATGGCTTCGCTGTGAAGCGTCCGCATTTGCTGTGCGTTCATGGTGGGAGGTTTTTCGCAAAGGACGTGTTTTCCGGCCAATAGCGCCTTGAGCGAGAACGGGTAATGCAGGGAGTTTGGGAGACCGATGACAACCGCGTCCAGATCAGGATCAAGCAGCATTTTGTCGAAGTTCGTGAAGGTCTTTTTGGGTCGATACGTCTCTGCAAATGCAGTGAGCCGCGCCGAATTGAGGTCACAGCCGGCATAGACATTTCCGAGCGGAGACGCGCCGATCGCTTCGGCGTGGCGTTCTCCGGGCCATCCCAGGCCGACGATTCCTACATTGATAGATCGCGATTGATTCATCGATGGATCAACTGATGAACTGAAACGCAAAGCGGTGCAATCGGTCAGAGTCCTTGAAAAGCAAAACTGATTTTCTTTATTGCTGTTTTGGATACGATTCTCGAATAGATTTAACCGATGGCATAAGGGAGGTGATCGACTAAGTGCAAAAACCGACCGGTTAAAACCGAGAAAAATCAAAAAAGTTGTACATGCAAAAATTGTTATACCTGGCGGCGATTTTACTACATTTCGTTCTACCATCTCCCTTGAGATGGTCAGCCGCGCAGGCTACAGCGCTCAATGGATTGATCTTAGCTGTGACAATGTTCCCGTATCAACCCGATAGATCGATTTTCAATTGACCATTCCCATAACATGCACCTCAAATTGCGTTCCTTTTCCTCCTTTTTGGCCCTGGCATCCATTTTCGCCTTGGTGCAAGCGCCACTTTCTTCTCAAGCAGCTGGCGATAAGAAACTCGAAGTGTTCTCCTGGTGGACATCAGGAGGTGAGGCAGCTGCTCTCGACGCCTTATTCAGCACCTATAAAAAGCAATATCCCGGTGTTGAGATAATCAACGCGACGGTAGCAGGCGGCGGAGGCTCGGCCGCGCGCCCGGTCCTTCAGACTCGTTTGGCTGGCGGCAACCCGCCAGATACTTGGCAAAGTCACCCTGGTTGGGAATTGTTAGGGCAATATGTCGAGCCCGGTTACTGCGAGGAAGTCACCGAGCTCTACAAAAGCGATGGATGGGATAAGGCTTTTCCAAAGGGCCTGGTCAACCTCATGACCAAGGATGGAAAGACTTATGCAGTGCTTGTCGGCGTGCACCGTGGCAATGTGCTCTGGTATAACAAGAAACTCCTCCAGAAGAACGGTATCACCATTGGCGACAAGCTTGATTTCGACGGGTTCTTTGCGGCCTGTGACAAATTGAAAAAAGCCGGCATCCCCGCGTTGGGTGTCGGTGATTCAGGAATCTGGACCTCGGCACAACTGTTTGAAAACACGCTGTTGGGCGTCGTGGGACCGCAAGGATGGTCAGACCTGTTCAGTGGCAAGATGAAATGGGATGATCCTCAAGTAAAAAAGGCGATGGGCTATTTTGCAAAAATGCAGGATTACCTCAATTCTGACCATTCTGCGCTGAGTTGGGACCAGGCGGTGGGTGCCCTGATGGAAGGCAAGGTCGCTTTTAACTCGATGGGTGATTGGGCCCAGGGCGAATTTGTTAAAGCTAATAAAAAGCCAAATGAGGACTACGGCTGGGTCTGCCATCCTGGTACCGATGGATCATTCATTATCGTGGCCGATGGATTTACTCTTGCGAAAGGAGCTCCGCACAAGGAAGCAGCTCTTGCCTGGCTGAAGAGCATTGGCAGCAAGGACGCACAGGAAGCGTTCAACCCTCTGAAAGGCTCGATTCCAGCCCGCACCGATGTCGACAAGTCGAAGTTTGACGCTTACCACCAATGGTCGATGAACTCATTCGCCAACAGCAGCCTTCTTCCCAGCTGCGTCCACGGCGAAGCCGCTCCAGCGGCTTTTCAACAGGCGCTAAACGATGCGGTGACCGCGTTTATCGTCGACAAGAATGTCGACAGCTTCGCTAATGCACTCGTGCAAGCGGCAAAAGAGTCTGAGTCAACAAAATAAATTCCCCCCCCGGGGCAGGTGAAATTGAGCAGGTTTCACCTGCCTCTCCGCCATGGATACGTCAATGATCCATTGGGCGCGTCAATATCGGCGAGTCTCGTCAGATCCTTGCATCTCGCCGGTCTGAGGAGCGAGGCCGCTTCACCGCGTCGATGCTGCTCCTGACAATTGGTGGAGGCGGCGCGGATCGACGGGGCGGGCGTTCTGGCTTGTGATGTTGCCGCTGGCTCTTCCGGCGTTCGTCGTTGTCGGTATTTTTCAATTCACGAATATTTGGAACGACTTTGTCTTTGGTGTAGCGATTTTGCCCAATCCGACTTCGCAACCTGTCACGGTCGCACTCAACAATCTTTCAGGCTCGTTTTCGGTTGATTGGAACGTGGTAATGGCAGGTGCCGTGATCGTCGCTCTCCGGTTGATCCTCATATTTGATGGACTACGAAGATAACCCCTACCGTGCCCAGCAGAAGAAGCAGAATCATTAGTACGGCGCGTGTCCAACCCCAGCCGCTCACTGTCAGCGACCGGAGGACCAGAGAACTGCAAATCAATGCGCCGCACGACAAGCACGTCGTTAAGGATAAATTAGTCATCAGCGTGCGCCATAGCAGTAAGAATTGGTTCTCTAAGATCGGCCAGCACTGTTGGCTTAGGTTTTGCCAAAACTGGCCGCACCAAGAGAAAAAATCATTAATTGCTGTCATTTCAGGTTGTCACAGTTCGTCTGGATTTGCGCCTCTCCCTTTGTTTTCCTGGAGGCTATAGACGCACACGGTGTCCGGATGCTTCAGCGCCATTCCCGCGATCTTTTTCAACTCTTGGCCTAAAAACCGGAAGGAGCATTGATCACAAATCCTTTGCTGTGGCCATGCAGTTGCGTCCAATTGGATTAGGATTTGTGATCAATGCAGGCTAACTGAGGCTAGCTACGCCCTTCGAGGACGAGCACGAGCACGGGGACGATTGATAAAGGAAGCAAAGCTCTCGGGAAAATCTTCGCAGGAAAACAAAATTTTGGACGATTGTAGTACGGAGATCACGTTAGATCTGTGGCTCCAACCGCAGGCGGCTCTTCAATTCATTCAGAATCGCTGTGAGATCGTTTCTTGTCAGCAGCCAGCCGATCAGGGGTAACACCACAAAAATTCCTGCCACAACATGCAACACCACTATTCCCAGAAGCATGTTGGCGCCGGAACGCACCGGATGGTGCGCGATATCATAAGGATAGCGAAAAAAAATCACCAGGGTGATTAAGCCGGCGCCGCAGAGTAAAGCGAGAGCCCAGCAGATCTTTATCCACAGAGGTGTTCCTCCGACAATTTCGATCTTGGTTCCATTCTCATTGCCGGTGATGGTTCCAGCCATAACCGGCTTGAACCATTGTCCTGGAGTCAACCACCAGAGAGGCCAATAGACGGGTGGCCGTCGAAAAATCTTGAATCGATCGGACCTGATATGCCCCACAAACAGCCGCTCCCCCGCATACAATGTCGCACTCTTGGGATCTACCTCTTCTTCGTCCACGATTTGCTTTAGATTTGCGGCAACAACGCCGGGCTCCAGAGGGGATGAGAAAGATTTCAACATGGCTTGCCACTTGGTTGCATACGCAATCGATTCCCTCGGTTTTCCGACGAAGTCAAGGTGGTATCGACATCGCTGAGCCGCAATGTAGCGTTTCGAGCAATCCAACTGCTATTATCGAGCAATCCAACTGCTATTAATAACGAATACTTATTATGTAGGAACACCGAGAGACGGAAACCGAAGCCAAGTCTTCGATTCGAAGCTGATATCTCTCGGGAGGGGCGTCTGTCCCTCTGCCGCACCGGGGTGAACCATATAGCTGGTCGTTTGCAGCTGCGGCCGAATTTTCTGAATAAACTTCGATGGGCAAACATCAAATCAGTGGGGAAGAGGGGGGGAGGCCTCGCTTGGATGTCGATTCCCGGGGATCTAAGTTCTCACGTATGGCCCACGAAATTTTCATTAGTCACGCCTTCAAGGATAAGGGAATCGCCGACGCAATTTGCGGGAAGCTTGAATCCGCCAATGTCAGATGCTGGATTGCACCGCGCAATATTCCACCCGGCAAAGATTGGGCCAGAGCGATCCGCGAAGCGATTAACTCCAGCCGCGTAGTGGTTCTGGTACTTTCGGAAAATGCCAACGCGGCGACTCACATCGAAAGAGAAATTGCAAATGCATTTCATACCGGACGGATCATCATCCCTTTTCGGCTGGGCAATGCAATTCCGCGACGCAACCTTCTTTATTATCTGGGTAATGTTCGCTGGCTCGACTCGGTTGACCCGCCAGCAGAACAGGATCTCGAAGCGCTGACAGCGTGCATTAAAGGTATGCCGGTCGGCGCCGCTGCCTCGGGCGGTGACCTTTCTCCGCAGGGCGGGATAAAGAAAACGGTTAACCTTTCCAGGAATTCACTGGATTGCCGGGTCCAAACAATATTGAAACGTGTAGCAATTATAGCATCAGTTTTTGCGGCTGGATTGTTGTTGTGGCTTGCAAGAGAGCAAAATGTGACGCAGGAAGGGACTAGCTTGCAATCGAGGCACTATGGGGCAAAGGCTTCTCGAGGTCTGGCAAAAGAAGATGCATCTGGGTTGACACCCCGTTACACTTTTACGCGTTTGGGCCTGTGGGAGCCGGTAAACCCGAGCCCGACACCTGTGCCTGACGTTGGACCTCAGGAAACACTCTCTGCTATGTCGAGAGTTTCATCGGTAAACGCGACAGCTTCGCCGTCGAGCGTTGACCTGAATGCAAGTGCCGAGGGAGAAAGTGGCGCGGCTCACGGCAGCGCAATAGCTGCGTCCACGCCAAATAATCCTCCGCGGATAGCTAATCGCCGAGAACGACACCGAGGAAGGCTGCGACCAAAATCCGAGAGATCGAGGTTCACGTCTATCGGAGATTGGCTAAGCGCGCTTTGGCGCAAAATGAGAGAAGCGCGGAATTAGGGACATCGCGTCCGGGACACCCGTCGGGTCGATCTCAGCAGCGACGGGATGGGGTTTCAAAATCGCGACTATATCTGAAAAAAACCGAAAGTTCGCTGAATAATCTTGAGAGGCAAACCATCAAAGGCATACATGGCGCACCAATCTTCAAGTCGGCTTTGCAATGCGACGGTTTTCAACGCATTGGGTTATCTCGAAAAATGGGTACGACCTTTTTCGGATCGAACTTATTGTGCATGCTGTTTCGACGCGACCGCTGAGGACGCTAGACAGAGAGTGATAGACTCCTGCTGGTTCGGCAGTCCTGGTTATACAATCTAACAGTACTTCAATTGTCATCAGGTGATCGCCATGAAAAATCGCCGGAGCGGTCTCTACCGATAACCAGAGCGTGAGCATAAAAACGCTATCTACGCCTTCGAACGACGCTGCCGCGTCCGCGGTCGATTTCGCGCATTTCTATTACCTGCTTCTTCGTAAAGCCTGGGTGATCATGCTGTTCGTTTTTCTCGGTCTGTCCGCGGCAATTGCTTATTTGCTCAAGGCGCCCAGAATCTACGAATCACGAGCCGTCCTTGAGGTCGAGCAGGAGACACCTAGAGTCGTCAACATTCAGGAAATCAACCCGGAAGATTTCAAGCTGCCCGAGGTGCTGAAGACGATCGAGCAAGTCTTGTCGAGTAACACACTCCTTTTGCGGGTCATTAAGGCCAATGGACTGGACAAAGATCCTTCGTTCGCTCCGCCGAAATCCGACGGCTCAACTTATTTGGACAGCGAACTTGTTGGACGATTCAGATCGAGGGTCAAAGTCGCGCTTCGCCGCGATACGCGCCTAATCGATGTGGTTGTCCAAGATACTGATCCGAAACGGGCACAGCAACTTGCGCAGTCCATGATCAAGGAGTTCGTCGACCTGAGCTTCGAGCAAAAGCTCAGCGTTTCAAGCAGTGCGACCGATTTTCTCCGCCAGGAATCCGATCGCCTCAAAGCGAAGCTGCAAAGTGCCGAGCAAGCCGTGCAGAAATACCGCGAAGACCACAAAGCGGTTTCACTCGAGGATAAACAAAACATTATCGTTGAGAAGCTGAAAGCCTTAAACGTAAAGGTAACTGAAGCCAAAGCCGAGCGCCTCAGGCTCGAAGCCGATGTTGCAGCAATAAAAGAGGGCAAAGCCAGGACTCCTGAGGACATGCTGCTGCTGCCCAGCGTTGCGGCGCTTCCGGTGGTCGTCGAACTCCGCAAAGAGCTTGCGGATAAACAGTCGAGGTTTAAGGCCGAGAGCCAGACGAGAGGACTGCAGCAGGCGCTGGATCGGACACTGCTCAATGCCGGAAACATGGTCATAAAGTCGTACGAGTCCGCCAGAAGCACCGAAGCCAGGCTTGCCGCCGCGCTCCAGGAGCAGGAACGAGCCGCGCTGGAACTCAACAAAATCGCGATTCCCTACAATGCCCTTGTTCGAGAAGTTGAGACTGACCGGGCTCTTTATGATTCCATTCTGACGCGGATGAAGGAGACCAATGTTACGAAGGGCGTCGCGGAGAGCAATCTTCGCATGGTCGAATCTCCCCTGGTCGCCGTAAAGCCGGTCAAGCCAAGCTTCCTGAAAATTCTGGCGCTTGCGCTCCTAGCTGGTTTTGTCGTCGGGTGTGGCGCGGTGCTTTGGGTCGACGCCTGCGACACCTCTATCAGGAGCAATGACCAGGTGGAAAAAATCTCGGCAATTCCGGTGTTGAGCTCGGTTCCCGAATCCAAACGCAAAAACCGTGACCAAGAATCCGCGTTAACCAGCGATCCCGGCTCCTACGAAGCGGAAGCCTTCCGTTCACTTCGGACTGCGCTCTCTTTCCTTGGCCCGGGAAAAGATCGTAAAACGGTCCTATTTACAAGCGCCAATCCAGGCGAGGGTAAGACCTATTGCTCATTTAACTATGCGGTCTCCCTGGCGCACACGGGACTTCGGACCCTTCTTATTGACGCTGACCTTCGTCGGCCGGATCTGAGCAGGTTCGTCGTGGGTGAGGCAAATGTACCAGGCGTCGTCAGTTGCCTTGCCGCGAAGGCAAACATGCTGGATTGCTGCAAACCGACCGGTATCGAAAATTTGTTTATCCTCGGGGCAGGGGAGCGAGCATCAAAACCTGCCGAACTGCTTGCCTCCAGCGATTTCGCGAGCCTGTTAAAGGAAGCGGTTCTGCACTTCGATCGGGTGGTGTTAGATAGCGCACCTATCAACGCTGTTAGCGATACCCAGCTCATTGGAAAGGATATAGACTCGGTGTGTCTGGTTGTCCGTGCGCGTAAAACCCCGCGCCGCGCCGTTGTCAGGGCGCTTTCGCTACTGGCACAAGCGGCCTGCCACCCGGACGGAATTGTCTTCAACAGAATAGAGCGGCACTCACGCGACGGGTACTATTTTTCCGAGTATGCTGGTGAATACGCCAGGGCGGGCGCGCTTGGCAGTTGAGATACCCTGAGGGCGAACTTCTGTGGACTTATAGTTATTCGAAATAACACAACAAATTTTAAAAATGCTGCAAATTATCACGGAAATTTTTTAATGACCAGCTCACTAACCGGGTTACCAACGCAGAACAGTGGACATTCTGCCGGGATGTTTTTCACGAGCACGAGTAAATAGGTCCATCCGGCAAGGAGATCTGACCTGGGGATAGAGAGAGGGTTCAGGCCCAAGAGGAAAATAAATTACAACAGTACAATGGCCGTTATTATATCTATAAGATCCTCTGTTTGTTACGAAATCGTTTCTTGTTGGGGAAATAGAATTGAATAGAGCTTGCTCAGCAACACTATGGCTGCGCAGGCAACTGACCAAAATTCAAAGTCAAGCATCCAGAGACAGGCAAAGCCGATAAAGGCAACCCGTAGGGTGAAGGATCGAGTGTAGAGCAATCAAACTAATGCACGCGGACGTTATAAAGGCAATGCGTCAGGAGTCTGTGGCCTGCCGTGCAGAACTCGGGTTGAGGGAGCAGTACAGAGAATTCCCTCATCGAATTGCCTTTTTGTGTTTTGCCGGAGATGCCATCGTCGCCCTGGCGAGTCTCGTGGCAGCCTTCTGGCTCCGTTTCGACACGCCCTTGTACAACTTTGGTGTAGAGGGCAAGGGGATTGTCGTGGGGAGCTACGCCAACTATATTATTTTCGGTGCAGCCTCTTTATTGCTGGTTCTGGCACAGAAGCAGATGTACGAAGGTTCCTGGTTGATTCATCGGCTCTCGGCGTTAAGGGAGGTCTTCGCGGCATGCCTCACCTGGGGAGCTGCATTTTTTGCTTTCTCGCTGTTGTTCAAGTTCCAGCCACCGCTCTCCAGGGCCTATGTAGGCATAGCCACAATAACCTCTATGATCGGGCTGTCCGCGTGGCGTCGGCTACTTCATGGTTATCTTCGACAGGAAACGATTGCCGCAAAACTGCGGCAACGAATCCTTGTCATCGGCTGGACCGTGCATGCCCAAACGCTGAAGGAGATAATTGATAATGCACCTTGGCATCCTTACGATCTTGTCTGCTGCGTCCCGGCCCCGGGGAGCGGTTTTCAAGAGGAGCCTCCCGACGATGTTCCGCAGGCTGGCAGTTACGACGAAATCCGGAATCTCTTGGACAATCTGGCGCTCGATATTGTTCTAGTGGTCGACGTCGGAGTGTCGGCCAAGCATTTGGAGGCGTTAGCCTCTCTGTGCGAAAAGGAATTGGTTCAGTTTAAGGTTGTGCCTTCTTACTTCAGCATCCTTGTGTCGGGCCTCCATCTTGAGAGTTTCAGTGGAATTCCAATCCTGGGTTTATCCCGTCTGCCCCTTGATCGGATGTTCAACAGACTGGTGAAGCGAATAGTAGATATTGTCGGAGCTATCTTTGGATTGCTGCTCTCATTGCCGCTCATCGCGATATTCGGCACGCTTATCTATCTCGAATCGCCCGGCCCGATATTTTACCGTCAGCGACGACTCGGCCGGAATGGCAAAATGTTCCATATGTTAAAGTTGCGCAGCATGCGCTTGGATGCTGAGAAAGACGGAAAAATCGGCTGGTCCACGAAGGAGGACCCGCGGCGCCTTCGAATCGGCGCTTTTATGCGGAGATGGAATATCGATGAGGTGCCACAGTTCTGGAACGTGCTAAAAGGCGAGATGAGCCTTGTTGGTCCCCGTCCCGAGCGCCCTGAATTGATCCGGAACTTTAAGCATCAGATTCCGCACTACAATGCTCGCCATACGGTGAAACCGGGGATTACTGGATGGGCGCAAGTGAACGGCCTTCGAGGTGATACTGACCTGACGGCCCGAATCATGCACGACCTGTATTACGTAGAGCATTGGAATCTGCTCTTTGATTTCGAAACCATGATCTTGACCTTTTTCAAGAACACAAATGGCCGTTGAGTCGCCAACGATTAGGCGAGTGCGCCCGCCCGGGAATAGTAAAGGCGGCTGACATTAACTGGTGAGCCTAACAGTTCACTTAGTATATCAAGCAGATTCTAATCCGAACCGAGAGGTCGTGACCAAGGGCGGCAGCCTGCCAAATTTTTTCGATGAAGTTGGAACTGTGCGTCAACCTACGTACCCTGGGATATCGTATAACCGGGGTTCAAAGGTACGTTCTCAGCCTTTTGCCTCATATGCCTTCAGAGTTGGATTCATTAAGGCCTGCAAAGGCATTGCAGGGCATGAAAGGGCACCTCTGGGAACAGGTTTATCTTCCCACTCAGCTGCGGCATCGGCTGCTCTGGAGCCCGGGGAATACCGGTCCGCTCACCGTGGACCGGCAAGTATTAACCGTCCATGATCTTGCGAGCCTGGATCATCCTGAATGGTTCGAGCGCAAATTCGCCCAATGGTATGGCTTTCTGCTGCCGCGTCTCATTCGCAAAGTGCGCGCAATCATTACCGTCTCACATTTTTCCAAGGAGCGGATTGTTCAACTGACGGATGCAGAACCGGAGCGAATCCAGGTGATACCCAACGGGGTGGAGCAGCGTTTCCGTCCTGCCGATAGAGAAGCAGTCAAAGAAGTGAGAACGAGATTGGACCTTGAGAATCCATATATCCTGTACGTGGGCTCAGTGGAACCTCGAAAGAACCTCAAGATTTTGCTGGAGGCCTGGCGAATGGGCGGCTTTGACGGAGCAACCCTGGCGATCGCTGGAGCAAGCGGGCATCTATTCGCCAGATTGCAATTTGATTCCGTACCAAAAGGGGTTCGCCTGCTTGGCCGGGTCGAAGACGACATGCTGCCGATCCTCTATTCCGGCGCGGCGGGATTTGTCTATCCGTCTGTTTATGAGGGGTTTGGCCTTCCCCCGCTCGAGGCATTGGCTTGTGGCTGTCCGGTTGCGGTTTCTGACATACCGGCCCATCAGGAGCTCTGTGATGGAACAGCCATATTTTTTGATCCGTTCAATATTGAAGAACTTGCAAGCAAGTTGGAACGGCTGTTGAGCCTCGATGGCGCACCACGTGCATCGTTGATCGCGGCCGGATTGCGCCGTGCAGCTCGCTATAACTGGCAGCGCGCCGCCTCAGAGACTTGGCGCATACTTAATTTCAGCGCGCTATGCGGATAGCAATTGTACATCACTGGTTTATCTCTTTTGCCGGTGGCGAACGTGTGGTCGACACCATTGCAAGTATCTTCCCGGCCGCCGATATATTTACGCTTTTTCTCGATCAGAAAAAACTTCCGGCCGCGCTCCAGAAACATAAGATAACGACTTCCTTTCTGAACAGAGCCCCGGCATTGCGCAGAGCGCATCGTCACTTGTTACCTCTCTATCCATTGGCTGTTGAAATGCTAAATCTCGGGGGTTATGACCTTGTCATCACTTCTGACAGCGGGCCAATGAAAGGCGTCCTTACTGATCCGCATTCGACACACATTTGCTATTGCCATTCTCCTATGCGGTACGTTTGGGATGGCTACTCTGCGTACCGCAGTCGCATGTCTCCATTTACGCAAACGATCTTCGGACTGGTTTCTCACTATGTTCGAAACTGGGATTACGCTGCGGCGCAAAGGGTGGATCACTTCATAGCAAACTCTAACTATGTGGCCGCACGGATCCGGAAGTATTACCGGCGGGAAAGCACAGTGATTCATCCGCCGATAAATACTTCAGAAGGCTTTCTGGCCAGCAAGCATGAAGATTACTACTTGGCTGTAGGTAGACTTGTCCCATACAAGCGCACGGATATTTTGATAGATGCGTGCTGCAGACTCCGAAGGAAGCTGGTTATCGCGGGCGATGGACCAGAAATGAAGCGGCTAAAGCGAGTGTCCGCAAGTAATGTGAACTTTCTCGGCCGGGTAAGTGAATCGGAATTGAAAAATCTTTATGCCCATTGTCGCGCACTCCTGTTCGCGGCCGATGAAGATTTCGGGATGGTTCCACTTGAAGCGCAATCGTATGGACGGCCTGTGATCGCATTTGGCAAGGGAGGCGCTCTTGAAACTGTTGTCGGGAGATTTCCCGAGACAGGTAAACAGAGAGCGGCGGATGATATGGTCGTGACGGGAATTTTCTTCCGAGAACAGACGGCCGATTCATTGGCAAAGGCAATTTGTTATTTCGAAAAAGTCGAGACGGAATTTTTCCCATTACATATTCAACGGCACGCTCGGAAGTTTGACACGGAAATTTTTGTGAAGCGCATACGGGATTATATTGAATGCGCGATGGTAAATGGGGGTAAGGGTTAGGATAGAAGGGAAGCGTTTGTCCGGTTTAATGGTGGTCAAGTGTCAGATCCGGGCGCTGGCTTGGGAGAGCACAGGACGGAACTGTGGGATGCGAGCAATCCAGCAAGCGCGGGGTTGCTTGAACCGAAATAATTCGCGGATCAGTGGGTGAACAGAAGAGGAATAACATTATCGACAAGTGCCTTACAGGGGACTCCTGGCGTCGCTTCCGGACCGACGTTGGATTTGACCTATCTCGGTCACGTGCTCTGGTCCAGAGCCTGGCTCATCGTCCTCCTGATGATCGTCGGCGTTGGGGCGGCGATAGTCTATTTGATGGTGACGCCGAAGGTCTACGAATCACGGGCTGTCGTGGAGGTGGAAGCGCAGCTGCCGAACGTTGTGAACTTTCAGAAGATTAACCCGGAGGAGTATAGGGAGCCGGAGGACTTGAAGACGGTCGAGCAGGCGTTTACTAGTGATACGCTCCTTTTGAGAGTTATTAAAGCCAACGGGCTGGACAAGGATCCTGTCTTCGCCCCGCCAAAAACCAATGGCTCCGGCTATCTGGATAGCGAGTTGGTAGAGCGCTTCAGAGCAAAGCTCTCCGTCGCGCTGCGTCACCAAACACGTTTGATCGACATCAATGTGAAAGACACCGATCCGAAACGGGCGCAACAATTAGCTTCGTCCGTGGTCCAGGAGTTCGTGGATCAGAGCTTTGATGAGAAGTTGAAAATTTCAAAGACCGCCGATGCTATCCTCCTGCAGGAAGCAGAACGTCTCAAAGGGAAACTCCGTAACTCGGAGGAGGCAGTTGAACACTATCGCGAAGAGCATCCGAACGCCGTCTCACTTGAGGACAGGCAAAATATCATCGTCGAAAAACTCAAAGAACTGAACTTGCAGGTGACGCGCGCCAAAGCCGAGCGCCTGAAGCTCGAAGCCGACGTTGCCACAATTAAGGAGGGTAAGGCTAAGACTCCGGAGGAGTTGCTTTTGCTGCCCAGTGTTGCCTCTCTCCCCTCCGTCATCGATCTGCGAAAGCAGCTTGCCGATAAGCAGTCAACATTTAAGGCCGAGAGCCAGATCCGCGGGGTGCAAGCATCCCTGAACCGTACGCTGCGCAACGCTGGGGAGATGGTGATGAAGTCCTATGAGGCCGCCAAAACAACGGAAGCGAAACTTCTGGCCACGCTCAAAGAACAGGAGCAAACGGCTCTGGATCTCAATAGGATGGCGGTACCCTACAACGACCTGGTCCGTGAAGTTGACACCGATCGAACGCTTTACGAGTCGGTTTTGACGCGCATGAAGGAGACAAACGTCACCAAAAGCTTGGAGGAGAACAACATCCGTCTGGTGCAATCGCCGCTCGTCTCTGCTAAACCGGTTAAGCCAAACAATCTCAAGATCCTGCTGGTTACTCTTTTGGGCAGCTTGCTTGTCGGATTCGGCCTCGTGCTTGGTCTCGACCGGGTCGACAGCTCCGTCCGCAGCGTCGATCAGGCGGAAAGGATTTCGGGGCTTCCAGTGCTGGCTTTACTCCCCAAATCCAAACGCAGGGACATTGGCAAAGAATCTGTTTTTACCACTGACCCGGCGTCATGCGAAGCGGAAGCATTTCGTTCGCTCCGGACGACGCTCTCTTTGCTGGGACCGGAACAAGGGCGGAAAACTGTCCTGTTCACGAGCGCAAATCCGATGGAGGGGAAAAGCTATTGTGCGCTTAATTACGCGGTGGGTCTGGCACAGACGGGACTTCGAACCCTGCTGATCGACGCCGACCTTCGGCAGAAGAGGCTGAGCAAGCTTATCCTGCTTAACACCAGAGCGCCGGCGCTGGCTTCTTGTCTGTTTCGGCCTGCAGGCGTCGTCGCTTGCAGCAGACCAACCGGTATCGAGAACCTATTCATTCTTGGTGCCGGCGGGCGAGTATCGAAGCCGGCCGAACTGCTCGCTTCCGGGGACTTCGCGGGCATGCTCGAGGAAGCTTTGCTCCACTTTGATCGGATTGTGTTAGATAGTGCCCCGATTAACGCTGTCAGCGATACTCGGCTTATCGCCAAGGACGTTGAGTCGATATGTCTCGTCGTCCGCGCGGGTAAAACACCGCAGCGCGCCGTCCTCAGGGCATGCTCTCTCCTGGCTAAGGAGATGAATAGGCCTGACGGAATCGTTCTAAATGGAGTGACACAGCGTTATAGCGATAGTTATTACTTTTCCGACTACGGCCATGTGTACGCCGAAGCGGGGGCGAATGGGGCTAAGCCCTCCGTCGTGAGAAGACTGCTCACTGACTCCAACTGACAAGAACCGGGCCACATTTACCATGCTTCTAACTGCTTCCGAACTATCGCGTGACCAACCAACGGGCTCGTGGTTCTGCCTGCGGACAGAGCCAAAGCGGGAACACATCGCAGCGGCTTGTCTGCGTCAAATTTCCGAAGTGGAAGTTTTCT
>Ga0182034_10000570_pt1 | contig 17107 bp, 12 predicted proteins | sample flu12Cox44000172_FD_125972 | JGI IMG/M metagenome (GOLD analysis project Ga0182034, IMG submission 125972) | Lab enrichment of tropical soil microbial communities from Luquillo Experimental Forest, Puerto Rico - flux4day.12C.oxic.44.000.172 | ecosystem: Environmental > Terrestrial > Soil >... | reverse complement strand
TGGCGTGGGTTGAATGGGATTTTTCTTGGCGGCGTCCTCAGGCGTCATCTTGGGCTCCGCGGAGCCGGTTTTTTCCTGGGTGAAGTTTGGTTTGGGGCAGAGAATTCCACAGAACAGTACTGCGCTCGCAATGAAGATCGTCCGACGCATAGCATCCTCCCGACAGGTCGAGAACCGCCGAAGGAGCGAACTCGGCTTGATTTTGAGCGGATTCTACGCCCACACGATGCGGAAGGAAAGGGGTTTAAAAGTGCGCAGGCCCGCTGGTTGGAGTTGACGTCCTGTTCTACCCGGCCCACCTTCTGTTTGCGACTTTGCCAGGCTGTTTTTCGCGCCTTTTTCCCCGCCTTGGCACCGAACAACCGCGCTTTGGCTGAGCGTCGCCAAAACCCGCACGGAAGCGCGTGGATTCGCGGACGCGCGTGCGCAATCCGTCGATGAGCGGCGGGATCGCGGGGTGCGCCACCCCCCGGATAAGGAAAATCATCAGCGCCGCGTCGCCGGGCGAATCCACGCTTGACGTAATTCCCACGCCTTGCACGCCATCCATCTTCATCAGTTCATCAACGTGTGCTTCATGCACGACCTTGGCGCGCCGAACCTCTGCCTCCGAGATGGAATAGACAAGCTGCGGGAGCGCCGCGGACTGCTCGAGCGTGGCGCTTTCCTCGGCCGACAGAACGCCGCGCCGCGAAAAGAGTCCTCCTTCGATAATACGTGTGCGGATGCCCTCCGTAGCCGCAGGGAGATTCCTCGCCGACTGCCCTTGGCTGACGAAAAGCAGAATGGCGGCTTCGCCCGGATCGTCGTAACTTGCGCCTACGCCTACGGCTTGTACTTCAGGGTGCGCCAAGAGTTCCGCTGCGTGAGCGTCGCGAGCGGCGGTAGCCCTCTCTAGGGTCTCGGCGGAGGCCGTCGAAGCCGGCACTTTTAGGATCGCGGAAGCCGGTTTCATCGGCAACGTGCAGCCAATCACCTGGTGTCCAGCCGCGTCCCCCACAAAAGTCACGGCATTGCTGCCGCTTTGGAAGAAACTCAACACCTGCGATACCGGATTGGCCACCGAATCGGTGTCCGAACCCGCAAACAGCAGCGCCACGGGATCGGCCGTGCCTTGCGTAACGATGAGCGATCCGGAATCGCCCGGGGCGCTGAAGCCGCCTCCGGCAATTTCCACTTGACCGGCAAAAGTTTTCGAGAACATGGTCCCCGTTCCGCATCCTTTTTGATACTGAACCGAGGTATTTACGCTCGTGGCCAAGACGGTAGAACAGGTGAGGCCGGTCGAGCGACCGCTCTTGGCTACCGCCATGTTTACCGACGCAGCCACACCGGCGCCGGCATGCGGCGCGTCCGGTACCGGAACATTGTTCGCGTCGGTTGTGGCCCCCAGAAACAGAATCTTCCCGGTGCTGTCGACTGCTCCTGTCGCGACTTGGGCAATGGCCGCGTCAATTACGGGAGGTGTTCCGGTCTCCAAGTTGTAGAATTGCGTGAGATTGCCAACGGTGCTGGCGCCGCCCCCGCTGCAGGGTGGATTGCTGTCACCTAGCCCGGGCTGAATGATGTTGTTTCCGAGAGCGCAGTTCGTGCCCAAGTCCGTGCATGCAAGAACGTGATTGTTGCTCAGGATGTACTGCGTGCCCCCGCGCGTGACCAGCGACCCGAGCGTGCCCTCGCAACAAGTGATGCGGCCTCCGCTTGTACTTGAGTCATTCTGATTGCCACCGGAAGTTCCCAATGGAATAGGCCCGGCCTGCGCATTCTGGTTGGGCGCAAAGATCGTGACGGTCGCCGATCCGGAGGAGCTTGGATTGGCCGTGGAAACGGCGGTGACGGTGACGGGAGCGGTGGTAACGCTGCCGTTTCCGCTCGAAGTCGTGGGCACGCCACTCGGCGCAACAAAAAGGCCCGATGTGGAGATATACCCGGTGGCCTGGCTCCCGCCGATGACTCCGTTGACTTCCCACGTCACCGCGGTGCTCGAAACCCCATTCACGGTGGCCATAAACTGTTGCGTCGTGAAAATCGCTACTGTTGCCGCGTTTGGGGTCACAGTCACTGCAACCTGTTGCGCGACCGTGACCATAGCCGAGCCGGAATCGGACATATTCGCGGAGGAAACGGCGGTCACCGTCACCGTGGCAGGATTGGGAATAGTATTGGGGGCGGTATACAACCCGTTCGCGTTAATTGTGCCGGTCGTGGCACTGCCCCCGGGCGTGCCGTTCACTTGCCAGGTCACGGCGGTGTTCGTAGTGCCCGTCACGGTCGCCAGGAATTGCGTAGTCCCGCCGGGACTTACGGTCGCGGAAGCCGGAGTGACGGTAACGGTGATCGACGGTGGCGGGCTGCTGCCGCCGCAAGAGCCGAGAAGAAGAGAGACCGCAAGGCTGGGAATGAGCCAAACTTTAGGCCGCATGAGAAGCCTCACCCGAGGGCGGAGCTCGTTACGTTAGCATAGGAAATTTTCGATGCCCAAAGGCTTTCTCATCCGGTGTCCAGATCGAAACCCGACAGGCACCGACAGCCACCAACGCCGTCTCCCTATCCGGCCCGGGCGCTGTTGGAATTGATTGTCGAGTTCCCGCGTGTAAGCTTCGAGAAAATCCCTCTTCCATCCGCGACCGCGCCTAGAGACTTATAAACGAGAGAGTAGGGAGCGATGCCGGGAAGGCGGAATCATGGCTTCGCCGTTTTGTGATTCGGCTGCGCGTGCGATTTTCTCGTTGGCGGCACGGGACACCCGCTTGTCCGCTCGGAGCCATCAAGACCCGCGCGGAAGCCCGTGGATTCGCGGACGCGCGTACGCAAACCGTCGATGACCGGCGGGATCGCGGGATGCGGCACCCCCTGAATGAGAAAGATCATCAGCGCCGCCTCCCCGGGCGAGTCGAGAACTTTCTCAAAGCAAAGAGAAATCAGTTCAATTTCGAGGGACCGAGGGCCACGTTCCCAGTTAGACCTGGCAAACTCAAGACAAGAATAAAAAAGACGTCCAAGGAGATTTAGGCACAAGTGGCCGGACGCGCGCTATACGTAAAAGACCCCAATGCACAAGCCGCCGGGGGGGACGCCCAATGGTAGTGAGGGTTGGAGTTAATCCAGGTCGCGCCAGTTAGGGCCCACGCCGATTTCCACGACGATCGGGACCGCCAATTTGTGCACACCTTCCATTTCTTCTTTCACCAGCTTCCGCAGCTTGGCAGATTCCTTCGCGGGTGATTCGAAAAGCAGTTCGTCATGCACCTGCAAAATCATTTTTGCCTCGAATTCCTCTGCCGTGAGCCGCCGGTCGATGTTGATCATCGCCAGCTTGATGAGGTCGGCGGCGGAGCCCTGCAGCGGGGAATTCAGCGCGGTGCGCTCGGCAAAGTTGCGCAGCTGCACCTGTGGCGATGTAATCTCCGGAATCGGCCGGATTCTTCCGAACATTGTCTTGGCCACTCCGGTCTTGCGCGTTTCGGCGAGAACGTTGTCCAAATATTCCTTCACGCCGCGATACCGCGCGAAATAGGCATTGATGAACTGCGCGGCTTCTTTCTGTTCGATGCCCAGTTGCTGCGCCAGACCGAAAGGAGAAAGTCCATAAATAATTCCAAAGTTGATGGCCTTGGCCGCACGGCGATGCTCCGCAGTCTGCCCGAGCGGGCCGACCCCGAAGACTTCCTGCGCGGTGCGCGCGTGAATGTCCTCGCCGTTCTGAAACGCCTCGACCAGCACGGGATCGTTCGAGAAATGCGCCATCACGCGCAGCTCGATTTGCGAGTAATCCGCGGAAAGCAGCACCTTGCTCTTTTCCGCGACAAACGCCGCGCGAATCTGCCGGCCTAGCTCGGTGCGAATCGGAATGTTTTGCAAGTTGGGATCGCTCGAGCTAAGCCGCCCGGTTACCGCTCCGGTTTGCGAAAAACTGGTATGCAGCCGTCCGGTCTCCGGATGGATGAGCTTGGGCAGCGCGTCCACATACGTAGATTTCAGTTTGGAGACTTCTCGGAATTCGATGACCTTGGCGGGCAGGGGATGCTGCGCGGAGAGCTCCTCCAAAACGTCAGCTGCGGTTGACCGTGCTTTGGCTTTCCCCCTTCTCGGGTTGGCCTGCAAATTTAATTTGTCAAAGAGAACCTCCGCGAGCTGCGGGGGCGAATTGACGTTGAACTCCGTGCCCGCCAGCTTCCAGATTTCCTTTTCCAATCGCCGGACTTCCCTGTCCATCGCTTCCGACATCGTTTCGAGCTCTTTAGGCTCGATGCGAATCCCGGTACGTTCCATCCCCGCAAGCACCGGCGCGAGCGGCAGGTCAATCTTTTCGTAGACTCCTTCGAGCTGCTGCTCTTTCACCTGCTCGTGGAGCAGAGGCGCAAGCCGCTGCAAATAGTCGGCGCGTTCTCCGGGGCCGCCGCCCAGCATGGCGTTGAACTGGCGCATGACCACCTCGGCGAAGTTGTGGTTCGCGGTCGTGGGCCGCAGCAGGTAGGAATAGAGCTCGGTGGCATGCTGGATGTTTTTGGTCTCACCAGCCAGCAGGGAAACGATTTTCGGGTCGTGGACGATCTTGGACCGCTTCGTGTCCTTCAGCAGCGCCGCGAGCGCTTCGAGCGCCTCGCCTTTTTCGTCTGCCCAAACCGACCGTCCCTCGCCCGCCTTCGCGGAGACTTCAATCCCGGCGATGCCTGTGCCAAAACCTTCCGATTCCCGCTGACCCAGGTCCAGATTTAGCCAGACCGCCAGCGGCTGCTTTGCGGGAAGTTTTGCTAGATATTCGCGAAATTCCCCGGCGTTTGCCAGCTGCGCATAATTGCCCGGTTCCGATACCGCCGGTCGGGACGCCTCGACGGCGGCGGCCCCCAGCTCTTTCAACAGCGAGTTAAACCCCAGGTCCCGATAGAGCGCGGCAAGCGCGGGTAGGTCCGGTTCACGTCGCTCGAGCGCCTGCAAATCCAGTTTCATGGGCACGTCGGTCGAAATGGCCGCAAGCTGCTTGGACATCAGTACCTGGTCGCGCTGCTGCTCGAGAGCTTCGCGGTACCGTTTGTTCGAAACCTCGTCGGCGTGATCCAGTGCTTTTTCGACGCTGCCATATTTGATGATCAGTTCCGCCGCGCCTTTCTCGCCGATGCCTTTTGCTCCGGGAATGTTGTCTACGGTATCACCGAGAAGCGCCATGTAGTCGACGACTTTTTCGGCGGGCACGCCGAGCAGCTCCTGAACCTTTGCTTCATCGACCAGAATGTCGCCTTTTGCACCCCCGGAACCTGTCTTGAGCGTCCGGACGTTTTTGCCCACCAGTTGCATCATGTCTTTGTCGTTGCTAACGATGAGCACTTCGAACCCTTCCTTCGCGGCTTGCGTGGCGATGGTCCCGATCACGTCATCCGCTTCGTAGCCTAGTTCCTCGAGAACCGGCAACCGCATGGCTTCGCATAGTCTGCGTACCAAAGGAATTTGCACGCGCATGTCGTCCGGCATCGGCGGCCGCTGCGCTTTGTATTTCTCAAAGAGCTTGTCGCGAAAGGTGGTTCCCGGCGGATCGAAAACGACACCGATATATTTCGGATCGTAGTCTTTGATCAAGCGCCTGAGAATGTTTCCAAAAAGAAACGGAACATTCGTGGGCGCGCCGTTGGGGCCGGTCAGCCGGTGCGGCATGGGCGCAAAAAACGCCCGATAAACGTGCGCCATCGCGTCCACCAGGAAGAGTTTCTTCGATCCGGAAGCCATCCGCGCGAGTATAGCAAAGGACGAGGACGCGCCAGCGAAGAGCAACATCGGCTTCTGTCGGGAATGCCCGAGGTGCACCAATTTGGCGGTTGCCAGTGGTCGAGTTCGAGGTCAAGCTCGAGCAAGAAGGGCTTTTGTGCAGGATTACAAATCCGTTGTGCGCCGGTACTACTCCGAAATCTGGAACGCGTGGAGCGAGCCTGCGCTCGAAGAACTCATTTCTCCCGAGATTGTTTTTCGCGGCTCCATCGGCACGGCGGTCGTGGGAAGCGCCGGATTCAAGCGGTACGTGGACCGAATCCGCTCGGCGTTTCCCGATTTTCACAACCACATCGAAGAGCTGATTGCCGAAGGCGACAAAGTAGCCGCCCGCCTGACTTATACCGGGACTCACCGCGGAGAGCTGTTCGGCTTCCCAGGCACGGGCAGGAAGATCACCTATGAGGGCCTCGCCGTCTTTGCAGGCCAGGGCGGCAAGATCGTAAGAGGCTTTGTTCTGGGCGACACGGAAGCCTTGAAGCGCCAGCTTGCGGAAAAATAAGAAGCCGCGCCGGAGTTTAGCCTACGGCGCGGCCCGGTAATCAGAAAGAACCGTGGGTTACGGTTTCTCGGGGTTGTCCCGCTCCGGCCTCTCCTTGGATTTGGGATCCGGCTTGCCCTCGGCAGCGGGTTTCGGCTCGCTCGCCTTGCCAGCTTGTGCTTGCGTGACCAGCAGCATGCGCGTCCCGCCATCGAGACGCACACTCTTGCCCGCGGAAGTGATCACGCTGCCTTCGGTAGCATGGGAAGCCGCAGCGCTCAAGTTCAAGCCATTGAGTCCAAAAACGCCTTGGCTGTTCGAGGTGAGCTGCCCGGCCGCATTCAGCCCGCCGACTGCTCCGCGAGAAGCGCCGGCAACATTTGCGCCGGCGCTGGCTGCCGAGTCAACCGTACCGCTCGCGACTCCGCCCGCACTCGCCGCGGTGTTCGTCACCGTGCCCACAGCGCCTCCAGCCACGGAACTGACCCCTCCGAGCGCTCCACGCCCGCCAGCCGTGCCCGAGCCGTTGAGGCCTGCCATCGTGTTCATCTCGTCGCCAGTCGTCGACGCGCTGCCCTGCGCCGAAGCCAGCGCCTGAATCGCAACGTTTAGCGGGATCTCCCGCCCGTTCTTAAGAATCGCTTTGTCAAATACGATGCCCAGGGCAGATTCCGTCTCTCCATTGGCACGCGCCGAAGCATGCGTCACGTGTCCCACGAGCTTCGAGCCTTTGGGGACGACCATCTTGCCCTCGGACTTGACCGCTTCCGTTGTACGTGCGTTCACCGCGTCACCCGGCTTGCACTTTTTTGAGTCGACCGGAGAACTCAGCGCCGCGTTGAATGCCGTTCCGTTGGCCAGGCCGGCATTGGCCTGGCCGTTCTGTGCGGTAGCCGCCGCGGACGTTCGGCTGGAAGCGCCTGCTTGTGCCTGCGTCTGGCCGGTTTCGACCGACGCCTGTCCGCTCGCCTGCGCTCCGGCACCTGCTTGCGATTGGGCCGCCGCACCAACGGTGAAGAGCGCACCCACCATCATCGAAATTCCTATGCGATACATGATCGAATAAACCTCCTCTAACATTCTCGAACACTGCGAACTAAAATCGGAACCCACTGCCCTTGTTCAAAAGGGTGTTCCAGAAGCAAGTTGATAGAGGCAAAGCTGGTGCCTATCGGTAAGTCATTCTGTTTCTTCGGGTTATGAGTAGGGTCAGCCCCTTCGACCGTCGAGAAATGACCAGGAGCATGCAGGATTTACAAGGTGGGCGGCATGCCTCTTTTTCTAGACGATCGCCAGCGACTTTCCGACTTCAGCGAGGGTGTTTGCGGCGCGCAGCAACTGTTCGCGCTTGTGAGCCGCGCTGACGATGGCGCGCAGCCGCGCCTTGTCCTCGGCAACGATCGGATAACCTACGGCCGGTGCGAAAACGCCGGCCTCAAAAAGCCTTTTCGAAAATTCAATCGCTTTCGCGGCATCGCCAACGTGGATCGGAATGATCGGCGTCTCGCTGCCTTTGAACTGGAACCCGCGCTTTTTCAATTCGCGCTTGAAGAACTTCGTGTTGGCCCAGAGCTTTTTCAGGAGCTTTTCGCCTTCCGACGAAGAGAGCAGGGCAAACGCCGCCTGGCATGCGCCAACCGTGGCAGGTGGGTGCGAAGTCGAGAAGAGAAACGGCCGCGCGCGCAAATAGAGAAAATCAATGAGGTCACGCGAGCCGCAGACGTAACCGCCCATCGCGCCGATCGCCTTGCTCAACGTTCCCACCTGGATGTGCACGCGCCCGTGGCACTGGTGATGATCGACCGTGCCGCGGCCGTTGCTGCCGAGCACTCCGGAACCGTGGGCGTCGTCCACCATCATGATGCAGTTGTATCTTTCCGCCAGATCGCAGAGTTGCGGCAGCGGTGCGATGTCGCCATCCATCGAAAAGACTCCGTCGGTGATAATTAGCTTCTTCCCCGGAAAACCCGCGTGTTCCTTTAGGATGCGCTCGCAGTCCTCGACATCCTTGTGTCGGAAGATTTTGATGATCGCCTTCGAAAGTCGCGCTCCGTCGATGATCGAGGCGTGATTCAATTCGTCTGAAACGATCAGGTCCTCCTTGCCGAGCACGGCGGAAACCGTTCCCGCATTTGCCGTGAAGCCCGACTGAAACACCACGCACGCTTCCACTTTCTTGAACGCCGCAATCTGCTCTTCCAATTCTAGGTGCAACTTCATGGTCCCGGCGATGGTGCGTACCGCACCTGCGCCCGCCCCGTACCGCTTTACCGCGTCCAGCGCGGCCTTGCGCAAGGCTTTGTGCGTGGTCAGACCCAGGTAGTTGTTCGAAGCCAGATTGATCACTTCCCGCCCGTCGAAAACGCACACGGGCCTCTGCTCGCCTTCGAGGACGCGCAGCTTCGGCGCAACGCCCTTTTCGCGCAGCTCATTCAACTGATCGGTGACGTACTGCAGTGGATTTTGCTTGGTCGCTAGCGTGGCAGTCTCCGACATAAGGTCGCTCCTGATGGTAGGCATCGGCCGGGGAGTCTTTATTGTGCTCCCAGCGCGGCCCAGCGGTAAACCCTTGAATACTCTTTAAGCGTTCAGAAGCTGGGAGTCATGCTTGCGAAATACCGCTTCCACAGCGGCCGGAGTTCGCTCCTTCATCGCGTGAATCTCCTGAATCAGCTCATAGATGTTCGACGTCATGATCAGCAGATAGCGCGTTGGCCCCGGACCCGGATTCCAATACGTGTGCGGAGTGCCGCGGGGCACCAGGACGCCCGAGCCCGCTCGCACTTCAACTTCCTTGTCGCCCATCTGCACGTACAACGTCCCTTCCAGCACGTACCACGCCTCATCGTCGCGGTGATGGATATGCGGCGGGGCAATCAGCCGCCGCTCGCTCACCGAACCTCCGGGATCGCGCCACTCTGCAACCACAAAGCTGGCGGTGGCGGAGCCGAGCATGTTTCCTTGAAGGGGAGGAGCGACTATCGTTGTTGTCATGATTTGACCCGCCTCAAAGGCAGCTTGGATTCGCAGAGAAAACGCGTGGGAATCAGTTGGAACGGCCGACGCCATTGGGGTAAAGCAAAATCTTGCCCGGCAATCCTTGCTGCAACTTCGCAAAGGCCCCCTCGAATTGTGCGAGCGGCGCCCGCTGGCCGAAGAGCGGCTCCAGATTCAACCGCCCGGCCTTCAGCAGTGCCGTCATCTCGACCCACGTTTCATACATTCGCCGCCCGTAAATCCCTTGTACCGTCGCGCCCTTGAAAATCACGTCGTTCACCAGGTCCAGCGGAACGTTCTCCGTGGGAATTCCGAGCAACGACGCGCGCCCTCCCGCCCGCAGGGCCTTGAAACCTTGTTGAACCGCCATGGGATTCCCGCTCATTTCGAGCAACGCGTCCACCCCGGTGCCGCCCGTTTCGCCGAGAATCCGCTTTACCGCATCTTCCGACGCAGGATTAATCACCACGTCCGCGCCCATTTTCTTGGCCATGGCGCGCCGCGCCTCGTTCGTCTCCGTCGCAAATACGGTAGAACTTCCGCAGGCTTTCGCCACCGCAATCGACATCAATCCAATCGGCCCGCATCCCGTCACCAAAACGGTTTGCCCCGCAATCGGCCCCGCAAGCACCGTGTGCACGGCGTTCCCCAACGGATCGAGAATCGCCCCATAGTGCTCGGGAATGCCCGGATCAAGCTTGATGATGTTTGACGCGGGAATCCTCACAAAATCGGCGAAGGCTCCGTCCTGGTCGATCCCGATAATCCGCAGATTCTGGCAAATGTGCGCCTGTCCCAGCCGGCACTGGCGGCAATGGCCGCAGTTGATGTGCATCTCCGCACTGACAAAATCACCGGGCTTGACCGCCGTGACTTCCTCTCCCACGCGTTCGACGTTTCCACAGAACTCATGTCCTAGCGTCAGCGGCGGCTTGATGCGCCCCTGCGACCAGCGGTCCCATCCGTAAATATGCAGGTCGGTCCCGCAAATGGAAGCGGCCTTCACGCGCACCAGCACGTCGGTCGGACCAGTCGCCGGCACCGCGAGCGTGTCCATTTGCAAGCCCCGCGCGGGCTGCATCTTCCGCAACGCTTTCATCGTCGCCGCCATCTACTCGGGCCCCCGTCCCAGGCCCAAGCCCTCGATGCTAACACACCGCCATGGTCCCGTCTTTCGAGGGGCGGGATGCTGCGCCACGCCCTGTCGTCATCTCCTCATGTCTTACCGTTGGGATGGGTTCTTTTTTCTGATCTGAACTGCGACTCGGGAGCCTTCCGCTCTAGTTCCTACTTCACCTGTTCTACGACTGCGATCTTCTCGAGCGCCCGCAAATATTCGAGCACCAATTCCAGGGGCACCGGCCCATATTCCGCCGAAACCGCATCGCGAATCTCTTGCGCACTCCGATTCCCATCGGCAAAATTCAGCACTTCATAGGCGTATTCCTCGCCGCCTCCCCACCATCCCTCGTAGTTCAGCAGTTTCGGCGTCGCCACTCCTGCCGCTTTCGCATGATCCTCAAGGTAGTCATACCCAAACACGGCCAGAGGTCCCTTCGGCCCCGTCTTCCTTTGAAACCGAATCAAGTCCTCGCCCCGTGGAATTGGACGCAAAGCCTTCAAGGGGTTCAAGGAGTTGCCCATAAGAGCAACTCCGTCGTAGGCCTGCAAGCCCTCGGCCATTCCTCTCGAGAGGAAGCGAAGCAACGAATCGCCCACCGCCTGTTCTTCTCGGTTCCAGAACTGTGTGTAGTTTGCCAAGTTTTCATCACGAAGAGCATCTCTGCGAACCAGCGCCTGAGAAACCCGACGATAGCGTCCCTCTTCATAGAGTTTCCTGAGAGGCTCAGCGTTTGCGTCTCGAAGGTTGGCAAGAAAATACCCGCTCGCCGCGCCAAGGAAAGCCGCGCGTCTCAACTTCGTCGGATCGATGTTCGCCACCGTATCGAAATTCGTGTGAATGTACCGGTCCGGCCAATCATTCAGATAAATTGCCGGAATCCCGAACGACGAATCCTGGTACACGTCGTGGTCGCTGCCCATCGTGTACGCCGAATATTCCGCGCGCAGCGGCTCTTTGCCCCCCTCCGGCGCCACCAGCGGGCAGTCCGCCTTTCCGGTAGCCGCAAATTGATACGACTCCTGGTTGACCCACTTTGCGAAGGCCCAGGCCACGTCATGCACAAAGCTCGGCAGGCTCATCGGCCCGCGTGTCACGTGGAACACTGCTTTTGTCTCCGGTCCGCCCCCTACCATGTCCAGGTGCACCACGGCTTTCAGTCGCTTGGCGAATTCCGGCTTGGCATTGAGGAGTGCGAGCGTCCCTTCAATTTCCGGCGGGAAAATGAATCGGATCGTCCGGGCCGGCCGCTCCAGTTTCCCCTCGCCAATCAATTTCCGGAGCGTCCGTGCGACCTCCAGAGTCGTCACGCAGCCGCTCGAGTTGTCATTCGCTCCGGGCCGCTGGTGGTCCAAGTGGCAGCTAAACGCTATCTCTTCCTTGTTCAATTGCGCGTCCGCTCCGGGAATCGTCGCGGTCACCACTTCATAATTCCCGGGATGTTGGCCCGCCTTGACGACGGCGTGGAGGGTAATCTTGTCTCCCTTCTGTAGCCGCTCCCGTAATCCGCGTGCCGTTTTTAACGACACCATGAACGCAAAGGTTTTGTTCGGCGAAAATGTCTCCAGATGCCCCCAACGAATCAAATTTTCGTCCTCTCCCCACCAAGCCGTCTTCTGATTCTGCGCATAACTCACAATTCCGACGGCGCCCGCCTTCCCCACCGCCAAGTCCTCGACCGCTCCCGGCTGGGCGCTTACGAGAACCATCTTTCCCTTTACATCTTTTCCAGCGTAATCGCTCTGATTTGTTCCCTCACCCACGTCCACCAAATCAGCGGTCACATCCGCGCTTTCGCTGTCCTCTGCCAGCACCACCGGTTCTGATGCGTAGTCGCAAAGCCTAATCGTTTGTTCGCGTTCAGTTGGAATCTTCCGGTCCTTGGGTGGCAAACCCACGTGTCGCAACTCGGACAGCTCGCCGACCTCCGCGTCCCACGGCGGCCGGGACCTCTGCGTCCCATAAAAAATCCTTCCATCTGCCGGAAACCGCAAAATCTCGAGGTCGCTTAGCCCGTACGCGCGCAGCCGCTCCGTCACGAATTCCGCGGCCGCATGAAATCCTTGCGAACCGCGCTGCCTGTGAGCGGTCGCAATCACCTCCAGATTCCGCTTCGCCATCTCTCCGCTCAATTCATTCGCGAGCACCCGAACGTCTTTTTCCGGCAGGAGCGGCGGCTGCGGCGCCAAAATACCCCCGCCCAGCAACAAGCCCGCCATTATCCCAAGGCAGATTCTATTCATCGCGTCTCCTTTCGCGCCCGCATTCTATTCCCGATTCTTGGCTTTTCGAGGTCCATCTCCTGTTTCTTCCGCTTCCGCGTTGCGTCGGGATCCAGGCATGCAACTTTCCTGAAATTTCCATGCCCCGCCCGTCGTATGATGAATAGACCTCACATCTTATGACCGAGCTTTCGCCCGCCATCCGCCTTCGATCCGTTTCCCGCCACTACGTCATGGGCGAATCCGTCATCCACGCCGTCAACGAGGTCTCTCTCGTGGTTCCGACAGGCGAATTTCTCGCTCTGCTCGGCAGCTCCGGTTCCGGAAAATCCACGCTGCTCAATCTCATCGCCGGCCTCGACCGCCCCAGCTCCGGATCGGTCATCGCCGAGGGCCAGGATCTCTCGAAAATGTCCTCCCTCGAACTTGCCCGCTACCGCCGGCAAACCGTGGGGATGGTTTTTCAATCCTTCAATCTTCTTCCACGTATGACCCTCGAAGAAAACGTCGAGCTTCCGCTGCGTCTCGCTGAAGTCGACCGCTCCGAGCGCGCCGCGCGGGTCCGCGAAGCTCTCGAGCGCGTCGGACTTGAAAGGCGCATCGGCCATCGCCCGAGCGAGCTTTCTGGCGGCGAGCAGCAGCGCACCGCCATCGCCCGCGCGCTGGTCAATCGCCCGAAAATCCTTCTCGCCGACGAGCCCACCGGCAATCTCGACAGTGCTACCGGCGAATCCATCCTCGCGCTGCTCCGCGAAATTCAGAAAAATCCCGGCATGACCATCATTATGGTCACGCACGAGCGCGCTCTCGCCGAACGTTTTGCCGACCGCCTTGCCGTCATGGGCGATGGCAAGCTCCTTTCGAATGGAGCCCCGCGATGAAATTCCGCGATTTGAGCGACCTGGCTTTCCGCAACCTTCGCGAAGCCGTCTTGCGCAATTCACTCACGACTCTCGGCGTCGCTGTCGGCGTGGCCTCACTGGTGGCCATGCTTTCTCTGGGTGTTGGACTCCAGCAGCTCGCCTCCAGCCGCCTTGCGAAGAGCGGTCTGTTCGACTCCATCTTCGTCACTCCGAGAACCAGTCTCCGCAGGCCGGGCGCAGGCCCTCCCGCCACGCGCACTCCAGACGCGAAAGCCCGGCCGCTCGACGCCGATGCGCGCGCAGAAATTTCGCTTTTGCCAAATGTCATCGAGGTTTATCCGCAAATCCGCTTCTTCACCGAAGTGCGCTACGACGGCAAGCCCTTTGCCACCATGGTTGCGGGCCTGCCGGAGTCCTCGAAGGCCAGCGGCGCGTTTGACGGCATGCAGGGCAGTTTTTTTTCTTCGCCGAACGCGGATGAGGCCATCTTACAGGCGGAACTTGCCAAAGAACTGAATCCGCAACCTTCCGCACTGATTGGCAAGGATTTGATTTTGCGCTACGCGGAACGCCAGTCGCTTCCTGCACAACCCGGCGACTCAGCGGAAAATTCTGGCGGCTTTTCTGTCATCCCCAAGGACAAGCATCTTCGCATCATCGGTGTTGTCGAAACCGAGCCGGCCTCAGGTTTCGGCGGCTTTCCGAGCGGCCGCTTGCTCATTCCTCTTCCTCTCGCGGAAACACTCCGCGCCGCGCAGGTCAACGACCTTCGCGATATTCTCCGCGATTCTTCGAGCGACAAGCCCACCTACTCGAGCCTCACCGTGCGCGTCCAAAGTCCTTCGCTCGTGGAGGCCACGGAAGCCAAGCTCAAGGATCTCGGCTTCAGCGCGTTCTCTCTTCTCGACGCTTCGAAAAGCCTGCGCATTTTCTTCTCCGTCTTCGATCTTCTTCTCGGCATCTTCGGCAGCCTGGCTCTTGCCGTTGCCACGCTTGGCATCATCAATACGCTCGTCATGGCCATCCTCGAGCGCCGCCGCGAAATCGGCGTCCTGAAAGCCCTTGGCGCCGCCGACCGCGACGTCAAGGAGCTTTTCTTTGTCGAAGCCGGTGTCATGGGTCTTTTCGGCGGCGTGCTTGGAACGCTTCTCGGCTGGCTCATCGGCCGCTCGCTCACTCTCGGCACCAATCTCTACCTGCATCGCCAGAATCTTCCCGGGGTCGACATTTCTTCGGTTCCCTGGTGGCTCGTCCTTTTTGGAATCGGTTTTGCTGTTCTCGTCAGTCTTGCCGCAGGACTTTATCCCGCCTCGCGCGCCGCGCGCCTCGATCCTGTCCAAGCACTCCGCTACGAGTAGAATCTTCTTGTGACTCTTCGCTACGCCTCCCTGGAAAGGTCCTTCCGAGCGCAGCGAGGAATCTGCTTTATCCTTTGCGTCCTTTGCGTCCCTTCTTCCTTCGCTTCTGGCCGGGCCGAATGCAACACGATTCCAAGCAAAATCCTCGGGGGCAATGTTCCGTACTGCATCGTCCTTCCCGCGTCGTTCGACGCTGACAAGGCCAAACGTTTCCCGATCCTTTACGAACTGCACGGGCTCGGGGACAACGAACAGTTTTTGGTGCATTCGGGTTTGTGGAATCTCGTCGAAGATTTATGGGAGGGCGGCAAGATGAAAGAGTTCGTGATCGCCACTCCCGCGGGCGGAGCGAGTTTCTATATCGACGCGAAGGACGGAAAAGTCCGCTACGAGGATTTCATGCTGCGGGAATTTTTCCCCTTCATCGAACGAAAGTATCGCGTGTCACCGGGGCGGGCCAACCGCGCGATTTCCGGAGTCTCCATGGGCGGCTACGGCGCGCTGCATCTTGCCTTCCGTCATCCGCAACTCTTCAGCGCGGTCAGCGCGCACAGCGCCGCTCTCATCGAAAAACTTCCGGCTTTTGTCAGCGCCCCGCAATCTCCGCGGGCGCGCGTCCTCGGCAGCGTTTTCGGCATCCCTCCGGACACAGCTTTCTGGGAGGCCAACAGCCCTCTCGTGCTGGCCCGCTCCGCGAATCTCTCCGGAATGAAAATTTATTTCGATTGTGGCGACAGGGACGATTTCGGCTTCGAGGCAGGTGCGGCCGCGCTTGACAAAATCCTCACGGCCCGCAAAATCGCGCACGAATTTCATATCTATCCCGGGCGCCACGATCCGGCGTACTTCGCGGCTCATATTCCCGCGTCGCTCTCCTTCCATTCCCGGCTCTTTTGACGCGGGCCTTGTGGAGCCGCAAGGGTGTCTCCTTTTCAGGTTGGCCCGGAGAGGCGAAAGCGTCGTCGTATTCCAGGTAAACCGGAACGACCATGCGGAACCGATCATCCACGCCGGACTGCGCGACGTTTAGGTTCAATCGCCAGCGCGAATGGATGGTCGTGAAAGTCCGAGGCACCCAGCTTAAACCTGAACGGCAAAGCCCGGTAAGAACGTGTCCTCTTGCTGGTCAAGCGGATATCTCTCGCGATGCTTGGCGGACATCGCCTAAAACCCGCGAGATTCAACTGCTCTGTTTTCTTCGCTTCTTTTCCCTTTCGAGCTGAATCGTACCGTCAGTCTTCACTTGGTACAGAAAATGCGGCGTCGCTATGAACTCGGGCGCGGGTGGCTCCTCGGTCAGCACGTGAAACACGTCGGTATCTTCGGGCACTTCGCCGAGTGCGTGGGTGTGGTATCCGGCTTTCCCTTGGCCCCGGGATGTCGGCGCTTTTTCGAGGATGGTGTTATGCATCTGCCGTTTTTCCAAAATGGTCATTCCATCCGCGCTCACAAGATACCGCACGTCTCCTCCGAGCGGATAAACGCGGGCCACGATCTGCGTCGGATACAGGTACACGTACAGTTGTTCGGCTGGCGCCGGCAGCACCGCAACGTCATAAGGACGGCCGGTTTTGCCAAAATCGTGCATGGCGAGTTCGATGGCCCGCGCGGCATGAAGAAAGAATCCTTCATCTTGTCGTTCCTCCGGCTCTTTCTTTATCGCAAACTGCCGCAACGACGCCTGTTCGTCCGCTTCGTAGGTGATCGCGAAGCGGCTGCGGTCTTCCTGTAATTTCCCGAAGACCACCATCCACTTGTCGTTCAGTTTTCTTGCAATCGAGAGCTGCCCTTCGGTAGTCCGGGGGTTAGCCGTCTGGACGGCGTCGCTCGCGTGCCATGCCGCCTGGTCGTACTCATAAAGCATCCGGCCGCGCTCGGTGACCGCGCGAAGTTCATCCTCCGTCGGAGGTCGAGCGTCCTGAGATCCCGCCGCAAACACCTTCCCGGCCAGCAGCACCGTTAAGCCAAGCACACCCGCGATTCCTCGCATCGGTCGGTCTGATCCTTTCATCGTCGCTCGCCTGACCTGGAGGCAACGCCCTGGGGAACTTTAGGCAATCTTCCGCAAACTTCCTATCCCTGAAGCGCGCAAGATGCAAGTCAGGAATGCCGCTTATTATGGCAGCTATTCAGGTCTCCTCTCCGGCACGAGGTTCCGAGCTTCCTGCGAGGAGCCCTGGTTCGTGCTTCGATTGGGCTTGCTTGTCGCTTTTTCCGGCTCCCTTCGAAGCGCGATTTTATTCTGAACGCTGGGCCAGGATCGGTTCAACATCCGAGGAACGCCTCCGTTCCAAAAAGTGATTTCG
>Ga0182034_10000565_pt1 | contig 17176 bp, 18 predicted proteins | sample flu12Cox44000172_FD_125972 | JGI IMG/M metagenome (GOLD analysis project Ga0182034, IMG submission 125972) | Lab enrichment of tropical soil microbial communities from Luquillo Experimental Forest, Puerto Rico - flux4day.12C.oxic.44.000.172 | ecosystem: Environmental > Terrestrial > Soil >... | reverse complement strand
GCGATCCTGGTCGGCTGCTCGGTCGGCTCGGCGATCGTTCCCTATATGCACCTCCAGCATCCGGGCCGCACGCCGGCCATGGTGCTCTCAGGCACCGGATACAATCCCGCCAAGGAGTTCGCGGCGCGGCGGATCAAGGCCTACACCGAGCAGGGCATCGACTACCGCTGGGGTTACACGTTCGAGGATTTGAGCCCCGCGTTCCGCGCTACCCCGCTCGCGCATTTCTTTGCCGACATGTTTGCCGAGCGCAATCGCCACGCCGACCTGCAATCGATCCTCTATCAGTTCGAGGCGCTGGCAAAGCCCGATGCCGAGGATCATCACGGGCGCATCCGTTGCCCGACCATCATTCTCAGCGGCAGCGAGGATGGCACGCATCAGGCCGCATTCGCCCTGAGGGCCCGCATTCCAGGCTGCGAGATGAAGGTGCTGTACGGGGCAGGCCATGCGTGCCAGATCGAGCAACCGTGGCTGTTCGACCGCTTCATGCTCGAGTTCCTTGCCAGGCACCGCCTGTTCCCCGGGGACCTCGACGGTGCGCATGGGGCGAAACTTGGGGGTTTAGGCGGGACCGAAGGAGCCGCCTGATGCAGCGCGCACCGATGCGCCGGATTGCCGCCGCGAGCGCGGTCGGCACGACGCTCGAGTGGTACGACTTTGCCCTCTACAACGCGATGGCGGGGCTCGTCTTCAACAAAATCTTCTTTCCGTCGTTCGATCCGCTGGCCGGCACCCTGCTGGCATTCTCCACCTACGCGGTCGGCTACATGGCGCGGCCGCTGGGCGGCATCATCTGCGGCCGGCTCGGCGACATCATCGGTCGCCGGCCGCTGCTGATCGCGACGGTATCGCTGATGGGCGCGACCACCACGCTGATCGGGTTGCTGCCCGGCTATGATGCAATCGGCGTGCTCGCTCCGATGGTGCTCGTGCTTTTGCGCCTCATTCAGGGGGTCGCGCTCGGCGGCGAATGGGCGGGCGCGGTGTTGCTGTCGGTCGAGCATGGCCGCAGCGATCGCCGCGGGATCAACGCCTCGTGGTCGCAATGCGGCACGCCGGCCGGCACCTTGCTCGCGACCGGAGCGCTTGCATTGACGACCTATCTGACGACGAGCGCGGATTTCGTGGCGTGGGCCTGGCGGATCCCGTTCCTGATCAGCGTTGCGCTGATGTTTTTCGGACTGTGGCTGCGCCGCAGCGTCCCCGAGACGCCGCAGTTTCTCGCGCTGGAAGCCAGCAGCGAGACTTCCAAGGCGCCGGTCAGCGAAGTGCTGCGCCAGTTCTGGCCGCGCGTGCTGGTCGGCTGCAGCATCAAATTCGGCCCCGATGCGTTCTACAACCTCGTCGTCACGTTCAGCCTGACCTACATGACCCAGGTTCTTTCGCTCGAGCGCTCGACCGCCCTGAGCGCGGTGAGCCTCGGCTCGTTTGCGAACCTGCTCGCGATCCCGCTGTTTGGCGCATTGTCCGACCGGTGGGGGCGCCGCTCGATCTACATGATCGGGGTGGCGCTCGCGATAGGCTGGACCTTCGCCTTCTTCCAGTTGATCGATACCAGGCTTTCGATTCCGATCGCGCTGGCGGTGATCATCGGCCTCATCATTCACGCATCCATGTGGGGGCCGCAGAGCTCCTTCATCACTGAGCAGTTTCCGGCGCGGTTGCGCTACACCGGCTCGTCGCTTTCCTACACCTTCGCCGGTTTCGTGGCAGGCGCGACACCGGCCGTCCTGGTTGCGCTGCTGCGCGAGTATCACGGGAGCTTGATGCCGTCGCTCTATGTGACGTTTCTGCTGATGGTGACGGCGGGCGCGGTGCTCGCCGCCGGCCGGCTGCGCGAGCCCATCGAGGCTATGGGGGTCGTAGCGACTGATCACACCGAGATAGGAGGCGAACGTGCCATCTGAACGCTTTGATTTCTCCAATGCAGCGGGCGAGCGGCTGGCGGCATTGCTCGATTCTCCGATCGAGCCGCCGCGCGCCTACGCGCTTTTTGCTCACTGCTTCACCTGCGGCAAGGACATCCGCGCCGCCAAGCGCATTGCCGAGGCCCTTACCGCGCTCGGCATCGCCGTGCTGCGCTTCGACTTCACCGGGCTGGGCTCCAGCGAGGGCGAGTTTGGCAACACGACGTTCTCATCGAACGTCGCCGATCTCATCGCCGCCGCCGATGCCCTTCGCCGCACGCGGCGCGCGCCCGCAATCCTGATCGGGCACAGCCTCGGCGGCGCGGCGGTGCTCGCGGCCGCCGCGGATGTTGCCGAAGCGCGCGCGGTCGTGACCATCGCTGCTCCCTGCGATCCAGCTCACGTCGTCGGGCTGTTCAAGGACCGCATCGGCGAGATCGGCACAGCCGGCGGCATCGACGTGAGCCTCGCCGGCCGCCCGTTCCGGATCAGCCGCGCCTTCCTGGATGACGTCAATCAGCAAAGATTGCGCGACCGGATCGGCGCCTTGCACAAGGCCCTGCTGGTGTTCCATTCGCCGACCGACGACATCGTGGGCATCGAAAATGCAACCTACATCTTCACTGCGGCGAAGCATCCGAAAAGCTTCGTCTCGCTTGCCGGGGCCGATCACCTCCTGAGCAGGCGCAGCGATGCCACCTATGTCGCCAACGTGATCCGCGCCTGGGCCGAGCGCTATCTCGACGTCGTTGATATCGGGCGCGACCTGCCGAGCGAAGCCGGAGTGACCGTGCAGGAAACCCGCGCCGGACGCTTCCAACAGGAGGTCCGGACCGGCAGGCACCGATTTCTCGCCGACGAGCCGGTTGATGTCGGCGGCCTTGACAGCGGTCCTGGTCCCTACGATCTCGTGCTTGCCGGCCTTGGCGCCTGCACGTCGATGACGCTGCGCCTTTATGCCGAGCGCAAGGCTGTGCCGCTCGATCGGGTCACGGTGCGACTTGGTCACTCCCGGATTCATGCCGTCGACTGCGAGAACTGCGAAACCAAGGAAGGGATGATCGATCGTATCGATCGCGTCATCACGTTGGCGGGCGATCTCAACGAGGAGCAGCGCAAACGGCTCATCGAGATTGCCGACAAGTGCCCGGTGCACCGCACGCTGACCTCGGAGATCGATATCAGAACCGTGGAGCAACGCTGAGGAGGCGGAGGAGTTCAATGGAATCTCAACGCAAGTACTGGTTTCCCGCCAAGCGTTACGGCTGGGGATGGGGCATCCCCAGCACCTGGCAAGGCTGGCTGGTGCTGGGGGCCTTCGCCGTTCTCGTAATCGTCGGCTCCTTCCTGTTCCCGCCGGCCCGCGATCCCGGCCGCTATCTGTTCTATATCGCCGTGCTTTGCGCGCTGCTGATCGGGGTGTGCTGGCTCAAGGGTGAGCCACCGCGCTGGCGGTGGGGCAACAACGAGTAAGGGGGTGGGTTCGAACCCCGCCCCTGTACCCCATCATAACCTTTGCATCTGCGGTTCTATGTGGCGCCCTTGAATACCGGCTTGCGCTTCTCCGTGAAGGCGCGCAGCCCTTCCGCGAAGTCGGGTTCGGCGGCGCTCTGCGCAAATGCCTCGGCCTCGCGCTGAAGCTGGCTCTCCAGGCTGTTGGCCAGCGAGCCGTTCAACAATGCCTTGGTGCGGCCGTAGACCGCTGTCGGACCCGCCGCCAGCTGCGCCGCAAGCTTCATGGTCTCGGCCTCGAGCGAGGCGGCCGCGACCACGCGATTGATAAGACCGAGCCGCTCTGCCGTCATCGCGTCGAAGCGCTCGCCGAGGAGCGCGATCTCCATCGCCTTCTTGCTGCCGACGCTGCGCGGCAGCGCGAAGGTGGAGCCCCCGTCCGGGCTGGTGCCGATCAGGCAATAGGCAAGCGTGAAATACGCATTGTCGGCGGCAATGGCGAGGTCGCAGGCCAGCATCAGGCTGAGCCCGAAGCCGGCTGCGGCTCCGCTCACGCTCGCAATCACCGGCATTGGCATGCGCCGCATGCCGAGGATGATGCCGTGAACCTGATGCACCAGATCCTGGAACAGCGCCGTCCTCTCGGCCGGGGAGCGGTCCTCGATCAGCCCGAGGAACCATTTGAGATCGCCGCCGGCCATGAATGATCGCCGCCGCGAATGACCACGCACCGGACGGCGCGGTCGTGTTCGGCGCCAGATACTGCGTCCCGCAGGCCCAGCATGAGATCGCGGTCGAGCGCATTGAGCGCGGCCGGGCGATTGAGCGTGATGACGCAGATACCGTTCTCGGCATTCGTCCACACGACCGGATCGTTCATGGGGGATGCTCACGGATAGTCTGGTTCATACGCCGCCAAAGCAAACAGCGCAGTAGCCCGGATTGAGCGGAACGCGAAATCCGGGTCGCCAGCGACGCTCGCTAACACCCGGATGTCGCTGCGCTCCATGCTGGCTACGGCAAGTGAATGGGGCACTTGCAGTAAGCACGCAACACCTCTCACAATGCCGCGCCAGCCGCAATTGGCTGCTTCGAGAGGAACCCCATGCCTGCAAAGAAGATGCCCGCAAAGAAGCCCCCTGCAAAGAGAACAGCCGCAAAAAAGATGCCGCCTGCGCGCGTTTCCATCCTTTCCGAGGAGACGCTCACCCCCGAGCAAAAGGCGCTGCTTTCATCGATCCGCTCCGGTCCGCGCGGAGGGAGCACCGGCATCCGAGGACCGTTCGCTGTGTTCCTGCACGCGCCGGCATTTGGGGAGCTGGCGCAGCAGCTGGGAGGTCATTGCCGCTTCAAGACCGCCGTGCCGGCGCGGCTGTCCGAGTTTGCCATCCTGATGACCGCCAAGCTGTGGCGGGCGCAATACGAATGGTTCGCCCATGCGCCGATGGCGGAGCGCGCCGGCGTCGCCAAGGAAACCATTCGCGATCTGCATCGCGGGCGCGTGCCGAAGTCGGCGCCCAAGGACGAGCTTGCGATCTACGATTTTGTCCAGGAGCTCTACAAGACACGCCGGGTTAGCGACAGGAATTTCAAGCGCGTCCACTCCGTTCTCGGCGATGCCGCAACGGTCGAGCTCGTCGGCATCCTCGGCTATTACGTCATGATCTCCATGATCCTCGACGTATTCCGGATGTCGCCGCCGGAGGGCGAGCCGCTGCCCTTTTCAGAGGACAGATGACAGATGTCAGATGAACAGATCATATCTGACCTCTGAGACAGTATGTCATAGGCCAAAATCCCTTAAGCATCAGAATTGGCATGAAGTTCGCATGTTGGCGGCGTTGCACCATCATCGATCAGAGGGTTCAGTATGAAAGTATTCGCCTCGTCCGCGCTTGCCGGTCTCATCGCAGGCGCAACCGTTGCCGTGAGCCCGATCGTCGCCGCCGCACAGGGTGCACCCCCGGCGCCAGCGGCCCCTCCCACCGAGGCTGTTCCACCCGCGGGGCTGGCCGACCCTGCTCTTCGCGTGGTCAACCTGCCGAACGGCAAGCGAATTCATCTGCTGCCGGCAACCCTGGAGACCACCCAGTGGGGATGGTTCGACAATGCCCAGCCGCCGGTCCTGCGCATCAACTCAGGCGATACGGTTGCGCTGGAGACCATGATGCACAGCCACAACCAGATCGTGCCGGGCACCACCATCGAGCAGATCAAGAAATTGCGCACCGACCATCCCGGCCGCGGGCCGCACACGATCACCGGCCCGATCTACGTCGAAGGCGCCGAGCCCGGCGACGTGCTCAAGGTGACCATCAACAAGATCGTGCCGCGTTCCTATGCGGTGAACTTCAACGTACCCGGCATGTTCGGCGAGTTTCCGAAGGAATATGCGGACGGCCAAGTCAAATATCTCTACCTCGACTGGGACAAGAAGGTCACCGAGTTTCTGCCTGGCGTGCTGATTCCCTTGCAGCCTTTTCCCGGAACCATCGGAGTCGCGCGCCCGGAGCCCGGACGCTACAGCACGGTGCCGCCCGGCGAATACGGCGGCAACATGGATATCCGTGATCTCGTCGAGGGCACGATCCTCTACCTTCCGGTCTTTGTCCGCGGCGGGCTCCTGTGGTCGGGCGACTCGCATGCCGGCCAGGGCAACGGCGAAGTGAATCTCACCGCGCTCGAGACCGCCTACAAGGAGCTCAACATTACGGTCGACGTCGTGAAGGGCAAGCCGCTCGATTTCCCGCGCATCGAGACGCCGAGATCATGGATCACGCTCGGCCTCGATCCCGATCTCGACAAGGCGTGGCAGGGCGCCAAAGCGCAGACCGTCAAGTTGCTTGCCGAACTGCGCAAGGTGTCGCCCGAGCAGGCGGAGAAGCTGATGGTTGCGGGTTCGGACTGCCGCGTAAGCCAGGTGGTCGACATCAAGAAGGGAATTCATTGCCTGAGCCCGAAGAACCCCTCGGCGCGCGAAGACATGGAGCGCCCGACCAGGGAAACGTCCAGATATCTCGTTTCCCACGCCAGGGATGCGAATCTGAACAAGGCCATGGACACCGCATCCATGGGCATGATCAAGCTCCTGGAAACCGAAAAGAAGATTGCGCGGCTCGACGCCTATGGGCTTGCCAGCGTTGCCATGGATTGTCGCGTCGGCGCAATCTCCGACACCGAGAAGAACGTCCATTGCATCGTGCCCAAGAGCATCTTCGTCGGTGCGCGGTGAGAGCTTTATGGGGCCGAAACGCCGCAGCAGGCACGGTGTAATGCCTCCCCTCAGGGGAGCACAGGCGGCCTTCGGCCGCCGTTCTAAGCTGCTAAGGACGCCGACGCGAAGCGTCGGCTGCGCGCCGAACAAAGTGAGGCGGTCGGGTGGGGTGAAGCCGGAAGACCCACTAGATTGTCGCGTTTCAGAATCCCCCACCCGGCCTCGCTTCGCTCGGCCAGCCTCCCCACCCGAACTCGGGCTCGCCCGAGTTCGGCAATCTGAGACGGCCCAAGTCGGATATATCCGACTTGGGCTGGGGAGGGATACTCGGGTTTGTCGCTCGACGACCGGCCGGCGATGGTGCCGGACGCTCTTGGGCATCACGGCCCTGCTCGCCGTCACCTCCTCCGGAGCCGGGGCGCAGGCTCTGCGCATCGTGGCCACAACCACCGATCTGGCAAGCCTTGCGCGATCGGTTGCCGGGGAGCTTGCCCAGGTCGACGTCCTGATCCCTGCGGGCGCCGATCCCGAAGCGTACGAGCCGCGGCCATCAGACCTCGCGAAGCTTCGAGATGCGTCGGTCGTCGTTCGCGTCGGACTCGGGTTCGATCACTGGCTCGACAAGCTGCTGATCATGCACGGCGATGCGGGGATCAATCGCCGCGGCGCCGGCTATGTCGACGCCTCCGCCGGGATCCCGCTCCTGGAAGTCAAGGGCACGAGCCTCGATCCCGCGAGCACAGATGGGCATGCCCACGGACTCGCCAATCCACACTATTGGCTCGACCCGGCAAATGCCGAGGCGGTAACCGGAGCGATCACCGGCGCCATCTCCGCCGTGGCGCCATCAACCAGGGAAAAAACCATCGCTCGGCGTGCCGCGTTTCTTGCAGGACTTGCGGACAGTCTCGCGCGCTGGGAAAGTCGGCTTGCTCCCCACCGCGGCGCGAAGCTCGTCGCCTATCACAATACCTGGCCCTATTTCGCACGCCGCTTCCGGCTCGATATCGTGGACGTCATCGAGAACAAGGAGGGCGTGGCGCCGAGCCCGGCAAGGCTGGCGAAGCTCGCATCCATCATCCGGGCACAGAGCGTGCGCGTCATCGTGCGCGAGCCGTTTGCACCGGACGATGCAGCACTCCTGCTCGCCCGGCACTCCGGCGCGGCCGTGCTCACGCTGGCGCCTTCGGTCGGCAGCGTGCCGGAGGCGCCCGACTACAACTCACTATTCGACCATGACGTTGCGATCCTGGCGCACGCGTTGTCGTCCGCACCGTCGAACTGAGCAGCGCCATCATGGAGGATGTCCTCGCCTTTGCGGCGCTTCCACTCGCGGCGGCCGTGATATTCACGGGCATTCACACCTGGTTCGGCCTTCAGGTGCTGCGTCGCAATGTCGTGTTCGCCGACCTTGCCCTTGCGCAGGTGTCGGCGCTCGGCGCAACCGTCGGGGCAGTGGCGGGACACCCGGTGTCGAGCGTCGGCAGCTATGCCTATTCGCTTCTGTTTGCTGCCGGCGGCGCCATCCTCCTTACCACCAGCCGCGCGCTTGCGCGCAGCGTGCGGCAGGAGGCATTCATCGGCGTGCTCTACGTGGTGGCAACCGCCGCCACCGTGCTGGTGGTCGACCGCTCGCCGCAAGGCGCCGAGCACGTCAAGAAGATGCTGGTCGGCGGCATCCTTTCGGTGAGCGCGGACGATGTGGTCCGCCTCCTCCTGCTCTATTGCGCAATCGGCGCATTGCACTGGCTCATCCGGCGTCCATTGCTCGCGGCCGCCGATGAGACGCCGGGCAGCGGGAGAGCGACCGCGGTCTGGGACCTCATCTTCTATCTTTCCTTCGGCCTGGTCGTGACCTCTTCGGTCGGTATCGCCGGCGTCCTGCTGGTGTTCTGCTTCCTCATTGTTCCGGCGCTCGTCGGCTGCCTGTTCTCATCCCGTCTCGGCGTGGCACTGGTCGTCGGATGGGCAGCGGGTGCGATTGCAAGCGCCGCCGGAATTTTCGGCTCGTTCCTCATCGATGCGCCAACCGGCGCCGTCACCGTGCTTGCCTTTGCCTCGCTGCTCATATTGGCGGGAGCCGTGCGTGCCTTTTTGGTGGCGCCGGCCGAGCAGCGTTCCCGCAATCGCAGGCTCGCCCTGCGCGCGAGCGGCCTTACTCTGTGCGCGGCATGCGCGGTGTCGGGACTGTGGCTCCTCGCCTCACCCGCCGGCGACCATCCAATGCTGGCCATTATCGAAACAGTGACCGGAGTTCGGGCCGAGCGGTTCCTGAGCGAAAGAGAGCGCGCCGATTTCAGGGAAGCGACCGTCATCGAGCGCCGCCACCTGACCGAGATCGATCGCATCAACGAGCTCGAGAAGCGATCACGCTGGCAAGGCGACGAGCTCTCCGCCGACGAAGTACGTCGCATTGCATCCATCCAGCAGACGTTGACCGAGATGGGCAGGGGCGAGCGTTTCGTGAGCGACTACCTGCGCGCCCGCGCGCGCGGGCGTGAGCGTTGGTATGTAGGGGTGCCGCTTGCGGCTCTGGGGTTCCTCGGCCTCGCCGCCATGACATTGGCTCGGCGTCGATCCGAGATGGGGTGAGCGCGCGGGCGTTAGCGGGTTTTTGACTTGAAAACCACGGGACGCGAGCGCGATAGGAACAGCCGGCTTGCAGGATGGGAAGTGCATCCAAAGTGACCGCCAAACGTTCCGTTGAACCCGAGACTGACCATCAGGTGCTGCCGTTTCGCCCGCGAAACGCCGGCAACCATGTGCGACGCGGACCGCGGCGGTCACTGCGCGCGGGAGAACCCGAAACGCCTGCGCTGCTGAGAGATCTCGCCGAATACGAGCGCGACGACGGCGGAGATAGTTATCGCCATCGCATGACGGTCAATCTCGCCGCGCTGCTCGTCATCATCGTCCTGTCGGTCGCGGGCGCATGGCTCGCCATGCAAATCGCCGAGCTGCGCAAGAACCAGGATTGCGTGCTGTCCGGACGAAGCAACTGCGCGCCGATCGAAGTGAATACGCCGGAGCGCTAATCCCGGCCTATGGCATCAACCCTCGTCGCCCACCAGGGAATCAAGCAATGATGATGGATAGGATCCGGATTTGTCCGCCAGCATGCAAAATGCACCGAGGCATCGCACGATCGCTCCTTCCGGCTCTTGCTGCGGTTCTTGCACTTGCCCCGGTGCGCGAGGCGCTTGCCCAGACCGACGCCCATGACCTGATGGAAGGGCGCGGCCGCGGCGTGGGCTTCCCGATCTCGTGCGGGGAGGACATTCAGCCGCGTTTCGATGCGGCACTCGCGGCGCTCCATTCCTTCTGGCACGGGCAGGCCTTGAAGGAGTTCACCGCGATCAGCGATGCCAAGCCGGATTGCGCGATGGCGTACTGGGGCATCGCCATGAGCGTCTGGAACCAGCTCTGGGCGCCGCCGCGGCCCGACAGCCTGAAGATCGGCAGCAACGCAATCACACGCGCTCTGGCGATCGGCGCGACGACACAGCGCGAGCGAGACTACGTCGAAGCGCTGGCGGCGTTTTACGCCCATCAAGAGAAGCTGGATCATCGCACGCGCGCTAGCGCCTACATGCTCAAGATGGAGCAGGTTGCACAGCGCTATCCCGACGACGCCGAGGCGCAACTTTTTTATGCCCTCTCGCTGCTCGCCACCGCCGACGGTCTCGACAAGACCTACAGCAATCAGCTCAAGGCAGGCGCCATTCTGGAGCAGGTGTTCGCGCAGAAGCCGGAACACCCCGGGCCCAGCCATTACATCATTCATGCCTACGACTATCCGGCGCTGGTGGATCGCGCGCTCTCCGCGGCGCAGAAGTACGCGGTCTGCGTGACCGTGGTTCCCCACGCCATCCATATGCCGTCGCACACCTATGTGCTGCTCGGCCGCTGGCAGGATACGATTACTGCGAACAACGCGGCGGAAGCCGCGGAGGACGATCGCGGCACTCCCGAGGACCGCATCCACGCGCTCGATTATCTCGTCTACGCCCACCTGCAACTCGCGCAGGACCGCAAAGCCAAGAAAGCGCTCGATCTCGCGCTCCAGATCGAGAACGACCTCACCGCGCGCAAGCATGATTCGGGGCTGCGCGCCCGTCCTTTCGGCGTTGCCGCCATGGAGGCGCGCTGGGCGCTGGAGCGCCTCGACTGGACGACCGCGGCAAGCTTGCCCCTGCGGCCGAGCCGCTATGCTTACGCGGAAGCGGTGCCGCATTTCGCCCGCGCGGTCGGCCTCGCCCGCGGCGGCCGGCCGGAGCAGGCAGGCTCCGAAATCGAGCGCCTCGCAACGCTGCAGAAAGCGCTGGCGGACGCAAAGATCCTGTACTGGGCGCGCCAGGTCGATATCGAGCGAAAGGTGGCGAGCGCTTTCGTCGATCGAGCGCTCGGTCGCGACGCCGAGGCGGTGGCGCTTATGCAGGAAGCCGCAACCGACGAAGAGAGCTCCGAGACCCACGACACGCTCAGTCCCGGACCGATCGGCATGACTGCGCACGAGGCGCTTGGACTACTGCTGCTGGAGCTTGGGCGGCCCGGCCAGGCACTGGGCGCTTTTGAGGCATCGTTGCGCATCGCGAAAAATCGCCTGCGCAGTTACGCAGGCGCGGCAGCAGCGGCGGCCGCAACCGGAAATACGAGCGCGGCAACGAGCTACTATACGAAGCTTCTGGAGCTGACCGAAGGTTCCGACGGGCTCAGACCCGAGCGCGCGCAGGCCACAAGCTACCTGCGATCGACAAGCAAATAGCGGATTCGGCCTCGCCATTTCCACGAGATGCGCGCAGCCCGAGCAGCCATTTCGCCAGTCGTTTTCGCCAAGCCGGTCTTCAGCCGCGCCACGTGCATCCCGGCGGCCTCAGCGGCCACCGAAAATCTATACCGGGCCGAGGCTCGCGACGTCGAAAATGCGGGAGGCAACTCCATGCGCTCGATATGCAGCTGGCCGATATTGCGCGTGAACACGAACCGCTGCTCCTTGCTCCCACAGCCCGGGCATTCGAAGGCGTGAAGCTCGTGGCCTGTGACCAACATGCTCTGGTCGGGCATCTTGCCTACGATCTGCATCTCCATGCCACACGCAACACAACGCATCACACGATTCCGTTGCCGCCGCCCATGATGGCGCATCGAGCGTCCATTTCCGCTCTCTCCTCGTTGCAGGCCGGCGACAAGCGAGCACAATATCCGCCCCGCAATGGGGCGGCGTCAGAAAATTTCGGAAGCGTTGCCAAAATCCCACAGCGACGCAACAACGCGTACACCGCCGGGGATTTGCCCGGCGGCGCAAACAATCAGTTCCCGGCAGGCAGCGGCCGGCTATTTGTCAAAGGGGACCGGCCCCTCCCACAATCGGGAGATGTCATTGCCGAGCGCGAACGCGTAGCTGCCGGACAGATCGCCGCTCGCGAGCGTCCTGACCGAGGGCAGCACCGTCGCGGCCAATGTCGCGTTGTACGGATCGAACTGGACCAGCTTGCCACTGAATCGGACATCGACGGCCGAGGCCGGCGCGGCGAGCGCCTCATTGTAGGCATCGACCTCGACCGGGGTCCCGCCAAATTGGAGATACGCGAAAACGTAACCGGCATGGAGATCTCCAGCGGGCACGGCTGGAGACTGGGACAACCCCATCGCGGCCAACTTGGCATTGTACGGATCGAATCGGACCAGGGGACCGCTGAACCGGACATCGGGAGCCGCGAGCGGCACGGCGAGCATCCGGCTGAACGCATCGATCTGCACCGCCGGACCGCCAAATCCGAGATAGTCGTCCGCCCAGGACGGAGCTACCCCAGCCGGCGTCGCAACGAGAACCCCACCGACCAGCACCTTCGCAACAATTTTCGCCACCCTGAGCCTCCCTTGCTCGAGCCCAACAGGCAAATCCGCCCCGCCTGCCTAGAAGGCGCCGGCGAGCGGCATTTCGAACACCGTTCGATATTTGTCGTCACGGCCCGGCGGGAGGTTCAAATTTCCCGCGGATTTCTCCAATCCCGGCAGCACTCTCGGCATGGCAAGTGCCTTATGATTGATTGGCCGGCGTAAGGGAGAACGGGGAGCCATGCCGAAGGCAGCTTGCCGGCATCGAAAGGTCGGCGGCGTCATCGAGCATCTCGGCGGGACGCGTCCCGTACCCCGCGGGCTGCGAAATGTGAGGAGCGGACGATGCTGAGCACAATAACCAGCGCCATCCGCGAATTTGCGGGCGAGATGCACTTTACCGACGATTGGATAACCTTGATCGCGATCGCGGCGGGGATTCTCGGCGCGCTGCTTTATGTGGCTTCGATCTCGATGAAGACCGTAATACCGTTGCGCATCGCAGGCATCGCGAGCGCGGCCTTCTTTCTCATTTTCGGGCTGCTTGTGCATTCGATCACGACGATTTTGCTGTACGTGATCCTGGTGCCGCTGAACTCGCTTCGTCTTTATCAGATGCTCGAGCTGATCAAAAAGGTGCGCATTGCTGCCGGCAGTGATCTGTCCATGGACTGGCTCGAACCGTTCATGACCAAGCGAAGGTGTCGGAAGGGCGATTTGCTCTTCCGCAAGAATGATCTTGCCGGCGAAATGTTTCTGATAGTCAAAGGCACCTACCGGATCCCGGAGCTGAACAAAACGTTCCAGCCCGGTGAGATTTTCGGCGAGCTTGGACTGCTGACATCCGAGCAGCGCAGGACCCAGTCCGTCGAGTGCATCGAAAGCGGCCACGTCTTGGCGATAACCTACGACAAGGTTCGCGAGCTGTATTTCGAGAATCCGGAATTCGGTTTCTATTTCCTGCGCCTCACCAGCGACCGGCTCCTGCAACAGGTGGCGCACCTCGAAAGCATATTGGCACGCCATGGGATCGATCCACAGTACCGTCAGACGTGATGGCGAGCGCCGCATGATCCACGTCAAACCCGGCTTGCGTTGTCCGCGCCGGGTGCGCTATCCGCGTGGGCAAGGCAGCATGGACAGGCCTGCGCACTCCGCGCAGGCTGCGCCAAGCCCGCCATTGACCAGCGCGGCAGACGATGGGGGCCGCCGCGCGACCCAGATTCCCGGCCCCTTGAGCGTCCGGCACAGGAAGCGGAGAGACACATGACCGTCAGGCGCTGCTTGGCTCCGGCTCTCTCGAAAAGCGCAGCGCTCGTCCTGCTCGCCGCCTCCTCATTGTGCTCGCCGGCCCGCGCGCAGGCTGTCGATCGGCTCTACGCGCTGGCCAAGGAAGAGAAGGCTGTCGTCGTGTGGGCTGCGGGGCCGATCGCGGGGCACGAGAGCGCGGCGCGCGCCTTCGAGCAGCGATTTCCCGGCATCGCAGTCTCGGTCACCGGCGGGTTCAGCAACGTCCTTGATCGCAAGATCGAGGAGCAGATGCAGGCAAAGAAGATCGAAACCGATCTCGTGATCCTGCAGACCATCCAGGATCTCGTGAAGTGGGACGGGCTGAAAGAACTCCTGCACTTCAAGCCGGATGGCTTCGACGCCGTCGGTGCCCGATCCAAGGATCACGAGGGCGCATGGATCGCGGTCAATACAAATCCGATCTTTTACGGCTACAACCCCGACCGCGTGCAGCACCATACAGTACCGCGCCTCGCCATCGATTTCCTGCGCTCCCAGTTCGCGGGCGGGCTGATCAGCGCCTATCCCTCGGACGACGACGCCACGCTTTTCGCGTTCGCCACCATCGTCAAGAAATACGGTTGGGGTTACATGGCCCAATACATGAAACAGCAGCCGAAATTCGTCCAGGGCCACCTTGGCGTTGCGCGCAGTCTCGGCTCCGGCGAAAGCCTGGTGAGCTTCGACGCGACGGCGAGCAGCGTGCTGGCTGTTCAGCGCGCCGGCGGAAAAGTCGCCCTGGCAGGGCCGACCGACGATTTCCTCCCCGTATTCTTCAGCGCGGAAGCAATCCTCAAGAACGCTCCGCATCCCAACGCGGCAAAGCTCTACGTCACCTGGCTCTTGTCGAAGGAATGGCAGAGCCACGCCGGAGGCTATCCATCGCGCAGCGATGTCCCCGGCCCGGCCGGATTGCCCCCGCTTTCGGGCTTCCGCCTCGAAGACCGATACGCAGACTTCGTGAGCAGCGAAGCTCTAGTCGCCGACCTGCGCAGACGCCTTGAAGCCTATTCCGGACCGGTGACGAACGCGGGCGATGTGAAATAGCGGGCCTACCTAACCCCCGCCTGCCAGCATCTTGACCAGCCGATAGAGATATTCCTGCCCGGCAAAGAATGAGCTCACAAGCACGCGCTCGTCCTTGCCATGCGCGCGCACATCATCGACATCGCCGGCCAGGCCCGAATGGCCGTACGTCGGGATTCCGGCGTTGCGCAAATAGCTGCCGTCGGTTGCGCCCGCGCTCATGGTCGGCACGATCGGCGCCCCGGGCCAGAACTCTGCGGACAGGCTGGCGATGGCGCCCATGATCTCCTGCTGCAATGGCGACGGCGGGCTCGTTACCGGTTCGTGCATTTGGCGCACCGCGACCTGGTCGTCGGCAAGCACGCGCGCGAGCGTCGAGCGGACTTCATCCACCGGCTCGCCAGGCAAGATGCGGCAATTCACGGTGGCGCGCGCAACCTGCGGCAACGCATTGTAGGCGTGGCCCCCTTCCAGCATGGTCGCGACGCAAGTGGTGCGGAGCTGAGCGTTGTAGAGCGGGTTTGCCGCCAATCGCTCGAGTGAAGCCGGCTCCGGATGCGCGGATAAGACTGAGCGGATATCCGCTGCCGTCTGCTCGCTCTCCAGCTCGGCAGTGCGCTCGAAATAAGCGCGCGTCGTCTCGTTCAGCTTGACCGGAAAGGCGTATTTCGACAGCCGCGCAAGACCAGCGGACAGCCGATAGATGGCGTTGTCCGTTCTCGGCAGCGAGCTGTGGCCGCCGCGGTCCTTCGCCTCCAGCTCGTATGTCAACGACACCTTTTCGCTGGTCTGAACGCTGTTCCGTATCGGCCTGCCCGCTTTCAACCCCACGCCGCCGCCCTCGTTGAGCGCAAATTCGGCTTCAATCAGATTCCGGTGATTTTTCAGGAGCCACTGAATCCCCAGCGCATCACGGTCGAGAATCTCCTCGTCGGTTTCCAGCGCCACGATGACGTCGCGATCGGGCTTGTAGCCTTCCTGCCGGTACCGAATGAGATTCGCCACGAACGAGGCGACCATGAACTTGTCGTCGCCACTTCCTCGACCATAAAAGTATCCGTCGCGCTTGGTCAGCTTGAACGGCTCGACGGACCAGTCCGCGGGGTTGGCGGGAACCACATCGAGATGGGCGAGCAGCAGGATCGGCTTGCGGGTGCCGGCCCCGCGCAGCCTCGCGACCAGGTTGCCCTTGCGTGGCGCAGGGTTGAACACCTGAACATCCGCTCCCGCGAAGCCCGCCGCGCGCAGCCGCGTGGCCATCGCCTCAGCTGCGCGCGCCGTGTCGCCGGTTGCGGTGACCGTGTCGATCTCCACGAGCTCCTTGAAAATGTCGAATGCGAGCTGTTGCTGGGGTGTCAGCGCATCCGCGTGAAACGCAATGCCGACGAGCAGAAGGGCAAGGAGCAGCCGCATGAGCATTGTTCTCCCAGTCAACGTGTGGTCCCCCCCGAACTCGCCTAATTCCTTTATCAGGCTAGACTTTTTCGCGCGCCGGCACCATTGAACTTGCCCAATGTCTTCGTTATAGGGGCACTTTGCCACTCGCAGGGCGAGCCGCAGGCCACTTGACGCGGCGCCCGCCCACAATCGTCGGGAACGCTTTAGCTCCGTGGAAAAATGCATGACCGATCAAGGATATACCACTTCTACTTTTGACACGGTGGCCAAAATCATTTCCGAGACTTGTGATATCCCGCGGGAAAAGATTCACCCGGAAAGCCACGCCATCAACGATCTCGGCATCGACAGCCTGGATTTCCTCGATATCGCCTTTGCAATCGACAAGGCGTTCGGGATCAAGATGCCGCTTGAGCAATGGACGCAGGACGTCAACGACGGCAAGGCGACGACGGAACAGTATTTTCAGCTGAACAATCTGTGCACGCGCATCGATGAGCTTGTTGCCGCCAAGGGCGCCTGACGCACCCGCATGCGACTGGAATATTTTCAGCTGATCGATCGCATTGTCGAGCTCAAGCTTGCCGACCAGACAATCCACACCGAGGCGCAAGTCCCCACCGCATCCACGATCTTTGAAGGGCACTTTCCTGGTTTCCCCTTGATGCCGGGGGTGCTGCTCATCGAAGCGATGGCGCAGACCTCGGGCTGGCTGCTCATCGCGGTCACCAAATTCACGCGCATGCCGTTCTTCGTCGCCCTGAAGGACGCAAAGCTGCGCTCCTTTGTCGTCCCGGGGCAACAGCTGGCGCTGTCAGCCAAGCTTCTGCATGAAGGATCGGGCTTCGCCGTCACCAAGGCGGAGATTCGCTGCAACGCCAAGATGATGTGCAGTGCCGAGATGACTTTCCGGCTCATGGAATTTCCGAATCCCGAGTTCCGGGCCAGCATGCAGAAAATGGCGACCATCCTCGAGTTCCCGATGGGGGCTCTCGCCGATGCCTGATGCACCGCGCGAAGCCTGGATCACGGGGATTGGAATGGTGTC
>Ga0182034_10000563_pt1 | contig 17241 bp, 10 predicted proteins | sample flu12Cox44000172_FD_125972 | JGI IMG/M metagenome (GOLD analysis project Ga0182034, IMG submission 125972) | Lab enrichment of tropical soil microbial communities from Luquillo Experimental Forest, Puerto Rico - flux4day.12C.oxic.44.000.172 | ecosystem: Environmental > Terrestrial > Soil >... | reverse complement strand
TTCCCTCAGTTCGGCATGGGGAAGAGCAAAACACGCAGGTTCGCCTGATCCACGATGACCGCCAAATTCGTGAACTGGTCAATCGCCACGCCGAAGGTGGGCGAGCCGGGAAGACCAAAGGTCTGGCGCGTCTGAAAAGGATTCGAGATGGTGTCCACGATAGAAACGGTGTTGCTCGCGGTGTTGGACGTGAGAATGGCGCCTGTCTGGGGATTAATCGCCAGAGAAGTCGGGTTGACGCCGACATTGACCGAGCTGCCGCCACCCGTGTCCGGGTTGAATTGCGTGATCGTGTTGTTGCCGCTGGAGTTGGCGTAGAACGCGCCGGGGTTCGCTGTTGCTGTGACCACCGTCGGATCGAAGACGACGCCGGTAGGCGGACTCGAGACAAAGCCGGCGGAAGACTGTGTACTAAGAATCGGCGTGGCGTAACCGATCTCGACGACGGCAAGGGAACCAGACGGGCCGATGCCAGCGCTCAACTGTACGGCACTGACAACCGCAATGCCCTGGTTGTTCTGGCCGCGGTCGGGATCAATGGCGACGGCAAGGGGCTGCTGAATACCGCCGATCGTCGTAGCGGTCAAACTCGTCGGAGGGGTCGTGCCAGCCGGCGGGAACAACGACGCCAGATTGATGACGCTAACGGTGTTTGCGCCGGTGTTGGCAACGACGGCTACTCCGATGGCGTCGTCAATGCCCACACCCGTCGGCCTGGTGTCCGTGGTCACGTCGGGAACTTTTTCTACCGCGGGATTTTGCGTCAGATCCAGGATCGAAGCGGTGTTGGTGCCGTGATTGGCGACGACGGCAAGGCCCAGCTTTTCGCTGATGGCAATGCCCTGAGGTATCGTTCCGACGGAAACGGGGCTGCCGAGCAGTTGACCGAAGGTGGGGCTGGCTGGATTGAGATCCAGCTTGACAATGCTGTTGCATCCGGAAACGCTAATCAGCCCAAACGGAGAGAAAGGCCCGTTGGCGATTTGATCGGCGAGGGCCACGGAAGTGGGCATGGTGTTGACCGGGTTGCCGCTCGAATCGGTGCAAACCTTTGATAGATCCACGGACTCGATCACGATGAAGTCGGCGACGTTAGACGGCGCGCCGCCGCTCAGAACGTCGAGCGCGTAGTGATGCGGTGCGGAGAGGAAGAAAGGCGGGATGGTGACGTCCACTTCACGACCGTTCGCGGCAATACTCGTGACACTACCGCCTTGGGTGGTGATGTCCACACCGTCGAGGCGCACCTGCAGGCCGGCAACGAACCCGGAGCCGAAGATCTTTACACCGGATAGATTGCAAGTACCGGCGGGAGAACCGGCTGGCGGAACGCAGGTCAATGTGGCTTGCGGCACCAAAGCGTTAGGAATGCCACCGATCACACCGACGCCAGGCGTGGGACTGGGAACCACCACGCCCGAAATATGAGTAGGCTTCAACGGGGTGGTCGTTCCGGGCCCCCCCAAATCGACGATGTCGATCGTGCCGCTGCCGGACATCAGCACAAACGCTTGATTCGTGGCCGGATCGACAGCGAGGCCGCCCCAAAGAGTGAGGGAGTTCGTGGTGCCGTTTTGCACCGAGATGGTGGAGGTGCCGGTGCCATTCAGAGTGATCTGGCTCAGGAAATTCTGCTGGTCGGCAGGCGTTGTGGGGTTAGTGATACAGGACTGCGGCGCGGGCGCCGGCTTCACCTCACAGGCAAGGGCGTAGCGCTGGCGGCTAACCGGGTCCGAAATGGAGACCTGGTTGACCTTGGGGTTATAAGAGACTAACGCGTTGGTATAAGGCTGCCATGCCACGCTGGTGGTCGCCAGAAACTCTTGCGCGCTCGAACACGAGCTGGTGAAGGCCGTACACGTTGCAGAAAAACTGATCGAGCTGACCGACTGGTCGAGCGCATTGAGCAGGTCAATCTGAGGAATACCGGTCGCACCGGTCGCATTGGCATCGGCCATGGCGGCTGTCTGGGTGATGGGGTTGATGGCTACTCCTTGAAGAGTCTGGGTGATCTGGATGGTCTGATTGGGAGGGCCATAAAAGACCGCGGCGCAAACCTTCGGACTGGCTGAGGTACATCCGCCCTGCGCGCTGTCACTGACGCTCGCATTGGGCACCGCATAAGTGAAGCTGCTGCTACTGGTCACGCTCACCGCGAAATTGCCGTTGAAAAAGGCGTCGTTTGCGGAGTTCCCCGGCTTCAAACCGGTGATGAGCACGGTGCCGGCATTGCCGGGGACCATGGAGAAAGGACAAGGATTGGTCGGCGGCGTGGCACTGGGGTTGGGGTCGGCCAAAGGAGGCGGGCAGTGACTCGCGTCAATGGTCACGGTGACGAGGCCGGCAGTAAGCGTCGAGGAAAGGATCACATTCGCTGCGGAAGGTTTGGTGACATCGACACCTCTGACCACGCCGCCTGCTGAATTGCTCCCGGGCGTCACAATCGCCAAATGTCCATGGGGCGCGGTAGCGACCTGCGGGTAGCTACCAGTATTGAGCGTGACCTGAGAGGAAAGGCACTGCCCCACCTTGGTCGAGGAAGCATTGATGGCGTGGTCCAGCACGCACCCGTAGGGATTCGGATTCGTTGCGGAGTCAGGGTTCAAATTGACGACGAATCCGAGATTCGCCGAGGTCGCGACTGCAGTCGAAGAGTAGGCCACGAGCGCCAGGTTTGAATCGGGGTCCACACCGATCGAATAAGGAACAGGCGCGGGATTCACCGAGTTTTGTAACGCACCGGAAATATCGATGGTGAGCGGGGTGCCGGGCGCAGGAGTTTGTGAGGAAGCTCCGGGAACCGGGATGGGTAGAACGGCGACGGATTGGTTGCCATAGTTCACGATCGCGACCGTATGATTCGCGCGATTTACCGACAGACCGGTCGGCGTGCTGATCGAAACATTCGCAAAGGTCTGACTTGTGACGGGACAGGACGTGGCGCAAGTGGCGCCATTCGAATCAATGGGCGTAAGCGTTCCCTTGGCGATGGCATAGAACTGCACGCCGCTTGCGACGGGAGGGGTAGCCGTGCTTGATCCGGCCTCGGCCACCACTGCGACGCCAATCGTAGGATCGATATCGATGGCGCTGGGATTCGTGCCGGCCGGGATTCCGGAGGCCACCGTCGCCGGTGGAGTGGTCGAATAGTCCGGGAAGATGGCCATATTCGTGACCGAAGGGTTGTTGGGCGTTGGCGCAGGCGTGGCGGTACTGACGACGGAAAGAGGATAGAGTCCGGGATTACCCTGATTGATCTGGAGCGTGGACATCAAAGTGTTCAACTGACGGGAGGTCGAGGGATTGTTCTGGTCCTGCGCAATCACGTTGCCCTGAAACAAGGCCGCCGCAAGGGTCCCGTTCGGCCCAAAGTAGCCGCCGTCGATGACGACCCGCGTCTGTTGCGACAGCTTGCCTTGCACGATATCGTTGGGGACAGAAGCGGTCGAGGTGGGCCGCACGGGAATGATGCTGAACGTCGTTGAACCCGTCGCCGTGCAAGGAGTCCCTGCGGCCGCGCCGTTGCAGGTCTGGGCCGGGTCGACAACAGAAACCGTAACCATTCCCGAAGTCGCAAGGTCCTTGGCGTTCAGCCGAAGGCGCGCCCCCGTAGAAGGAGGGGGCGTCGCGGGTGTCGTCGAAGTCGAAGAGGCAGGAAGAGGAAAAAGGATTTTGATTTGTCCCGAGGTCGAGTCTTTTACGACGGGCGTTGAACTATTGGGGTAAGTCAAATTTATTTTCGACGCGGAAGAGATATTGGGCGCGTCGAGGTAGATATCCCACAACGTGGCGCCTTGCGGGGCGATGGTCGGAGTAATTCCGTTAAAAGTGATGGGTCCGCCGGTAACGATGGTGATCGTGCCCGCCACAAATCCTGAAATATCCGCGTTGGGCGTGGCGACAATGGTGAGCTGTTGGGGCGTGCTGGAGTTGGGGTTGTTGGCCTGCGTCGGGGTAATGGCGGTCGGAATGGTGCTGGGAGCAGTGTACACGGCTACGTCCGAGTTGTTCGGGTCGGGAGTAATCGTTCCGCAGGTAGGGCTGCAGGTGGGAAGCTGGGGAACGGGGGTGGTGACACCGTTGGTCGTGGTGGGGATGTTCTGAGTGAGCAGCCAGGTCACACCTTTATTTTGGACATCGTTGGTGAGCGTGACGAAGAACTGCTGGCTTTCTTGCGTGGGAACCGAGACACTCACGGGTGTAAGAGCTCCCCGAATCCCGGAGATGAGCGTGATGCTGGACTTGCCGCTTTTTTGAGGGTCCTGAACCGAGGTCGCGGTAATAACAATCTGCAGGCCAGGATACTTGGTTTGATCGGGTAGCTGGAACTTGGAAGGATCGGGAGCGGTGTAGGTGGCCGTGCCGGTGGGTTGCTGATTCGAGAGCACCCCGAACGAGCCGTCGGCGGGACAGTCGGTGAGGGCGGAAGTGGTGGTCTTGCCGTTTGTGGTTGTAGTCGTCGTGTACTGACACTTACTCCAGGTCACATTGGTGTTGGTTGCTCCTGTCACCGCGGCCGTCAGGTTAACGGATTGGCCGAGGATGAGGATGGGGGTTGCTGGAAGAACCGCGACGCTCACAACGTTGGCGCCGTTGCTGCTGCTTCCACAGCCGCTCGAGTAAAAGAGGCAAAGTCCAGCAAGCACAATTTTCAAAGCTGGTTGTAATTTCGGACCCACGATTTCCCCCACGGTGTTGCGCGCCACTCCTATTTCGCTGGAGCTCGCGCGGTTGTTTCGAACCAATACCATTCCCATCCAACGCAACTCGCCGGCGTCCCGGCACTCGTTAAAACGTCCGGCTCACGGTAAAGCGGAACGTTGTCTGGGGTTCGAAGTAATTCAAGCGCCCGGGATTATTGAGCAACTGCCCCAGCACCGGTTTGACCTCGAGATTCCATATTTCCGGTGGCAAGGTGCTTGGATAGAACCCCGAGTTCACGCCGGGCGGGCACGGAACCAGCGGGCTCTGGCTAATCGGTTCGCAAATTTGCAGCGGGTCAATATAGGGGTTCTTGGCAACGATTTGCTGATACAGGCGGTGCACATTGTAAGCGTAGTAGACGCGGAACGGCGCCTGGATGATGGGCAGTTGCACGACGAACTCGATGCCGGTTGAGCCGCGCCAGTGGAAATTCGTCCCCGGAGCGATAGCCAGTTGTTGCGTAAGCCCAGACCCGAACGGCGGAGGAAGCTGGGCGTGTGGAAAATTTTGCGGCAAAAGCAAATTCTGAAACCCGGAATCGGCCAGCAGCAAACCGTTGTGGCGGAAAATGCCGTCGGTTCCCCCGTCAAAGAATAAGCTTGTCTGGACAATGTTTCCAACGATGGGGATGCGGTATTCCATGTTGCCGTACCCCTGAACATCCCCGCCCGGCAGGGTCGCCACATAGGTCAAGACGGGTATAGTAAAGCTGCGTACGCACCCTCCGCAGCTCGGATCGTGATAGCTGATCGGAGCGGCGGTTTGTTCGGGAATAAACGTAACCGGAGAGATTGCGCGAATATCGTAGCCGCGGATATCGCTTTCGCCGCCCATATAGAATCGGCTGAAGGGCGGAACTTCCTGGCCGCCATAGCCCATGGTGCCCGCCATGCTGAAGTGCAACCCGATGACATTGCGGTGTTTGTTGACGGAGTGGAAATACTTCGTATCGAAGACGTTGGTAATGGTTTTGACGTTGCCGCCGAGCCCCGCCACGCCCACCGAATAGAAAAAGCTCTTGCCGCGGGTCGCATTAATCGGGTTGTCGACGGAGTTATACGAAATCGAGGGTGTGATGGTGCTCGAGAGGATGCCGTTCAGCGCGTTGGGACCGCTCAGACTGGTGTACTGCAAAGATTCGAAAAGCAACGTAGACGCGGCGTTGAAGGATTTGATGTTGGTGCGGGTCAAACCGTAATTCAACCCAACGCGCGCGAAGGAAAGCTTGCGCAGCGGATACTGCGCAAAAACGGTGAAGCCCGTGCTGTTTTGCACGTAGTTCTGGACGTACTGAGGGTTGATGCTGACTTGCTGCTGGAACGCGATGGCTTCCTGCTTGGCCTGGTCGAAGTTATAGCGCGAAGAGAAAATCGTGAAACCGCTCGAGATGGGCCGGTCAAAGAGATAAGGCTCGGTAAAGCCAAACATGAAGGTGCGGGTCAGGCTTCCAAATTGCGCGGAGAACGTCAGCGTTTCGCCGAGGCCCAGGAAATTGTTGGTTTGGTAGGTGAGGCCGATAAAACTGCCGGCCAGGCCGCTCACCCCGCCCTGCAGCCCGATGGATTGCTTGCCTTTTTCCTTGAGCTTGAGGGTGATGTCGACCGTTCCGGCCTTGTTGTTGCGCTTGATTTCGGCGGCCTTGTCGGGTTCGATTTTGTCGAAGTAGTCGAGCTGATTGAGGCGCAAAATGCTCATTTCCCACAAGCGCTTGTTGAAGAGCTGGCCTTCGTCGATCATCAATTCGCGGCGAATGACCTTGTCGCGGGTGGTGGTGTTGCCGGAGAATTCGATGCGGTGCACGAAATACTGCTTTTGTTCGTCAAAGCGGAGAGTCAAATTGATGATTTTGTTGGCATCGTCGACTTCCGTGTCCGGCTCCGGGGTGAAATCAATGAAGCCGTATTCGCCGTAAATCTTGCCGTAGGTTTCAAGGGCTTTGCGGACTTTTTCGGTCGAGAAGATGTCCCCCTGCTTGAGAGGAAACGCCGTTTTCAGGGCATCCACTTTGAGCGACAAGGCCTTATCGGGGTCGGAGCTGACGATCTTGAGCGTGCCCATGTGGAAGCGTTCGCCCTCTTCGATGGGGATGGTGATGTTGACGGCCTTGCCGTGGCCTTTTCCGGTGACGAGGGGAACGCCGCCACGCGGGTGCGTGGTGTCCACATTTTCGAGAACGGGCTCGCCTACGGAAACTTTGAAGTAGCCGTTGTCGCGGTAAAGCCCGCGAATGCCGACTTCGAGATCCTCGCTCAGTTTCTCCCGGTCGTAGGTTTTGCTGAGCACCGGGATATACCAGAAATAGAGGGGAATCGCGTAGGGCCGGTCGTGGCGCATGGCGCGAATGAGTTTGCGGTCGCTGAAGTGATGGTTTCCGGTGAACTTGATTTTGCCGACCTTGACCTTGGGGCCTTCGTCGATTTTGAACACCAGAATGACGGCGTTGCTCGAAGCAATGCGCTCATATTCCGGGGTGATCTTCGCGAACTGGCGGCCGTGCTCACCGAGAAGCTCTTTCAACACCACTTCAGCCTTCTTGATTTTCGTGGGATCGAACTGGCTTTCCACGGTGAGGCCGACCTTGCGCTCTTTGAAGCGGTCCAGAATGTCCGACTCCGAAACCGAGTGATTTCCGTCGTAGCGAATACGGCGGATCACCGGGCGCTCCTTCACTTCGAAGAGGATGATCTTCCCGTTCGCGCGCTTCGGAGAATCTTCCACGCGCAGTTTTACGTCCTCAAAAAACTGCGTGTTCCACAGCGCCTGAAAATCGCGACGCAGAGTGTCTTCGTTGTAAGGATCCCCTTCCCGGCTGAAAATGCGGGCTTTCAGCGTGTCGGTGCGGACACGCCGATTGCCGACGAATTCGATGCGATCGATCACCGATTGCAGCGGGGCCGATGGTGGTTGAGCCGGCGGCGCTTGCGAGGAAGCCTGCGCAGAGAAAACAACCGTGTGCGAAGACGTCGCCTCCGGGGGATTGCCGAGCCCGGCAGCAGACGAGGTGCTCGCAAGAAGAAAAACGAGCGCGACGACCTGTGTCACGCGAGCCGCAAATTCCCCCAACGGCGAACAAACTCTTCTGTGAGCGGCCGAAGAGACCATCAAGGCCGCGCCCCCAAACTCAAGATGTCATTCTCCTGCCGGACCCGGCATGGGCCGGCTGTGCGATGGTTCAGATTCGCTAGTGGACGACCGGGGTTGCCTCGCCGACCGGGCGGAATGACAGGCCCTCCCCCGCGACATACATCTGGAGTGTCGCTGGCCTTTGAATTCCACCCTGAATCAGCGCCTCGGAGAGCGGGTCTTCAACATACTTCTGCAAAGCCCTGCGCAACGGGCGTGCACCGTAGCTGCGGTCCGCGCACGTTTTCTCGAGGATCCACTGGCGAGCCTCCGGCGCGAGGACAACCTGCACTTGCCGGTGGATTAGCGTATCGTTCATCTGGCCCACAAGCAAGTCGATGATACGGAGCAGGTCTTCGTCGCCGAGCGGGTTGAAGATTATAACCTCATCCAGCCGGTTAAGGAACTCCGGGTTGAACGCCCGCTTTACTTCGTTCATCACCATTTCTTCTATGGTCCGGCGGCCAACTTCGTCGATGCCCGCCTGGAAACCTAGGCCGGTGCGTTTCTGCAAGTGCCGCGCGCCCAGGTTCGAGGTCATAATGATGATGGTGTTTCGGAAATCCACGGTGTTGCCAAGCCCGTCAGTCAGCTGTCCATCTTCGAATACTTGCAACAGAATGTTGAAGACGTCCGGATGGGCCTTCTCGATTTCATCCAGCAGGATGACGGAGTAAGGCGTGCGGCGGACGCGCTCGGTCAGCTGACCGCCCTCTTCGTAGCCCACATACCCCGGAGGCGCGCCGATCAGCTTGGACACGGAGTGTTTTTCCATGAACTCCGACATGTCGAAGCGAACCAGCGATTTCTCCGACCCAAAAAGGAATTCGGCCAGGCGGCGGGCGACTTCGGTCTTGCCGACGCCGGTGGGCCCGAGGAAAAAGAAGCAGCCCACGGGGCGCATCGGCGACTTGAGGCCGGCGCGGCTGCGGCGAATGGCGCGCGCCAGCGCGGTGATGGCCTTGTCCTGGCTGATGACACGCTTGTGCAGCTCCGGCTCGATGCGCAGGAGCTTCTGCTGCTCGTCTTCCTTGATGGACGTGACGGCTATGCCGGTCCACCGGGCCACCACTTCCTCGATGTCTTCGCGGGTCACTACGCCCGTCGAGGCGTCGTCGAGCTTGTACCGCTCGCGCAGGTTGCGCAGGTTTTCCTTTTCCTTGCGTTCCTCCTCAGAATAGAAGCGGGCCTTTTCAAATTCGTGATTGGCGATAGCCGTTTCCATGCGGTGAGTGATGAATTTCACGCGCTTCTGCACTTCGCCGACTTCCTCGGGAACGGTGGCCTGGCGCAGTTTGACGCGCGCGCCTGCCTCGTCGATCAAATCAATGGCTTTGTCGGGAAGGAAGCGATCCGGAATGTAGCGGTTGGAAAGATAGACGGAATAACGAAGGGCCTCATCGGTGTAGCTGACCGCGTGAAACTTTTCATAACGCTCGCGCACGCCCTGGATGACCTGAATGGCTTCGTCCTCGCTGGGCGCGGGCACCTTCACGGACTGGAAACGGCGCTCGAGCGAGCGGTCCTTTTCGACCGATTTGCGGTATTCGCCGGGCGTGGTGGCGCCGATGCATTGAATTTCGCCGCGGGAAAGCGCGGGCTTCAGAATGTTGGCGGCGTCCAGCGAGCCTTCCGCGGAGCCAGCGCCCACCAGTGTGTGCAACTCATCAATAAAGACGATGGCGTTCTGGCTCTCCATCAGTTCTTTCATGATGGTCTTGAGGCGCTCTTCGAATTGCCCGCGGTACTTGGTTCCAGCAACGATTAAGGAGAGATCGAGGGACAGGATGCGCTTGTCGGCGAGAAACGGAGGGACGTCGCCGTCGGCGATACGCTGCGCCAGGCCTTCGACAATCGCGGTCTTGCCAACGCCCGGCTCACCAATCAGCACCGGATTGTTCTTCGTGCGGCGGCAAAGAATCTGAATCACGCGCTCGACTTCGTTCTCTCGCCCGACCAGCGGGTCGAGGGAGCCTTCGCCGGCCGCTTGCGTCAGGTCGCGGCTGAATTCTGCGAGCAGAGAAGTTTCTTTGGGACGCGCCGCAGCCGTTTTTTCACCCGAAGTCCGTGCAAGTTCCTCGCGCAGCGTCGAGAGGCGCAAGCCGCGTTCCATCAGGATCTCTGAGCCGAAGCACTTTTCTTCGCGCAGGATTCCCAGCAGCAAGTGCTCCGTGCCAACGTGCTTGTGACCCAGCCGCTCCGCCTCTTCCGCGGCCATGTTCAGGATGCGCTTGCACTCCGCGCTCAGGGGCACTTCGACCGACGTGGAAATGCGCTCGCGAATGGTGATGCGGGCCTCAATCTCTTTGCGAATAGATTCGATCGAGCCTTGTTGGCGCAGGAAGCGGTTGGCCAGAGCTTTGTCCTCGCGCATCAGGCCAAGCAACAAATGCTCGGTTTCAATGTAGGGACTGCCATACTGGCTGGCTTCGTATCGGGCAAAAAATATGACGCGACGCGCCTTCTCTGTGTACCGTTCGAACACGTTAGCTCGCTTCTCCCCCAGGGCCCCCGCCCGCGATGGCCGCAGCTTCGCGGGTACGCAGAACTCCATGTTCCAGCCCCAGAATGCGGTCGCAACGCGCGGCGAGCGCGAGGTTATGCGTCGCGATCAGCGACGTCAACTTGTGCACGCGATGCAGCCGGTCCAGCAACTCGAACATGGCCCAAGCATTCTGCTCGTCCAAATCTCCGGTAGGTTCGTCTGCCAGCAGCACCGACGGCCCGGTGACGAGCGCCCGTGCAATCGCCGCGCGCTGCTGTTCCCCTCCCGAGAGTTCTCCCGCGCGGTGGTCGGCGCGGTCTTCCAGTCCGACCTCCGCGAGCCACTTCCGCGCCGTCTCCAGCGCCGAAGCGAATTTCTCGCCGCGCAGTAGCAGCGGCATGGCTACATTTTCCGCGGCCGTAAAATCCGGCAACAACTGGTGACGCTGCCACAAAAATCCCACCGCGCGATTGCGAAATTCTCCGAGCGCCGCGTCATCATTTGTTTCAATGGCTTTCGAATCGAAGTATACTGTACCGCTCGTTGGCGTGTCTAGCGCCGCCAGCAAATGCAAGAGCGTGCTTTTGCCGGCCCCCGAAGGCGCCACCACCGCCACCATCTCGCCTTCCCGCAAAACTAAATTGGCATCGAGCAAGACGGGAATGTTCCGCGAACCGCGTCCGTAGGTTTTTTTCAGGCCCCGTGACTCCATTACCACACGCGCGTCCGCCGATTTGCTCGTCGGTCGTTGGCTGGCGGGTTGTGCCTGAGAATTCATTAAGTGCTTGCCTGGCGTTTCCCTTTCGCAGAACCCTCGGACCCTGATGATTAGATGCTATCCGAACAAAGTATGTGCCGTCTTTGCGCAAAGCAAATGAGCGTCCGTGACCCAACCACTTTCCCTTTTTCGCCCATTCCTTGCCTCAGGAAAAAGACCGCACATCGCCAACCCGCTCGAACGCTTCTAATCTTTCTCTTTTCAACACCTTGCGGCGAGCCCTCGGAACACCGCACAGGAAAATCCTCCTCAGGCCGCCTGCTCGAGCCGCACGGGCGACTAGGAGCAAACGGCGCGCCAAACCGCTGGGTCCGCGTAAGCCCTGCCTTCGGCCCACCCGCTCGTCACTCAAATCGAAGAATCTCGACCGGCAGCAGCCCGACCGCGGCACGCGCGGGTAGAATCGTGGCTGCGACGGAAATTCCCATCGCCACCGCGGTAATCCATAGTCCGTCAAAGAGGCTGGGATGAAACGGTACGTAAGGAACAGCGTAAACCTGCGGGTCGAGGGGAATCAAATGATAGCTGCCGGAGATAAACGAGAACGCGTAACCGAGAGTGAGCCCGGCAAGCGTCCCCACGGCCCCGATCGAGATCCCCTGCCAGAGAAAGACTTTGCGAATCTGCTCGCGTCGCGCACCGAGCGAGCGGAGCACCGCGATGTCTCGGGCCTTGTCGGTGACGGTCATGGAGAGCACCACCAGAATATTGAGGCCCGCGACAAAAGTGATCAGTCCGATGAAAATGGCGGTGACCAGTTTTTCCAACCGCAGCGCCCGGAACAAGGCGCGGTTCTCCTCCATCCACGTGGTGGCCGAGAACCCCGGCCCCGCGGCGCGCTCGACTTCTCGGGCGATCTCCGTGGCGCGCTCCGGGTGGTTCAAGCGGAACTCCAGGACATTGACCAAATCGCCTGCGCCAGCCAGGCTTTCGGCGGCCGAAAGCGTCATGAAACACCAGTTTTCATCGTAATCGTAGAAGCCGGAATCAAAGATGCCCGTCACGCGAAATCGCCGCGTGCGCGGAATCAACCCGAAGGGAGTCAGCCGTCCCTGCGGGCTGGTAATCGTGACGTAGTCACCCGGTGAGATTTTCCACTCCTCCGCAAGCTGTTTGCCGATAAGCAAAGCCTCGATACCGTCTCGATCGGGAGAAAAGTCCAGCTCGCCCGAGACAACGCGCTCGAGCGCCTCGTCGCTTTTTCGTTCGCGCTCGGGATCGACGCCCTTGCTTACTACGCCCCGCGCCTCTCCGGCAAAAGAGAGCAAGACGGTCTGATAAACGGCCGGCGTCACGGAGCGCACTCCGGGCAGGTCGGCCAGTTTCCTGGCCATTGCCTCGTAGCTCTTGATGCCTCCTGAGCCGGGACGCGTGAGAGAAACATGCGCCGTTACACCGAGCAGGCGGTCCTGAAGCGTCTCGCGGAATCCCGTGTTCATGGACAACGCAATGACCAGCGTCGCGACGCCAGCGGCCACGCCAAGCACGGACAAAAGGGTGACCAAGCGCAGCACCGCCGGGCGGTAAGGCGACCGCAGGTAGCGCTGGGCAACGAACCATTCGAATCGCATGGTGGCCGGAAGAATACGTTACGCGCCGTGCGCTTCGGAAGTGCCGCTTGATTCACCGCCGCCTTCCGGGCGCAATAAAGGAAACAGGATGACGTCTCGAATCGAAGGCGAATCGGTGAGTAACATGGTCAGGCGATCGATGCCGATCCCTTCTCCCGCGGTTGGAGGCATGCCGTGGCACAGGGCGCGGATGTAATCGACGTCAAGTTGCTTGGGCATTTCTTCGCCCCCTTGCGCGATTTGCGCCAGGAATCGCCGCTCCTGCTCGGCGGGGTCGTTCAATTCCGAAAAGCCGTTGGCCACTTCCATTCCGGCTACGTAAACCTCAAACCTCTCGGCAAGCGACCGATCTTCCGGCTTTTGCTTGGAAAGCGGAGAAATGTCGGTGGGGAAGTCATACAAAATGGTCGGCTGAACCAGCTGGTCTTCCGCGATGGTTTCAAACAGCAGCCCGGTCCACTCGCCATCGGTCAATTCGCCTTTCGACACGGCATGGGGCGCCCCGCTTTTCTTTGCCCAGGCGTTGTATCGGCTGGTGGCCTCCCGCGCGCCTCCGGCCAAGGCCAGTGTCTCGAGGGTGGGAGCCTCGCCCGCTTCTCGCGGCCAATACTTCACGATCGCTTCGCGCATGGTTAGGCGGCGCATGTTCGCGAAATCGAGGTCCGTATCCCCGTACCTCACGGTTGTCGAACCGCTGATGTTCTTTGCCAGAGACGCAAAAAGCTTTTCATTCATATCCATCAGATCCCGGTAGTTGCTGTAGGCCTCGTAAAACTCGAGCATGGTGAATTCCGGGTTGTGCAGGGTGGAGATTCCTTCGTTGCGGAAATTGCGGTTGATTTCATAAACGCGGTCATATCCTCCTACGGTCAACCTCTTCAGGTAAAGTTCTGGCGCAATGCGCAGAAATAGGTTGATGTCCAGAGCGTTGTGGTGCGTCACAAAAGGACGCGCGGCGGCCCCGCCCGGAATGGGGTGCATCATGGGTGTCTCGACTTCGATATAGCCCCGGGCGTCGAAGAACCGGCGGAGTTCCTGGATAATCCGGGCGCGGGTCACAAACACCTGGCGGGATTTCTCGTTGGCGATAAGGTCCAGATAGCGCTGGCGGTAGCGCAATTCCACGTCCGTAAGACCGTGCCACTTCTCCGGCAACGGTAGCAAAGCCTTCGCCAGGAAGAAAATCTCATCCACCCAGATGCTCAGCTCGTTCGTCTTCGTTCGGAACAGGTGCCCGCGCACGCCAATCGAATCGCCCAAGTCGAGCAAATGAAACAGTTGGAATCCCTTTTCCCCGACGGCATCTTTTTTCACATAAATCTGGATGCGCTTACCCGCCCCCTGCAAATGGGCAAATCCCGCTTTTCCCATCAGTCGAATCGAAACGATGCGCCCGGCCGAGCGCACTTCACGTTTGTCGGCCTCGAGCTCCGACGCGCTGGCAGCCCCGAATTTCTCCACCAACTGGGAGGGCGTGTCCGTCCAACGGAATTCGTGGGGGTAGGGATCGAGGCCCAACGCGCGGATTTGCTCGATCTTCTTTTGCCGCTGCTCAAACTGCTCGCGTGGCTCAAATTCCAAGGAGAATCATCCTTTCCGCGAAGGCGGAGACCGAGTATAGCGGCGCTCAAGCGCGGGAGCAAGAAACGGACAATGTCAATCCAGTGAATAAGATGGACGGCACCTACTCGTTACGGCACGGGCCTTGCGCGGGTGAGGCCGGTATCTCTAGATTAGCGGGAGAGGGCACAACGGTCGGGTGGCTCGTCATCCTCGGCTTGCTTGGCCACAAAGAAGTAGTGGTGAAGGAAATTCTTTTGATATACTCCGCCATCAGTGCCCTCGGGAGGCCCCTCTTGAAATCCGACAGCCGCCCCGCTTTATCACGTGGTAGGTGTGTCCAACAAGATTGGCGCACGAGCTTGCCGGTGGAAAAGGCTCTGGTATTCCAGGAACACGAACGTCATCTCGAGTTGCTGTATAACATGTTCAGCGTTTCGCTGAACGAAGCCATTGCCCTCAAACTCGCGGGCTTGTTGCCGAAGGCCTTGCGGACCGTGGGCATGAGTTCCGAGCTTTGCGGACGGATGACGCGGCCGCTCGCCGGTACGCTCCGCGCGCTCCAGGGGCACGCCAAGCACTATGGGACGGTTCCGAACGCCGCCCCGCTCGACCCCAACAACTATCATCGGCTGAAAGGCCAGCGTTCCGCGCGCATGAGCGGGCTGCTCGATAGAGTCCTGTTTTCCCACAGACTGCAGTTCCTCCACAAAGTCAACACCCTTGAGGAAATGGTCGAAGACCTCGACCGGGACTTTCGGTGCGTCGCCACCGACCTCGCCGGGGGGTTGTGTACCGACCCCGAGCGTGGCTGGCATGAAGTCGACGCAGGCCACTACGATCTCAATACCTGCCTGCGGGAAACCATTGTATTGCTCAAATCCTTCCTCGTCGTGCTTCCCGCCGGGCAGCTCGGCGATTTTGAGAAAACGGTCCACGATCAGTCGCAAATCACAGACGGCGATCCCACACGCCGCCATGGACGAATGGGCGCGTTCGCGGGACAATAACCTTACCTGCTCGCCGGCAGGAGCCTCAACACCACCATGGACGAAGGGGCTTTTTTAGGGGGTGTCTGTTTCACTCCCGCAGGCGAAAGTCAGGACAACTCAAAGGGGGACTCGGTGCATCCGAACGGATGGATGCGCCGCAATTGGACCGTTGGCCCGAAACCGACCAAGCGCTCCGAAAGCGTCGACTTCCCGACAGGCCACCAAACCGGTGACGGAAGCGGAAGCTATCCGGCTGGCCCAGGCGGGTGACGCCGCTGCATTTGAGTTTCTGTATCAAATGCACAGCCGTCGCGTTTACGCCCTGTGCCTCCGGATGGTCAATAATCCGGCGGACGCGGAAGACCTGATGCAGGAAGCCTTTCTTCAGCTCTTCCGGAAAATTGGCACTTTTCGGGGTGAGTCGGCATTTTCCACCTGGCTGCATCGCATGACCGTGAACGTGGTCCTGATGCGGCTCAGGAAGAAGTCGCTGCCGGTGGCCTCACTCGAAGAAACGACGGAGCCCGACGAAGAAACAGGCGGCCCGAGAAAAGACCTTGGTGCGCCGGATTTGCGTTTGAGTGGCGCGGTGGACCGAGTGAATTTGGAGCGCTCGGTGGAAAAGTTGCCACCGGGATACCGTACCGTGTTTGTGCTGCACGACGTGCAAGGTTACGAGCACAACGAGATTGCGGAGATCATGGGCTGCTCGGTCGGAAACTCGAAGTCTCAGCTGCACAAGGCGCGGACTCGCCTGAGGGATTTGCTGCAGGAAGAATTGCGCGCCCAGGCGCGGCAGGAACGCCACGCCGCAAGATCGCAGACGGCGCACGACGATTGAGCTACAATGAACGCACTTGTTGGGGTGTGTGCGATGCCGTGACGCCGGGGAGTCGGGGCCCTGGGAAGAAGTTGAAAGCAGCGGAGCAAGCCGGCCAACCGGCTGTCATCGGTTCGGAGTGAAGCATGTTGCAGTGCAGGGACATTGAAGAGGTTTTGGAACAGGAAGGCCTCGGGCCATTACCGGAAGCAGCGCGGGCGCACGTGGCGCGCTGCTTGCATTGTCAGGATTACCTCGCCGATCTTGAAACAATTGTTTCAGCCGCCCATGAATTGCCCGCCGAGGTCGAACCGCCCGCTCGCGTCTGGATTGCCCTCCGGGTGGAGCTCGAACGGGAAGGCATCCTCAAGCCGGTGACCGCTTTGAGGGGAGTGCCGGGTTCCTGGTGGGACGGTTTCCGCGAGTTCTTCCGCAGCCGCGCCTTGGCTACGTTCACCGTGGGTGCGCTGATTGCCGCCGCCGCGATTCTCGAACTGCGGGAGCCCGCTGCTCTCCCGCTTCCCCCCGAGGTCGTGGCCACGGTAAAACAGTTAGACCAGCAAGAGGTCGACCTCAGAAACATGCACCTCGCGAGCACTTCTCCGGTGGATCAGGCGTTCGAGCAAAATCTGAAGGAAATCGATGATTTCATTGCGGACTGCGAGCGCCATCTGAAACAGGCCCCGCAGGACGAACTGGCGCGTGAGTATCTCTACAACGCCTATCAGCAGAAAGCGGAATTACTTGCCGCGATGTTGGATCGCGGGAGGAGCGTTAACTAACATGTGGACCAGGTCGATGGGACGGAGCATCACGCTGCTTCTTGGCGCCGGAGTTGCGGTGGGCTCGGGTGTGCCCGCCCGGGCCGCCAGCCAGCGCATCGAACGGCATTTCCCGGTGAATGGACGGCCGGTGGTGGTGATCCAAAATATAGCGAATGGCCGGATCGAAGTGAAATCCTTGAAGAATCCTGAGGTTGTCGTTGTCGCCAGCGTAACCTCCAACAAAGTCGGCTTTGTCATGGAGCAGGCGGGCGACCGCGTGGATGTCACCGCCAGTATCCTGGATGCCTCGGCCCAGCCTCTCGATCTTGAAACCGGTTTGCAATTGACGGTGCCGGAAGAAACCGAGCTTCAACTCAAAACCGAGAATGGCCTGATTTATGTGGAACAGGTGATGGGTGATATGACTCTCGAGAGCGTCGCCGG
>Ga0182034_10000556_pt1 | contig 17304 bp, 15 predicted proteins | sample flu12Cox44000172_FD_125972 | JGI IMG/M metagenome (GOLD analysis project Ga0182034, IMG submission 125972) | Lab enrichment of tropical soil microbial communities from Luquillo Experimental Forest, Puerto Rico - flux4day.12C.oxic.44.000.172 | ecosystem: Environmental > Terrestrial > Soil >... | reverse complement strand
GTACAGGTCTGGGACAACGACCTGAACGCGAAGGCCATCTACGATCAGGTGGGGAACCCGTGGGCGGTGTGCATCTCGCCCCCGCCGCATCAGTACCTCTTTGTCTCGAATTCCGTACCCGACAACGGCGACTCCCGTGCCGCGGCACAAACGGGCGAGATCTACAAGATGGAGCTGGACGGGACGATCGTCGGGCGGTTCGGCAAGGCCGGCAAAGCGCTGAAGGAATTCAGCACGGTCCATGAAATCGACTGCCGCAACCCCAACGAGCTGTTCGTGTCCGAGATCACGGCTTGGCGCGTGCAGAAGATCCTCCTGCGCCCGCAGACGGCCAAGCCATCGGACGGGTCCCGATCCCGGGCCCCTGTCGCCCCCGAGCACTGAAGGCTCGGTAGGAGCCCGATCATGAAGCTTCCGCTCGCATCCCGCACGCTGAACGGACTCGTTGCGTCCGCCGCGCTCGCGTACGGCGCGTCGCTCGTCGCCCAGTCGGTTCCCGATATCCCGTTTGACGCGACCGTCGATCTTCTGAAGCTGCCGGACAACATGTACCTGGGCGAAGTCGCCGGCGTGGCGAGCAACTCCAAGGGACACATCTTCGTCTACACGCGAACGGGCGCACCCGGCGCAACGGTCGGCTCGTCTCGCACCTTCTATAAGGGCGGCTCGCGGCTGTTCGAGTTCGATCAGAGCGGCAGGTTCGTGCGCGAGATCGGCCAGGGCGTGTACGGGTTCAATTTCGCGCAGGCCGCCCGCGTGGATCCCCAGGACAACCTGTGGCTGGTCGATCAAGGCTCCAGCAACGTCATGAAGTTCGATTCCGACGGCCGCCTCCAGCTCGTCCTGAGCCGCAAACCGGAGGCGATTAGCGTCCGTCCCACCGCCGGTGGCGCCGGACGCGGCGGCGCACCGCCCGAGGCGCGCGGAGGCGTCCCACCCGAAGGCCGCGGCGCTCAGCCCGACGGCCGCGGCGCTGGCGGACCTCCACCCGAGGGTCGTGGCGCCACCAACCCAGGCGCAGGCGCGCCGGCGGCTCAAACGGGTGGCGGCCGCTTTGGGATCCCGGGACCGCCCGGGTCAGGCATCCCCGGCGATAGCTTCAATCGCACGGCGGACGTGACGTGGGACCGCGCGGGCAATATCTACGTCGCAGACGGAGCGAGCCGTACGGCCGGCAACGCCCGCATCGCCAAGTTCGACAAGGACGGTCACTTCATCAGGTCGTGGGGGTCTCGCGGCTCCGACCCCGGCCAGTTCAATGGCATCCGGGGGATCGTCATCGACGCGCAGGGCAACCTCTACGTCGCCGACGCCGGCAATCAGCGCATTCAAGTGTTCGACAGCGACGGGAACCTGAAATCACAGATCCAGAACGTCGGCGTCCCATCGGCGCTCTGCATCACGTCCGGCGCGTTGCAATACCTGTACAGCTCGAACTCCAACGACCCGGAGACGCTCGACAACGGTGAGATTTACAAAATAGCTCTCGACGGGAGGATCATCGGCAAGTTTGGCCGCGCGGGCAAGCTGCCAAAAGAGTTCGGGATGGTGAACTCCCTCGACTGCCGAAACGAGAACGAGCTCTTGGTGGGCGAGCTCACGAACTGGCGCGTCCAGAAGGTGACGCTTCGGGCCGCTCGTTGAAGGACTGTCGAGCATTAGCCATCAGCCATTCGCCACGCAAGGTTTTTACCAGATCCCGACTTGGCCTTTCACCGAAACGACGAGTTTCTGCGGGTCGTAGCCGACCCCTTCCCTGAAGACCGTCTCGACGCGCCGCACGTCGCCGATGGTCTTCGTCGGATCGCCGAGCACGACCACGAGATCGGCCTGTTTCCCGGCCGCGATCGATCCGATCCGCGCATCGCGGCCAAGGTATCTGGCGCCGTTCAACGTCGCGATGGAGATCGCCTCGACGGGTGAAAAACCCTCTTCGACCAGCAGCTCGAGCTGACGCTGGTCCGCGAAGCCAGGCACCACGCCGCCTGACCCTGTCGGGTCGGTCCCAGCCAGCAGGACGCCGCCTGCCTTCGCGAAGGCTCGCTCGAGCGCCATACCTTTCGCGAAGAGCGTCGAGTACACGGATTGCTGGTTCTGCTGCGCGCGGTCGTAGGCGCGCATGAACGCGTCGCGGAGTTGAGGCGCGAGCACGTCGAGGCCCGGCGGCGTGGGACGCGCACGGGTCAGAGTCTCGAAAACCGTCAGAGTGGAAGTCAGAGCAACCCCGCGGTCGATCAGCTTCTTGAGGAGCGCCTGAAATGGCGCGCCGTGCTCATCGAGCGCCGCGACGGCCTGCTGCCCCTGCGCCTGTCCCGGACAGACGTCGGGTTGTTTCTGGTCGACAAAGTCCGTCGCCGCGAAGAAGCCATGCTCGAGGTTATCGATGCCAAGGTCGGCTGCCTCGCCGTAGGTCACCGAGCAGAGATGGCCCGTGACTTTCGCGCCGCGCCGATGCGCTTCGTCGATACCTGCCTTCAACGCCTCGCGTGAGATCTGCATGTACGCCTTGACCGAGGTAGCGCCCTGGCCCAACCAGTAGGCCACGTGCCGGCGCGCCTCGTCAGGCGTTTTGACCGTGTGCATCTGAAGAAATGTGTTCGGGCCGTTCAAGTAAGGCGCGGTTGCGTCGATTGATGGGCCCGCCAGCTCGCCCGCCGCGATACGGCGGGCAAGGTTGATATCCATGATGCCGTTCGTATTTCCGCCCGTGCGGATCGTGGTGACGCCGCCTGCGAGATACAGCCTTGAGAAGCTGAGGCCGAGCTGCCCGTACACGCCCGGCCCCGTGGTGTAGTACAGGTGCTCGTGCATCATCACCAGGCCAGGCATGACAGAGCGGCCGGCCAGATCGATCGTCACGGCGCCGGCCGGGATCTGAATCGAAGCCGCGTTGCCGACTGCGGCGATGTTGCCTCCGCGGATCACAATGACCTGGTTCTCGCGAGCGGGGGCGCCGGTTCCGTCGATGACCCGCGTATGCGCGAGCGCAATCACCGGCGCGTCGAACTTGACGAAAGCGGCGCGCGCGTTCGGGTTGGGCGCCTGGGCGGGGAGCGAGGTCTCGGGCACGACCACCAACGTCGCCGCCGTGAGCAGCCCCGTCCGAAGCAACGCCGCATTCGCCATAAAGAGGCCTCCCGCTACAATCTACCTCGGTGTTCAGCGTCGCGTACAGATTCACCGTCGCTCTGCTTGGTGTGTCGCTGGGCGCTCCCGCCGTTGCGGATGCGCAATCCGTCTTCCGGTGGGCCGGCGATGCCGAAGGCGGCGCGCCGTTTGAGCAGGCCGATCCCGTCCGTCCGGACAGGGTGGTCGGCATGGACGTGGAGATTGCCGAACTGATTGCCCGGCGCTTGGGGCGCACGCCCGAGTTCGTGAACGTGACGTTCACGTCGCTCGATCAGTCGATCGCGCGCGGCGATGCCGAGATCGCGCTGAGCGGCATCGAGGATACCGTGGCGCGACGCACGGCTTCCTCAACGACGCTGCCGTACTACGAGTTCCGTGAGGTGCTGAGCGTTCGAGACGCCGACGCGCAGAAGTTCAGGACCCTCGGCGACTTCCGCGGCAAGACGGTGGGCACCCTCGGCGGAACCATCGCCTATGAGATCCTGCTCCGCGCGGAGCGCGCCACAGGCCTCCACGCGGTCTCGTACGATGACGATGTGCATCCGTTCAGCGACCTGCTGGTCGGACGCGTGGACGGCGTGCTGCTCGACAACGTGCTCGCAGAGCGGTGGCATCACACGATGCCGGGCTTCACCGTCCAGTCGCAATCCATTGCGGTGGGACACTACATTGGCGTGCTCTCGACCGCCAACGCCCCGCTGCGCGACGTCATCGACGGCATCCTTCGCGACGCCATGCGCGACGGCACGCTCGAGCGCATCTTCCGGAAATGGAACGTCTGGAACGACGACCAGCCCAGACTCTTCGCGCGCGTGCTGGCTGGCGAGCCCGTGCCGCCGGTCGTGGGAGTGAACCCGTCAATCCCCGGCGCGCAAGTCCCTGATACCGACGCGATGGACATCACGGTCGCGACAACCTCGCGATGGGAAGCGGCGAGACGTTATTTGCCGTCGCTGCTTCAGGCCTCGATCGTGACCATCACGCTGTCGTGCCTTTCGATGGCCGTCGCCGTCGGGATCGGCGTCCTCATCGCAACGGGCCGGGTATACGGGAACCGGATGGCGCGGGTCTCGTTGACCGGCTATGTCGAGCTGATTCGGGGAACGCCGATTCTTTTGCAGCTCTTCGTGCTGTACTACGGTCTCGCGTCGGCAATCCGGCTGCCGGCGTTCGTCGCGGCGCTCCTCGGCCTCGCGCTGAACTACGCCGCTTACGAGAGCGAGATCTACCGGTCGGCGCTCGAAGCGGTGCCGGCAGGCCAATTGGAGGCGGCGCGGACGCTCGGCCTGACCGAGCGACAGGTGTTGATGCTGGTTCGCGCACCCCAGGCGTTTCGGCTGGCCCTGGCGCCCATGACCAACGACTTCGTCGCACTTCTCAAGGATTCGTCGCTGGTCTCCGTGTTGACGGTGCTCGAGCTCACCAAGCAGACGCAGATCTTCGCCACGAATCTCGGAAGCTGGGTGATTCCGGGGCTGCTATGCGCGGGCCTGTATTTGGCGATGTCGCTGCCCCTCGCCGCCGTTGCGCGGAGGCTGGAAGTTCGATGGCAGAAACCGGCCGAATGACAGCCGAATTGACCGCAACCCCTCCGGGCCCGGTGCTGGCGATCGAAAACCTGGAACTGCGGCGCGGGACGCGCGTCGTGCTGAGCAGCGTGACGCTGGAGGTCGGTCGCGGCGAGCTCGTGGCTCTGATGGGACCATCAGGATCGGGCAAAACCACGATTCTTCGCGCGGTTGCGGGTTTGGAAACGTTTCAAGGCGGATACATCGACGTCGACGGCGTGCGGCTTCACGCTCAACGGGGAGGGCCGACGGCCGACAACGCGACGCTTGCCCGATTGCGTCGCAAGGTCGGGATGGTGTTCCAGTTCCACTGCCTGTTCGAGCATATGACGGCGATCGAGAACATCTGTCTCGCGCCCATCCATGCGCTCGGCGTGACCCGTACTGACGCCAATCGCCGCGCGATCGAGCTCATGACGGCATTTGGCGTGGAGCATCGGGCGCAGGCGCTCCCGCGAGAGCTCTCCGGCGGCGAGGCGCAGCGCGTGGCCATCGCCCGCGCTCTGGCGGTGGATCCGCCGATCCTCCTCATGGATGAGCCGACGGCATCGTTGGATCCGCTGCGCCGCGGGGAGCTCGGCACGCTCCTTCGCGGGCTGATTGACCAGAGGCGGACGCTTGTCGTGGCCACGCACGACGGCGATTTCGCCGCGGAATTTGCGACGCGCATCCTCAGGACACACGACGGCACGGTCGACGCCTCACGCTGAAAACCAGCTGCCGACGAACACGTCATATAACCAGCCGCCCAGCACCCCGCCCACCAGCGGACCCAGAATCGGCACCCACCACCAGCCCCCTCCTGCGCGAAACACGTCGGTGCCCCACCCAGCCACCAGCGTAAACAATCGAGGACCCAGGTCCCTCGCAGGGTTGATCGCGTAACCGGCGTTCAACCCGAACGTCGCGCCAATCAGCGTCACGAGAAGGCCGACGACGATCGGCACGAGCCCGGGCGGCGCGGCCGCGTTTCGCCTGTCGGTGATCCCGAAGATGACGGCGACGAGCAGCGCCGTCCCGACGATCTGGTCGATGAACCCCCCGGGAAACGCGCTCAAAAAGGCCTGCGGGTACGTCGCCCAGATGCCAGCGGTGCCCTGTGGCCCAAACATCTGACGCACGCCGCCGTCGAACGCGTTCAGCGCCTCGTGATACGTGACAAAGACGACCGCGGACGCCGCGAACGCGCCCAGGGTCTGCGCCATCGAGTACGGCAGGACCTTGGTCCACGGAAACCGACGATGCGCGGCAAGCGCAAGCGTCACCGCCGGGTTGAGATGCGCGCCGGTGACGCCGGCGCACACATAGCAACCCATCGCGACTGCAAGACCCCAACCGATGTTTATCGACAAGTACGTGCCCGCCGTCTGGCGGCTCAGGAGAACCTGCGCGACCACGCCGACACCGAAGACGATCAGCACAAACGTCCCGAAGAATTCCGCCAACAGCTCACGCAACAGCGCTCGTGACATAGCGGGTATTGTAGACTCGTGCGGCTCGTGCCTTCATGACCATGCGTCACGATCTTGCCTTATGAACAAATCGTATGTTCTGGCGCTCGATCAGGGCACGACCAGCTCCAGGGCGATCGTGTTCGGCCACGACGGCTCAGTGCGCGCCAGCGCGCACAGAGAGTTCGCCCAGCTATTCCCCAGGACCGGATGGGTCGAGCACGATCCGCAAGAGATCTGGGCTTCGCAGATCGGCGTCGTGGCCGAAGCGCTCGGGCGCGCCCGAATTCGACCGGCCGAGATCGCCGCGGTCGGCATCACCAACCAGCGCGAGACCACGATCGTGTGGGACCGCGAGAGCGGCGTACCCATCGCCAACGCCATCGTCTGGCAGGATCGCCGCACAGCCGGCGACTGCCAAAGGCTGAAGGCCGAAGGCGCGGAGGATATGATCCAGGCCAAGACCGGCCTGGTCATCGACGCCTACTTTTCCGCCACGAAGATCCGATGGCTGCTTGACAACGTTCCCGGGGCGCGGGCCCGGGCGGACGCGGGAAAGCTGGCGTTCGGGACCGTGGACACGTGGCTCCTCTCGAAATTGACCGGGCATCGCTCTCCCCACAGCGTCCACCTGACCGACGTCAGCAACGCGTCTCGAACGATGCTGTTCAATATCCACACGCTGCGCTGGGATGAAGAGCTGCTGCGGCTATTCGCCATACCGGCGAGCATGCTGCCCGAAGTGAGGACGTCGAGCGAGGTGTACGGGCACGTTTCGCAGGAGCTCGGGATCGGGCGCGTGCCGGTGGCCAGCGTCGCCGGCGATCAGCAGGCAGCCCTCTTCGGCCAGATGTGCCGCAAACCGGGAATGTCCAAGAATACGTACGGCACCGGTTGTTTTCTGTTGCAGAACATCGGGACCAGGCCGACGCGCTCGCGCCACAAGCTGGTCACCACGATCGGATGGAAGATCGGGGACCGGACCGAGTACGCGCTGGAGGGCAGCGTCTTCATCGGCGGCGCCGTCGTGCAGTGGGTGCGCGACGGTCTCGGGCTCGTTCGGACGGCGCCGGACATCGAACCGCTCGCCGCGAGCGTTGCGGACAATGGCGGCGTGTACCTCGTGCCCGCCTTCGCAGGCCTCGGCGCCCCGCATTGGGACGCGTACGCTCGCGGCATCATCGTCGGCATCACGCGCGGCACGACCGCCGGACACATCGCGCGGGCAGCGCTCGAGAGCATCGCGTACCAGGTTGCAGATCTCCTCGATGCGATGCGCGCCGATGCCGGCATTCCACTCACCGAGCTGCGCGTGGACGGTGGCGCGGTCGGCAATGACACATTGATGCAGTTTCAGGCAGATCTGCTCGGCGTCCCTGTGGTCAGGCCGGCCGTCACCGAAACCACAGCGCTCGGCGCGGCGTACCTGGCGGGGCTTGCCGTGGGGTTCTGGAAATCTGCCGATGAATTGACGGGCCAATGGCGCGTCGAGCGCCGTTTCGACCCGGCGATGCCGCCGGCTGCCGGCGCTCGGCTACGCGAGCGTTGGACTGCGGCCGTCGAGCGCGCAAAGCAATGGGACACCTGATTGCGGATTGCGGATGGGGAGTACAGGAGATCAGTGCTTGACGCGGGACGGGGAGCGGCGAAAATCAGCCGCCTGGGCGCGACTGGAGCCCTCCGCGAGCTCGGCGTATCCGGCGATGATGAGCGTCGCGCCAAGCTGAGTGGGCAAATCGTAGGTCTGCCCCACGCGAAACCGTCGCCGCAAGTCGAGCTCGTCGATCTCGTCGAACTTCGGGAGCGAGACGATGCGCACGTGGAGGACGAGCTCCGGTGTATCGTTTCTTGTCAACGGAACCTGCCGTCGATGGTATTGGATACACTCATCCGATCGCCAATCGCAGTTCACGCCTACTTGAAGCAAATTACAGGCCCAAACGAATGGCGGGTGACCGGCGGTCGCCGATCACCCGGAGCTGTGCGATTTCCGGACCTTATTTTCTTTCGGGGACCTTCAGCTCGGCCAGGTGTGTGACGATATCTTCACCAGAGGAGGCCGGCCGCACCTGCCTGTCGATCAGGGCAATTTTTCCGCTCGGATCGATGTAGAACGTCCAACGCCGCGCGAACTGGCGTTCGGCAGGCGCGTCGGGGGCGATCACACCATACGCGAATGCCACCTTCTTGTCGGGATTCGCGAGCATCGGAAAGTCTGCTTGCTCTTTCAACGCGAAGGCCTTGTTGTCTTCGAGCGTGTCGACGCTGATCATGAAATACGATGTGTTGTACTTGCGAATCAGTCCCCCGCTCTCACGGAGCGAGTTGCATTCCGCGGTTCAACCCGCGGTGAACGCCTTCGGGAACCACGCCAACACAAGCCACTTGCCTCGCAGATCCTTGCTCAGGCTGTAGGTCTTGCCGTCGGTGGCCTGAAGGGTGAAATCCGGCGCAGAATCGCCAACCTGGAGCTCGCCGCCCGATGCGGCCGGCGGCGTCGGGGGGTTCTGGCCGGCGGCAGACCCCGCCAGGAGTCCGCATGCGACGATGACTCCCGGGATTCCCGGAGTCCCCAGCGCTTTCCTCATTCAACCTCCTCTGCTGCGAAGGCTAGCATAGCTGACAATCGGGCGAGAACACGGTACTCTTTTGGTAACCTCATTCCCACAGTGTCAAATTCTTGTCGTTCTCTGTACGCCATCCTTCTGGCGACGGGCCTGTTGTCGCCTCCCGTACACCTGTACGCTGCGCGCGTGCGACAAACTGCTGAGCGGCCAACGCTGAGCATCGACGCCACCACGAAGCTCATGGTCGTCGCACCCCACCCCGACGATGAGACGCTCGGCGTGGGGGGACTGATGCAGCGCGTCCACGAGGCAGGGGGACAGGTTCAGGTCGTCTACCTCACTGACGGCGACGGCTACCCGGAGGGCGTGCGTGTCGAAGATCACGTCGAGTCGCCCACTCCGAAGGACTATCGGGGCTACGGGCGTCAACGCAAGCGCGAAGCGCGCGCGGCGCTGACTGAGCTCGGGCTGACCAAGGGCACCGCGACGTTTCTCAGCTTTCCGGATGGCGGACTCTCTCCGATGATGAAACGGTACTGGTCTGAGCGACGGGCGGCTTTCCGATCGCCGTACACGCGCATGGATCGGCCACCGAAGTCGGACATCACGGTCGCGGACACCGAATACCGAGGCGAGGATCTCACGCAGGAGCTGGCGCTTGCGATCGGTCAGTACCAGCCGACGATGATCGTTGTGCCGCGCAAAGAGGACCAGCACCCCGATCACTGCGCCTCGTGGTTCTTCGTCATGGACGCGCTCGGCGACATCGAGCGCGTGCAGCCGGACTATGCTCCAAGCGTCGTCAACTACATCATCCATTGGTACTCGTGGCCGTTCGAGGATGAGGGCACGGAGTTGACTCCGCCACCCGGACTTCGCGGCGGCGCCTCGGGATGGATTCGAGTGCCGTTGACGCGCCAGCAGCAGAGAACCAAGCGCACGGCGCTGAAACGCTACCAGACGCAGGTGCTCATGATGCGCTGGTTCCTGTACAGTTTTGCGCGGGCGAACGAGATCTTCTCCCGGCCCGCGCCGGCCCGGGTTGTCCTGCCGCTGCGCCATAATCCATGCGGTGACTAGTTGACCGAGCACGATCGGAGCCTCGGACCCCGGCACGCGCAGCGGATCGCATCGCTGGATGTGTTTCGCGGGTTTACGGTGGCCGCCATGATTCTCGTCAGCACGCCTGGCACGTGGAGCGCTGTGTACGCGCCGCTCGACCACGCTGCGTGGAACGGCTGGACGCCGACCGATCTGGTCTTTCCGTTTTTTCTGTTTGCGATGGGCGCAGCCGTCCCTCTTGCGCTGACGCGCCGGAGGGGGAACGAGGCGCCGCTGCCGCGACACGTCCTGCGGCGTGCGGTTCTGCTCTTCGTGCTCGGCCTGGCGCTCAACGCGATTGAGACCCCCCGGGCAATTGAGTTTGCGACGTTCCGCATCCCTGGCGTTCTGCAGCGGATCGCCATTGTGTACGTCTTCGTCGCGGTGATGACCGAGACGCTTTCCGAACGCGCGCAGCTCGCCATCGTGTCGGTCATGCTCGTGGGGTACTGGGCAGTGCTGACGCTGATTCCCGTGCCCGGCGTCGGCGCCGCCACGTTCACCCCCCGCGGCAACTTGGCGGCGTTCATCGATCGCCGAATCTTCGGGGCGCATATGCTGACGCGCAACGTCGATCCCGAAGGGCTGTTGAGCACGATCCCTGCGATTGCGACCGCGATGTTGGGCGTCTTTGCCGGCGCCTGGCTGCGGCGAACGCAGACAGCGGATCGGGGCAGGTGGCTCTGGGCCGGCGGCGCCGTGATGACGATAGCCGGGCTCGCATGGGGTCTGATCTTTCCCATCAACAAGAGCTTGTGGACCAGCTCGTTTGCGCTCTTCAGCGCGGGCATGGCCGCGCAGTGTCTGGCGTTCTGTCACTGGCTGGTGGACGTTAGAGGCTGGCGCGCCCTTGCGCGCCCCTTGTCGGCGTTCGGCCGCAATGCGCTCGCGGCCTACGTGCTCTCGGTCGGCTTCGACAGCCTCCTGTCGCGGCTCTCAATCGCCGGCTCGTCGGTCAAGGGCATGGTGTTCCGGGCAGGCTTTGCCTCGTGGCTCCGCCCCTGTTGCGGCATGGAGGCCGCGTCGCTGGCATACGCGCTCGCGTACGTGGCGCTCTGGGAGGTCGTCCTCGCAGAAATGTATCGCCGGCAGATCTTCATCGGCATCTGACGATATGATGCCGGCGGCATGATGGCTTCCTTTTCACGGCAGTCGGACGCCGCGACCGCGTTGGCGCCTCCGCCCGACCCGGACGCGGCTGCGGCCCCGGGAACACCATCAGAGCGGCCCTCCCGCGCGTGGTATCGCGAGGTCACAGGCGCACAGTGGCGCGCATTCGCGGCGGCCTATCTCGGCTGGGTGCTCGACGCGTTCGACTTCACGATTCTCACGTTCCTCCTCGTCGACATTCAACACAGTTTCACAGTCAGCAAGGCGCTTGCCGGTGCGCTCGGCAGCGTCACGCTCGTCTGCCGCGTCGCGGGCGGCATCGCGTCCGGGACTGCCGCCGACCGCTGGGGCCGGAAGGGGCCGCTGCTCTTTTCGATCCTGTGGTACTCCCTGTTCGCCTTCGCCAGCGGCTTCTCGACGTCGTATGGCATGCTGTTCACGCTGCGCGCCCTCTTCGGAATCGGCATGGGCGGTGTGTGGGCTGCCGGCATGCCGCTGGCGCTCGAAAACTGGCCCGCCGATCAGCGCGGCATCGCGTCGGGCTTGATGCAAAGCGGCTACTCCCTCGGGTTCCTCCTGTCGTCCATCGTGTTTCAGTTCGCGTATCCGCTCGTCAACCGGCCCGACGTCGGCTGGCGCGTGATGCTCTGGATCGGCGTGTTGCCCGCCTTTCTGGTGCTGTTCATGGTTCGTGGCGTGCCGGAGAGTCCAGTGTGGCTCGAGCGACAGCGTCACTTGAAGGCGCAGAACTCGCGGGATCCCTTGTCGATAGGCCGGCTGTTCTGGCGGGACGTGCTGCCGACGACGATTCATACGTCGCTCGTCATGAGCGCGTTTCTCTTCATGTATCACTCGATCACATACTGGTATCCCACCTTCATCGGGCAGATGCACAAGCCGACGCTGCCGTTTCTGGCTGCCTTGAACGTTGGAGCGATAACGGGCGCGCTGTTTTTCGGCCACGTGTCCGAAGGCCGGCTTGGACGGCGTGGATCGGCCGCTCTCGCCACGTTCCTGGGCATCCTCGTCATCCCGCTGTTCCTTATGACGACCAACGGCGGGCTCCTCATCCTCGGGGCGCTGGCGATGGGATTCTTTGGCGCGGGAAACTTCGGCGTGGTGCCTGGCTACCTGACTGAAAGGTTTCCTACGATCGTCCGCGCCGCGGGCGCAGGCTTTGCTTATCATCTGGGAGCCGGTATCGGCTCGCTCACGCCGACGCTCGTCGGCGCGCTCCAGGACCGCGGGTTCGCGCTGCCCACCGCCATGTCGGCATGCATCGCCACCTCGGGTCTGCTGGTGATCGCGTTGATCTGGCTCGGTCCGGAGACGCGCGGGACGTCTTATCTCGCTTCCGCCCATCTAGCCGGTGACGCGGTGTAAGAGACCTTTCTCCTGGCGGTCATCATTTCGGGACCGGTTCCCGTCACTGACGGAGGGCCGTGCCCCGACTGGAGGTGCGCAGTGCCGTACCCGGTCACAGTGGCCATCGAGCCATTGGTTGTCGGGCGCAATCGTTTGACAACCGCCTTTCGTCTCATTCTGGCGATTCCCCATCTCATTCTGGTAGGCGGAATCGGGTTCACCGTCGCCGCGGGCTCGGGCAGCCGGGGAACGGCCTACGGGGGAGACACGGGGTTGCTCGGCGCCGTCGCCTGGTTTCTCGCCATTGTGAGCTGGTTCACCATCGTCTTCGCCGGTCACCACATCATCGGCATCCGCCAGTTCACGCTGTATTACATGCGCTGGCGCGTTCGCGCGCTCGCGTACCTGATGTTGCTGGAGGATCAGTACCCGCCGTTCGGGGACGCCGCCTACCCGGCCTCGCTGACGATTGAGGATCCGTCCGGGCAGCGAAATCGGCTGACAGTCCTCGTCCGCATCTTCCTGGGGATTCCGCACTTGATCGTGCTCGTCTTCCTGATCATCGCGTGGTGGCTGACGGCCGTCGTCGCCTGGCTGCTGATCCTGGTGACGGGCGAGTATCCTCGTGGGCTCTACGATTTCGGCGTGGGCGTGCTTCGGTGGCTCCTGCGCGTCCAGGCCTACATGCTCTTGATGGTCGACGAGTACCCGCCCTTTTCTCTCAACTGAGTACCAGCGCCAGATCGCCCGTGTCTGGCGCGACTCGTGGGCCGCTTGCCCCCTTGTCTACCGTCCTGTCGCCGATTGACACAACGGCCCTGGACAGACGGTGTAGGCGATGCCACCGTTCGACGCGCACGCTTCCGCCCGCGTCTCGGCCCAGCTCCATGAGCCGTCGTTGCAGCGCGCGGTCGCGCTCGCGCCGCTGTTGTCTTTGGGCGGCACGGGGTACAACACGACTTGCAGATCGCGGTCATGATCCATGATCAGGTTCGTCAAACGCCACACCAGATAACTGTCCTTGGTCGCCTCCACGCCAATGACGCCCGGATGCAACGGCGGGAACAGCAGCTGTCCCCGGCCGTCGGTCATCGTCGACAACCCTGTATCAGGTCCCGCGATGATGCGAACCGCCACGCCTGCGAGCGGCTTCGCGGCAGGCGCGGTCTCCGTCGCCGTGCCCGACAGCGCCAGCGTTCCCGACTGCGGCGGTTGCGGTACGTTCACCGTCATGTCGAGCACACCGGCGGTGTTCTGGTAATTCGCCCGCACGTAGATGTGGCCCGCGCGCAGGACCGTGAGCACGCCCGAAGATGCGACGGTCGCGACGCTCGCGTCGGAGGTCATCCATTGTGACGCTGTCGTCACATCCAGCGAGGTGCCGTCGGTCATCTGCGCTCTTGCCGTCATTTGGTACGTCGTCTGCGATGCGGGTGCGCTGGTGACCACGATCGCGCGCACGCCCACCGGAGTTGGTGTCGTGGGAGTGGTCGGATTGGCCGGTGCACCGTTGCCTTTCGTCCCGCACGCCACGAGCATCGCCGCCGCGATGGCCGCCGCACTGGTTGTCAAGCACACGCGTGTCATAGAAGCGTCTCCTTGTCTTTTCCGCGGCGCTCCTGTTCCCAACCGAACCGCTGACATGGGGAGGAGCAAGCCGGATACCACGGCCGCGAACCTGAGCGCTGACAACGTTTAGTGCGTCTGGGGGTCGAACGACGGTTGAGGCTGGGAGACGTGAACTACCGTCTTTGAGGATCTCGTTGCTTTACTTCAGGGAGACTCCGGCAGCGATGATGAGCAGCGTCGTTCGCGGGCTGCCCGGATGGCCGAGATACGGCGGGCCGGCGCTGATTGCGTAGTACCTGAAGTCAAAGCTGAAAGCGACGTGCGTCTTCGCAAACCACCGCGCGCCGCCGCCGTAGTTGAGCGTCTTCAGGAGCTCGGTGTCCGACGGAAACGGCTCGTCGCGGCCTTCCGGAATGAGCGACCACTGCGACACGCCAAGTCCTCCGCTGATATAGCTCCACCCGTGCCCGCTCCCGAAGTTGAACGAGAGCTGCGGAGACGCTGAGAGAAACTTCTCCTCGGTATTCTGCAGCACGGCGCTGCTGTCGGGCGGTTGCGGCGGCTGCACGCTCGCGCGATTGAGCGACACCTCTCCCCCGATGCCGAACGTCACGAAACGCCAGCGCACGGGATACACGTGCGCGCCGACCTGAACACCGAGCCCCGCGCCCGGGAGCTCGGCGAGACTATCGAGGCCACGGCTGTCGACAAGCGCCTGCTCGATCGGGAATCGAGGAAGCGTCGCGTGCACATCGATGACGTAAAGCGGAATCCGAGGCGGCGGCTCCTGCGCGCCCGATGGAACGGCGGCGGCAACGATGAAGAGCAGGATCAGGAAGGTCTGCGGAATCGGGCGGGCGCGTCGCATGCGGTCGCGACATTGTACTCGTCAATCGCGTTCCCGTCCGTCTGACCCGAGCCTCGCACGCAACGTCGTTTGCAAGTCGGCTGTCACGACGAGTCTGGATATCTCACGCATACGCTTCGCTTCGCGATCGGACTGATCGCACGCCTCGCCACCAACCGGCTGCCCCGCGAGATCGAAGCATGCGAGCGCGGTCCCGCGCGTGAAGAACAGGTGATGGCTGTCGATCCATTCGCCGTACGGACGCAGAACAGGACCCTCTCCGGCGGTTCCGAGCAGATTGCGTCCGATGTACGGCAGGCCCGCGGGATCGATGCCGAGAAGGGACAAGATCGTCGGGGCAAAATCGGTCTGCCCGGCTGGTGCAGCGCGCACGCCGGCCAAACCGTCGTCGATGCCGGCCCGACGCGGCAATCTGACGAAGCACGGCACCCGATCGTTCACCGTCCAAGCGATCCGGCCGTCGGGGATGCCAATCGTCCGCGTAAGCGCCGCCGTTTGTTCGAAGCCGGCGTCATGGTCTCCGAACACCATCACCACGCTCGTGTCGAGGAGGCCGCGCGACGAGAGTGCCCCCACGAACGCATCGAGCGCGGCATCGAAGAAGTGCATCGTGTGCAGGTAGTTCCCGAATGACGTGCCCTCGAGCGCGCCGAGCTGGAGGACCTTGTGGCGCGCGGGAAAGTCATCGAATGGATGATGGAGTGACAGCGTGATGAGCCAGGCGGCGAACGGCCGGCCGAGATGCTCCAGCCGTGGCACCATCTGCGACAGGAAGTCGCGGTCGTCGAGTCCCCAGCCAATCTGCTCGGTCAGCTCGAAGTCCGACTCGAAGAGAGACTGCTCGAACCCGTATGACGGGTGCATGACCTGACGGTTCCAGAATCCGGGCTCAAAGGCCACGGCAGACAGCGTAGAGTAGCCGTGCTCGGCGAGCACGCGAGGCAACGCGACGTAGTGATTGCCTGGGTAGCGGAACGCCACGGCGCCATGATCGAGCGGCAGCAGAGAAGTCATCGCCGTGAACTCGGCGTCCGAAGTCCGGCCTTCGTTCGTCTGGTCGGTCACGTTGGTGAACCGCAGGCTGTCATCGGCCCACCGTCGGAGGTGCGGCATCACGTCCTGGCCATTGACGCGAAAATCGACCGCGAATTCCTGCAGCGACTCGACCTGCACGACGATCAGATTTCGGCCGCGCGCGACGCCGAAGGAAGGGGCCGGCGGCCCGGCACGCAGCGGTGTGCGCCGAACGAACCACGAGAGCGCGTCGCGGACCTCCCCCTCCGTCGCGTCGTGGCGAAGCCACCTGGAGCGCGCGTAGTTCCACGCATCGTACGCGTGAAACCCAAAAAGACCCAGCTGCTCCACGACGGCACGATCGCGAAACATCTGGTCGAGGGGTGTCAACGCAAGAACCCGCGGCGCGGATACCATCAGGCCCGCGGCCACGAGCACGGCGGCGATCGCTCCCGCTGTTCGCGCGCGAAGTGCGAGGGGCGGCGACGGCACGCGCAATTTCGAGACGCGAACGGCCAGCCAGATCGCCACAGGCAAATCGATCACAATCCACAGCAACGCCGGCGAGAGCAGCGCGCGAATCGAGCCCCACACCCGCCCAGTCTGCCGCGCGGCCAGGAGCGCCGGCGCTGACAGGACATCGCCGAAGAATCGGTAATACACGACGTCCCCGAGCACGACGAGCGATCCGAGAACGCCGATGCCGACGAGGAGCCAAGCGCGAGTCCGCCGTCGCGGCAGGAGAAGGCCAACCATCGGCGGCAGCGCCGCGGCCACGGCGATCAACCAGTACGCGACGGGGGTCGGCTCGAGCAGCGCGTCGTGGACGACCATGAGCGGCTTGCAGGCGAGCGCGGCGGCGCACCAGAGGGCATCTGCCGGTCCAGGCAGCAGCGGCCACCGAGCGGGCCGGCCCGCTGTGGCTCGCCTCGCCGCCAGCACGCCCAGAAGGGCAATGCACAGCGGAATGGGGGCGGCCATCCACGCGAGCGGTGGCAGAACGAGTACGAGCGCGCGCGGTTGTCGGGAGCCGTTCTGAGCAAACCACGCGACACCCTCGTCCACCATGTCCCACTGCAACCAGTAGAGTCCCGGCCATTCGGGCGCGAGAAGCCGGCCTTGGACGGCAACGCGCGCGCCCGGCGCGACGGGCTGGCCGAGCGCGGATCGGATCCCGTCGTGGTACGGCAGGTCCCAGCGCGACCTTGACAAAGTCTCGCGGGGAACGAACCAGAGCCAGTGATAGGACAGATGAACGCGCGATGGATCCCACGTGAGCCGGCCGGTATTCGTCAGGTTGAGCGGAACCCCGATCTCGCGTGATGTTTCAAGAATACGCGGCCGAGGTCCCTCGAGCTCGAACCCGGGACTCGACGACGACGCTGCCACCCTCCTGCATGAGGTGGCGCCCGCTCCAGCAAGGACCAACAGCGCTACGAAAGACGTGAGCCGGCGCAGCGCGCGCCCGCGCTCGCTTCGAGCACAGCCACCGGACGAGTCTAATCGAACGGATCGGGTAGCCGCGCGGTCGAAGAATTTGGCAGCTGGATTGATCAATCGAG
>Ga0182034_10000551_pt1 | contig 17344 bp, 16 predicted proteins | sample flu12Cox44000172_FD_125972 | JGI IMG/M metagenome (GOLD analysis project Ga0182034, IMG submission 125972) | Lab enrichment of tropical soil microbial communities from Luquillo Experimental Forest, Puerto Rico - flux4day.12C.oxic.44.000.172 | ecosystem: Environmental > Terrestrial > Soil >... | reverse complement strand
CGATCGCCAGGAACAGGAAGCCGAGCCGCACCGCGATTGCGGCGAGGACGCCGCGTGCCATGAGCGACAACCTTGGAGAAGTCGTCGTCGCGATCAGTACAAGCAGCGTCCCTATCGGTACCAAAAACCAAGGAGACTTTCCGAAGTCGGTCAGGCGGTCGAAATCCTCGATCACCCATTCCGGCAGCCGCTGCGCCAAGCCGACCGCAGGCGCATCGATCACGATCATGGTCGCTACGACGACGACCACTCCAAGCAGTGCGGCAACGGCGAGGCGGGGCAGGCAACGCCAACGCGGCGTCACCGTCCAGCGCGGCTTGCGTTGAAACAACCGGAAATATCCCGCGGCATTGCTGCGCAGAAAGCTCAATCGCGCGCCGAGGCGCTGCGCCGGAACGCGCTTGACCCCGCCGCTGAGACTCACGGCTGTCCCCGCGCGCGGAACACCGCAATCGTGATCGGCTGCCCGGTGCTCAGATTGATGGCCTCGATGCGCGGGCCGGCCGTATAACGCAGCCCGATGGCGTCGGCGCGCTGGGCAAAGCTTTTTTCCTGGCGTGTATCGACGAAGGCTAAGTGGCATTGGTCGGCGGCCAGAAATTCGGCTGCCCCGGCGGTATCGGTGAGACGGGTGCCCGTGCCGGCGAGAAAAACCAGGCTTGGCTCCTGATAACCCACTGCGGCGGCCGCGGGCTCAGGGCAACCGCTGTCGCGCAGGATGCGCGCGAGCGTGACACTCGGGAACAACTGTCCAAGCGACGGAATGACCAGGCCGAAAATGGCAATGCTCGTGAGGATCGCAGCCGCCGCCGCGCGCAACAGCGCGTGTTCGGCACCATCCGTCTCATAAAGGTGCCATGCCAAAAAGCCGAGCAGTACCGCTCCGCCGACGATCGGCCAAACCAGGAGACCAAATTGCCGCCCGATCACGGCGAGCGCGATGATGCCACCAATCCCGGCGAGCATCGGAACGATGAACCATCCGATCGTGCCCCAGACCAGCAAGGCCCTGCGCGACAGCATCCCCGTATCGATCACGCCGGCGATCAAGATCGCGATTGCCGGATAGAGCGGCAGCACATAGTGCGGCAGCTTGGTCACGACCAACTCCAGGACCAGCCATGATGGCGCCAGCCAGGCGAGCAGGAACTTGGTCGCCGGCTTGCCGCGGGCGACCCACACCGCCGGCGCGGCGAGCGCCGCGAGCGTGGCGCCGGGCCAGAACGTCAGCCAGAACAGCAGGAAGTAAGTCCCGGGCGGCGCACCATGGGACTCCTGGCTGCTGTAGATTTTGCTCAGCATGTCCTCGCCCATCGACTCGGCAAAGAATGCCTCGCCGGTGCGTCCGACGATCGCGAGAAACCAGGGCAGCACCAAAGCGGCGAACCAGACGATGCCGGCAATGGGCTTGAGCGCCGATAACCAGCGCGCGGAACGATCGACTGCGATCAACGCGATTGCAGCGAGGCCCACCACCATCAAAATCAACGGCCCCTTCAGCAGGACACCAGCAGCAAGTGCGGTCCAAAATACTGCCGGCATCTGCCAGGCCGCGATCCCACCACGCGGCCTGTTTGGTTCGAGATAGGCGCGGCCCATTGCGCCCATCGCGGCGGTGACAGTCAGGAGCAACATGGCGTCGGTCTTGGCGAGCAACCGCTCGATACCGAGCAGCAGGCAACTTGCCATCATCAAGGCGGCCAGCACTGCGGCGCGACGGGACACGAACGCGAGCGCAGCCCAATAGGTCAGCAGAACGGCGCCGATCGCGCCAATGAGCGAGGGAATCCGGTAAACCCAGATGCTGGCGAGTGCCTGGCGAAATCCGAGTGCGCTTGCGGCTTTGACCACACCGGCTTGCAGCCAATAAATGCCGACCGGTTTCTTGTAACGCACCTCGTCCTGAAAGCGGATATCGACATAGTCGCCGCTTTCCACCATCTGCTTGGTGGCTTGCGCGAAGCGCGCCTCGTCGCGATCGACCGGCGGAATACTGAAAAAGCCGGGCAGAAAGCAGAGCAGCGCGACCACGAGCAACACGGCGATCGCGCGCGCGTGCGAGCCGACCGCAAAGTCGAGGATCGCCGTCAGGCTGCGCGGCGCAGCGGCTTGTCGCCGCTCGTTTCCGGCCGTGATTGCCATGTCGCGGGTCCAGCGTTGCGAAGGGAACGGCAAAAGGTGTCGAGGTCGTGGCCGATGGCATAGCCCAGCAGGAACATCAATCCTGTCGAACGGGCCGGGGGCGAACTCCTAACCGTTTGAGCTGAAATGCTTTTCATCCCGTGGCGACGCCAGCGTCGCGCCTACCACTGGTTCGATCCATGCAATGGGCGGCCCAAATGGGCTACATTTCTGCTGAGCGCCGATCAACGACGCCGACGGGCAACACGGGAGACGACCATGGATCACGACCGCAGAGCATTTCTGAAAACGACGAGTCTCGCTGCCGCCGCCGCGGCGGCAAGCATGCCGCCCGTATCGGAGGCGGCTGCGCAAACGCGGTCTGCGCCCGGCGAACTGAAAGAGCTGCCGAAAGGCCTGGTGCTGGCCACCTTGCGGCGGTCCGATGGTTTCGGGCTCGGCCTGCGCACGGACCGCGGCATTCTCGATGTCGTCGCCGCCGAGCAGGATTTTCGCGAGGGCGCGCCAACCACGATCGACGCGCTGTTCAAAGGACAAGGTGACGCCAACGCGCTGCGCCGCCTCGCCGAGAAGGCGCGGACGAGCGCCTCCGCCGAGCGTTATTTCGTGGCGATCGAGCAGGCGGCGTTTGGGCCGTGCGTGACCAATCCGGAAAAGATCGTCTGCATCGGCCTCAACTATCGCAGGCACGCCGCCGAGACCGGCAATCCGGTGCCAAAGCAGCCGATCCTGTTCAACAAATACAACACCGCGATCAACTGTCACGCCGGCACCATCGGCGTGTCGGAGGAGGATGCCCGCAACTTCGATTATGAAGCCGAGCTGGTGATCGTGATCGGGCGGCGCGCCCGCAACGTATCGGAAGCCGATGCGTCCAATTACATTTTCGGCTACGCGACCGGCAACGATTTCACCGCGCGCGATCTGCAGTCGCGCTCCACCCAGTGGATGCTGGGCAAGAGCCTGGACGGATCCGCGCCGGTCGGCCCGTGGCTGGTCACCGCCGATCTCGTCGACGGCGACAACCTCAAGATCGAATGCCGGGTGAACGGCGAGGTGCGCCAGTCCTCGAACACCTCCGACATGGTGTTCAACTGCAAGCAGCTGGTCAGCTACATTTCCCGATACTTCACGCTCAAGCCCGGCGACATTATTTTCAGCGGTACGCCGGAAGGCGTGATCGCGGGCTATCCGAAGGACAAGCAGGTCTGGCTCAAGGCCGGCGACAAGATCGTCACCTCGATCGAGAAGCTCGGCGATTTGAGCTTTACGCTGACCTGACGCCGCTCGCGGTTCGACCCGCGGGCGGTGCGGTGACGCCGCCTTCGGCCCGCATGTATGATTCTGTCGCCCCGCTGGCGGGAGAACCGCCTCCTGCGCTAGAAGCGTGCGTCGCGTCCCCGTAGCTCAGGGGATAGAGCAACAGCCTTCTAAGCTGAAGGTCGCAGGTTCGAATCCTGCCGGGGACGCCATTTTTTGTCGAGCACCACAATGGACAAGCCGATCAGCCTCGCTGACCTGACCTCACTGTGCAAACGGCGCGGCTTCATCTTTCAGTCGAGCGAGATTTACGGCGGCATCAACGGCTTTTGGGACTACGGGCCGCTCGGCACCGAGCTCAAGCGCAACATTCGGGAAGCGTGGTGGTACGACATGGTGTCGGGCCACAACGCGATCCGGAAGCTCCCCGATGCGCCGTCGCCATTTGGCATGGTCGGTCTGGACACCTCGATCATCACGCATCCGCAGGTGTGGAAAGTTTCGGGACACTTCGACCTGTTTCAGGATCTGATGGTCGATTGCCGCGAGACCAAGCACAGGTACCGCTACGACCAGCTGCGCGGCCGCTGGGCGAGCTACGGCGACCGTACCGTCTTCATCACGGTCGCGCCGGACGTCGAGGATGAAGCCGCCTACGCACTCCGGCGGGCGCTAAAACTTTTCAATCTGCGCCCTGCGCAAGCGGACGAGGTGAAATGGACCGGCGATTTCAACGCGCTCAATGAGATCGATCTGCCGCGCGAAGTGACGATCTCTTCCCTGGGGAACAGCGCCGCGCCGGATTTCTCATCGGTTCTGGCACCGGAAGCGAGCGCGACGGGCACCTTGACCGAGCCGCGCGAGTTCAACCTGATGTTCCAGACTTTCGTCGGTCCACTGGTTTCGGATGAAAGCACCGCCTTCCTGCGTCCGGAAACCGCGCAAGGCATCTTTCTCAATTTCCGCAACGTGGTCGACTCCTCGCGCGTTCAAGTGCCGTTCGGCATCGCGCAGATCGGCCGCAGCTTCCGCAACGAGATCACGCCGCGCCAGTTCATCTTTCGCTCGCGCGAATTCGAGCAGATGGAAATCGAGTTCTTCTGCGAGCCGTCGACTTCGGAGGCGTGGTACCGCCATTGGCGCGACCGCCGGCTGCGCTGGTTCACCGATCTCGGAATCAAATCCGACCGGCTGCGCCTGCGCGAGCACGCGCCGTCGGAGCTGAGCCACTACTCGCGCGGCACCGCCGACATCGAATTCGCCTATCCGTTCCTGCCGCCGGGCGAGTTCGGCGAGCTCGAAGGCGTGGCGCACCGGGGCGATTTCGACTTGCGCAGCCACATGGAGGGCAAGCTCGATCCGAAAAGCGCGCCGCTCACCGTCGAGCTCGGCAGCGCCGGCAAGCCCAAGTTCGCGGGCAGCGGCAAGAACCTCGCCTATTTCGACCAGCGCAGCGGCCAGCGTTATATTCCGCACGTGATCGAGCCGTCTGCCGGCGTCGATCGCGCGCTGCTCGCGTTTCTCTGCGACGCGCTCGAGTTCGACGAGGCACCGGACGAGAGCGGCGCCATGAAGCAACGGACCGTGCTGCGCCTGCACCCGCGACTCGCGCCGGTCAAAGCCGCCGTGCTGCCGCTGGTGAAAAAGGACGGCATGCCGGAGGTCGCCAAGGATCTCTATGACGCGCTGTTGACGCGCTTCCCGGTCCAGTACGACGAGAAGGACGCCATCGGCCGCCGCTACCGCCGCAATGACGAGATCGGCACGCCGGTCTGCATCACCATCGACAGCCAGACGCTGCAGGATCAGACGGTGACGTTCAGAAATCGCGATGATCTCAAGCAGTGGCGTGTCCGCCTCGACGACTGCGTCGCCGAGCTGGAAAAGCGCATCGCGGCTAAACCGAAGGCATTGCAGCGCGAGGTTGCCGCTCCGGTCAGCTGAGGCACGACCAGCACCCGACTCCGTGCATTTCCCTCTCCCCGCGTCGCCCGGAGAGAAAGAAGCCGCTCTGTGTGAAGCGGCTCACCTCTGCGCTCGCGACGATCTGCTAATCGCCCCTAGCAGGTCATCCAGCGCCGAGGTGATGCAATGCGCAAGATCATCACAGTGGCCGCAATTATCGTTATCGCCGCCGTTGCCGTCGTCTGGTCGAAATCGCTGTCCGGGCCCGGTAAAGGAATAGAGGTGGAGGCAACCGAGGCGTCCCTCGCCATCTCCCCCACGGACATCATGGTGAAGAACGGCAAGAACCTGCCCCATGAGCGGTGGGAGCCGGCGTTCTGATCTATCTCGGCTTCGCCGATTCGACGGCCTGCAGCGCGTTGACGAGACCGGCGCCGTAGTCGCGGTCGCGGCCCTTCGGCCCGAGGTCCTTGGCGGTGTCCATGAGGATCTTGCGCACCGCGCTCGGCGTGAGCGACGGATTACGCTCGATCAGCAAGGCGGCGATCCCGCTCACCTCGGCGGCAGCTACCGAGGTGCCAGTCGTCAACTGATAGGTCCCGTCGGGCGCCGGGGCCAAGATGTCGACGCCGGGCGCGGCGACGGCGATGTAATTTCCCCGATTGGCACCGCGGAACAGCCGGTCGTTGGCGTCGGTCGCGGTGACCGCGATCACGTTCGGGTTCGGTCGCCAGCCGATGTGCCTCGGGAAGCTCGAGCTTCTGCGGCGCATATTGCTCGGCGTTTATCGGGACCGTGCCCTGCTGTGCGGGGATATACACAAAATTCACCTGGGCGCGCGCGACCAGACGGGCCGGCTCGCTGCCGCAGATCGTGCGGATCATGGCCGCAGGCGGAGTGCCATCCTCGATGCGCCAGCGAGATAGCGTGCGGCCGGTGAGCTGAAGCGTGGTGCTTTCGACGAGCGTTACCGGGTGTCGCGACGCAATGGCATGGCCGCATCGGCCGGCATGTCCATAATCATCTCGTTCGATACGAACCGCGTCTCGCCAACCGGCGGCACGGTGCATCCGCTGCGCAGGGCGGCAATACTGGGGCCGGGGGCGGAAGGCGGCGCGGCAGGCGGCGCGGCGCCCGGCGCAGCTGACGGCGGCTGACCGCCCGGTGGAGACGATTGACCCGATGTCCCCTGATCAGGGGACAATTGGCGTTGAATGACAGCCGCGATGATGGCGGTGACGATTGCGCCGACGATGTACGCTCCGACCGCCTTACCGGAATCAGGAGATGGCAATGTCGGCGGCGGCCCCTCGGTGCGTCTGAACCGACACTCTACGTCCTGCAGGCTACATCTTTGGGCATGCGCCGCGTCGACGCCAGCGGCGACAATGACCACAGCCAACAGCACGCGGATGAGCGCCGCCCCTCGCATTGCTCGATGCCCCCACGTCATGCCTTCTGCACGAAGGTCAATGGCGAGCCGCCTGCGTGAGACTGGGCGGTGGCCAAATTGTGTTAATCGGAACGCCCAGGGCGCCCGTCTGCCCATGTTCTCGCGTTATTATTTTGAGTGTGGCGTTGCGGACACGAGTTCTCCCGGCCGGCACATGCGGTGATCGATGACAGCGATTGAAAACAGCAATCCGGGCACGCGCGTGAGCCCGGCCGGGGATGCAGCAGCGGCATTTCAATGGGTTGTTTTGCTCATCGTCGCGGCGAGCTTTGCCGCCACCGTTCTGGTGTTCTATCCCGGCTACAGCACCGCTGATGCCCGCTATGTCTACGCCGACGCATTGGAATGGGACTTCGGCGATTGGCAGTCGCCAGCCATGGGGGTTCTGTGGCGGCTGATCGATCCCCTCGCGCCGGGCTCGCTGAGCATGTTCCTGCTCACCGCAGCCCTCTATTGGCTCGCGTTCGGCATGCTCGCGCTGATCATCGCCCGCCGGTCCGTTTGGCTAGGCCTGCTGACGCCGCTCGCGGCATTTGCGCCGCCGGCTTTCTTTTTCATCGGCATGATCTGGCGCGACGTGCTGTTCGGCGTCGTCTGGCTGCTCGCCGCCGTTCTCGCATTCACAGCCGCCGAACGCGTTCCGCACACACGGCGATGGCTGCAAGCCATGGCGCTCGCTCTGATTGCGTTTGGCGTGCTGCTGCGGCCGAATGCCGTCATCGCAGCGCCCTTGCTTGCCGCCTATGTCATGTGGTCGAAGGGCCTGCATCTAAAGCAGACGGCAATCGCTTTTCTCCCCGCGCTCATTCTGTTCGTCGCCCTCGTTCCGCTCGTCTACTACGGCCTGCTCGGGGCCAAGCGGCAAAATCCGCTGCATGCGATTCTGGTGTTCGACCTCGGCGGCATCACCCGGTTCACCGGCGAAAACCAGTTCCCCGTGGTGTGGAGCCCGGAGCAAACCGCCATGCTCGCGGGCCCGTGCTACGACCCGGTGCGCTGGGACTCGTACTGGCACGTGCCCCCCTGTCCGTTCGTGATGCAGCGGCTCGAGCGCCCTGACGACGTGATCTTCGGGACCGGTCGTCTCGTTGCCGCCTGGTGGCACGCCCTCACCACGCATCCGCTCGCTTATCTGCGCCATCGCGCGACGTTCAGCCGGCAGTTTCTCGCCCGCTCGAACCTGGTTCTGCCGGTCTGGGATTGGCTCGATCCCGCGTCGCCCTATGGCCACCGGCGCGCCTTCACGCCTCTCGTCGCGTTGCACGATGCGCTGCAGCCGACCCTGTTGTTTCGTCCCGGGCTATGGCTCATTCTCGCGGCCGCGGTCGGTGCTTTCGCTTGGCCGGCCCGGTCGACGCCGGCGGGCACCTTCGCATTCGCGACAACAAGCACGGCGACCGTCTACCTTCTGAGCTTCTCGCTGCTCGGCGTCGCCGCCGATTTCCGCTACGCTTATTTGTGCGTGCTGGCCGCCCTTGCCGGCGCGCCGGCCGCCGTGCTCGCCCGGCGCGAGCGGCTAACGCCGCGCCCTTAGCACGCGCTGGTTCTCCAACAGGCGTTCGAGCACGCCGCGCGATCGCTCGACGGCGCGCTCGATGATTGCCTCTCCGAACTCGGGCGTCGCCGCTTGTGCGTCGCCGATCACCCCGTTTGCCGCAAGCCGCGCATCGTCGCTGCGCCAGGGAAAGCTCGCCCCGCGATCGAAGATCAGGCCCGCCGCTTTTTCCCGGTCGGGCGGCCCGGCGTTCGGTTCGAGCATCGCTCGCCGCACCAGATCGGGCGCCAGCACCAACATCACCGAGGTCTCGCTCTTGCCACCGTGCACGTCGAGGCCATTCGCCTCAACGTCGCCGCCCGCGAGATCGAATGGATGGATCGCGCAGGCATTAAGCTCGAAATCGCCGGCCAACTCGTGCATGAGGTTCTCCAGCACCCCGCGGTTACCGCCGTGACCATTGACGATGACGAGATTGCGTGCCGGCAGCGCGCGCACGATTTCTCCCCCAACGTTGCGCAACAGGGCGACAAAGTTTTGGAGAGAGAGCGAGAGCGTGCCGGGCGCCCAATCGTGCTCGCGCGAGAGCCCGAGCGCGATGCTCGGCAGCTGCCACATGTCGAACCTGTCGCCCCAGCGCGCGACGATGCGGCGCGAGAACGCTTCGGCGATAATGACGTCGGTGTTGAGCGGCAAATGCGCGCCGTGCTGCTCGATCGCCCCGAGCGGCAGGCAGAGAATCGAGGTCTGCTGCAGGCGCTGGGACACCTCGATAAAGGTGAGCTCTCCCAGCGAGCGGACGCCCGCGCTGGTCAAGGCTCGCGCGAGCTTTGTGGGCCGAGCGCGGCCGCGCCAGCCGCGCCGAGGACGTGATCGAGCTGATGACCGGCGCGCGTTGCCTTGGCCGTCAGATAGCGCCGGTTGTCCGAATTGATCGGACCGTGCAGCGGCATTCGTCCCGACACCTCGATACCGGCATGGGCGAGCCCGTCGAGCTTGGCCGGGTTGTTGGTCAGCAGCCGCACCCGCGTGCAGCCCAGCATCTGCAGCATGCGTACAGCGACGCCGTAATCGCGTTCGTCGTCGTTGAATCCCAGGACCGTATTGGCATCGAGGGTATCGAGGCCGGTGTCTTGCAGCCGATAGGCGCGCATTTTGTTGGCGAGACCAAGCCCGCGGCCTTCCTGCTCCAGATAAAGAATGATGCCGCCGCCGTGGTGCTCGAGTTCGGCAATCGCTAATCGAAGCTGATCGCCGCAATCGCAGCGCCGCGAGCCGAATACGTCGCCGGTCAGGCAAGCCGAGTGCAATCGCAGCGGAACCGGCCGCGCGAAATCCGGCTTGCCGACGATGACCGCGATCGGGGTGCCGCCGATGCCGTCCCGGAACACGACAAAGCGGGCCGCAAGCCCACCGTTGAGCGGGATGCTCGCGTCCGATGCCACGGTGAGCGATTCGATTGCGGCTTGACGGAACGGTGCGATCGCCTCCGCGTCCACCACGATGAGGGGCGGATCGCACGCCTGCACCGCATCCGGCGCGATCGCGCACGCCAACAAAGCGGGCAGTCGTTGCGCGAGTTTGGCGAGTTCGAAGGCGGCGCTGGCGATCGGGCTCGGCGCAATCACATCGAGTGGCCGCGTGAGTTGCGCATCCGCGGCAAGCGAGAAGATGTCGGCGGCGTTGTCGAGATCGTCGATCGCCAAGCCGGCGGGCGCATTTCCGTTGAGCCCGAGCGCACGAGCGCGCCGTGCAGTGACCAGGAGACAGGGACGTTTCGGCGCACACAACAGCCGAAACGCGGCAAGCGATTCGTCGGGCATGCCGTCGACCGGCAGCACCGCGATCTGCTCGTCGCCGGATCTCATGATCACCGGCCGACCGAACTGGAATTCGGCCAGACCGCGCGCCGCCGCAACGTGCTTGGGCGCACCGAACAGGCCGGACTTCACACTCCCACTCATCTCACCCCACACGCACAACGGTACAGATGGCCCCGACTTCCGCAGCCGCATCGCCCATCAAGAGAACCAGGCGACCCGGCGGAGTTATTCCATCGCGAACGACTTTTTCGCGGGCTGCGTTTGCAGCCATGGTCCGACCAAATATCATGGCACGACGCGCCCGGTTCCGAAAGCAGGTATTCGTTAATGGCGAACGAGCGGCTGGCGGTGGCGAACAGCATCGGATGCGGCGGCAAGAAGGCCGATTCTCCGTGGGCACTGGTATCAGAACGCTTTCGCAGCACTGATGGTTTCCTCCCCTCCCCTTGGGAGGACATTTTCGGGCCGCTGCGGCGAGGGGCGATCGACGACCTTGTTTTGATCGCACAATGTGGCCAGTCGATCGATGGCCGCATTGCCACCCCGAGCGGGCACTCCCACTATATCAACGGCGAGGCCGGTCTGATCCACTTGCACCGCCTGCGGGCGCTGGTCGACGCGGTGGTGATTGGGGTCGGGACCGCACTTACCGACGATCCGCAGCTGACAGTCCGAAGGGTGACCGGCCCAAATCCGGCGCGCGTCGTTATCGACCCGCAAGGCCGCCTCCCGCCCACCGCCCGAGTTTTGGCCGCCGACGGAATTCGCAGAATCGTTATCACTACCGCCGGTATAACGACGGCGCTTCCCAACAAGGTCGAAGTCGTTCCGCTCATTGCCGAGAACGGCGGAATTGCCCCCATCGCCATCGCCAGAGCGCTCGCAGCGCGCGGCTTCCGCCGCATTTTGGTGGAAGGCGGCGCTGATACCGTGTCCCGCTTTCTCGCAGCTGGCTGCCTCGACCGGCTGCATGTTCTCATTGCGCCGATCATTCTGGGGTCCGGTCGGCCGAGCCTCACGCTGCCGACGATCGAGCGCATCGATCAGGCAATGCGCACGTCCGTGCGTGCTCACATCCTCGATACCGACGTTCTGCTCGATTGCGATCTCAGCGCTCAGCGCGTCCCGATCGGACTGGCGAACAGGTCGGTGTGACCGACACGCAAGGTCGAGCGGCCGCCGGCCAAATGGGCGCGGCGCTGCGCGAGCCATTGCGCAATCACATCACTGGACAGCGCCGTCGTCAGCGCCGCGAGCTCCGCCCAGGCGGTAAGCAGCTCCTCCTGAATCGCGCGGTCATCCGGCCCCAGGACCCAATCGGATCCGCCCTGTACGACCTGATAGCCGAGATACTTGAAACGCGAGACCGCGCGTGCGGCGGCGGTGGGCCCGAGCGCCGGGCCGAAACCTTTGTCGGTGCGTTGATGCAGATTGAAGCCGGCGATGATTTCGCGATCGTGGCAACAGGCAGGCTCGGCCATGACGCGGCCGTCATAGCTGAGCGCGGCGTAGACCGGCAGCCGCCGCGCTGCTGCTTCGACGACGAGGCGGTCGAGCCATTCGGGCGAAACGAGGTCGAGCAGCGCCGACGTTGTCACGAGATCGAGCGGCCCTTCGAGCGCCAGCTCGAGATCGCGCACGAGATCCATCGGCCGCGCAAGAAATCTGACATTGGGCGCATACTGAACGGTCGCGGCCTGTCCAAGCAGCCCGAGATCATTATCGACGAGCCGCCAAGTCTGCCGCTCCGGAAGATGCGCGCCGATCGCGCGCCGGGTTGCGCCGGCACCACAGGCAAGATCGACGAGGACAATGCCAGCGTGGCCGCGAAATGCGTCCGCAACGGCCTTCAGCACGGCCGGATTGCGCGCAGCGAGGTCATAGGGTTCCCGCAAGCTCAGCCATTTGGCGGAGAATGCGCTCACGCGAGCATCTCCAACGCATGGGCGAACAGGGCGGCCTGCTCGCGCCAGGAGGGAAATTGCGCGGCACGCGCGCCGGCGGCAAGACGCGCGCGCTGCTGCGGATGCTCGATCAAACGGCGCAACGCCCCGGCGAGCGCTTCGGTGTCGTCCGCCGGCACCAGCAGGCCGGCCGCCGCAGGAATGGTCTCCGGAATGGCGCCCGCGTTGGTGCCAATGACCGGCAGTCCATGCGCCATCGCCTCGGTATAGGCCATCCCGTAACCCTCGAAACGCGACGCCAGCACGAATAGATCGGCCGACGCATAGAGCTGATCGAGCTTGTGCGAGGCTACAGCGCCGCAAAAGGTGATCCGGTCGGAAAGCGCTAGCTCGGCGACGTCGGCGCGCAGCCGCCGTGCCGTCTCGGGACTGCGCTCGCAGTCACCCGCGATCGTGAGCCGCCAAGCCAAATCTTTGAGCCGAGCAAGTGCGGCGATGAGTACATCATAGCCCTTGCGCGGCACCACCGTGCCCACGGCGAGCAGCGCGATCGTGCCTTCGTCTGCCCGGTGCTGCCCGCCGCAGGAAGTAGACCGCGGATCGGGACGCTCAATTCCGGGTATGACCACGGTTATCCGCTCGCGTGCGACTCCATAATCTGCAGCCAGCAGCCGACCCATCGCCGCGCTCGACGCGATAACCCGGCGCGCGCCGGTAAGCGCGGTGCGTTCGCTCGCCCGCAGGCAAGCGCAATCGGCCGCGCTCAATCCCGTCTCGAGCGCGAGCGGATGATGCACCAGCGCGACCAGTTTATGGCTCGCGCGCAGCCTTTCCGAAATGTCCGGCAATACCCCGAAGGCGAGGCCGTCGATCACGATCGGGCAGTTCTGCGGCAAGGCAGCAAGCTGCGCGCAAGCGGCGGCACGGGTGGCGACCGCCGGGTTGGGAAATCCTTCGCCCAGGTCGATGACCCGCGGCTGCCAGCCCAGCGCCGGAAGCTCCGCGATGATCCGCCGATCATAGGTGTAGCCGCCGGTCGGGGTCGCAAGATCGCCAGGAACCGCGAACACCATGGATTTCACCACAGCGGCGCCTCATACCAGGCGCGCGCCAGCGGCGATTCCGCGACGGTGACCCGGATCGATTTGAGGGCACGGCCCTCGCGGCCGAGCTTGCCCGCACGCGCGGCACCGGCGACCTGCTCGAACACGTGCCGGGTCAAATATTCCGTCGTCGTGTTGGCGTCCTTGAACTGAGGCAGCGCATCGAGATTCTGATAGTTCAGCGGCAGGAGGATGTCTTTGAGAACTGCATGGGCGCGGGCGATATCGACAACGATGCCGTGGGCATCGAGTTCCTCGGCGAAAAAGGCGACGCGGATGACGAACGTGGCACCATGCAGCTTTTGCGCCGGCCCGAACACGTCGCCGCGAAAAGAATGCGCGATCATGATCTGATCGCTGACTTCAACTGCGTACACGGTGCTCCTTTCCCTGCATATCAAGCGCCTGCATTGTAGCGGATCAGCGGACAGACCGCGTTCGACTCGCTGCTCAGTAGCGCCGACAGCTTTGTCGGCAGCTCCTCGAACGCCACCGGAGGGGACAGCAGGATGTCGAGCCGCGCATCGTTGAGCAGCGCGAGGGCCGCGGCCAGGCGCCGGCACTGGCTCCAGCGCGAGCGATGCGAGGCCGCGACCTTGCCGACCTGGCTCGAAATGAGCCGCAGGCGGCGGCTATGAAACGCTTCGCCGAGTGGCGCAGCGATTTCCCCGCTGCCGTACCAGCTCAACTCGACGATGCTCGCTTCTTCACCGGCAAGCCGCAGCGCGACCGCAAGCCCGGCGGCCGTGGCACTTGCGTGAAACACCACGTCGCAATCCGTCGGTGCGGCCCCTGGCAAGGCAAACCGCGCGCCAAGCGCATGCGCGAGCTCGGCCCGCGCCGGCAAAGTGTCGACCACCGTCACTTCGCATCCCGGCAGGCGGGCGCACAGATAGGCTACGAGCAGCCCGAGCAGCCCACCGCCCACGATGGCGATGCGATCGGCCGGTCCTGGCGCGCCGTCCCAGATTGCGTTGAGCGCGGTTTCCATGTTCGCGGCCAATACGGCGTGCATCGGCGCAACGCCGGGCGGGACAGGCAGGGCTGATTGCGCCGGCAACGTGAAGACGTCCTGGTGCGGATGCAGGCTGAATACCACCTGCCCTTGCAATTCCGCAGGCCCAATCTCGACGCGGCCGACCGTGGCATAGCCGTACTTCACCGGGAACGGAAACGCGCCGCTCATCAGCGGCGCGCGCATGCGTTCGTACTCGCTCTCCGGTACCCGGCCGGAATGCACGAGCCGCTCGGTACCACGGCTGATCGCGCCGAACAGCGCCCGCACCCGCACTTCGTCGGATGTCGGGGCGGCGACCGGTTCCTCGCGCAATTCCGCCAGTCCGGGGCCGACGTACCAAAGCGCTTTGCCCTGCATGCGCGCCCAACTCGCGTTGTGACGGCTTCCGCTATATCCTCAAAACGCCCGAAAGACACGCAATGCCCTCCGCCATGCTCGAGCGCTCCTCCGGCGACGAAGCCGCCGTCGCGTCCATCATCCTTCCCGCGTGGCGTCCGGCCGTCTTCTTTCTCTGCGTGGCGGCGACGATGGCGGGTTTCCTCTGGCTCGCGGCGTTTGCGCTCTCGCCCGGTGGTATCGGCACGCTCGATCTCGTCTTGCTCGTGCTGATCGCGGTGACGCTGCCCTGGTACGTGATCGGTTTCTGGAACGCGGCGATCGGGCTTGCAATCATGCGCTTTGCCGCCGACCCGGTCGCGGCGGTCACCCCGGTCGCCCGCCGCGTGCGCGGAGACGAGCCAATCGTCGCGTCCACCGCAATCCTGCTTTGCATCCGCAACGAGCCGCCCGAACGCGTCGCCCGGTTGTTGGAGCCGATGCTGCATGGGCTTGCCGCCCATGGAATGGGCGAGCGCTTTCATGTCTACGTGCTCAGCGACACCAGCGATTCCGCGATCGCTGCCGCGGAAGAGCGCCACTTCGCTGCGCTTGCGCAAACGTGGCGCGGCCGTGTCGCGCTGACCTATCGCCGTCGCACCGGCAACGTCGGCTTCAAGGCGGGCAATATCGCCGATTTCTGCCGTCGCTGGGGCAGGGACCACGATTTCGCGATCATGCTCGACGCCGACAGCGTCATGACCGTGGAGCTCATGCTCAAGCTGGTGCGCATGATGCAGATCGAGCCCCACCTCGGCATCCTGCAAACCCTGGTCATCGGTATGCCTTCCACGAGCGCCTTTGCCCGCATCTTTCAGTTCGGCATGCGGCTTGGCATGCGCTCCTACACCCTCGGCAGCGCCTGGTGGCAAGGCGACTGCGGACCGTATTGGGGACACAACGCCATCGTCCGCCTCGCTCCGTTCATGGCGCACTGCGATTTGCCGGTGCTGGGTGATGGCGCGCTGAAGGAACACGTGCTCAGCCACGATCAAATCGAGGCGGTGCTGATGCACAAGGCAGGCTACGCGGTGCGGGTCTTGGCGGAAGAAGGGTCGAGCTTCGAGCAGAATCCGCCCACGCTGGTCGAATTTATCCGCCGCGACCTGCGCTGGTGCCAGGGCAACATGCAGTATTGGCATTTCCTGCGTGCCGAGGGATTGCGGCCGGTGAGCCGCTACCAGCTCGGATTCGCGATTCTGATGTTCGTCGGCTCGCCGGCCTGGATCGCCCTATTGCTGCTCGGCGCCGCGGCGGTGGCGATCGCGCCGGCGCCTGCCGATTTCATGCGCTGGGACGCAGGCATGGCGCTGTTTATGCTTGTTCTGGGGATGTGGTTTGCACCCAATATCTCGACAGTCATCGACGTGCTGAGCCGGCCGCCGCTGTGCCGGCAATTCGGCGGTGCCGTCCGATTTACTTCGAGCTTCTTGCTTACGATCGTATTTGTCGTGTTGGTTGCGCCAATCATGTGGGCGAGCCACACGCTGTTTCTCGCCCGTCTTTTGTTCGGGCGAACGGTGGGTTGGGGCACCCAAACGCGCGACGATCACGACGTGCCGTGGTCGCTCGCGTTCGCGCACTTCTGGCCGCAGACATTGATCGGCCTCGTGGCGATCGCGTTTCTCGCGCTCACCGTGCCGGCCGCCATTCCCTATGCGCTGTTCATCGCGGCCGGCCCGCTGCTCTCGATCCCGCTCGCCGTGGTCACCGCCGCCCCGTCGCTCGGACGGGCGTTGATCCGGCTTGGGCTCGACCGGCTGCCGGAAGAGACTGCGCCTCCCGCCGAATTGCGTGCGTTGAGCCTTCCCGCGATCGAGATGTCGCGGCGGCTGCGCTGAGCAGACCATGACTGACGGGGGGCGCGAAGGCTGGCGCGAGAGTTGGCGGACCACGCGCGGGGTCGTGCGATCGCTGCGCATATATTACGGGACGCGCGGACACCGGGTCGCCATGGATCGCCTTTACCGCCGGTTCGTGAAGGCGGGCGATCTCGTCTTCGACATCGGCGCCCATGTGGGCGATCGGACCGCTGCCTTCCGGCGCCTTGATGCGCAAGTGGTTGCGGTCGAGCCACAGCCTGCGCTGATCAAGACCTTGCAGCTGATGTTCGGCCGGGATCGCGCGGTAACGATCGAGCCGGTGGCGGTCGGCCGCAGCGCCGGGGTGATCGATCTCAAGCTCAACCTGGACAATCCCACCGTTTCAACGGCGTCGGACGCTTTTCTGCGCGCCGCTGATGGCGCCCCCGGTTGGGAGCGGCAGGCCTGGACCAAGATCGTGCCGGTGCCGATCACCACCATCGACACGCTCATTGCCCGCCATGGCCGGCCCGCCTTCATCAAGATCGACGTGGAAGGATTCGAGGCCGAGGCGCTGGCGGGCCTATCGTCGGCGTCGCCCGCGCTTTCGTTCGAATTCACCACCATCGCGCGCGGCGTGGCTGTCGCCTGCATCGAACGCTGCGCGGCGCTGGGATACCGCCGCTTCAACGCTGTTCTCGGTGAGCGCTACGCGCTGGTTCACGGCGATTGGATGAGCGGCGAGGCGATCGCCGCCTGGCTCAATGCGCTACCGCACGAGGCCAATTCCGGCGACGTTTACGCAGCACTGCCGTGATCGCCGATGACGGATCAGCACCCCCGAACGACGCTCGCCGCGAGCCCATCCTCTGCCGCTGACGCCGGTGCCGACTTCCTCGGCCATCCGCGCGGGCTTGCCGTCCTGTTCGCGACCGAAGCCTGGGAGCGCTTTTCCTATTTCGGCAACGCCGCCCTGGTGGTGCTTTACATGGTGAAATATCTGCTCGAACCCGGGCGGGTCGAAGCAGTGCTTGGCTTTACCGCGATCAAGGCGGCGATCGAAT
>Ga0182034_10000550_pt1 | contig 17351 bp, 10 predicted proteins | sample flu12Cox44000172_FD_125972 | JGI IMG/M metagenome (GOLD analysis project Ga0182034, IMG submission 125972) | Lab enrichment of tropical soil microbial communities from Luquillo Experimental Forest, Puerto Rico - flux4day.12C.oxic.44.000.172 | ecosystem: Environmental > Terrestrial > Soil >... | reverse complement strand
GGCGTGCGCTCCAACTCGACCCGGAAAACTCAGACGCGAGGTGCGGGCTTCACTTAGCGAAATGCCCTTAACCACTACGAAGAACGTCAGCCGGGCTGGAAACCTGCAAGCTGCAAGGCGGTTTGTGCTTCCCGGTTCTTCATGAACGTCTTCCAGATGAGTTGCGAGCGCTGATTCTCGACCATCAGCATCGAGATACCCAAGTCGATGCCGAGCACATCCGTGTCGTACCAATTCGACAGCGGATTGAAAGCGTCGCGGAAACTGTACTTCGTCCACACTTTCTCGCGATAAGGCCCGCGGAGATTGCGCAGCACGCGGATGCACTCATCAAAGAAAAACGGAAGCGAGCCTCCTGTCGCGCACGGCACGATGCTGCCATCAACCGGCCCAATCGGGCCGCCCTCGGCGTTCGGGCCGCCCCAGGCCGTGTACCCTTTCACGTAATCTGACGCGCTGATGCCCCAAAGATCTTCGCTGTAATCGGGAAAGCGATCGTGAAGAGAAAGGCAAAACAGTTTGTGCGCCTTCGTCGCTTTGACGGAATTTTCAAAATAGTTTGCGTACGCGTCGCGCTTGTTGCGGAAATCAAACCAGCCATGCGAATACTGATGCGTGAAAATAGGATCGTTTCCGGAAATGTATTCGATCCCCCGATATTTGATTTTGGGACGCGTCCAGGCGTCCCAGGAACTGGCGTCCACCGGGTGCGTCGGCGAACCTATCGCCAGCAGATAGATCATCATCAGTTCGCAGTAATGCTCCCAGCGGGCACTTAGAAAGCCGGATTCGGGATGCCAGCCCATGGAGAAGGCCTTGCCGCCATTCAGCATCCAGGGCCAGTCGACACGCTCGTAAGTCTTTGTGGCGAGTTCCTGGATTTCCTGGTCGGCAAAATACTGCCGCGCCGTGAGAACGCCGCACAAAAGAATGGATGAGTCGATGGAGGAGAGCTCGCATTTCTCCCAGCGGTCGCCGGTTTCCATGTGGATGAAATGAAATAAGAAGCCGTGCTCGTTGTGCAAGTCGTTGGCCAGGAATCGCAACGTGTTGCGAACGCGCTCGAGAATCTCCGCGGGTTTGCGGTATCCTCGCTGGTGGCCGATGCACAGGCTGGTTAAGCCAAATCCCGTGGCGGCGATGCTCGACATCATCCGCGAATCGTTGCCGTTCGCAAGGGCGCGATCTTTGACCTGCCCCGTTTTGGAGCTGGCTTCATTCCAGAAAAAATCGAAACTGGCGCGCTCGATTTCGTCCAGCAGTTGCTCATCGGTGCCTTCGAACGGCGCTCCGTTAGGCGGCACGAAGGACGGGGAAGCGTGCTTTTGACAACTGGCGAGAGTGATGAGTGGCGGCGCGAGCAAGCCCATTCCGCCGATGCGCAGCACTTGCCTTCTGGTGAGAAGAGGCGTTTTGCTCGGAAGGTCGAGGCGCGTCATGGCTTATCTTAGCTTATCGCGGGCGGCTGGAGCCTACTTCGTGATTTCGAGCGTGGCTTGCACACCCTGGCTCGAGTCAGGAGCAATCCATAAAGTGACTTTTGCCGGCTCGACGGCGAACTTTTGCTGGTCATTCCAGATGGCAAATGCATTGGGCCCCAGCAGAAAAGTTACTTTTCTCGTTTCGCCTGGAGCAAGCGTGATGCGTTGAAACTTAGTCAGGGCGCGGACCGGTTGAGCGACGCTCGTTCCCTGGAGGCGGAGATAGCACTCGACCGTCTCGACGCCCGCGAGCGTCCCGGTGTTGGTGACATCTGCGCTCGCGGCGAGAGCCGCGCTTTGTTTATGCTCGCGAGCTTCGAGGTCTTCGTTCAAGCTCTTCGCGCTCATTTGTGTCCTGTCGATGTGCAGGTTTCCGTAGCGAAAGGTTGTGTAGGACAGACCGAACCCAAAGGGAAATTGCGGACTATTCTGTTCGTCGATGTAGCGGGAAACATATTTCTCAAGGCCATTACGGGGTGGGCGCGTAAGGTCAATTTTCCCAGCCGGGCGCCCCGTACTCAATGCGTCGTAATACAAAGGTTCCTGACCGACGCTGCGAGGCCAGCTGACGACAAGTCGTCCTCTCGGATTCGCATCGCCAAACAGCGTCCGAGTAAGCGCCGGCCCGGCCTGAATGCCGGGAAACCAGGCAGCCATTACCGCGGGCACGTGTTGGAAGGCCCAAGGCAGCGTGAGCGGCCGGCCGCTGAAGAGGAGGAGGATGACAGGCTTTCCGGTCGCGACGACTTTCTCGAGGAGCTCTTCCTGGCGGCCCGGCAAACCCAGAAAAGCCCGAGAAGCGGCTTCGCCGGTCATCTCCGCGGCATTCTCGCCGAGCGCCAGGATGGCGAGGTCGGACTGTTCTGCCGCCTTGACAGCCTCTTCCAATTGGTCGTCGGTGCCGCCGAGGAATTCGGCTCCCTTGGCATAGCGGAGATTTTTCGAGCCAATTCTTTCATTGAGGGCGGCGCGCAAAGTGATCACGTCCTGGGCACGTCCCTGCCCAGCCCATGAGCCAAGCATGTTTCCCCTGTCGTTGGCCAAGGGGCCAATCAACGCGAAAGTCTTCGCCGTACCGGGCAGGGGCAGAAGGGGGCTGGCCCCAACGCTCGAATTCTTAAGCAGCACAAACGATTCTTCCGCCGCGGTTCGCGCAAGCGCCACGCAATCCGTCTGAAGCATGGCGCCGGCCTCCTTCGTTTCATCCGTGTAGGGATTCTCAAAAAGGCCCAACGCTATTTTCACGCGCAAGACGCGGCGGACGGCTTCATCCACTGCGGCCTCGGGAACTTCGCCGGAGCGCACCAATTTGGCCAAGTGGTCGTGGTAGAGGCTGCTGACCATGTCCATATCGACGCCGGCGAAAAAAGCCTTGCGAGCCGCGGTCGCGCCGTCGTTGGCGATGCCGTGCGGGATGAGTTCCGCAAGCGCCGTATAGTCGCTGTCCACAATGCCTTGAAATCCCCATTCCTTTCTGAGGATTTCTGTCACTGTGAATGGTTTGGCCGAGGAGGGCACTCCATCGAGAGCGTTGAAGGCGCTCATCAGCGTGGCCGCGCCTTCCTCGATCGCGGCATGAAACGGAGGCAGATAGTATTGCCGCAAAGTGTGCTCGGAAATTTCCGTGGAGTTATAGTCGCGGCCACCTTCGGCTGCGCCGTAACCCACGAAGTGTTTTGGGCAAGCCGCGATGCTGTCGGGCGCATCCAGATGGGTTCCCTGGTAACCGCGCACATAGGCGCGGGCCATTAGCTCGCCAAGATAGGGATCTTCGCCCGCGCCTTCCGCCATTCTGCCCCAGCGCGCGTCGCGCGCGATATCGACCATCGGAGAAAAAGCCCAGCGGATGCCGCTAGAGGAAGCTTCACGCGCGGCAACACGAGCGGTTTGTTCGACTAAGTCGGGATCCCAGGTGGTAGCCAGCCCCAAAGGAATGGGAAATTCTGTTCTGAAACCGTGAATCACGTCCAGACCAAAGAGAAGAGGAATGTGCAGGCGAGACTGTTCGACGGCAATATGCTGAAAGGCGTTGACCTGATGAGCCGTGGTGATATTAAACAGCGCGCCCACCTCCCCCTTGCGGATCATGTCCTCGTAGTCGGTGCGGCCGGTGCCGGGGCCAGTGGGCTGGCCAGCGGAGTATTGGACCAACTGGCCGACTTTCTCCTCGAGGGTCATCTTTCTGACGAGTTCGTCGATTTTCTTTTCCTTTGCGGTATCGGAAAGAGCTGCGCGAGCCGCGGTGGCCGCGGAAGTCTTTTCCGCAGACGAAGTTGATAAGCGCGTGAACGGAAAAAACAGAAGGAAGGCTGCGATGGCCGAGCGACAGAGCAGAGATGTCACGTTTCAGACGCTCCTTGTCACGAAAAAGAGGCCCAGAAACTTTTGCGTGCTTATTTTGGAAGCGACCCCCGTCAAAATCGATGCACACTTCTGAGAACGAGGCCGGTCCCTAACAGCCTTCTTGGCCCATTCACAATCCCCATGCATGGCGCGACCGGCTACGAGCCGGGATGGTCTGGAAGGGGCGCACCGCGCCCCATTCCCGGGCAAAGCAGTAGCATACTAAACCGATTTATTGGCGGTTACAAGCGATCTGCGGCGAAAGAAAGGATAAGTTACGCTTGCGCGGCAGGAGAGCGATTTGAGCTTGTGGCTGGTTCGCTAGATATGGGAAACTACGCTACACGATATCGCGATGCCCCGGCTCAAATCAGGCACGACTTTGCGCGCTCGAACATCTTCCGGGCAAAGCGTGAGTCTCAAGTCTCTCGCAGAACACCTGGGGCTCTCACAGGCAGCCGTTTCGCTGGTCATCAACCGCGCGCCGGGCGCAAGATCGATTCCGCAACGCACGCAAGAGCTGATCCGGAAAGCAGCGCGGGAACTAAACTACCGGCCCAATCACCTGGCGCGGTCTCTTAGGCAACAGCGAAGCTACACGATCGGCGTAGTGGTGCCGGAAATCAGCGAAGGGTACGCCGCGCTGGTGATGTCCGGGATTGAAGATCATCTGCTGCAAGAGGGCTATTTCTATTTCGTCGTGAGCCACCGGCATCGCGAGGACCTGATCGAAGAGTATCCGCTGCTCCTGCAGCAGCGCGCCGTGGAGGGACTGATTGCCGTCGACACGGCGATCACCGGCCGAGCGGAGGTGCCGCTGGTTGCCGTCTCGGGCCATCGCGAAGTGCCCGGAGTCACCAACATCGTGCTGGATCACACGCGCGCGGCTGCATTGGCGATGGAACATTTGACAAAGCTCGGGCACCGGCAGATGGCGTTCATCAAGGGACAGGCGTTCAGCTCGGACACGGCGATCCGCTGGGAATCGGTGCGCACGGCAGCCGAAGGCTTGGGCCTGACTATTAGGGATGGTTTGGTGGGGCAACTAGAAGGCGAGTCGTCATCGCCGGAACTTGGCTACCACGTGACAAAGAAGCTGATCGCCTCAGGGGAGCCTTTCACGGCTCTTTTTGCGTTCAACGATATCTCCGCGATCGGCGCGGTTCAGGCATTGCGCGAAGCGGGCCGTCAGATCCCGCAGGATGTCTCGGTAGTAGGCTTCGACGACATTCAAAGCGCAGCATTTCAAAACCCGGCGCTCACGACCGTAAGGCAGCCGCTGCGAGAAATGGGCATGCTCGCCGCCGAGACGCTGTTGCGGCGCATCGCCGCGCCTCCGGAAGACCCCTACGCCAAGGAAATTGTGGTGCAACCCGAGTTGATCTGCCGCGCCAGCACGGCCGCAGCTCCCGATCCAACCTAGTTCGGGCGACGTTTCGGGAAGCGCAAACACTTGCGTGAAGGCTACCGAATTCGAATTTCGCCACCGTTCGATTCTCAATCTTATTCATTTCTGGATAGCATTCCAGCTCTATTCCGTCGATCACACCAACGTTGTGTGGGCCTTTGTTCACTGGAACAATCCCCGCGGCGATTCGATCGCGCGAATCGTTTTTGGGTTCGCCGCGCTACTGCTCGGCTTGGCAGCCACACTCCGCACCTGGGCGGCGGCCTACCTTCGCTCGGAGGTCGTCCACGACCCGGCGTTGCACACCGAAGCGCTCGTGGCCGACGGGCCATACCGCCATGTCCGCAACCCTCTCTATCTTGGTACTTTTCTGATGTCTACCGGATTAGGCTTTCTCGCTAGCCGGTCAGGGTTCGTGGTACTCGCCGCGGGAGCAGCGATCCGCATTCTCCGACTGATCGGGCGCGAAGAGGCGGAACTCGAAAAACAACAGGGAGAACGTTTCCGGGAATTCTGCCGGCGGGTGCCAAGGATATTTCCCTCGTTGCGCCCGAGCCTTCCAGCGGCTGGGCTCGGACCGCAGTGGGGTCAGGCGTTTCGCGGCGAAGCTTTCATGTGGGGTTTCTTCCTCACGATGGTAGCCTTCACGATCACGCTTCCGGACCGCGTGGCCGAGATGCTCGCCGGTGCCACGCTTGTTCTCTGGTTTTTGCAGCGGGCCAGAGAGCGCAGCGGCGGCGCATAAGTTTGTGCCGCGCTGCGGCCGCTTCGAGACATCGTCCCGAAGTTCTGCCCAACAGCAGAAGAGGCTTCACGGATCTTCCGTGATGCGCTTGAACGCCATTAGACAGGCAGCACGAGCCTAGCCTCGCACCCCCGCGCATCCGAGCGGTTCTTCAGGGTTAATTCCCCGCCATGCGCTTCGGCGATCTGGCGGCTCAGGACGAGGCCAATGCCGGACCCCCCGGGCTTGGTAGTGAAGAAAGGCACAAACAGATTTGCCGTGTTTGGCAGTCCCGGACCGTCGTCGACGACCCACAACTCCACCTGACCGCGCCTACGCATCCAGCCAACCTGAACGCCTCCCTTCGTTTCCAAGGCGGCATCCGCGGCATTGCGAATCAAATTGATCAATAACTGTTCCAATTGATCGCGATCCGCGGATATGACCGCCTCCGGCCCCTTTCCCAGGCTGACCTTCACGCGGGTTTCCAGTTTCACGGTGCTGCCGACCCATTCCGAGACATTTACCGGCAACAACTTGGGCTGCGGCAGGCGCGCCAGTTGCGAATAGGCGGTCATGAAACGGCCGAGGGCTTCGGTGCGAGAACGAATGATGCCCAGCCCTTGCCGCAAGTCATCCAGAATCGCGCCGAGCGAGTCCCCCTGCACGCCGGAGGATTTTGTTGCGGCAAGAAGGCCACTCTCGAGACTTTGCGCAACCGATTGAATCGGGGCAAGCGAGTTATTCAGTTCATGCCCGAGAACGCGGATGAGCCGTTGCCACGCTTTGCGCTCTTCGTCGCGAAGCGTGCGGCTCAGGTCGCTCAAGACAACCAGGTGATGGGGCCAGCCTCCCTCGCGAAACGAGCCGCGGCGAAGTCCCCAGCGCCCGGAACTGCCAAGGAAGGCTAGCTCCATCATGCGAACGGGTTCGCCCTCGAGGCATGCGCCAAGCCCCAGCTCTTCGGCCGTGAATCCCAGCAGCCGCTCGAGCGGGCGGCCCAGCAGGCGAACGCCGGCGCGATTCACGAGGCGGAGTTTCTTATCCTGATCGAATGTGAAAATAGCGAGGTCGATTTCCTCCATCACTGTCCGGAGCAGCGCCGTGGCTTCCAGCGCGCCCAAACGCTGCTCACGCAGCGTTTCGCTAAGGGCGTTGACTTCCACCATGACCTCGCCCATGGCGTCGTCATTGCGCGCCTCGCGGGCGCGCATGGAAAAATCCTCCTCGCGGAGGGCGGCCAGGAGATTGGAAAGGGTTTGCAGAGAAAACGTCACGCGGTGTTTTGCGGAAACCGCGAAACCCAGCCAAAACATGACGATAAAGACAGTCAGCGTCCAGTCGGTGCCCGAGGAAAAATTCCCGGTCCACAGAAGAATCAGGGCAACCAGCGACCCCGGAAGGCCAGCGCCCAGCGCTAGGAGTTGGATCCGGCGCTCATACGTGAGTCGGGTCATTCCAGTCGATGCTTTTGCAGCCGGCGGTACATGGCGCTGCGGCTCAATCCGAGAGCTTTGGCGGCTTGGCTGACATTTCCTTCGTGACGCGCAAGAGTGCGCTGGATGAGATACTTCTCGACTTCGTCGAGACTCATCTCCTCCAGCTTTGCAACGCCGCCGGTGACCGGCGGACGCAAGCCGAGATCGGCTGCACGCACGGCAGGTCCCGGTGAAAGGAGCACCCCTCTTTCCACGGCATGATCCAGTTCCCGCACGTTGCCGGGCCAGGAATGCTCGTGAAGAGCTTTGAGCGCCGCGGGATCGAAAGTGGAGATGTTTTTGCGATACCGTTGCGCATAGCCGTGAAGGAAATGGTGCGCCAGGAGATCGATGTCTTCGCGACGGTCGCGCAGCGGAGGCAGGTGTATCTCGATGGTGTTCAGACGGAAGAGCAAGTCCTGACGAAAGCGGCCGGCAGCGGCTTCCGCATTGACGTCTGCATTGGTTGCCGCCAGGACCCGCACGTTCACGCGGCGCGTGGTCGAGGAGCCAACGCGCTCAAGGTCTCCCGTTTCCAGGACGCGCAGGAGCTTCGCCTGCAAATTCAAAGGAACGTTGGCTATTTCGTCCAGAAACAATGTGCTCCCATCGGCGAGCTCGAATCGCCCGACGCGATCGGCGCGCGCATCGGTGAACGCGCCTTTCACGTGCCCAAAGAGCTCACTCTCGAAGACGCCTTCGGAAAGCCCTCCGGCGTTGACCGTCACCATGGGCTTGGTCGCGCGCGCCGACAAGGCATGGAGCGTTCTGGCGACCACTTCCTTGCCCGTACCGTGTTCTCCGGTAATTAAAACGTTGGCATCGGAGGGGCCAATCTGCGCAATCAGTTCCATGACGGGAGCCATTGCCGGGGAATTGGCAAGAAAGGTGGGGCGGGACTCCGCGCGCAAGAGGCGGTTTTCGGCCTCCAGGCGAGTGGCCTGTCGCAAAGCCTGGCGCAAGTCGATTTGCGTTCGCAGGATCGAGAGCAAGCGGTTATTTTCCCAGGGCTTGGCGATGAAATCGCGGGCGCCACGACGCATGGCCTCGACCGCCAATTCGATGCTGCTCCAAGCGGTCATGACCACCACGGGCACGGTGCTGTCGAGCACTTGGATGCGCGTGAGCAAGTCGAGCCCCTCTTGGCCTGAGGTGGTGTCCCGCGCGTAATTGAGATCCATGAGGACCGCGTCGAATTCGCGGGCCTCGATGGCATTGATGGCCTCGCTAGGGGAGGCCACTCCTTGCGTCTCGTAGCCCTCCGTCTTGAGGAGCAAACGAAGCGAGTCGCGGATGTCCGCCTGATCATCTGCCAAAAGGACTCGATAAGACTGCGCGATGGTTGTCTTCATTCCGGTGTATGCGTCGAGTTCATCTCAGTTTTTTTGGGGCCCAGTTCGTGCCGCCCGAGATTCGTCACGGTCAAAGCGCCATACTCGTATGCGGGCTCGGCGAGCGCCAGAGTAGCTCGGCCTCTGTCGCCAACGCGGCTGCACAAACGCTACGACATCTCGAGCTCATTTTCATCCTTCGTTGTGGTTCTGAAAGAACCATGAGCTACTCGTAGCGCAGAGCCACGAGCGGATCCACGCGTGTGGCTCGCCATGCAGGAATACTGCAGGCGAGCAACGCTACCAGCGCCAGCGCCGCAGCTGCCGCCCCCAGAGATACCGGATCATAGGGCCGTACCGCAAAAAGCAAACTGCTAAGGACCCACATCAATGCAAACGAGAGCACGAGTCCGGCAGCGAGCCCTGCCGCCAACAGCGACATGCCTTGCCGTATCACGAGCCCGAGAACGGCGGTGCGAGAGGCGCCCAGCGCCATGCGCAAGCCGATTTCCTGTTGCCGCTGCGTCACCATGTAAGCGGTGACGCCGTAAATGCCTAACGCCGCGAGCAACATCGCGCCACCGGCAAAGATTCCAAGAAGCGTCAAAGTAAGGCGGCGGCGCGCCAGCGAATCGGCCATCACTTCTTCCATGGTGAGCACGTGATCCACAGGTTGTTGCGGATCAATGCCGAGCACCAGCCGCTCGACGGCAGGAGCCAGGCTCCTCGGATCAGCAGTGGACGTGCGGATCGCAAGGGACATGAATCCCGTCGGCCTTTGCGCTTCAGGCCAATAGAGCTGGACGCGCGAACGCGCTTCAAGAGTCCGGTAATGCACGTGACGAACCACGCCGACAATGGTCATCCAAGGCTGCTTCGATCCCACGCCCCCGAGTTTGATGCGCTGGCCAACGGGATCCTGGTTTGGCCAATAGGTGCTCGCCATGGTTTCGTCGATGATGCCGACAGGAGGAGCGCTGTCGGTATCGCGCTCGTCGAAATAACGGCCGGAAATGAGCGAGATTCCCATCGCCTGGAAGTAACCGGGCGTTACTGCGCGATAGTCCGTTTCCGGAGAAGCTTGGTCCGCGGGGACGGCGCGGGAATCGACGGTGGCGGTCCCCGAGTTACCCGGGCCGCTCAAGGGCAGGTCGGAGATGGCGCCTGCCGCTTCGACACTGGGCAAGTGTTCGACGCGACTGACGAGTTCCTGGAAGAAAGCTCTTTGCTGCTCAGGTTTCGCGTAGGTGGCGTTGGGAAGCGATACTTGCATCGTCAAGACCCCTTCGGGGCGGAAGCCAGGATCGACCGCCAGAAGCTTTACGAAACTTCGCAGGAGAAGACCGGAGCCCGCAAGAAGCAGCACCGCCAACCCCGCCTCCGCAACGACGAAGAGCCGGCGCAGGCGCTGCGACGTGCGGCCCTCGCTCGAGCTGCGTCCGCCTTCTTTAAGCGTCTCGTGGTAAAGGCCGCGGCCGGCTTCCAGCGCCGGCGCGAGACCAAACAAGATTCCGGTGCCCACGGCCACAAAGAAGGTGAACACCAGAGCGCCCAAGTCAATTTGCGTTGACACGACGCGAGGCAGAGCGGTGGCACTGAGCGATACGATCAATTGCAACAGAAGCGGCGTCAGCAGCAGCCCTAGCAGCCCTCCAAACAGGGAAAGAACCAGGCTTTCGCAAAGCAGCTGGCGGATGATGCGCCTGGTCCCCGCGCCGAGGGCCACGCGGATGGCGATCTCCTTTTGCCGCGCCGTGCTACGCACCAGAAGGAGACCCGCTACGTTCGCGCACACGAGCAGCAGAACGAAACCCACGGCGCCCATGAGGACCCAAAGCGACGTTTTCACATCGCTTACCGTTTCCTCGAGCAAGGGATGCAGGAGCAAAGCAAAACCGAACCGCTGATACGGGTATTCGCGATGCTGCTCGATGATGGATTTGGAAAGCGCGGCCATGGCCTGCCGCGCCTCGGCGAGCGACACCCCGGGCTTCAAACGCGCGAGGACTTCGTACCCGTGATTGCCGCGATTATCCGGCGCAAAATCGGCAGGGACAAAAACCTGCGGCATCCAGAGTTCGGACGGTGACGGATAGTCGAAGCCCTTCGGCATGACCCCGATAATCTGGCAGCCTCGGCCATCGATGATCACTTCCTTGCCGATCACCTGCGGATCGCCGCCGAAACCGCGCTGCCAGAGCCCATAGCCGAGAATAACGACGCGATCGCGTCCTTGCTGGGCCTCTTCCGGCAGGAATGTACGGCCGAGCCGCGGATTGATGCCGAGAATCGCAAACAGAGCGGGGGAAACTGCAGCACCGGTGACGCTTTGCGGATTGCCGCCGCCCAGGCCCAGGTTGAATGTGCTGGGGCTTAACACCGAAACAGCGGAGAAACTCCGGTTTTGTTCGCTGAGGTCGCGAAATTCCGGCGGCGAAAACCAGTTTTGGTCGTTGGGCAGGCCGATTCCGGTGAAACGGGTCCAAACCTTAACGAGTCCCGAGGGATTCCGATACGGCAGCGGTTTGAGCAGAACGGTGTTGACGACGCTGAAGATCGCGCTGTTGGCGCCGATGCCCAATGCCAAGGTAACGACCGTGACCAGCGCGAAGCCGGGATTTCTCACGAGACCCCGAATCGCGTAACGGATATCCTGCCAAAAAGTATTCATTTCCCAGCTCCCGGGCTTCATTCGTAACGCAAGGCAACCAGCGGATCCACACGCGTGGCGCGCTGCGCGGGGATCGAGGACGCCAGCAGCGCAACCGAGATCAAAACGAGCGCCATGCCCGCAAAGGTCAGCGGGTCGGTCGGGCTGACTCCGTAGAGCAAGCTCGAGAGGACGCGAGTCAGCGCAAATGCCGCAACCAGGCCGCCAGCGACGCCCAAAAGCGCTAGCCGCAGACTTTCGCCGAGCACCATTCGCAAGACCTCGCTCCGCGACGCGCCAAGCGCCATGCGCACCCCGATTTCCTGGGTGCGTTGCGTGACGTTATAGCGAATCAAGCCAAACAAGCCCACGGCTGCGAGCGTCAGCGCCATCGCGGCGAACACGCTGAGCAGTGTTACGGCGGAGCGTCGCGGCCCCATCGACATGGCTATGCGCTCGTCCATGGTCTTCAAATCGGAGACCGGCTGGCCGGGATCGACGTCATGCACGGCAAGGCGAATCGCGCCGGCCAAAGCCGCCGGATCGCCACTCGTGCGGGCAATCAGAAACGTGGCGGGAGAGTTTTCTTGGTACAGCGGGAAGTAGTAGACACCCTTCCCGGAGCCTTCCACACCCTCGCGAGATGCTTCCTCGCCGACCACCTGCGAGTGGCGCACCGGCCGCACGATGCCGACAATCGTTTTCCACGGCGCATTGTTCCCATTGCGGAGGCGCTGCCCCAAGGCATCCTGATTGGGCCAATACTCGCGGGCAAGATTTTCGTCAATGATGGCCACCGCCTGGCCGCCGCGGCGGTCTTGATCCGTGAAAACGCGGCCGCGGACGAGGCGAATGCCCATCGTCTCGAAATAACGCGGGCTAACGCCGCGAACGTCGCCGTGCGGCCCCGGATCGCCCGGAGGGGCTACGCGCCCTTCGATATTGAACGAGGCGGAACCGCCGAATCCACTGAACGGCAAAGGCATCGCTGCGGCTGCGGAAATGACTCCGGGGGTGCTCGAAAGCCGCGCGAGCATACCGTTAAGAAACGCAACTTGCTTGTCCGGCGTATCGTACTGGCGCTCGGGCAAGGCTAATGCGGCGGTCATCAAGCCGTGAGGACGAAAGCCCACATCGACATCTTTGAGCCTCTCCAAACTCTTCAGGAACACGCCAGCGCTGGCGAGCAACACCAGGGCGAGAGAAAGCTCCGCCACGACGAGCCCGCTCCGGAAGCGATGGCGGCCCGCGCTTCCTTCTCCGGTTCCGCGGCCCTGCTTCAGGTTTTGCTGTGGATCGAGAAAGGCGATCTGCCACGCCGGAGCAGCGCCGAAAATGATGGCAGAGGCTCCGGCAATCACCGCGGTAAAGAGTAGCACATACAAATCCAAGTGAATGTCCAACCCGGTCGAAAGACTCCCCGGAGCGAGCCACAGCAAGGCACGAACCGCTTGGAAGGCAATCACTAGACCGAGCAACATGCCGACAAAGGCCAGCGCCATGCTTTCCGTCAGCATCTGGCGAGCCAAGCGCCACGGCGACGCGCCGAGCGCAGTGCGAACGGCAAACTCTTTGGCACGGGAGGAAGCGCGGGCCAACAAAAGCCCCGCGACATTCGAGCAGGCGATCAGCAGAACCAAACCTACAGCGCCCAGGAGGATTAGGAGCGGCGTGCGTACGTCGCCATACACGAATTCCGTGAAAGGAATGGCAAACAAGCTCCAGCCGGAAGCTTTTGGATAGCCTTGCGTGCGCGGATCGTCGCAAATCTGCTGAGAAGTCATTTTGAGGAAGGCCGAGGCGTTCGAAGGTTTCACGCGAGCCTCGAGACGCGCAACCGCCAGATAGTTTTCATTGAAGATGTTGTCGAGGGTAAAGGCGTCCGGCGCCAGGCCGAGGGGCGCCCAGAGATCGGTTTGGCTGGGCCACTCGAAATCCGGCTCCATGACGCCGATAATCTTGTAGGGTTGCTGGTTCAGCTGGATGGAACGGCCCACAATGTCGGAATCGCCGCCAAAAATCGACTTCCACGTGCCGTAGGCCAGAACGACCTCGTGATCGGCATTGGGCTGATCCTCTTCAGGCGCAAAGACGCGGCCGAGCAAGGGCCTGGCCTCGAAGACGTCGAACCACTGCCAGGACACCCTCGAGCCGCGCAGGCGCAGCGGCCACGCGCCGGCGGCGTAATTAAAATCGTTTTCCATCTCGATCGCCGCGGCGGCGAAAGTCTGCTTGTTGTCGCGGACAAACGTATAGTCCGGTGCGGAAATCACAATGCTCTTGAGGTTCAACTTCTCGTAGCGCGCACGAATGGCAAGCAATCGTTCGGGGTGAGGTAAGCCGAAGGGATGCAGCAAGAGTCCGTTCACCACACTGAAGATGGCGGTGTTTGCGCCGATGCCGACGGCGAGCGTCAGAACGGCCACGACGGTGAAGCCGGGACTTTTCCCGAGCATGCGCAACGCGTAGCGAAAGTCCTCGAGGAGCGCTCTCATTTCTGCCTCATTCGTACCGTAACGCGACCATGGGATCCACCTGCGACGCACGGTAAGCCGGGAGAAAGCTCGCCAAGGCTGCGATCACGGCAAACAACACAACGGCTGCGGCGATGACCGCAGGATCGGCAAAGCCCAGACCAAAAATCATGCTGCGCACCAGTCTCGTGCCAGCCAGAGCAGCGGGCACGCCGATGGCTATGCCGATCCATACCAGAACAAGGCTTTCCCGAAGGACTTGCCACAGCACATCGGCCGGTCGAGCGCCCAAAGCCATGCGGATGCCGATGTCGCGGGTCCGCCGAGCGACGATATAGGCCATCACACCATAAAGTCCAACGCTCGCGAGCAAAATGGCGAGAAGACCGAATGTGCCGGAAAGCTGCTCGATGAACCGGTCCGTTTCGAGTGTGTCGCTGACCAAGCCAGACATGGTACGAATCGAGATCGGCGGAAGCGACGGGCCAACTTGCCCGACAGCCGAACGAAGAGCGGCACCTACACTTCGAGTGTCGGCAAATGTGCGCACTTCATACACGGCGCTGCCTTGCTCCCACATGGGATTAAACAGGGGAACGTAGAAGCGGGGCGGAGTTTTTTCCCGGAGGCTGTTGTATTTGGCATCCGCGGCCACGCCCACGACAATCGCATCCGCGGGATTGCCGGGATAGGTGTCGCGAATATGTTTGCCGATCGGATTCGCATTCGGAAAGAAGCGGTGAGCAAAGGTTCCGTTCACCACCGCAGGACGAAGACCGGCGGCTCGGTCCTGTGCGCCGATCTCCCGGCCGAGGAGAATGGGAATGCCCATGGTCGAGAAATAGCCGGGGCCGACGTGGTCGATCCGCGAATTCATTTGTTCGTCCGGCTTGGGCGTGTAGCCCTCGACGGCAACCGGATCGCCGGATTCCGAACCGCTGAACAAGCCATTATGAGAAACGGTCACGCCGCGCAAACCGGGAATGGTGGAGATTCGCGAGAGCAGGTCTTCGTAGAGGCGCGTCAATGCCGCGCCTTTGTATCCCCCGGCCGCGGCGTCCACGCGGAAGAGCAGCAGATTTTCTTCATCGTATCCAAGGCTCACGCGGCCGAGCTTTGCAAGACTGTGAACAAACAGCCCGGCGGCGATGAGAAGAACCAGAGAGAAGCTGACCTGAGCAACGACCAGGGTTTTGTTCAAAGGCAAGCGGCGGAAGAGAGATTCTCCCGCGGGGGTAGAGGACCTCATCCTGGTCGAGAGATCGAGACGGGTGGCCTGCAGGGAAGGAAAGAGCCCGAACAGAACAACAGTCAACAGGGTGACGAGCGCGGTAAAGGCGAGGACGCGTCCGTCGGGATAGAGATTGAGCTGGACAGCTGCGGGGCCATCCGCAGCACCGCCCACCATGCGCAGCAGCAGGGAGTCCGCCCAGAACGCCAGGACGATTCCAATGCCGGCGCCAAGGGTCGCGAGCAGAAAGCTCTCGGTTAGGAGCTGGCGCACCAGCCGAAAACGCTCAGCGCCGATCGAGAGTCGCAGAACAAACTCTTTTTGCCGCGCCTCGCCGCGCGCCAGCAGCAGATTGGCAACGTTGGCGCAGGCAATCAGCAATACGAGCCCGACAAGGGCCATCAGAAATTCCAGCGGCTCCCCAAACGAACCCTGAAGCGTGGAAGCGCCGCGCACTGCGGACTGTATCTTTAGCCGCTGGTCGAGGAAGCTGTGCCGCTGCTCGGCGGAGATGCCCGGGCCCACGAGCGATTCCACCAGGCGCTTGAAAACCACGTTCATGCTCGAGTTCGCCTGGGCGATGGAAATTCCTGGCTTGAGACGGCCAATGGCCTGAAGCCAAATGTGCTGATTCAGGATGCCCTCAGGAGAAGGACTGAGCAGATCACGGCCAGGGTAGATGGCATCTTGCATGGTGATGGGGACCCAGACGTCGGGAGCTTCCCCGACGGTTTCGCCGAAGAAGCGTGGCGGGGCTACGCCCACAATTTCAAAGGAAGTGTTGCGAATTTGAATCGTCTGGCCTATTGCTGAGGGATCGAGAGCGAACCGCTGCTTCCAGAAGGCGTAACCGATCACGGCGACCGGCGCTCCACCTCGAACGCGGTCGGCTTCGGAAGTGAAGAAGCGTCCTGCGGCCGGATTCACGCCGAGGATGTTGAAATAATCGGCGGTGACCAGACGGACGCGCGCGGACTCCCTTTGTGCACCTGCGCCAGGCCCGCTTGACGAGTTTCCGATGGTGATGTCGACATCGGGAAGCTGGCTGTCCGCCGCGAAGATTTTCGAGAACACCTCGTTGTGATCGCGCAGATATTGAAATTCGGAGTAGGCGAGCAGCGAACGCTCCCCTCCTTCTCCGCCAAATTCGCTGCCGTGGGCCTCGGGATCGCTGAGAAGCGCAAGTTCTTCCGGATGCCAGACCGGGAGAGAGCGAAGGAGCACGGAGTCGAGGACACTGAAGATGGCGGTATTCGCACCGATGCCCAAGGCAAGCGTCAGAACCGCCACCACGGTGAACCCGGGACTCTTCCCGAGCATGCGCAACGCATACCGCATATCTTGACGCAGCGTGGTCATTCCAGTGGCCTCCCGCCAACCGTGAAAGAAAGGGTTTTAGCCAGGTTGCGCCGCGCCGGCGCCCACGTCTGACGTCGCGGTTTCACCTACAACCCACCCGTCCTTCAATTGGATAATGCGGTGTCCATAGGCAGCATTTCTCTCTGAATGGGTGACCTGAATGATGGTGGTGCCGGCGTCATTGAGCCTTTTGAAAAGCTGCATGATTTCATCGCCTTGCGCGGAGTGGAGATTCCCGGTTGGCTCGTCGGCAAGGATCAGTTTCGGGTTCATGATCACGGCGCGGGCGACGCCCACGAGCTGTTGCTGTCCGCCGGAAAGCTGATTGGGAAACAGATCCTTCTTGCCCACGATGTTAAAGCGATCTAAAGCATCGCATACGCGGCTGACGCGTTCTTTATGCGGCACGTTCTTGTAGGAAAGGGGCACTTCGAGGTTTTCGAATACCGTGAGGTTGTCGATCAGGTGATAGCTCTGAAAGACAAACCCAATGTTGGCTTTGTGCAGTTCATTGCGTTTTTTGACGTTGAGCCTGTGAACCGGCTCACCATTGAAGTAGAATTCGCCGGTCCAGGCGCCATCGAGCATTCCGATGATGCTGAGCAGCGTGGATTTTCCTGCGCCGGACGGGCCCATGATGGTGACAAATTCGCCCGGCTGAATATCCAGATTGATGCGGCGCAGGAGAAAGAAGCGGTTCGGCCCCGCCTCCACGGATTTTTCAAGGTTTCGCAGTTGAATTAATGGTTCCAAGTGATCTCCTTAAGACTGCTTCTCATTCATAACGCAACGCGACCAGCGGATCGACACGGGTAGCACGCCGCGCCGGAATATAACAAGCCCACAGAGCCGCGAGAACAAAAATCAGCGCG
>Ga0182034_10000533_pt1 | contig 17578 bp, 13 predicted proteins | sample flu12Cox44000172_FD_125972 | JGI IMG/M metagenome (GOLD analysis project Ga0182034, IMG submission 125972) | Lab enrichment of tropical soil microbial communities from Luquillo Experimental Forest, Puerto Rico - flux4day.12C.oxic.44.000.172 | ecosystem: Environmental > Terrestrial > Soil >... | reverse complement strand
TTTTAGCTTGGCGCCGTACTTTTGCGCGATGGGCGTAACGGCCTCTCGAACTCTTTTGGCGATGTCGTGGCTCTGCCCGGAACGCTTGCTCTTGGGCAGCAGATTCACCTGAATGTCCGCTTGGTTCGCGCCTTGACGCAGGAAGTAATGGCGTACCAGGCCGTTGAAGTTGTAGGGGCCCGAGGTCCCGGCATAGACCTGGTAATTGATCACTTCCGGCTCCTGCGCCACACGGCGCGCTACGTCGCGTGCCACTCGTGTGGTTTGCTCCAGAGTGGTGCCTTCGGGCATGTCGATGATCACTTGCATCTCGCTCTTGTTGTCAAAAGGCAGCATCTTCACCCGGACAATCTTCAAGAGAGGCAGCAGCATCACGAGCATCAAAAGCAGCACGACCCCCGCGAGAAACCCTAGCCGCTTTTTCGCATCCGCCAGCAGGGGCTCCATAATCCGGCGGTAGATGCGCGTGGTCCAGCCCTCGTCTCCCTCTTCTTCTTCCGCGTGCTTCGACTTGGCTCCAGCAAGCATCCGCAAGGCCGCCCAGGGCGAAATGACAAACGCAATGAACAGGGAAAACAGCATGGCCAGTGAGGCACCGATAGGAATAGGCCGCATGTAAGGGCCCATCAGCCCGCCCACGAAGGCCAGCGGTAGAATGGCCGCAATCACCGTCCAAGTGGCCAGCGTCGTTGGGTTCCCTACCTCATCCACAGCCTCGACGGCTACGTCCGTCAAAGGGCGACCCTTGTTCTGAGGTAAGTGAAAATGGCGCGTGATGTTCTCCACCACCACGATGGCGTCGTCCACCAGAATGCCGATCGAGAAGATCAGCGCGAACAGTGTGACGCGGTTCAGCGTATAGCCATAAATGAAGTAAATGAACAGCGTCAAAGCCAGGGTCACGGGCACTGCCCCCAGCACCACCATCGCCGAGCGCCAGCCCAGCGCCAGGGCGATGAGAGCCGTGACCGAGAGGGTGGCAAGCAAGAGGTGTTTCAGCAGCTCATTGGATTTGTCCTGGGCCGTCTCGCCGTAGTTTCGTGTGACCGTCATTTCAACGCCGGAAGGGATGACGGTTGTCTTCAGGCGCTCCACTTTCTCAAGGGCGCGATCTGCGACCACGACGGCGTTCTTACCCTTCCGCTTGGAGACGGTGATAGTTACGGCCGGGAAGTCGCCGGTGTGGCTTCGGATTTGTTCGGCAGTCCCTCGCCCGAAACCCAGGAGGACGTAATCAGCGGGCTCCTCGGGCCCGTCCCGAATCTCCGCTACATCCCGCAGGTGGATGGGACGCCCGGCGGAGACGCCAATGACCACCTGCCCCACCTCGTCGGCATTGCCCAAGAAGTCGCCGGTCTCGACCGCGTATTCCTGGTTGGCGGCAGCGAACTGACCTGCCTGGAGGCGCTGGTTGGCTCGCTCCACGGCGGGCAAGATGGATGCCGGCGCCACGCCGAAGCCCGCCATCTTCGAGGGATCAAGGAGGGCGCGAATCTGTCGTCTCTCACCTCCGATGAGCTGCGTCTGAGAAACGTCGTCTATGCTCTTGACTTCGCTCTCAATCTCAGCAGCAACGCGACGCAGCGTGTAGCTGTCGTAGCGGCCGCTCCAGAGGGTGAGCGCCAGGATGGGTACGTCGTCGATGGAGCGCGGTTTGATCAGGGGCCTCGAGGCGCCGGGTGGGATCAGGTCGAAATGGGAATAGAGTTTGTTGTACAGCTTGACGATGGAGTCTTCTTCCTTCTCGCCCACCTTGTACCGCACGATCACCATGCTCAGTCCGGGCCGGGTGATGGAATATACATACTCCACCCCCGGTATCTCCCAGATGAGCTTCTCCATGGGCGTCGTAACGCGCTCTTCCACTTCTTTAGCGGTCGCACCGGGCATCTCCACGAACACATCCATCATGGGAACGATGATCTGCGGCTCTTCTTCGCGGGGCGTCTGGAGCACGGCGAAGGCCCCCAGGAAGATGGCAAAGATCATGATCAAGGGGGTGAGTTTCGAGTTGATGAAGTAGTGGGCGACGCGGCCAGCGAAACCCAGTCGATTGTCAGACATGGTGAAACAAATAATTCCGCATGTGCGGCAGTCTGTGTATCAGGGCGCGGCTTCAGCCAGGCTTCAGCCGTGCCGATCGTGGGCGGTTGATTACTGCGGCTTTAGCCGCTGAGGTCCACAGGGGCTGAAGCCCTACACTGTTCCCGGCCGGTGTGGCACGGCTGAAGCCTGGGCTGACACCGTAAGCAAGAATTTAGGCGCTCGCTCTAGTCATCGCATTTCCACCAGCACGCCATCACTCAGCCGGTCGGTTTGTGAGGTCGCCACCCGCTCCCCCTCAGTGAGACCGGAAAGGATCTCCACGCGATCACCGAGGCTTTTGCCGGTCTTCACCAGCCGATATTCCACGAGGCCCTGCGCGTTCACCACAAAGAGTCCCTCAAGTTGGCCTCTCTCCACCAAACTGGAACGCGGAACGATCAAACGCCTCTCGTCGCCCATGGGGAATCCTGCTTTCCCGTATTCACCGGAGCGACAGCCACAGTCGTCTGGCAATTCTACTTTGACTACAAACGTACGGCTTGCGGCGTCGGCGGTGGGCACGATCTCGACCACTCGCCCTTCGAAGTCGCCGTGAGCGGTCATCGCTGTGACTCTCTGCCCGACGCGCACCTTAGCCGTAAACCCTTCCGGCAGGCTGGCCTCGAGGCGATAGTGCCCCGTGTCCTCCACCGTCAGGATGGGCGTGCCGGGCATGACCACGGTCCCTGCGTCCACCGACTTGGCCGTTACCACGCCATCGATGGGGGAGACGACGCGTGAGTAGCTGACGAGGACCTGCGCCGATTCCTGCTGTGACTTTGCCTGCTCCTCGCGCGCGGCCATCTGTTTCTTCTTCGCTGCTAGAGCCGCCTCCTGCGCAACCGCGGCCTTATAGCGCGCTTCAGCACCATCGAATTCCTGGCGGCTCACCGAGTTCTTGGCCAGTAAGTCCTGGTAGCGCCGGTAAGTCACTTCGGCAAAAGCTCGATCGGCGGTCGCTGCCTCAAGGGATTGCTCCACCTCCCTCATCCCTTGCGCGCTCTCTTCAATCCCCGCTTCGGCGACGCCGAGTTGCGCACGCGGGCTCCGATCATCCAGTAAAGCCAGAAGCTCGCCATGACGGACCCGGTCCCCGGTCTTAACTCGGATCTCGCGGACCGTGCCACTGATCTGCGCGGCCAGCACGCTGGAGGTCGCGGAGCGAACCGTTCCTACTGCCTCATAGATCTCCGGAGTCTCCTTAAGCCGGACCGTCTCCACGTTCACGCCCTGGACCACCACGGGTGATCCCTGGCTCACCTTCTGCTCGGTGCTGCAAGCGGATGTGAGCACCGTCGCGGCGAGCACGAGGTGCGTGGAGATGATGTGTTTCGTAGCCATCAGTTGAATCCGCTTTATGGCGGCTTTCATCCCCTCGAGAGGGTAGCCACGGTCACGGGTGTTGTGACTGTGGGCTTTCTTTGTCCCACGCGAAAAAACAAGCCCACGGTCAGACACGGTGTCCCGCAGCGCGGGTCTTTCCTACCGCTTCACAGCCTGGGACTCGGCTGAGAGCTCTCCCGTCGCGAGTTCCAAAGCTGCAAAGGAGATGCGATAGTCGAAAACGGCGTTCAAAAAGCTCTTCTCCGCCGACGTACGCATGGTTTCGGCTCGCAAGAGATCGGTGATCGTCGCGAGCCCGGTCTCATAGCGGTTTTGCAGAATCCTCAGACTTTCTCGCGCCTGCGCTGCCGACTCGCGGGACACCTCGACTCGCTCGAGAGCAGCATTCAGGTTCAGAAATGCCTCGCGTACCTGAAGGCGGACTGCCGATGCCATTTGCTCCTGTAACGCCTCGGCCTGGCGTTCGCGGGCGTGCGCTTCGGCCACGCGGGCGCGGTTTGCGCCCCCTTCGAAGATGTTGAAATTCAAGGTGGCTCCGGCCGCCCAGTTGTTTCCCGCCCGCGCCGCAAAAGTCTGGCTGTCGACTTCCCAGGAGCCGAAGAGGCTGATCTTGGGCAGAAACTCGGCCCGCGCCGCTGCCATGCCGTTCACGGACCTCTCTTTTCCGATCCTTGCCTGTTGATAGTCGGGTCGGTCCGCCAAGGCACGCTTTTCGCGTTCGGCTAGAGTCCCCCTTTCGAAAGTGACTTCCTTAAGCTCACCCTGAACCTGGTGAGGGGCGTCTTCCGGCAACCCCAGTGCCACATTAAGGGTCGCTTGCCCGACGGCCACGGCGTTTTGCGCCCGGATCAGGTCCTCTTTCGCTTGCGCCAGTTGCACCTGCGCGCTGAGCGCATCCGAGGGAACTGTTTGTCCCTCCTCTTGCCGAGTTCGGGCGCGGGCTAGGTCGGCCGTCGCCGCCTCTACCGCAGCCTGAGCAACGCGTACACTCTCCCGGGCCAGCAGCTCATTGAAAAAAGCGTTGACGGCATTGAAGACGACTTCCTGCTGCGTTCGGTGCACGCCTTGCTGTGCCCCCTCCGTCTCGAGGCGCGCATCCTTCACCCGGCGTGAAGTCTCCCCCGCATCATACAGAGGCATACTGGCCGTGAACTGGGGGCGGAAATTGTCGAGCGGCGGAGGATGGTTGAGGAAACTGAGGGCAAAATTCTCCGCTTGGAACTGGCCCTGGGTCAGCAGCGTGCCGAAAACATACACAGGGTTGTTGCTGCGGGTGAAGCTGTAGGAGAAATCGAGGCGAGGGTAGCGGCCTGCCTGGGCCGTCTTGATGCCCTGACGCACAGCGTCAGCATAGGCGTCGGCGGCTCCGACCGCCGGATTGTTCTTGAGCGCGATCTCGACCGCGTCCGACAAGACCAGCACTCCGGCTGGACCGGGCGTGGCTGGTCCTGATCCTCCCGGCATCTGCTCCGCCGGGCTCGCGTTCAGGCAGACCCACAAGGCAAACATGAGGCTCAATTTCCTCATTGGCTCGTTCCGGTGATGCCGGCCAAGGCGGGCTCAGCAACGATCTCGAAGGTTGAATCGATCTTCGCTGTCTTCGCAATCATCGCCCCGACCGAGCAGTACTTGGTTTCAGAAAGCTCAATCGCCCGCTCGACGGCTCCCGGATCAATGCTGCCGTGCAGCCGATGCTTGATCTCCACACGGGTAAAGTAATTCGGTGGTTCCTCGCGCTGCTCGGCACGGACTTCGACCTCATATCCGGTGACCACTTGCCTCTTCTTTCGCAGGATGCCGATAACGTCAAATGCCGTGCACCCACCTAGCGCCAAGAGGGCCAATTCGATAGGCTTGGGGCCGGTGTGACCCTCGGCATCGTCCATCAGAATGGTATGGCCTGACTGCGTTTCGGCCACGAACTGCCTTCCGGTTCCTTCCACCGTCATTAATTTCAGCTTGCCTTCAATCATAGAAATGCTCCTCCCGTGGGAAAGCGATTCAAACTGCTAACTAACACCGGTTCGCTACCCACGCATGTAGCGCCCTGCAAACAGATAAATGCACAGTCTGCCGAAAGGTAACAGGAATTCGTTGATCCTCCTTTGGCCTGCCGAGACGCCAGCTCGTGCCTTGGTTTGCTACAGTTCACACTCTACAGGCGGTGCCGCACCCCGACCCATTTGGGACGGGGGCTTGCTGTCTGGCGAACGTCCCGCGCTAACTTGCATTGTTTTCAACGAGATCGTGGCTTCCAGAAAATTAGCCTTTATTTTCAACAACATCGTGGCTCTTATGTGCAGATTATTGCCTCTAAATGACTTAGCTCAAACGCTCCGCCCGTGACCCCGCGACGAGCTTACAGGGCTCCCCTAACCTCAAAGGTCTGCCCTAAAAAAAAGGCTAAAGCCTTGCCGTCCGTCCACCCCGCCAGAGGCGGGAATCCGTGATCGATTGGGTAGTCGCGAGCATCATGGCTATCAAACTAAAGGACATTCCGGCTTTGTTCGGAAGGTGGGGTGCGGAGAGTAAATCTGCGGTGCTTCCCTCAAGACAGGATACGCCCCCGACCTGCTCCCGATCTCCCGTTGAAGACTCTGTGCGGATCGCCATTTGAAGACTTTGCTGTAATCGCCACACGGCCTCCCCGTCCCGACGAAGTCTCGGGACTATCGGCACGGGTGCCGGCAGGTCTCGCCAAGTTCCCGAAAGCGGAAAACTAGGCGCTACCCCGACCCTGGTGTTCGGGATCTATGAACGCTCGTCCGAAATTCCATGTCGTCAACTCGTCGCGACTACTCGCTCTGAACGTTCGCGACGAGAACCCTGTCACTGGCAAGCCTAATAACCCGCGGTTCCGCCGGCCTTCCACCCGGCGGTCTTCGTGATGGCGCAGCACCGACCAAATGCGTATGTCGCTCGTGTGCGGAAAGACATTCCGGCTTTGGTGGTTGATTTCTGCCGCCTCGCTTTTGCGATCGCGGACACTCCAAATATAGGCTAGCGTAGCCTATTAAACTTGTCAAACGAAATGTGATGCCGGTGCGATAGAACCCTTGAAGTTCGGCCACGGCTTCGCGGATTACCTGCTCTACGTGGACGGCCGGGCGGCCGCGGTGGTTGAGGCCAAGAAGGAAGGCGAAACCCTAACAACCTACGAGATTCAAACCGCCAAATACAGCGAAGGCCTTCCGGAGGGACTGAACGCCCACCGCAGGCCGCTGCCTTTCTGCTATCAGAGCACAGGCGTAGAGACCCGATTTACAAACCTGCTTGATCCTGATCCCGCAGCCGCCAGGTGTTCGCGTTCCATCGCGCCGAGACGTTTGCCAAGTGGCTGGAAGACGAACAGAGAGCCGCCGGCTCAATCCTGCGGGCGCGGCTTCGAGCCATCCCGCCGCTCATCGAGGAGGGCTTGCGAGCCATCCAGATTCGGGCCATGCGGAGGTTGGAAGAATCTCTCGCCGCCGGCCGTCCTCGGGCCCTCATCCAGATGGCTAGCGGCTCCGGCAAGACATTTACTGCCTGCAACTTCTCTTACCGCCTCATCAAGCATGCTAGCGCACAGCGCATCTTATTTCTTGTTGACCGCAACAAGGATTTGCAGCCGTTGCTCGACGAATTGAACGAGGCTCTGGCAGCGTAGCCCAGTTTTGAATGACGATGCGTAACTTCAAATCACCTCCCTTGCCTCGTTGCGGAGCGGGTGACGCGAGCAAGCACCTATCAGATGCCTACCTCGCCCCCTTCCTTGGGGAGGGTTGGCGCGGCCACAGGCTTACGTAGGAGACGGTGTCGCGCCCACAATCTTGGTGATTTCTTCCCTCGCGCCCTTGGGAGAGAGGGTGTCCCGCCTTGGCGGGACGGGTGAGGGGGTACGGGCAACTATGCGGCGAGACATCGCCAATGCTCGGGATCTCCGCCGGACCGCGACGCAGGCGGAGCATATCGCCTGGCGGCTGCTGCGCTCTCTGCGGCACAGGGGCTGAAGTTTCGCCGCCAGCACCCGATTGGATCCTGGATTGCGGACTTTTGCTGCCCGCAGCGCGGCTTCGTGGTGGAGCTGGACGGAAGTGTTCACGCGCAACCGAGCCAAGCGCGAAGAGATGCTGCGCGTGACCGCGCCTTGACGCGGGCCGGCTACACCGTTCTGCGGCTGCCAAATGGGTTCGTATTCGAAGATCCAGACGCATTTGTGAGAAAGGTCGTGGAGAGGGCTGGGGCTCTTCCGAATTTCTTCACCGGCGTCTAACCCCCTCACCCCCGGCCCCTCTCCCCCAAGGGGGCGAGGGAAGGAGAAGTTGCCGAAGTGACGGCTGTCCCCGCAAAATGGGCGAGGGGTGAAGGAATTCGAGTTGTGAACGAGGGCGCACAAAACGGATTGCCGCTGGGCTGGGCCTACACGACGATCAGCGACATTACTGAGTCTGCTGTTGAGCAGGGCCCACCAGAAGGGCGTGAATTCCTCTACGTCGACATAAGCAGCGTCGACAACGCCACTAAGACAATCGCGTCTCCGAAGGCCCTTGCCTCCAGCGAGGCACCCAGTAGGGCGCGCCAGCGTCTGAAGCCGGGAGATATCCTTGTATCAATGACGCGGCCCAACCTGAACGCTGTGGCGATGCTGCCACCCGAATTGGAGGCAGCTATCGGCTCAACAGGTTTCCACGTCGCGCGGGCCCTTGGCGTGGAGGCGCGATGGCTCTACTACTTTGTCCAAACGCGGAGATTTGTCGACGCGATGTCACGGCTCGTACTAGGAGTCTTGTACCCGGCCGTCCGGCCGAAGGATATCCGCACTCATGCCGTGCCTTTGGCTCCGCTCCCCGAGCAGCACCGCATCGTGGCGGAGATTGAGAAGCAATTCACCCGGCTGCGCCCCGAGAGGGCAGGAAAAGAAGCAGCGGAGAAGCAGGTTACAAAGCGGACGAGAAAGCGCCGCAGTGCCGTGCTGGGCACGTAAGAAGCCTATTCGGATAAAGTCGGAAGGGGGTTTGTCGCACCGCCCTCTTGATAATACTCACCAGAAAAAGTGGTTCCAGTATGAAGCAGTATGAAGCCGCGACCTTGACTTGCAGACAGTTCTTATCTACATTCGGATTCGGAAATGGGCCAAACCGTTAAAGAGCAGATCATCGAGCAGGTGGATCGACTCGATGACGCACGGCAGCGGCAGGTACTGGACTTCGCCAGGCGGCTTGCCGCTCTCCCTGCCGTGCGGAGCCAAGATCTCCTCCACCTAGCCGGGTCCATCGGTCGGAGCGATCTTTACGCCATGTCGAAGGCGATCGAGGAGGGCTGCGAAAGGGTCGATTAGCGTGGCTGGTAGTGCCGTTCCTCGGTACCAAAGTTTCAGCTTATGAGGACGCAATAACAATGAAAACGGTCAAGTTTACGTACTGGCAAGATGGCGCCTACTACCTGGGTTATCTGAACGACTACCCGGACTATCACACTCAGGGCGTGTCGAAAGAAGAATTGGTCAGCAATCTGAAGGAGTTACTGTCCGATGTCGAGTCGGGTGAGGTGCCGTATGTTCGGAAAGTGGAAGAGCTGGTTGTGGCCGAATGAAAAGGCGGGATCTCATCAGAAAGCTGGAGGAGATGGGCTGTGTTCTGATCCGCCACGGAGGAAGCCACGACTGGTATACCAACCCCACAACCAAGAAGTCGCAGCCTGTGCCACGGCACAATGAGATACACGAAGAGCTGGCCAAGTCCATCATCAGAAAGCTTGATAAGACTGACTAGCTCATCCGATCGGTGATCACCACCCACCGTGAAAATGTAGGGCCGCCCCTTGGGTCGGCCTGAGGCCGGAGCAAGCCCCGGCCCTACATTTGCGGTTGTGAGACCCATTCTCGAAATAATGTCGAAGAACCGCAGGGCTTGAAAACCGAGCCCTGCGCTACAATTTCTCGTGGCGAATACATCCTCCACCATCGTTCAGAAGCTGTGGAACTAGTGCAACATCCTGCGCGATGACGGTCTTTTTTACGGAGGCTACATCGAGCAGCTCACCTACCTGCTTTTCCTCAAGATGGCGCACGAGCGCACGCAGCCTCCGTTGAATCAGCCTTCGATTATCCCGAAAGAGTACGATTGGCCGAGCCTCTTTGAATACGAGGGGATTCCCCTCGAACGTCATTACCGAGACGTTCTGCAGCAATGACAGGGGTCGGATGCAATACCGACTTCGATCTATCAGTTCCCCGAGGTAGCGCCCGCAATGCTAAAATTTGGACGACTGCAACATGAACGCACGGATTGCACAGGCGGTAGAGATGCTGAAGGCTGGAGGCGCGAGGGGGATTGAGAGCGCCTTGGAGTCGCTCACCACGAGCGCCTTTGCTTTTGCTCGCAAGGTATGTGGCAACGCGCAGGACGCCGAGGACATCGCCCAGGAAACCATGATGCAACTGACGCGTTCAGCCCATCGCTTTCCGGATGCCAAAGGACTGGGCGTCTGGCTCTACAAGGTAGCCAAGACCCGTTGTCTTATGAGCCGGAGGCGAAGCAAGTTCGCTCCTGCGCACACGCTCTCCCTGGACGAGCTTATGCCCACTCCCGGAGAGATTGCCGGCGGCTCGCAGGATGCATGGCCGCAGAACCCCGAAGAGTTTATTCTGCGGCGGGAACTGCGTAATCAGCTCGAACGCGCGGTTCTGAATCTGCCTGAAGCCTACCGGCTCGTCCTGGTCCTGCGCGACATGGAGGAATTATCGACTGAGGAGGTGGCCGAGATCCTGGGCGTCTCCCAGCCTACCGTCAAAATGCGGCTGCACCGCGCGCGCGTTTTTGTCCGTAACGCACTGGACCGGTATCTGAAATCGGTCGGCTCCGAGGTGAACGGTGAAGATCGACCCGCGGTGTAAGAAGATCTTCGCAGCGCTCTCGAACTACGTGGATGGAGAGCTCAAGCTCAAGGACTGTCGTGAACTGGAAAAGCACCTGCGCGGCTGCCAGCCTTGCCTTCGCTACCTCCACACACTGAAACTTACAACCGAAGCCTGCCGGAAATACGGGAGGCTCAGCACGCCCAGTCTCTCTCCTGCGGCACAATCTGCATTACTCGCCCGACTGGTCAAGGAGCTTGGAGCGCGAGCGGCTGTAAAACGCAGCTCCTCGAGAGCCGTCGTCCCAAAGCGCTAGCCTTGCTTCAGTCCGAACGTAATTGCACGGTATTGCAAAACGGAAGGCGGCAGGGGCTAAAGCCCGCTCACTTAAGGCATTGACGCGGCACGGCTAAAGAGGTTGCGGAAACAGTGTTGTGGCGCGCTCCAGAAAGGGCGGGGCTTCAGCCGCCCTTCCGAGGCCTTCAATAGCGTTTTTTCCGCAGCCCCTAAAGCCGCCGCCCTGATACAAAGCGGTGGCACGAGGTGAGGGCCAACTCCAAAGACGTACCGACCTGGACAAGGACCCCCATTTAACTGGAAGGGACAAAGCGAGGGGTCACCGACGTCCCGGGCCGAAGTTGGTCCGTACCTCGCACTGCCACCTCGTCGCCCTCTTTCAAGTCGCCGAAGACTTCGATCAGGTTGCCGGACTTGGCTCCGGTCTTGACCTCCACCCATTCGACCCGATTATTGCTAACGCGAATCACGAATGCCCGCTCCAAGTCGTTGGCCACGGCAGAGGCGGGAACAAACAAAGTCGAGTAAGCGCGCCGCACCGGCCAGGACACTTCGCAGAAGGTGCCGGGATCGAGTTCGGCATGAGGGTCTCGAACGTCCAATTCGACGGGCATGGTACGCGTCTTGATGTCCACGGCACGCGAAATCCTGGCAATCGGAGCGTGGAAGACTCTTCCCGGATAGGAGGGCACGGTGAAACTCACTTCCGTTCCTTCCGGGATGCCGGCCACGTTGTACTCCGGAACAGGAACCACCATCCGGTGCCGGGTGAGCGTTTGAATCTGGACGATGGGGGTCATGGCACCTGAACCGCCCGCGGGTCCGACCAGCGCACCGGGATGTACATATCGGGTGGTCACTTGGCCATCGAAAGGAGCAGTGATGTTCAGGTATGATTCAAGTTGCGTGACCGATCGAAGGCTTTCGTGCGCTGCTTGCGCGGTCTTTTCGAGCGCGGCCACATTTGCCTGGTCTGCTTGGGCAGTTCTTTGGGCGATTTCAAGGTCGTTGGCAGCCACAACACCAGGCACCTTGGCGGCCGCGCTCATGTGCTGATAGGTGGCCTGGTCGGCGGCGAGCTTGGCCTGGCCTGCCGCGAGCTGCGATTCAGCGCTTTGGAAAGCGGCATTTGCTTGAGCTCGCTGAGCTACTAATTCCGGAGCCTCAAGTTCAGCAATGAGCTCACCTTCCTTTACCTTTGAGCCCCGATCAACCCTGATTGACCTCACGAAACCAGTCTCCTTAGCGTAGAGGTCGACACTTTCGTAAGGCACCAGCTCAGCAGGCAGACGCTCGGTGGTGCTGAGTTTCTGGGACTTCACTGTAGCTACTTCCAACTGGGGCACGGTTTGGGTTGCTGCGGAGGTTGTACTGCTCGTGTCCTGGCGACAGGATGTGGAACCCAGGCAAATCGCAAGAAGCACCGAAAGGGTGGTAGAACAAAGAAGTCTCATAACGTCTCCTTGAGAGATAAATCGGATTCACTCAGTTGCCGCTACACCGAACCTCGCCAGGGCTGAAGCGTCCCCGCATACACTAAGTGCCGCACATGCGCACTGATCTACGTCGTCATACTTGGCTCGCATATCGGCTTTCCGGGTCGTCAGGATCGAGCGAGGAAGACGCGGTCTCGGCTCTCTGCTGGACCATAGAGAACACAAAGGGCAGCGCCGTTAGATTGGCGCACGTAGCTGCGAGCAGCCCGCCGATTACCGCTCTGCCCAGAGGGGCCGTCACTTCAGCCGCAAGCGCCATGGGAATCATACCGGCGATCATGGCGGTACTGGTCATCAGGATGGGGCGCATGCGTTCCTTAACTCCCTGTATCCCCGATTCGATGGAAGAGCCACCGCTCCGTCGGTGCTGCTCGGCAAAGGTCACGAGGAGGATGGCGTTGGCGGTCCCGACTCCAACAGCCATAATGGCGCCCATGTAGGACTCAATATTCAACGTGGTTCGGGTGATCAAAAGGACCAGGATCACACCACAGATTGTCGCGGGTGCAGTTGTTAGGACAACAAATGCAAGGCGCAAGGACTCGTAGTTCGCAGCGAGCAGCAGAAAGATGACGAGTACGGCGAGCCCCAGGCCGATGCTGAGATTGGTTATCGTATCGTGCATGGGCGAAATCTGGCCTCGCACCTGAACGGTCGTGCCGCGTGGTGGAGTACCTACGCGTCGAATGGCTGCGTCGATGCTTTTCGAGACCCTTCCCAAGTCTTGCCCGGCAATGTTGGCGGAAAGGGTCAACATCCGAAAGCCATTGCGGCGATCATATTCGCCCATGACGGTCCCATCATCGACTTTGGCAAGATCGCCGATCAGCGGGTGCTGAAACTGTCCGAGCATCACCGGGATATTTTGAACATCTTCGAGCGAGGTAATTCTCGGCTGTGGGTACTGTACCTGCAGTTGGTAGGCGATGCCGGTATTCGGATCAGCCCAATAGTTGGGCGTTGTGAAACGGCTTGAAAAGGTCGCCTCTGAGAGGGATCGTGCCACTTGGCCCGCCGTCACACCCAGCTGGCCCGCCAGCTCGCGGTTCACCTTGACATCCACACTTGGATAATCGAGTGGCAACTCGTATTTCAGGTCGCGCAGGTCCACGATTTTGGCCACTTCATTCCGCAACCGATCGGTGTAGGCGCGGCTGGCGGACAAGTTCGGCCCAGCCACTGCTACCTCGACGGGGGTAGGCGCCCCGAAGTTCATGATCTGATTGACAAGATCTCCCGGCTCGAAGGAAAACGTCGATCCTGGAAATTCTGACGGCAGGATCTGTCGAAGCCTCTCCTCGAACGCGCTGATGTTGATGTGGGCGTCAGGTCGGAGAGCAACGCTAATGACCGCTTCGTGGGGCCCACTCGTCCATAGGAAGACCGTGTTGATCGGGTAGCTTGCCCCCTGCGTGCCCACGTAGCCAAGAGTGATCAGGATATTTTGCGACCCGCCAGCTTTGCGGATTTCGCCGAGGACTCCCGTCACCAGGCGCTCGGTATCCTCTGCTCGCGTTCCGGTGGGAGCATCAAAACGCAGGCGGAACTGGGTCGCGCCAAGGTTAGGGAAAAGTTCCTGGCCGAGACGCGGTCCGAGGAGGAGGATGATGACGAGCACAATGGCGACGTAAGCTCCAACCACCAGCCCGGGGACCTTCCCCACACGCCCGAGGAACGCTCCCCAGCGGTCGCGAACCGTGTCGAAGTCCCATCGTCCGGCGATCAGAGCTTTACGGCCCCGCTCAATATGTCGATGCACCCACAGGAATAACACGGGCAACAAGGAGCTCGAGAGTAGGAACGAGGCGATCATCGAGAATGCGACTGCGAGCGAAAGCGGAACGAAGAGGTTTTGCGCTACACCGGACATTAGGAAAGAGGGCACAAATACTGCCACGACCGAAAGCATCGACAGAAAGCGGGCCAAAACGGTCCTCTGCGTGGCGCGGAGAACGCCGCGGGCAGGTTCGAGACCGGGCTCTCGCTGCAGCGTGCTGTCGATATTCTCGATTTCGACTACACCCTCGTCAACGAGGATGCCGACGGCTAGCGCTAACCCTCCCAGGGTCATGACGTTGATGGTTTGGCCGGTGAGCCATAAAGCCACAACCGAGGTCAGAAGCGCAAACGGAATCGTGGTCAAGACGATGAATGAACTCTTCCAGTCGCTAAGGAATAACAGAACCACGAGGCCTGTCAGCAGGGCTCCAAGCAGTCCTTCCCGGACGACGGCGCTGAGCGCGTTCGTGACGTACGGAGACTGGTCCAGCTCATAGGTGACCTTGATATCGTCCGGAACCAGAGACTGGAAGTACGGCAAGCTCTTCTTAACTTCATTGACCACCGTCACCGTCGAGGCATCGGGACGCTTGGTCACAGGGATGTAAACAGCCCGGCGGCCGTTCACCAGCGCGTACCCTGTGGGAATGTCACTCTTATCTTGGATTATTCCAATGTCGTGAAGATAGACGGTAGGGCCGGCACCGGTCCTTATCGGCAAGTCAGCCAGAGTCTGGATATTGGGGGTAACGGAATCGCTCTGGGCGATGCGAAGCAGGCTGCCGGTGCGCACATTTCCGGCGGGCTGAAGAATATTGCCGTTATTGATGGCCTGCACGACTTCATCGGGCGACATGTTGTAGGCTCGCAGGCGATCGGGATTCACCGTAACGACGATGGTGCGTTGATTGCCGCCGAACGGCGGTGGCGACGTAACACCGGGCAACGTGGCGAACGCCGGCCGCACCCGGTTGAGGGCCAGGTCTTGGATTTGGTCCACGGTGCGGGTTTCGCTGGAAAACACGATATACCCCACCGGCACAGTACCCGCGTCGAAGCGAATCACAAACGGAGAAACTGTTCCAGGCGGCATGAAGGCGCGGGCGCGATTCACGTAGGCTATCGTCTGCGCCAAGGCCTGGCTCATGTCCGTACCCGGGTAAAAGGTCAATTTCAACAGGCCATTGCCTTGTATGGACTTGTCCTCCACGCTCTGAATCCCATTGATGTAAAGAAAATGGTACTCATAGTAGTAGACGAGGTAGCCTTCCATCTGCGCCGGGCTCATGCCACCGTAGGGCTGTGCGACGTAGATCACGGGAAAATTCAGATTGGGAAAGATATCGATGCGCATTCGCGTGACGGCCAGAATGGAACAAAGCGCGATGCCGATCACCACGACTAAGGTGGCGATTGGCCGTCGCAATGCCGCTCGAATCAGCCACATGGGCTTTCTCCTTCCGCCTGACTAGTTTCCCCAGACTTTCCCCTTAAGGATTCGGCCCGCGCAAAACGTTCAGGAACGGCTGCAGGTCACCCTGCGCGTAAGCCACATTGAAGAGGCTGTGCCACACATTCAGCCGGGCAACCGCATCGTCCATTTCCGCCTGAGCCAGGAGGCCCTCAGCGTCGGCCACTTCCACAAGAGTTGCCAGGCTCGCCGCGTAGCGTGCCCGCGATTGAGTCTCCGATGCACGTGCCGCTTCGAGCTCAATGGGAGTTTGTTGCGCCACGAGCTGTGCGCTCTTGAGTTGAGCCAGAGCTGTTTGGACCCGGCCGGTCAGGTCCTGTATTGTCTTGTCATAAAGGGCCTGTTGCGATCGCTCATTGGCTTTGGCAATTTGCTTCTCGGCGCTAAGCGCCTTGAAATCGAAGACGTTTGGGAAGGTGATGGTTATCCCTGCCACCCAATTCCCCCTCCCCGGCGCCAGGCCATTCCAATTGCCGATGATGGATCCATTATTTGGAACCTCGCTGCCTCGTCCGAAGGCTTCTGCCTCAAGAAAAATCCGCGGATAGTCAGTCCGGTTCAGAACCTTTTCCTGCGCCTGCACTTGCCGCACCGCAGCCATTTGGTCCCGAGCCAGCGGGTTGTCGGCAGGCGCCAAACGGGGCAACGACTCGACCGGCGGCAGATGAAGCAGCTTTCCGGCATCTAATCGCACGTCATTGCCCGCCATCCCCATGAGCGCTGCGAGCGTGGCTAGGGCCGCCTGTTCCCCAGCTTGCGCCCGAAATAACTGAGTTTTGGCGAGGGCGAGCTGAGCGTCGGCGCGAGAGGCGTCGGCACCAGGCCTCAAAGCGTTGTCGACGAGGGCGTGAACCGATTGATGGAACACTTGCCAGCGGTCCACATTCGCCTGCGCTGCTACTACCGCCTGATGGGTAGCCAGCGCTGTTAGGAAGTAGTTGCCTACTGCTGTCGCCACCTCGAGCCGAGTCACTGCCACGTCCGCAGTCGACTTGTCTGCGGCGGATCTCGCCCCTCCCACCGCAGCCGAACGCAGGCCGAAGTCGAACGGCTCCCAGGAAAAGAGCATGGCGGCTTGGCTGCCCCAATAGCTTTGTCCACTAGACCCGCCGATGGGTCCTTCTACCGTCGGCGTAATAGCGGTGGGCAGCCAGATGCCCGGCACTTGGTTCTGCGTCGCGCGGCTGTCCTCATAAACCACCTTTAGGAGGGGAAGATACTGGGTTCGTGCCACTGTTATGCGCGCATGCGCCGCCGACACTTCTTCGAGCGATGCGCGCACGGCAGGATAGTGCTGAAGGGCGTAATCCAGCGCCTCCTCGAGCGTCACCAGCTTCGGCTGAGAATTGGTCGTCGGCGCGGTCGAGGCGCGTGGCAGGAGAACAACGCTAAACAAAATGGCGGGATAAGTTCGATAGTGCTTCCGAGGATTTCTCGTCACGAATCTCATTCCTCCGTATTAACGGAGCACATCCACACACGGACCGGAATCCGTTGGATGGAAGCGCATCCTTCTCCTCGTGTTCGGCTCACACGTGATCGAAAAGGGTCATCGAACCGAAGTCTCGCCCTCGTTATCCCCTGGCCTCCCGAACAACCTCACGGTGCATTTCCTCCACCTGCTCTCTGACTAAACCCAGAACAGTTCGGCCCGCTCTCGTGAGCGTGTAGTTCTTGCGCGCTCGCGGGCCGGAATCCTTGCTACGCTTGCGTTGAAGCCACCCGTGCCGTTCCATTCTCTGCAGAAGGGGATAAAGAGTCCCCGGGCTGATATCGTAGCCATGACGACGCAGTTCACTCATCATCCATTGCCCGTAGACGGGACCCTCGCCAGCGTGATGCAGAATGTGGACCTTCCAGAAGGCAAGGAGGATCTCCCGAGTGACAGCATTAATCTCTTCGTCCATATAACGCCTATCGTAGTCGGTAACCGTAGTAACGTCAACCATTGGAGCCCAGGACGAGACGGGATGGTAGGGTTGTGCTGAGGTGAGTTGGGGGAACTGCGGCTGCGGTTTAGCCTAGCGTCCTGCGAAGGTGTGAAAAAATCGCTGGTTGCCGGATCTTGCGGCTGCGCCGCTTGTTGTGCGAAAAGCCTCCGGCTTTCCGGCAAGCGGCTGAACCCTAAGAGTTTAGTCTTGAACCTGAGGTCCGGAAGGGCTGAGGCCTTCCGCACAGCAGAGGGCAGAGCCGCGATTTTTCCACACCTTCTGTGCCCTTGGGGCGACGTCCACCGATCTCCGCGGGTACGGGCCGTCGCGGCCGGTACCC
>Ga0182034_10000528_pt1 | contig 17645 bp, 14 predicted proteins | sample flu12Cox44000172_FD_125972 | JGI IMG/M metagenome (GOLD analysis project Ga0182034, IMG submission 125972) | Lab enrichment of tropical soil microbial communities from Luquillo Experimental Forest, Puerto Rico - flux4day.12C.oxic.44.000.172 | ecosystem: Environmental > Terrestrial > Soil >... | reverse complement strand
TACGCCTCGGACAGGGCAAAGAGCCGGCCCAGGATGCCGCCCAACTGGACCTCGGCCTGGTTAAGCCCCCTCATGGCCGTCGGGTCGCTGGGGTTGGTGGCGACTTTCTGCTCGGCCACCATCGCGCTATTGCGAGCCTTGATGACGGCGTCGAGCGTCTCTCTCTCGTGGCTCATGTAGCCCTTGACGGCTTCGACCAGGTTCGGGATCAGCTCGTAGCGGCGTTTGAGTTGCACGTCGATCTGGGCGAAGGCGTTTTCGAAACGCTGCCCGGCGACCACTAGCCCGTTGTAGATGCTCATGAGCCAGAGCGCGAGCAGTAGCCCGAGGCCCAGGAGCACCAGCAAAGTGATGATGACGGGACTCATTGGCCCTGACCTCCGACGAGAGGACTGTTGGTCTGGTCCATCGCATGACGACCGGCGCAAGATTTGTCTTATGGAATCCTGCTGAAAAACTTGGCATATCCCATGGACGGTCGAGTAAGGACGGTACCACATTTATCGCGTGCGGCCCACAATTCTATGGTCCTTCCCGCTCCGCATACAGTTCCCGTGGAGGGGCTACTTTCCAGGACGGGAGGCCAGCCTCGGCCGGAGAGACGGCAAGGATTGCGGCTTTTATCCGGCTCACCGATCCGGCTACCGATTCAGCGGAAGAAGAACTTGTCGCCGACGATCAGTTTCGCCAGGCGGCTGGGTACATTGACCTCGTCCTCATGGGCGAGAAACCTGCTGACCTGCCGATCCAAACTCCAACGAAGTTTGAGCGGATTACCAATCTCCAAGACTGCCAGACACTCGGCCTCCAGGTGCCTTCGCAGCTTCTGCAAATCGCCGACGACGTGACCGAGTAAGTCGCCATTTTTGCTGCGCCGCACTGGCTAGCTTCCATCTCGCTGACAGAGGCAGATGGGCGCCAGCGGCATCCTTCGCCGGTGTCGCTTTAAATCGGCGGCGTCGGGGAGGGGATTAACTCCTTGGCGCGGGTATGGTGAATGTTGCCGTCGAGATAATTATCACCGTTGCTCGCTACCTTGCCGCCGACTACTGCAGGCACGAGTTTGGCGCAGGGAACTGTCCGTCAGTTCCGCTTCTGGGATGCGATTTGCGCCTGCTGACGCGCGATGGCGACGAAATTTCTGACGACGGCGGAGCGTTGTGTTCGGCAGTAAGCGAGGCAAATCTCAGCCAGCAACGCAGGACCCTCGACCGAGATGAACGCAACGCCATCGGGACGAATGCAACTCATGGACTCTGGTACAAGCGTGATGCCGAGGCCGGCGGCTACCATCGGAATCGCCGACGCCACCTGCGGCGCCTCCTGGGCAAGTTGCGGACTGAATCCGGCACGGACAAAAGCTGCGAGAATGGCGTCGTAGACCGCTGGATTAATTGTGCGTGTGAATAGAATGATACGTTCTTGAGCAAGCGCCGACAGGGGAGCTGACTTCGAGTGAGCGAGCGGATGCCATGCCGGCAAAACCATGACTATGGGTTCCTGTACCAGCGGCACAAACTTCAGCCCATCCGTCGAGAACGGCGGTCGGAGGAAGGCAAGATCGATGGCACCTGCGCGCAGGCGAGCCAATGCCAGCGATGTGTTGCTCTCTTCGGGTATCAAAACGACGTCGGGATGCTCTTTTCTGAATTCGTGAATGATGGTCGGAATCAGAGGATGGAAATAGGTTGCACCCGCTGAGCCGATATTGATCTTTCCAGTTTCGCCACGTGCACGGCGGGCGACGCCCGTTTTGGCACGCTCGACCTCCGTGAGAATGAGGCGAGCTTCCTCAAACATGAGCTTGCCCGCGTCGGTGAGCTCGATGCCGCGGGTTTCGCGCCGGAGCAGCGGCGTGCCCACTTCCGTTTCGAGCTGCTTTATTTGCGAGCTTAACGAGGGCTGCGTGATGCCGAGACGTCGGGCCGCCCCCGTAAAACTCAGTTCATCGGCGACCGCCACGAAATAGCGGAGATGGCGAAGCTCCATCGGCAGTCCTCCTTGTCGGGGAGGATGATCCTACCGCCATAGCCGGTAACTATCAGAAACGCCAGTCGTATCTATTGGACAGACGTCCATCGGTAGTCGGATGCTCATGCAAGCGACATCATGCTGCTGCGTGCAGAAGTCATCGGAATTGGAAGCGATGGGCGTACGGGTCGAGCTTGGCTCGGGTGGCACGGCCTGCTTTTGGGCTGCGGCAATCACTCAGAGGGGCGAGTTCAATCGAATGATCTGGACTGGGGTAGGGGTGGTCATGACCGACGAAAACGACGAAAGCTACTCGATGTTACTGGTGTGCATGATCTGCGGGTTGCTGCTCTTATGCGGTGTCGCCGCAATTACGCGGCACCCTCAATGGTTCAGGGTCCCGGACGATCGGCTTAACCAAGCCCGCGGCGATCCGGTATTGCCGCAAGCCGCGACGCGAAGGGGATTTAGCGCCCCGAAAGTGGCGGCGCCGCTGTGAACGAAGGCATCGAACGAGAGTCGTCTGATGCCTCGTTGGCATTTCAGCTGTGCTGCCTGTCACAGCAAAGTCAGCCAGCGACTGCTAGCCTCCACTACGGTCAATTCATCTCAAGGGACATTCATGTACCGCGACGCAAATGTCGACGCTCAAACTGCTGATGCGCTATTTCAGATCTTCGATGTTGCGGATGAGGAGGTAGAGCGCGCAGCGGCGGGCGACCGACCGCAGGCCGTGAACACTGCATATTGCACACAATGGTGGATGTGCCCCTTCTAGGAAACGGCGGGAAGCGGTGGCGCATCATGGCTTCTATGCGACGAGCGAGCGCCAAGGTCAGGAAAGCGGCAACCGTTGCGGGCCAACCATCAACCTCAAGACCGCGAAGGTGCGCTCAGCCTGCATATGCCGTTGATGACGCTGCTCATAGGGGGACTGCAATGAAGTCACGTACAACCCTTCTCGCTGTGTTTTTGACCATCGCTTTCAGCATTGTTAATAGTTTGCCGGCGCATGCTCAAAGGGCGAGAGTCTTTGTCGCTTCCTGGGGTGCATAACGGACATCGCATGAGACCCCGCACAGGCCAGTGAGCGCCTCAACCCGCCCAGCGAAGAAATTCTCGGCCGAGAGGCCGAGATTGAGCTGCTGCTGAACTCGCTGTGTGGTGCCGATCCGTCGTAATTGGACTATTCACGCTCGCTTCCTTTGTTCCTCGGACGCGGACGCAACAAGCCCGCTCAGCGCGCGCATGTCGGCCAGCGCGTCGAGCCGCTCAATCATGTCGGCGAGCGACTTTGCGCGTGCGGGAGGCAGCACGCGCCCGATGCAGTTGGCGAATTTCTCACGCAGTCGCTCCGCTGGCAGCGGATTGGCACTGGTGCGTCCAAGAGCCTCGTCGATCTTACCGGAATACGCCTTACCATCGACAGTCGTTACTTTCACTTCGGCGCCAAGGTGGTTGTCGACCGAGAATTGCGCGGTGGTATAGGCGGCCGCATGGACGTGTGGTAGCACGGCGAGCACGGCCGGATCGCGGAATGCGTTGCCCTCGAAATGCTCGATGCGGATCGCGCGATCGGTGAGCGCGCGCGCCAGACAGTATTGCAGGCTGAACTTCGCCTCGAGGCCGCTCTGCGGTGCAGGTCGGTTGGTGTGCTCGAGACGCCGCTCGTGTGTCCAGCATTCGATACGTGCAACCCTCTCGGGCCGCAGGTCATGCTGGCGAACGAGATCTAGCATGACGTCGAGCGCCGGATGTGTGCTGCCGCAACAGGGATATTGCTTGATGGCGATGCCTGGGACGACAATGTCGAATGGCGCGCCCCAGTGCGCGAGCATTCGTGCGGTGTCGTAGGTGCCGGGTCCGTTGAAAACATCGAGAAAGCCCTGCTTGTGATCAAACGCGCTGGTATTGGCGGTGAAATCTCGCTCGGCCAGCAGCGCCGCAAACAGGCCATTGCGCGCGCAATGGCCCACATGCAGCGGCTTCGTCATAGTGCCGAAGTTAGCCTTGATACCGCAGGCAAACGAGGACGCGATGGCAAGTGCGGTAGCGGTGCGCGGCTCATCGAGCCGTAGCAGGTGGCACGCCGCCGCGGCGGCGCCGTGCACGCCGAGCGTCACGGTTGGATGCCAACCCTTGGTGTAGTGGTGGAAGTTGACGCCACGTGCGAGCTTGCACTCAGTCTCGAAGCCGGCGACGTAGGCCGTGATGAAGGCGCGTCCATCGACTGGCCGTTCGTCGGAGAGCGCAAATAACGCCGGCAAGATAGGTGCCGACGGGTGTCCGCCCAAAGTGTTGTTGCAGTCGTCAAAGTCGAGGGCGTGTGCGGCGGTGCCGTTGATCAAGGCCGCGTCGAGTGCACTCGCGCGGTCGGCCGTGCCGAACACGAGGCTTGCGCCAATGCAGGGCGGCACTATCCGGCCAACGATTTGAGTGCAGCGCTCGACGCTGCCCGCAACAGTGACGCCGACCGTGTCGAGGATGCCGACCTTGGCCCAGTGAACCGCATTCGCGGGAAGGTCTTCGAAACGCAGCGCGACGGATCGGCTAGCGAGTTTGTGGGCGAGCTCCATCGATCGCCTCCCTCTATTGATTCCCTATGGCGGCTGCCGCCGCACTTGTGCCGGCAAGCCTTCCGAAGACGGCGCCGGACACGAGACCGGTGCCACTCGGATAGTTGAAGTAGAACAGCCCTCCGACCATTTCGCCAGCCGCATAGAGGCCGGGGATCGCCGCCCCGACGAGGTCAACCACCTGACCGTTATCCGGGGCGATGCGCACACCACCGAACGTGAAAGTGACGCCGCAGGTCGTTGCGTAGGCCTCGAACGGTGACGTATCGAGGCGTTGCGCCCAGTTGCTTTTTGGCGGTTCGACGCCGCGCGTGCCGCGGCCATCCTTGACGGAGTGGTCGAACGGCACCTCGGTCATCACTGCTTCGTTGAAAGCACGCACGGTGGCGAGAAAAGCCTGCGCATCGACACCTTCGAGCTTCGTTGCCAGCTCCTCGAGCGTATCAGCGGTGACCTTGGTCATTCTCTTCATCCGATATTCGGGACGCAGCAGCGGCTTTGCCTTGGCGTCGAAAACCTGCCAGGCGAACTGGCCGGGCTGCTTCAACACCTCTCCGCCGTACTTGGCGTAGGTAAAGGAGTGGAAATCGATCCCTTCGTCGACAAAGCGCTTGCCCTGCGCGTTAATGAGTAGGCCGAAGATGTAGCTGTGCTTCTGGAACTGATCTCCGATGCTCTTGTCTCCAAAGTCGGGCGCAAAGCGGTCCCAGCCGGTGGCATGGCAGCCTGACCAGTTGCCGCAGGGTGCAGCGCCGATTTCGAGCGCCATCCTGAGTCCGTCGCCGACGTTGAACCTGGTGCCGCGCACCTTGGCGAGTTCCCAGCCGGGACCGAGGTAGCGCGCGCGCCATTCGGGATTGGCCTCGAAGCCACCGCACGCCAACACCACCGCGTGCGCCGGGAACTCGACGATCCGACCGTTTTGCTTGGCGCGCACCCCGCTTACCCGCTCTCCGTCGTAGATCAGCGCTACCGCCCGCGTGTCGTATCTAATGTCGATGCCGGCCTTCTCTGCCGCGCGGTCAAGGAACGCCACCAGCCCAGCGCCGCCGCCGGACACCTCGATGGGTAAGCGGCCGAAGAACCTGCGCTTACCGTTCACCATGGCGGATTGCCGACCAAAATTCGGCACGAAGCGCACGCCCTTCGAACGCAGCCAGACCATGGTGTCCTGGCTTCGCTTTACCAGTAGCTCGCTAAGTGCCGGATCGGTGCGATAGTTCGTGAGCCGAAACAGATCGTCGAAGTACTCGTCCTCGGTGTTCGTGCCGAAGTCGCTGGTCGTGATCTCATCGGCGCTCAGTTCGGTGACCCGCTTGAGCTCCTCGACGGTACCGAATGCAAATCGCATTACGCCGCCCGCGAATGCGCTGTTGCCGCCCGCCTCTTCGTGGGATGCGGCTTCCAGCATGGTCACGCGGGCGCCCGCCTCGCGTGCGGACAGCGCCACGCATAGTGCCGCATTCCCTTTCCCCACCACCAGGACGTCACTTAATTGCATCGTTGTGTCGCTCATTCGATCGAATCAGGACGCCTTATTCGGCCTTGATGCCGGTAGCGCGGATCACCTTGCCCCAGCGCTCGGTTTCGTCGGCAATAAGCTTACCGAAGTCAGCGGGCGAGCCCGGAATGGCGACGACGCCGAGCTCATCGAGCTGCGCCTTTATCTTAGGATCGGCCAACGCTGTATTGACCTCCCGGTTGAGCTTGTCGATGATCTCGGACGGTGTCCCTTTCGGTGCGGCAATGCCCTGCCAGAAACTCGTCTCGTAGCCAGGCACGAATTCTGCGACCGTGGGCAAGTCCGGCAGCATCGGCAGGCGCGTTGTCGTCGTCACCGCCAGCGCGCGCAGCTTGCCCGTCTTGACGAACTCCATCGACGAAGAAGCAGACGCAAACATGACCTGCGCATTTCCAGCCAGCAGGTCGACGAGTGCCGGGCCCGCGCCACGATATTTCACGTGTACGAGCTCGATGCCGGTCTCGATCTTGAATAACTCGCCGAACAGATGATTGCCGGAGCCGATGCCCGCCGACGCCATGTTAAGCTTGCTGGGGTTTGCTCTGGCATAGTCAATGAATTCCGGAACGGTGTGCACCGGCAATGTGGGATTGACCTCGATGAGGAAGGCTTCGCGCGTCGCTCCCGCGATCGGCGTTATGTCGCGCAGAAAATTGAACTTGAGGCTCGGATAGAGCGCCGCGTTGGAGGCGTTTGGGAGAGACGCCTCGAGCAGCGTATATCCATCGGCGAGTGCATTCACCACCACCTCGGTCGCAATGTTGGTACCTGCGCCGGGCCGATTCTCGACGATGAACGGCTGACCGAGCCGCTCCGACAGCCAATGGCCCAACAGACGGGCCATTATGTCGGTACCGCCCCCAGGCGCAAAACCTACCATGATGCGCACTGGCCGCGTCGGATAGCCTTGCGCCCTTGCGATCCGCGAAACAGCCGTTAACGCGACGGTGCCAGCAGCCAGATGAACGAAATGCCTTCGGTCAGGAAGCTTCGTCATGTCTGCCCCGAGGGTTTGCGTTTGCAATCCGTGTGCTCACGTTCTCGCAGTCGGAAGGTGAAAGCAATGGTCGCCCCTGGCACTTCGCTGCCCGCAACTCCGTAATCGATATGATGAAAGAGGGGGGCGAATTCTTGAACGCTTGCCAATATTTTAGATAGATTGTCGTTTCAGCCACTCGTGGTACTTAGCGAGCGCCGGGCAGGTCGCTAACGCAGTCGCTTTCGGGGGCATAGCGGACATCGGCCAGGTCACCGAAAAGGTCGCTTTTGACCCATCGCGTCATTTCGCGGGATCAATTGCTCTGGTGCACAACCAGTCCATTGACCTGTTAGGCTGAGGTCATGCAGCCACAGCATCCGGCCTAACAACGCTGGCGCAGCAACAGCCGAAACAGCAACGTTCCGCTCAATCGCCCACCTTGATGCCGGCCTCCTTCATAATCGGCCACCACTTTGCGACCTCAGCCTTCTGATAAGCTGCAAGGGCGGCCGGGTTCTGCTGATCGACGGGGAAGATAACTTGGCCGAGTTGGTTGAGTCGTTCCTTCACGGCCGGATCGGCCAGCGCCGCCTTCACCGCACCATCGAGACGATCGACTACCGCTTTCGGCGTGCCTCTGGGCGTCCACAGGCCGTGCCAAAAGGTGATGCTCAGCCCCGGCACTCCGGCTTCGATCATCGTCGGTGTGTCCGGTAGTTTGGGCCAGCGCTGTTCGCTCATGACGCCGAAGGCTTTGAACCTCCCTGCCAGTACGTTGGCGAGCGTCTGCGAGGCCTCGAGGCAACTCAGATCGATGTGGCCGGCCATCAGGTCCTGCATGGCCGGCGTGCCGCCGCGATAGGGCACGAACTGGAAATGGCCGCCGATCTTCTGCTCGAATGACAGGCCGCACAGGTGCGCGGCGCTGCCGGTGCCTATAGTGCCGAAAGTGACCGGACTCGTGCCCGCCTTGATCCAGGCGACGAGTTCGGTCGCGTTCTTCGGCGGCAGCGTACTCTTGCCCAGAATCAAGAGCGGCGAAGCCGCCAACAACGAGACTGGCTGGAGATCGTTCAGCATGTCGAAATCGAGCGGATAGATCGCCGGTGAACCGATGTGGCTCGACCAATTGCCGATGCCGATCGTGTAGCCGTCGGGTTTGGCGTGGGCGACGCGGCCGGCCGCGATGGTGCCGCTGGCGCCACTAACGGTCTCGACGACGACGGTCTGGCCAAGCGCATGTCCCAGGGCGTCGCCGACAATGCGCGCCAGCGTATCTGTGGCCCCGCCGGGCGGAAATCCGACCAACATGGTAATCGGACGCGTCGGATAATCATCCGCTGGCGCCGCGACTGTGCCAAACAGGATGGCGATCAACACCATTGCTAGCCTCGTCATTTTCATCGCGCTCCCTCCGTTTCGTAGACCCTCCTCGCCGCAACGTTGGCACGGTTCTGCCGGCTTAAAAGGTTTGCTTGGCGCAGGATTATTCCGGCTCGATACCAGCGAATTTAATAACCTTGGCCCACTTCTCGACATCTGCAACGATGAATTTTTCGAATTCGGCAGGTGACATCGGCTTCGACTCAACACCTAATTCGAGTAGGCGCGCCTTTACGCTGGCGTCAGCAATGACCGCGATGATCTCAGTGTTTAGTCTCTGGATAATCTCAGCCGGTGTACTTTTAGGCGCACCAACGCCTAACCATCCATTCACTTCGTAGCCCGGCACGAATTCCGCAATGGCGGGGATATCCGGTAGCGCGGCCGAGCGCACTGCGCTGGTCACTCCAAGCGCATGCAGTCGCTCGTCTCTGATGTACCCGACAGCTAGAGGCGTCGGACTGAAATAGAACTGCACCCGTCCGGCGAGGAGATCGGGCATTAAGGCGTTTTTATATGGCACATGAACAAAGCTAATGCCGGTCATCATTTTCAGCAATTCGCCAGAGACGTGAGGCGGGGTCCCAATTCCCTGCGATGCCATATAGAGTTTGCCGGGGTTGGCCTTAGCATAAGCGATGAACTCGACAATGGTTTTGACCGGCAACGAGGGGGGCACCACCAGCACAAACGGATTGGTGCCGATCCTGCCGACGGGGACAATATCACGGACGAAGTCGAAACGTAGGGTTTTGTAGAGAGTAGCGTTGATCGCGTTCGACGTGACGGCGAGGAGCAGCGTATAACCGTCTGGCGCTGCCGTTGCGACCGTTTCGGTACCGATATTGCTCGCGGCTCCTGGTCGGTCATCTACAATGAACCGTTGGCCAAGCCTTTGAGACAACGGTTCACACACCAGCCTTGCAATGATGTCTACCGTAGTGCCGGCGGGAAACCCAACGACCACGTGCACCGGACGCGTCGGGTAATCGAGTGCAGAAGCGAGGCTGGGCAGAGCCTGTAGCGCAACGGCGCTTGCTGTCACATGAAGGAAATTTCGACGGGGAAGTTTCATGGCATTGCCTCCACGAGCCTACCTCCCTTCTACAAAGACGAAGGTCGCGTAAGCAGATGTCGATTTGTAGTTTCAGATTTGTTGCCCGCCGGAGGCACAAGCGCTGCCTTTAAATCCACGGAACGTCGGCATTTCCGCTGGCAGCTCTAGGCAGAGACTACCCGAATGTCTCGGGCGTGTAGAGACAAGACATCCGATGAGGCAGCTGGCATTCACCGACCGGCTGGCGAGTCGCTTTCACGGTCGCTATCGGGGTTAAAGCAGACATCGGGCCAGAGCGGCGAAAACGTCGCTTTTGACCCAAAGCGCCATTTCGCGCCCACCACAACGCGCTCCGAGCGCCACTCATTTGGTAGGGTAAAGTCGGACTGAGGAGCGATGCAGTGGTCCCGAGCGCCTAAGCTGCGTCTTGCCGAGAAGTAGAAAAGCGTCAAACTGCGCAACTCTGCCAAGCGAAGGATAGAACATGGCATGCCCGCGTTTACTGATCGCGCTGATTTTGGCGACTACATTTCGGGCCGATGGCGCACTTGCGCAAATGCCGCCGGCAATTGCCGTACCGGGCGGGAAAATCATCGTAACGTTTCATGCCGAGGGTGCCCAGATCTATGAGTGCAAACCGAGCAACGATGGCAAGCTCGACTGGATGTTCCGAGAGCCCATCGCGACTTTGCTTCTAGATGACAAGACAATCGGCCGCCACTACGCCGGTCCAACGTGGGAGCATATGGACGGCAGCGCCGTTACCGGCAAGGCGGTCGGCAACGCGCCCGGCGCGACGGTGAGCGATATTCCCTGGCTCAAACTGGACGTCGTGAACCGCCGCGGAAGCGGGACGCTCGCGAACGTCAACGCCGTGCAGCGGATTGACACCCACGGCGGCGCCGCCCAAGACAGGTGCGATCGGGCGGGCGCCTTTCGCAGCGTCCCATATTCCGCGGATTATGTCTTCCTCGACTAGCGCGAACGAACCGCAGACAATTGGCGGTGGCCGACTGTCCGGTAGGTCGGTATCACGGCCAGCTTCGGGGTAATAGCGACATCGAAAAAAGAATGCGCGGGCTAGCGCAGATGCTGGCCCCTATTGTTCCGCATTTTCTCTATTCGTTGCGCGTTCAGCCAATTGTTCCCATTGGTCAGCGCATGGCTGACCTTTCTGCCAACTTGTCTGCCGGCTTGGGCTCTGCGTCGTAAACGCGCTTTCGATCACGCGCTCATTCGCACAGCCGCCGTCAATGCAGCCTCATCGCGGCGTCAAAGGAAATCTCGTCTTCGATCAGGTGCTTAACTCCGCTGCGGAAGCAGGCCGTGAGCCGCTCCCAGGTCTAGTCGGGCCGGTGAAACGATCGGCAGCGCAGCTTGCGCGTTTTCAGTCCATGAGGACGAGCAGCCCGTAGCCGACGAGGCCGATCCAGGCGACCGTGAACACCAAGCCTGCGAAGAGCGTAGCCAGCGGATAAAACAGCTCGTGATGGTCACTTGTCATGACGCACGCCTCCACCATTTTGACGGAGGCTAGCCCCGGCTCGCGCAGGCGAACTATGCCCTAGGTCACACCCGCGAACAGCGCCCGATTGCTGGTACTATCTACAAATTCGAGCAGATGGCGGCTGGCCTCGCTTGGCGCGGCGGCGGCCGGTCTTGATCTCAGAGACGCCATGCCCGACGCGATGTCTTTGCCGTCGACCCGCCCCGGTGCGGCCTCGTCGAACGACGACGGATAAAAAATGCACCGTCGGCTTGTCCATGCCGTAGCAGTCTCGCCAAGGCGAACGACGTATTGAGGTCGCACGGCATTTGAGCGAGGCTGTGCGGATAGCAAAAATCATCCCTGCGTCGGCAACGCTCGGCGCGGCTTTCGTCAGGTCGCGATCGCCTCGAGACGGCGCTGCGTTACAGCCGGGCCGAAGCCACCGATCACGATGAACACGACCGCCATGGCGCCGGCAATGAAGCTGAACACTCCGGTGGTGCCGTAATTGCCGAGCAGAAAGGCGATGATGAAGCCGGAGAAGATCGCCGAGAACCGACTCCACGAATAGACGAAGCCGACGGCGAGCGCGCGGATGCGCGTCGGGTAGAGCTCCGCCTGATAGGCGTGGAACGAGAACGACATCCAGTTGTTGCACAGCGTGATGAGCAGGCCGCAGACAATGACGCCGGTGGCGGTGCTCTGCCGGGCGAACAGCAGGCCGAACACGGCGATGCCGGCGGCGGCGAAGGCGATTTGCCATTTGCGCTCGAAGCGATCGGCGAAATAGGTGCCGACCAGCGGCCCGATCGGCGCCGCCACCGCGATGATGAAGGTGTATTGGAGCGACTTGGTGACCTCGACCCCTTGCGAGATCAGAAGCGTCGGCACCCAGCTGGAGAAGCCGTAATAGCCGATGGTCTGGAACAGATTGTAGATCACCAGCATGATGGTGCGGCCGTGATAGGTCGGATTCCACATCTCGGTCCAGCTGCCGGCTTTGCGTTCCTGCTCGCCGGAGATGGTTTCTGGCGGCGGCAGCTCGGCGCCGGTTTCGGCGCGCGCGTGTTCCTCCATCTTGGCGACGATCGCTTCGGCTTCAGCGGTGCGGCCATGCTGTTCGAGCCAGCGCGGCGATTCCGGCAAGCCTCGGCGGATCCACCAGATCACCAGCGCGCCGAGCGAGCCGATGATCACCACCCAGCGCCAGCCGTCCAGGCCGGCGATGGTTTGCGGCACCAGGAGCCAGGCGAGAAACGCCACCACCGGCACTGCGGTGAACATGATGAACTGGTTATAGGCGAAGGCCGGACCGCGCTGGTTCTTCGGCACCAGCTCCGACACATAGGCGTCGATGTTGACGATCTCGACGCCGAGCCCAATGCTGGCGATGAACCGCCACAGATCGATCGACGGCGAGGTGGTCTGAAACGCCATGATGAAGGCGCCGACCGAGTACCACAGCAGCGCCCAGGTGAAGATCGAGCGGCGGCCGAAGCGGTCCGACAAAAAGCTGAACACGAACGTGCCGACGAACAGGCCGGCGAACAGTGCAGCGACGAAGCTGGCAAAGCCGTTGAGATCGAACAGGCCTTGCGTGGTCGGCGTGAAGATCTTCGCCTTGAAAAGGCCGAGCGCCACATAGGCGGTGAAGAACAGATCGTAGAACTCGAACCAGCCACCGAGCGACAGCACCGTGATCAGGTTGCGCGTGTGCCGCGTCGGCGGCAGCCGGTCGAGCCGCGCCGCCACCGTTACCGTCGCAGCCATGGTAAGTCCTCCCCGGAGTCCTTTCGCTTGCCGGTGATTTTTTCCGAAAACCGCCAGCTTGTCGAGCGCTGGGGCAGCTACGTTCCGATGGCATGACGACGGTCGCGCGGCGGGTCGTTTACTGCGGAGGCAGCGGCCGCTACGGTCCGCGCCGGCCAAGAAACGCAACCGGGGGCGGAGCAGCAATGAGCGTAGCAACGGCAACAGCGGGCGCCGCCCACGGCGCCCGGCAGGCGTCACGGCTCATCATCGCGACTTCACTCGGCAATGCGCTCGAGTTCTACGAGATCCTGGTTTACGGCTATTTCGCCGTCATCGTCGCGAAGGTCTTCTTCCCGGCCGCCGACGAGGCGGTGTCGCTTCTCGTTACCTACGGCACCTTCGGCGCCTCGTTCCTGGCGCGGCCGGTAGGCGCGATCTTTTTCGGCGACTACGGCGACCGCAAGGGACGCAAAGCCGCGCTGACACTGTCGATCGCGCTGATGACCGTCGGCACCGCGCTGATCACCGTGATGCCGAGCTATGCGAGCATCGGCATCGCCGCGCCTATCCTGGTGATCGCCGCGCGGCTGATCCAGGGTTTTTCCGTCGGCGGCGAGTTCGGCAGCTCGACGGCGTTTCTGGTCGAGCATCGCCCCGACCGCGCCGGCTTCTTCGCCAGCTGGCAATGGTCGAGCCAGGGTCTCTCCGCGGTGCCCGCGACCGGCCTTGGCGTGCTGCTGACGACTTTGATGTCGCCGCCCGAGCTGCAGGCCTGGGGCTGGCGCATTCCGTTTGCGTTCGGCCTCTTGATCGGGCCGGTCGGCTACTACATCCGCAGCCATATGAGCGAGACGCCGGAATTCCTCGAAGCCGGCGCGGCGCGGGCGCCGTTGCGCGATCTCGTCGTCACGCAATGGGACCGGCTCATCCTCACCATCGGCGCCGTCGCCACCTCGACCTCGTCGCAATACCTCCTGGTGTTCATGCCGACCTATGCGATCCGCGAGCTGCATCTGCCGCAGTCGGTTGCCTTCACCGCCGCCATGGCGGCGGCGTCGTTGCAGGCGGTGGTCGTGCCCTTCGTCGGCCTCTGGGTCGACCGGATCGGCCAGACCCCGGTGATGATCGGCGCCACCGTCGCCTTTGTCCTGACGTCCTATCCGGCCTTCGTGCTGCTCAATGCGCAGCCGTCGCTCGCGGTGCTGATGGCGATGGTATGCTGGATCGGCTTGTTGAAGTCGTTCTTCTCCGGCGCGCTGCCGTCGCTGATGGCCAGAGTATTCCCGACCGCGACGCGGGTCTCCGGCATGTCGCTATCTTACAATATCGGGGTGCCGATCTTCGGCGGCTTTGCGCCGTTCTTCGCGCAGTCACTTATCGACCTCACCGGCAACAAGCTGTCGCCGAGCTATTACATGATCGCGACGGCGCTCTTGAGCCTCGTGGCCGTGATCGTGCTGCGTCGCCGCTATCGGATGTGACTCCGGGTTTTCTCGCCGTCGGTAAAACAAAACCCGGGGCTGTCGCCCCGGGTTCGTCGTTGAACGCCTGTGACGGCTAGTCGAAATCGAACATGTCGAACAGGTCGCCGACCGCCGGTACGTTCTTCGGCACGTACGGATGATTCGGATCCATCTTCGGATTGGGAAGATTGTCGCGGCTGCGCGACGTCAGCTTGCCCAGATGCCAGTTACGCTCGATGAACTTAACCACTGAGGCGTGGTCATTGTAGCTGTGCACGATCCTGCCTGCGCGCGAGTAGGGCGAGACCACCAGCATCGGGATGCGCGGGCCGTCGCCGAAGAAGTCGAGCGGTAGGAAGATCCCGGAGTCCCAGTAGCCGCCGCCTTCGTCGAAGGTGACGAACAGCGCCGTTTCCTTGAGCAAGTCCGGATTTGCCTTGAGCTTGTCGACGATGTTCTCGACCATGGCCTCGAACAGGTCGAGGGTGGAGCTCGCGGATGGCCGCCGACGATGCTGTCGGGCTTGACGTAGGCGACCGATGGCAGCTTGCCCTTGTCGAGCGTCGCGAAGAAATCGATCGCATCCTTGATGTGGGCGGCGCGCTGCGCCGGATCGCCCATGATCGATTTGGTGTACGAGAACGTGTCGCAGATGTCGCAGTAGTTCGTGGCCCTCAGGATGTCGAGCGGATCGGTCGAGCCGTTGGCGACCCGAACGGCTGCGTTGAAGCCGCCGCCGTAATACGCGCAGGAAATCCCCTTGTCGTTGAGCGCGTCGCCGATCGTGCGCAGGCTCGACGGTGGCACCTTTTTGCCTGCTTCGATCGTGGCCGCATCGATGCTGCCGTTGGGCAGGAAGCCCGGGCTCATATTGTTGATCATGTAGAACGCGCCCGGTGAGCAGTTCGGCGCCGGGTTCCACGGCAGGCTTGCCAGATAGTTGACGATCGGAGCGATCCTACGGGTCGTGTGCTCAAATCGCGACTAGCGCATCATTTGCTTGCGATTGGTGCGCGTGGTCTTGTGGTACCTCGTGGACGAAACTTTCTCCGGCGTGAGTTTTGAGACAAATCCTTATCGCATAGATGCTTTCTCAGACATAACGACATCCGAGGTGGTTTGCCGTTAGCGGACGGGCGTGGGTCCGCTAAAGCCGCAGTGCGCGCTCGACCATTGCCAATAGCTTTGCGTGATCGAACACCCGGTAAGTCGCTGCACCGCCCTGGACCGGATCGCCGGCGTAGTAGCGCTCGTATTGCAACTGCCGTTGGCCGAATTGCGTGCCGGTGGCGTCCCAGGCGAGCTTCGACAGGCGAATTTTTGCCTCGGCGTCGCCGCGATCGGCGCCGCGGTAATAGCGGCGGATGTCGTCGCCGATGGCTGAGTTCAAGTCGGCCTCGGTCGGATTGGAGAGGATGCCGCCGGCGCCGACCACCTGCACCAGCCGCACCATGCGCTCGTAGAAGCGCGGCAGGTGATAGCGCAGAGCCGAAAGCGGCTCGAGCGCCGGCTGCAGCGTGCCGCGGCTGTTGGTCTCGGCCTTCTGCTCGGACAGCAGAATCGCGCCTTCGATCAGCTGCAGGTAGCCCGTGCATTCTCCGAGCTGCTCCTGCACGTGCACGAATGTGTCGTTCTTGACGCTGCGCGACAGCGCGATGGCGAGCGCGGTCATGAACTGGCATTTGGCCAGCCCGCGCACCGCGGTCTGGTGCCCGGTATGGCACTGCAGCCGCGTGCGCGCGAACAGCGTGTTGCCGTGCTCAACATGACCGTGGACAAACACCCGCTCCCACGGCACCAGCACGTCGTCGAACACGACGACGGCGTCGGGCTCCTCAAAGCGCGAGCCGAGCGGATGATCCCACGGCGACTGATCGCCGGCATCGAACGGCTCGCGGCAGATGAAGCGCAGGCCCTTGGTGTCGGCCGGGATGGCGAAGGCGAGCGCATATTTCTCCTCGCCCGGCCGCAACGAGAACGGCAACGGATAGACGATGATCTCGTCGGCGGTCGGGCCGTGGGTCGCCAGCATCTTGGCGCCGCGCACGATCAGGCCCTCGGCGGTCTCCTCGACGATGCCGAGATAGGCGTATTCGTCGGCCTGCTGCGAGGCCGATTTGCTGCGGTCGACCGGCGGGTTGACCAGCGTGTGGGTGAGGAACAGGTCGTTGTCGCGGCAGTAGCGATAGTAGCGCTGCACGTTGTCTGCGAATTTTTGGCCGCCTTCGGCGAAGAATTCCGGCGCATCAGCAAACGCGACCAGCGCCGTGTTGAGGAAATCGGGCGAGCGCCCCATGGTGCCGAAGGTGGCTTCGGCCCAAACCTGCATCGCCTTGCGCCGGTGCGCGAGCTCGGCCTGGGTCTTCGGCATGATGAAGGTGACGCCGGCTGGCGCGTCGGCGTCGTCAGGCAGATACGTCATGGTGGCACGCAATTCGGGGTCGCTTTGGCAGTCGTAGAGCATCGCCATGGCCGCGACCGGCCGGCGAAACGCCGGATCGGTGGCGACGTCGTCGACCTTGCGTCCGGCGACCCACACCTCGCGCGGATGCGCCTTCAGCCCCGAGATATAACTTTTACCGTCGCGTGCGCCCATTGCAGCACCACCCCTTTGCCCGAATTGGGCCGCTTTGCTTTCACCGTCTTTATGTCCGCTTGGCAAGGGCCGCGCGCTTGGGAACCGCGGCCCGGCTTCGGCGTTATTGGTTGCGGCGCTTCGTCGGAGCGCCCCGGGGCCGGCGTGTGTTCTCAACAAGTTGGAATGTGCGGCACTGGCAAATGTCAGGTGTAGACCCATGGAATTCAGATTCGACCCGCAAGAGCATCGCTTCCGCGTCCGCACCTTGGTGCCGCCCGGAGAGGCGCGCGTCTTCGTCGCGGACGACGAGGCGTTTTCGTTCGGCATCGAGGAGGAATATTTCATCGCCGATGCCAAGACGCTGCAGGTGGCGTCGGAGACACCGGAATCGCTGTTTGCGCTGGCCGAGTGCGGCGCCAGCGGCCGCGTCGGCCGCGAGTTCCTACAAGCGCAGATCGAGGTCGCGACCGAGCCCCACGACGAGCCCGATACGGCGCGGCTCGAGCTTCAGCGGCTGCGGCAGAACGCGGCCGGCGCCGCCACGGCGCATGGGCTTGCGATTCTCGCCTGCGGCACGCACCCGTCGGCGCGCTGGCCGCTCGCCGTGCAGTCGCCCAAGGAGCGCTACACCCATGTGATGGACGTGCTGCAGATGATCGGCCAGCGCAACATGCTGTGTGGCATGCACGTCCACGTCGAGTTTCCCGATCCGACCCGCCGGGTCGACGTCATGACGCGGATGCTGCCGTATCTGCCGGTGTTCATCGCGCTGTCGACGTCGTCGCCGTTCTGGCAAGGCCGCGCCACCGGCCTCAAAGGTTATCGGCTCGCCGCCTACGACGAGCTGCCGCGCACGGGTCTGCCGGAATTGTTCG